>Ga0272445_1000506_pt1 | contig 36348 bp, 22 predicted proteins | sample YNPCB0031_FD_194404 | JGI IMG/M metagenome (GOLD analysis project Ga0272445, IMG submission 194404) | Hot spring sediment microbial communities from Yellowstone National Park, WY, United States - YNP-CB-003-1 | ecosystem: Environmental > Aquatic > Thermal springs > Hot (42-90C) > Sediment... | reverse complement strand
AGTACAATAACTGCATACTCACTCAAAGCTGAAATACCAATAATCGCAAAAGCAAATGGAACTGACTTTCTCATAAGCTCCATAGGAATAGAATATGATCCAACAATAATAAATCTTGTTGAACTTGCAGAAGATGAAAATGGCAACTCAAAATATGACCCCGGAGAAAAAATCATTACAAAATTTGAGATGGGACAATCTTTTTCCGATATCTCAATCCAAATAAAGAATGGACAAGAGAAAAGATTTTTGTTTGTAGCCTATCTTTCACCGACCACAACTTGGAAAGCATCTCCTGAAATATCAAAATTAGAAAATAAGAGTTTATCAAAATCAGGAAAGATAGCAATTTCTTTACTTTTATTATCTTTAATTCCGTTTGCAATAGTAGTGAGGAAAAAAGAAAATTTTGTTTCTAATGTTTCACTTATGATCTTTTTTGTTTTATTTGTGAGCGTATCTAAATTTTCGTGCGCTAATAAACCTGGGAAATCCACAACGGGACGCCCACCTTCACAGGAACAACAAACAAAAACACAGCAGCCGCAAAACCAAAATCAACTCCAAAGAAAAACAATATTCAAACTAAAGAGTATATCAGCTTCATCAATTCCAGCTCAAGAATTTGACCTCGTTGGAATTCCGATAGAAGTAAAAATTATGTATTAAAAATCTCACGATAGAACATCAATCATAAAAACTTTTTTTTAGTGTATTGCACTTTACTTTTCATTACATTCTTGTTCTTGAAATCATAAATTGCACCTCTGATATTTTCTTACTATATCTTTTAGCAGCATCAACATTTCCTTTGAGCTTTTGAATCACATATTCCTCATAGAGTATATCAACGATTTTTCTCCATATAAGGTTTGGGAATAAGATTTCCAAGAGCCAGAGAGCAAAAAAGAAAATAAACCCTCCGAAAGCAAACGACAAAACAACTCCCAGAACAGGATGAAAGGAAAGTACAAAGTTTCTAAAAGAACACATAAGACTGAAAGACACACTTTTTGAGAAAAGAGAAAAGAAAGATATCTCAAAGACCTTTCCGAGTAAGCACAAGAAAAACGGAGAAACTAATCCCGCTACGAAAATAACGAACACAAAAAGATGAATGCCGATTTTCCTGATAAGAAGATTAGAAAGCAACAATATTTTTTTTAATTCCATAGCAATATCACCTCCTTTTTTCCTAATATACACTTTCCCCGTTATATACCTTCCCCGTTTTATTATAGTTCTATTGCGGAAATTCCCCGTTTCTGATTTTACCCCGTTGCTCTACGCAGATTTTCCCCCGTTTTATATCTTCCCAGAAATTTACCCCGTTGAACTTTAATTTTTTATCCCCGTTGATGCTTTACCTCGTTGAAGCCATTAGAATTCCCCGTTAAACTCCCCGAAAAATTTCTTCCTGTCTTACAGATTTAATTTAATACCTTTACTTGCAAAAGTCAAGTTTTTAATTCATTAAAATTAGAAAAGCTAAATAGAAGACTTTTAAAAGTTGCATCATGCAAAAGTACCTATAATAATGATTTACATTTACAAATTTTCTTCATATAAAGCTTGTTTTCTTCTTTTTGAAGTAGAGTATTCAGATGTAGCTGATGATATTATTTCGTACATTAATGCTTTTGGTTTTGAAGGTCTGAGAATTCTCCCAAGACGCTGTACGAATTCTCTCGGGCTTCCGGAACCAGAAACTATGACTGCAACCGACGCCTCCGGAACATCTATTCCTTCGTCAAGAACATGAGCGGAGACAATAGCTGTAATCTTTCCCTCTGAGAAAGCTTTAAGATAAAAACTTCTCTCTTCCGTTGATATTTCAGAGGTTATAGCCGGTATAAGGAATGTCTCTGAAATTTTATATGCCATCTGTTGTGAATCTGTAAAGATAAGAATTTTTTCTCCCTTATGTTTTTTCAAGATTTCTCTAACCACATTGATTTTTCCCTCATAGTTCATCGCTAATTTTTTTGCTTCGCGCAGAGATGAAACTGCTTCCCTGGCAATAGGATCTCTGAAAGACAATCTGAGAACGCGTAGGAAAGTTTCTTTTTCTCCGGGATTTAAACCAAGACTTGTGCAAAAGTCTCTATATTTTTTCATCAAAGCTGAATATTTAATGACATCTTCTTTTGTCATTTTTGTGTTCAGTTGGACTATGTGCCAATCAGCAATAAAGTTGCGAACATCTTTAATATTTACTTTATATATGAAACTTCCTACAAGTTCTGGGATTAGTTTGTGCAATCCATCTTCTCTTTCAAGAGTTGCTGTAAGTCCAAGACGGTTCCAGGCAACAGACATTTGAGCAATTTTCCTATAATTTTCAGATGGTAGATGATGGACCTCATCAAAAACCAAAAAGGCAAATTTGTTTCCTAAAAATTCTGCGGAAATGGATGCAGAATCATAAGTAGCAACTGTTATTGGTTTGAGATTTTTTGATCTTCCTGTCCATTCACCGACTTCATCAAAAAATAAATTGAGTTTTTGAACCCACTGATCAACAAGAGCTAATGTAGGAACAACGCAAAGAGTTGGGAGTTTTAGATGGCATATGCAGTATATTGCGAGAAAAGTTTTTCCTGTTCCTGTTGGCATAACAATTGTTCCCTTAAAATTCCCATCAATACTCCACATCTCAAAAGCTTTTTTTTGATAATCTCTTATCTCAGGGAATCCAAGAGTATTTGGATTAGGAAGGAATTCTAACCCTTCCACTTCTTTTATTTTTTCTGGTAAATTTAGAACAATTTCAGAAGGGAACGAGACAAATTCATCTTTATATTTTTTAGGCTTGATTTTATTTATGATTTCTGATTCATCTTTTGATATAAAGATGAGACCTTTATAAAACCTAATCACTGGGGAAAAAATTAGGACAAAGTGATGATAAGATGTAAGAACCAAAAAAATATAAAAGAAAAAATATACAGAAGATAAGAGAAGAAAAGAAATGGTTTGAAAGAAAAGAACAGGTTGAAAGTAAAAGAAACGGATTAAAAGAAAAAAGAAAGGGTTTGAAATTTGAAAAAGATGAGATAGGTTTTTATGGCGAACGGGCGATTAGGACCCGTCGGCTCAACACCTTGCGGTGCTTACACCTCGGGCCTATCAACCTCGTAGTCTCCGAGGGCCCTTCGGGGAGGACTAATCTTGGGGTGGGCTTCCCACTTAGATGCCTTCAGCGGTTATCCCGTGGCAGCATGGCTACCCGGCGTGATGCCCTTGGAAGGACAACCGGTACACCAGAGGCTGCCCCAGTCCGGTCCTCTCGTACTAGGACCAGCTCCCCTCAGTCCTCCTGCGCCCACGGCGGATAAGGACCAACCTGTCTCACGACGGTTTAAACCCAGCTCGCGTACCCCTTTAACGGGCGAACAGCCCGACCCTTGGGACCTTCTTCAGCCCCAGGATGGGATGAGCCGACATCGAGGTACCAAACTCCCCCGTCGATGTGAACTCTCAGGAGAAATTAGTCTGTTATCCCCGGCGTAGCTTTTATCCGCTGATCGACGGCCCTCCCACATAGGACCGCCGGGTCACTAGGGCCCGCTTTCGCGTCTGCTCGAGGTGTCCCTCTCGCAGTCAGGCGCCCTTATGCCCTTGCACTCAAGGCCGGATTTCCATCCCGGCTGAGGGCACCTTTGCACTCTCCCGATACTTTTTCGGGAGATCCCGCCCCAGGAAAACTGCCCGCCTGACGGTGTCCCCCGTCCGGGTTGACGGACCGAGGTTAGAACTCCAAGAGATCCAGGGTGGTATCTCACCGGCGCCTCCATCCCCGCCGGAGCGGGGACTTCTCAGGCTCCCACCTATCCTGCGCAGGGTCTCCCGGAGTTCAGCGCCAGACTGCAGTAAAGCTGCACGGGGTCTTTCCGTCCTGCCGCGGGTCGGGGGCATCTTCACCCCCACTACATTTTCACCGGGCACCCCCCTGAGACAGAGCGGCAGTGGTTAAGCCATTCATGCAGGCCGGAACTTACCCGGCAAGGGATTACGCTACCTTAGGACCGTCAGAGTTACGGCCTCCGTTTACCCGGGCTTAGGCTCGGAGCTTCGCCTTGCGGCTAACCCCTTACCTTCACCTTCGGGCACCGGGCAGGCCTCAGTCCCTATACGTCCCCTTTCGGGTTGGCAGAGACCTGTGTTTTTAGTAAACAGTCCCCACCGCCAATTTCCTGCGACCCATTTCCCGCTTGCACGGGATGGGCACCCCTTCTCCCGAAGTTACGGGGCCAATTTGCCGAGTTCCTTAGGGGGGTTTCACCCGCTACCCTTCCGGGCTTTGCCCGGAGCCCACCTGTGTCAGTTTGCGGTACGGGCACTATGAGGCAAAGCAACCTGCTCTTTCTTGGACCCATTTCAGATAGCGGTGAGCAATCCCTCAACCCACCGCACCCTACTGAGCCGTCACAGCGTTGCTTTAACGCCCCATAGTGGCGGGGAATATTACTCCCCTTTTCCCATCGGCTACGCCTTTCGGCCTCACCTTAGGGTCCCGGCTAACCCTGCTCCGATGGGCGTTGAGCAGGAAACCTTGGGCTTACGGGCGGGAGGATTCTCACCTCCCTCTCGTTACTCATGCCGGCATTCTCACTTCCAAGCCCTCCACCCGTCCTTTCGGTCGAGCTTCAACGGACTTGGAACGCCCCCCTACCGCCAGGATGTGCCGCAACACATCCTGACCCCTGGCTTCGGCTCCGAGCTTGAGTCCCGTTACATCTTCGGCGCCTACCCGCTCGGCTGGTGAGCTGTTACGCACTCTTTAAATGATGGCTGCTTCTAAGCCAACATCCCAGCTGTCTTAGCAGGTAGACATCCTTTCTCACTTAGCCCGGAATTAGGGGCCTTAGCCGAGGGTCTGGGTTGTTCCCCTCTCGTGACCCGAGCTTATCCCCGGGCCACTCACTCCCACTACTGCAACCGTGGTATTCGGAGTTCGCCTAGGTTCCGGAAGGTTTCCCTCCCGGTAGCCTAAGCGGTGGCTCTACCCCCACGGTGCATTTCGTGAGGCTGCACTTAGATGCATTTCGGGGGGAACCAGCTATACCGCCACTCGATTAGCTTTTCACTCCTACCCACACCTCATCGGACAGGTTTTCAACCCTGACCCGTTCGGGCCTCCGGACGGTTTTACCCGTCCTTCACCCTGGGCATGGGTAGATCGTGGCGCTTCGGGTCTGCCGCCAGCGACTTTAGCGCCCTGTTCGGACTCGGTTTCCCTACGGCTCCGGACCAGAGGTCCTTAACCTTGCCACTGACGGCAACTCGCCGGCTCATTACGCAAAAGGCACGCGGTCGGGCGCGCTTCCCCTTACGGAGATAGCCCTTCCGCAGTCCGTATACCCGGGGTTTCAGGTTCTCTTTCACTCCCCTCACCGGGGTTCTTTTCACCTTTCCCTCGCGGTACTTATTCGCTATCGGTCGGCTGGTAGTATTTAGCCTTGGAGGGTGGTCCCCCCAGCTTCCCACGACCTTTCACGTGGGCCGTGGTACTCGGGAATACACTCCCAGGAGATCTGAGGATTTCGCCTACGGGGCTATCACCCTCTATGGCGGGACTTTCCAGACCACTTCGGCTATCCTCAGATTTTGTAACTCCCTGAGGGATCCGCTGCTCCCTCCGAGTGTATCCCACGACCCCTTGTAGGCAACGCCAGCGGGCTTTAACACCTACAAGGTTTAGGCTTCTCCCCTTTCGCTCGCCGCTACTCGGGGAATCTCGGTTGATTTCTTCTCCTCCCCCTACTGAGATGTTTCACTTCAGGGGGTATCGCCTCCTCTGAGTTTCCCCAGAGGATACCAAGGGTTTCCCCTTGGTAGGTTTCCCCATTCGGGCATCCCGGGATCACAGGCTGCTTGCGCCTCCCCCGGGCTTATCGCAGCTTGCCACGCCCTTCATCGCCTCCAGCCGCCCAGGCATCCACCCCGGGCACTTTCTTACCATAAAAACCTATCTCATCTTTTTCAAATTTCAAACTAAAATTTTTCCTTGAAGGTAAGTGGAGACGACGGGATTTGAACCCGTGCCCTCCCGGGTGCAAACCGGGCGCTCTCCCACTGAGCTACGTCCCCTCTCTGTGGGCCCATCCGGACTCGAACCGGAGACCTTACCCTTATCAGGGGTACGCTCTTGCCAGCTGAGCTATGGGCCCGTTAAAATATTAAAAAAGTGTTAAGAGAGCCTTGCGATAGAAAAGAAAAGAAAGGAGGTGATCCACCCCCACCTTCCGGTAGGGGTACCTTGTTACGACTTCGCCCCAGTCGCCACCCACACATTCGTCCCTTTTGGGGATTTCCTGTGCAGGTGACTTCCATGGCGTGACGGGCGGTGTGTACAGGACCCGGGAACGTATTCACCGCGGCGTAGCTGATCCGCGATTACTAGCCACTCCGGCTTCACGGGGTCGGGTTGCAGACCCCGATCCGAACTGGGGCCAGGTTTGTGGGATTTGCTCAGCCTCACGGCTTTGCATCCCTTTGTCCTGGCCATTGTTGCACTTGTGTAGCCCCGGGCATAAGGGCCATGCGGGCTTGACGTCGTCCCCTCCTTCCTCCGACTCTTCGCCGGCAGTCCCCGCAGAGTGCCTCCCCTTTCGGAGAATGGCAACAGCGGGCAGGGGTTGCGCTCGTTCTGGGACTTAACCCGACGCCTCACGGCACGAGCTGACGACAGCCATGTAGCACCTGTGCTAGCTGGCTGGACTCATCGCCCAGCCCACCTTACCCTTTCGGGCAGGCTTACGCTAGCATGTCAAACCCGGGTAAGGTTCTTCGCGCTGCATCGAATTAAACCAAATGCACCGCGGCTTGTTCGGGTCCCCGTCAATTCGTTTGAGTTTCAGCCTTGCGGCTGTACTCCCCAGGCGGGGTGCTTAACGCGTTAGCTTCGGGCGCGAGGATTTACCCCGCTCCCTAGCACCCATCGTTGACGGCTGGGACTACCCGGGTCTCTAATCCGGTTCGCTCCCCCAGCTTTCGTCCCTCAGCGTCGGAGCCAGCCTAGGGACCCCCCTTCGGCATCGGCGTTCCTCCCGATATCTACGCATTTCACCGCTACACCGGGAATTCCGGTCCCCCCTGCTGGTCCCGAGTCCAGCAGTATCTCCCGACCTCTGCCCGTTGAGCGGGCAGCTTTCACGGGAGACTTACCAGACCGCCTACGGACCCTTTACGCCCAGTCACTCCGGGCAACCCTTGGGACCTCCGTATTACCGCGGCTGCTGGCACGGAGTTAGCCGTCCCTTCCTCCGGAGGTACAATCAAGACCCCTGAGGGGGTCTCTTTGTCCCTCCCGACAGCGGTTTACACCCCGAGGGGCTTCTTCCCGCACGCGGCGTCGCTGGGTCAGGCTTTCACCCATTGCCCAAGATTCCCCCCTGCTGCCTCCCGTAGGAGTCCGGCCCGTGTCTCAGTGCCGGTCCGGCCGACCACCCTCTCAGGTCGGCTACCCGTCATAGCCTTGGTGAGCCGTTACCCCACCAACTAGCTGATGGGACACAGGCCCCTCCTCAGGCGGCGACAGTTTTGGCTGTCACCCTTTTCTTACACCCCATCCGAGGCGTAAGCTTATAGGGTATTAGCCCGAGTTTCCCCGGGTTATCCCCTTCCTGAGGGTAGGTTACCTGTGTATTACTCGGCCGTTCGCCGCTCCACAGGCCGGTTGCCCGACCTGTGTCGCTCGGCTTGCATGGGTGAGGCGCGCCGCCAGGGTTCGCCCTGAGCCACGATCAAACCCTCCTTGGCATAAATTTAGGAGGGCAATAAAATTTCTCCTTGACCGCAAGGCTCTCTTAACACAAAATTTTCAAATCAAAAATTTATCTCCACTTACCTTCCACAACCTTCCGGCTCCCTTTTCACAGGGATACCTTCCGGCTAATTTTACATAAGCGTATATAATTTAATAAGAAATTTTGGAAAAGTGTATTTTTTCGAAAAGTTTTCCTTGAAAAATTTCTCCTTACCTTCCGCTCTCCCTTCACGGGAGGAGCTTCCGGTCTTTTCTAATTAGCAAAAAATTATTTTAATACGAACTCAGCAAAAAGAACAAAAAACAAAAAATTTTCCCAAAAATAAAAATACCATCATAATACCTCAAAAAAGTCAGTGAGTTACAGCTCCTTCTGACGCGGATTTCACAAGTCTAATATACTTCCCGAGAACTCCTCTTGTATATTTTGGAGTAGGTGGCGGAAGTTTTTTCAATCTTTCTCTTATTTCCTCCTCAGAAATTTCAATATCAATCCTGCAATTATCTAAATCAATATTTATGATGTCTCCATCACGAACGCAGGCTATTGGTCCTCTATCATAAGCTTCGGGGGAAACATGTCCTATCATAAGACCACGAGTTGCACCTGAAAATCTTCCATCTGTCACAAGAGCAATTGAATCTATTAATCCTTGACCAACCAACGCAGCTGTGACTTGAAGCATCTCTGGCATCCCTGGGGCTCCCTTTGGACCTTCATTTCTTATAACAACAACATCTCCTGGATTTATTTTTCTTTGCTTTACAGCTTCAAAGCATTCAAGCTCACTTTCAAATACTTTCGCAGGTCCTCTGTGCTTTCTGCGTATCTGACCACCGGACACTTTCATAACACCACCTTGGGGAGCAAGATTACCATAAAGAATTATTATTCCTCCATCTGGTTTTAGTGGTTCATGCAAAGGTCTTATGACATCGCTGTATCTTACCTCAATTTCTTTCAAGTTCTCTTTCACAGTCTTACTCGTAACTGTTAGAGCATCACCGTGAATTAGTCCTGCATCAAGCAAAATTCTCATTATCATAGGGACTCCACCTGCAAGATGAAGGTCATACATTACAAATCTTCCACCTGGTTTTAGGTCAGCTATAAGAGGAGTTTTTTTGCTTATTCTTGCAAAATCGTCTAATGTGAGCTTTACACCAACCTCATTAGCTATTGCAATAAGATGTAAGACTGCATTTGTTGAACCACCAGTAGCTGAAACAACAGCGATAGCATTCTCAAAAGCTTCACGAGTTAAAATATCAGATGGTTTTATACCTAATTTCAAAAGATTTACAATCGCTCTCCCAACTTCTTCACATACAAATTTTCTTTCAGGATGTTCTGCAGGGTAAGAATTTGAACCTGGTAGAGAAATTCCCAAGGCTTCTGCGGCGCAAGCCATAGTGTTCGCCGTAAACTGACCTCCGCACGCCCCTATTGAAGGACATGCATTACACTCAATTTCATATAACTCATCTTCGGTTATTTTTCCTGATTGAAACATTCCAACAGCCTCATACACATCTTGAATTGTTATTCTGTTTCCTCTCCACTCACCGGGCATTATAGTTCCACCATAGAGGAATATGGATGGTATATTAACTCTTGCCATCGCCATTATCATTCCCGGGATTGTTTTATCGCATCCACCAACTCCAACGAAAGCATCATAAAAATGCGCATTAAGAACGGTCTCAACCGAATCTGCAACTATTTCCCTGCTAACAAGAGAGTATCTCATACCTTCGTGTCCCATTCCTATTCCATCGCTAACAGATATTGTTGTGAATTCTATTGGGTATCCACCGGCTGATTTTATTCCTTTTTTTATGTATTTAGCTTGCTCGTTGAGGTTGTAATTACAAGGAGTAATTTCGTTCCAAGCAGTTCCAACTGCAATAAATGGTTTTTCAAAATCTTCATCTTTGTATCCCATAGCTCGCATAAAAGCTCTGTGAGGTGCCCTTTCATCTCCCCCCTTTATTCTATCGCTCCTTAAAGGATAGTGTTTTTTGACATCAAACTTTGCCATAATTTTGAATTTAAAGCTCAGAAACAAAAATGGAAAAAAGCAAGAATAAAAACCTGTGAAAGCTAAAAAAGATTATCTTCTGAAAGCTAAAAAAGATTATCTTCGTCAAAATCTACATTTCCGTTATTAGAAATTTGTCCATTTGCATGTACGATAAAATCCTCTGAAATATCCATCTGAAATTGCTCATCTGAATGTTCAACAAATTCATCTTTTGTAATGCCTCGCGGAATTACCTTTATAGATTTAGCGATAACCATAGAAACTCTGTACAATTTGTTATCTGATTCAAATGATGTACTTCGCAACTTACCTTCCACAAAGATTCTGTCTCCCTTTTTGAGTTTTGAGCAAAAATCTGCTAACTTCCCAAAAGCTCTTACGGTATGCCAATCTGTAATTTTCTGATAAGTTCCGTTGCGCCTTATAAATTCGTTGGTCGCCAAACGAAATACAGCCATCATAACGCCATCTTTTGTGAATTTAATCTGTGGATCAGAACCTAAATTTCCAAGAAGGAAAACCTTATTTATCATATCTTTTCCTACCCCCGATTCTTAAAGGGAAATTATATATTGAGACATATATATTAATCAAAAAAATTTTTTGTAGTGATATAGCTAAAATGTGAAGCAAAAAAGCTTATTTAAAAATCGGTAAGTACTATCTTATCAATCTATGCAACTTGGAATAGTTTCTGATGATAAACCCAAAGCTAACTTAGCCTGCCCAAGCTCCCTTCTCCAAAAACATAAATTATGAGCCTGTTTCAGATAGCCAAACTGATATATAGTTGGATTTTCTACATTTTCTATAAGAAGCTCTGGACGAGGATAAAAGAAATTCTTACTCCTCCTTTTTACAACTTCGTCCGCTTTATTGAGAATCTGCACAGCAGTATCAATCTTTTCAGAAAATTCTTTACCATAAGAGTGCAAAAATACGGCTTCATAAAGGTTCCTCATAAATTTTACTCTCAAATATGTTATATCTAATCCATCTTTTAACTCCAAAATAAGAGGATCAGATTTTGAATCAGTAGGAAAATTTCCCAAAAGATGCTCAATTTCTTTTTCCATATTAGCAAGGGGTTCAAGAACATTTTTTTCAAATTTCTGCTTTTCAGCATCAGACATTTTGACTAATTCTTCAAATGTTATCCTACAAGGTTGAGAAAAGAAAACTTTGCTTTGACATCCAAGATGAACATAGAAATCCTCACCAGCAATATAAGGAGTTAGCCTTTTTCTTATCAGATAATCATACTGAATTTCTCCGAGTTTTTTTATTATATCTTTTCCCCAACCTGGAAATAGTTCAGATAATGGTTCAACCCAGGTGACAGGAACAGACCAAGAAAATCGTAGAGATAAATAGTCAAGAAGCCAATAACCCCATTCCCAACCAGACGAAAATATGACATGAGAATAAAGCTTACCTGCTTCTGTTATGTTCTTGATATCAATCCACCTTGAAACAATATAAATGGGCAGATAAAGCGGGACAGAATTATCAAAGGCTATCCAATAAGCTGTTTCTGGGAAGTAATTAACTTTTTTTCCTTGCTTTATCCTTTCAAACAAAAACTCCCTGTGAAGAGAAAAATCATCATGGTTATATGCTCCGCCAGCATCATCAAAGAGATTGTAAAACATTACTGTATGAACCCAAGGAACTATATCTTCATTTGCATACTTTACAAGGAAGTAATAAAGTAGCTTTTCACCTTTATATTCTACCCAAAGATTTTCAAAGTTTCCAACATGTATAGTAGCAGAAACCTCAATATTTTTGTTAAAACTTTTTACCCAATCATACACTTCATTTACTTTTTGTATGAATTCGTCAGGAGTAGTTCCTGTAAATTCACCAAAAGAAATATTCACAGCATCAAAAGGAAGAGATAAAATCTTTTCCAAGTCTTGTTTTTTACTGACCACATAAGCTTTCTGAAAGCTTGATACAGAAAAAATCTGAATATTAATTCCAACTTTTACACCTATTTTGTGCGCATAATCTAAAATCTTTTTCATATGTTCTTTCCATCTGGTGTACTCTTCATCTTTTTTTATATTATCAAGAGCTGTCAGCTGAATATAATTGCCTCTTTGTCTTGCTATCCACTTTACAATTCTAAACGCTTCTTTTTCGCCCTCAGGAGAAGGTATCCAGAAAGAAAATAGAGCCTCTATTGGATGTAAGATATGTAATTGAAGTCCTCTTTGCTCAACAGCAGGTTCAAAAACTTTTGAATTGATCTGAGAAACCTCTTGTTTCAAATTATTTATTTTTTGAGGGATAATACTATAAAACGGATGTGGGAAACGAAAACCTGCAATTTCAAGGAAATGAGTAAGTCCGTAAATTATTCCAGCCGGGAATCCTCCTTTCACTACAAAACTTCCGTCCTTTTCTGTTATTTGATAACACTCTTTACAATCTAATCTTTCTACGATAACATTTATCGCTCCATCTTCAACACATTCTGATAGCTTATCACATACTTTAAGCTTAACCTTTTCTGACAAATCATCTATAAACTTCTCAATAATATCAGAAGAATTTTTATCGGCTATTACTAATATGAAATCACTATCAACTTTCCTTCCACAACCTGAACCAGTAAATAAAAGAATTGTTGCAAATAATATTGTTCTGTAAAGAACTCGTGAAATTAAATAAGACGCCAAGCTATCCAACAATTTTAGTGAATTCTTCATAGTTATCTCCTTATTATTATTTCAAAAAATGACATAATTTTTCAAGATTCTTTTTCATCTTAAATTGCTCTTTACTTTTTTCATTCTAATTTTTAAAGTTCAAGTTGATATGAAGGGATCAAAATTATTCGTTTTTCTTTTGCATATTCTTTAATATGAGGTGGGAAAATGTAAGAGATAAAGACCTTTATTGCTTCCTTTGATATGAGATCACACTTTTCAATAAATTCATCAATTGCTTTTATTGAAACCCTCGTTTTCGCTTCTCCCACCAATATGTATTCTTTACCATCTTTAATTGCTTTACCGTAAATATTTACTTCAATATATTCTCCTCCAACTTCAATATAATCTCTTGAAAGTTCTCCCACAACTTCAATTCCATATTTTTTAAGAATTTTAGGTAAAGATTTTATAGCTCTATCTTCAAGCAAATGTCCTACGGTATGAGAAAGTCCAGCCAAATTTTCTCTCGTTTTCTCGTGCTCTTTAATAAGCAGTTGGAGTCTCCTTTCAGTTTCTGATTGAGCTTCAACAAGCTTCTTAACTTCCTCTCGCAGTTTTTCGTGTTCCTTCGCAAGTTTTTGAACTTGTTGTTCGGTTCTCATCTGAGCTTCGGCAAGTTTTCTAACCTCATCCCTCAACCTCTCTTGCTCCTCAGCAAGCCTTTGAATCTGCTGCTCGGTCCTTGCTTGGGCTTCTGTAAGTTTTTGAACCTGTTGCTCGGTCCTTGCCTGAGCCTCCATAAGTTTTTGAACCTGTTGCTCGGTTCTCGCCTGAGCCTCCGCGAGCTTCCTGACCTCTTCTTTTAATTTCTCATGTTCTTCCGCAAGTTTCTGAATTATTTGTTCAGTTCTCTTTTGCGCCAATGCAAGTTCTTCTATTGCTTTCCATACCCTACTTATTTCCTGCTTTACTTCGCTTATTTCTTTAAGTATTACATCATCTCTGAAAGCAATAAATGCCTCAAATATCGGTCCCCTTATATTTTCAGGAAGATCTTTAAGTATTTCTTCAACTTTTCTCATACCAATATTTTAAGTTTAAACCCCTGAAAAAAATCTAATGAAAACTTTCATAAAAAGCGGAACCAACCTATTTTTCTTTTTTTTCTTAATTTCTAAATTTGACTTTCTTTCTTATACCTTTCATTCAATAAGTAATAAAACACCACAAAAGTAGTTATAGCAACAATTAAAGCCCAAAAATCCTCACCTTTTTTCAAAAAAGTATCATATAAACCGTGCAAAATAATAGCTACACCAGAAAAAAATGCTAACATAAAAATTCCCTCGACAGCCTGTTCCTCCCATGAGATATGAGATTTTCCTTTTTCCTTATCTTCTTTCTTCTTTTCATCTTTTGCCTTTTCGTTTTTGGTTGTTTCTTCCACCTTGAATAGTTCATTCCGATGTGGCCAGAGCATAATAACTGCAATTCCTGTCCAAGTAGAATGAAGGGCAACACATGTGACAAAACGGACCCAATAAACATCCCAACCATATATACCATTGTAGAATTGAGCACTGTACATAATTCCTTCTGCTACTCCAAAACCAACTCCACTTGCTAAACCAACCAGTAATATCTCAGATAAATGAAGTGTTTCTCCTTTTTTGAAAGCCCTTTTCATTAACCAAATTACTGGTATAAGCTTCACGAGTTCCTCACACAGTCCCACCCCACAGGTAAAACCGACAAAGCTTTTGATAAACCCAGATTCTGGGTCCAGCGCACCATAATATGAAAAACCAATGAAATAAAGAATAATTCCGAAGATTCTCAACCTTAATGTTTCTCTTAACCCCCTCTTATATAACTCAAGTGCAATGAATTGGATAGCAAGGAGAATAAGAATTCCCAAAATAGCTGTAAACAATGAAGATAGAATAGCTCGGCTCTCTCCATTGCTACTTGATGAAAAAGCCGCACTTAAAAATATTATCCACAATATCCCAGATACAAGAGCTATAATAAAATGAGCATTAGTATCGCGCGGGAGTGCAGCTCCCTTAATCTTGTGATCCGGAAGCTGATATATAACATAATCTATTACCTCATCCAGAGAAGATAGATTATCTGGCAATTGCGATATTCTAATCTTCTTCTGATTTTCTTTGATAGTCTCTATAAATCTCTGTTGCCAATCATCTTTTTTGTCTAAAATTACCAACATTGGAACTGATGTCAGAAATAGCATGAGCAGAAAAGAGACTTTAAAAGATTTTCTTCCGTTTCCAGACTTTATCAAGCTTTTCTTTCTAGATTCTATTAAGCTCTCAACTTCTTCCTTCGCTTTCCATGCTTTTTCATGACTCGGATTAATTTCAAGAACTTTGTCAAAATCCCGAATAGATTGGTCATATAAACCTTTCTTAATGTAGGCAAGACCGCGACAATAATAAGAATCAACATTTGGTTTCAATCTTATAGCCTCTGTAAAGTTTTCAATAGCTTTGTCACATTCTCCCTTTAAAAAGTAAGCTAAACCACGCCAGTGATAGAAATCGGCATCATCGGGTTTCAGCTCAATGGCTTCTGTAAAGTCTTTAATAGCTTTATCATGTTCTCCTTTCTCACAGTAAGTTCTTGCACGCAAAAAGTAGAAATCAGCATAATTAGGATTTAGATTAATAGCGTAAGTAAAATCTTCAATAGCTCTGTCATAGTCTCTTTTTTCAAAGTAAGCTAAACCACGCCATGCGTAGAAATCAGCGCAATCAAGTTTCAGCTTAATAGATTGAGTAAAGTCTTGAATGGCTTTGTCATATGAACCTTCTTTTAAATAAGCTACTCCACGCCAATAATAAAAATAAGCTTCATTTGGTTTTAATTCAATTGCTTTCGTGAATTTTTCAGTAGATTTGTCATATAAGCCTCCATTGTATAAAACTAACCCACAAAAGTAATAAAAAAAAGCATAATCTTCTGGCTTTAACTCTTCCTCTAAGTTCTCCGGTAACTCATTCGCATTTGAAAAGTAATTAACAACTTCATATTCCGAAAAACAATCAATAACTTTTTCGTAAGCTTTGTCATACAATCCCTTTTTATGATAAGCTAAAAAGCACAAGAAATAAAAATGGGGATATTTTGCACATTCAAGCGCTTTTGTAAAATCATTAATGGCTTCATCATATAAACCTTTCCTATAGTAACAAAGACCTCTCCCATAGTAACAAAAACTTTTTCCATAGTAATAAATACCTTCTCCTAATTTAATCGCCTTTGTAAAATCTTCAATAGCTTTATCATACAAACCTTTTTTGTAGTATGACCAACCACGCTCCTCATAAGATATAGCACATTCAGCATATAAATCATCAACATTAGGTTTTAACTTAATAGCTTCTGAAAAATCTTCAATAGCTTCATCATAAAAACCTATTTTATGGTAAGCAATACCACGCCAATAATAAAAGTTTTCACAAGATGGATCTAATTCAATTGCACGTGTAAAATCCTCAATAGCTCTTTCATATAATAATCTTGTTGAATCTTTTTCTTCAAAAGTTTTTTGGCAATAAGCCCGACCCCGCCAATAATAAAAATAAGCATTTTTGGGATCTAATTCAATCGCTTTTGAAAAATCTTCAATTGCTCTATTAACATATTTTTCAGGATCACCCTCGTCGTAAAAACCATAACCCCAACCTGGCCAATATGAATAAGCTCCCTCAGGATATAACTCAAGTGTTTTATTAAAGTCTTCAATAGCTTTATGATATAAGCCCATTTCAAAGTAAAGCCAACCTCGCTTATAATAAAGCCGAACTTGCTTTGGATTTAGCTTAATTGCTCTTGTAATATCTTCAACAGACTTATCATATGAACCTTTTTTATAGTAAATAAGACTTCGCATATAATAAAGATAACTACTTTTCGGCTTCAACTTAATTGTCTCTGTAATGTCTTCAATAGCTTTATCATATAAATCTTTGCTATAATAATAGTAGGCACGCAAATAATAGTAAAAATGAGCATTCTTCGGATCTAATTCAATTATTTTTGATAGTCCCTCAATAGCTTCATCATAATCATAACCTGGATAGTGCGAACCTATATACCAAATACTTTCCCAAACCGAATGCCTCTTTTTACTTTGACATAATTGAATTGTTTTGTTAAAATCTTTGATAGCTTTATTGTATAGACCTTTTTCATAGTAAATCCATCCCCGCTCGTAATAAAGGTAATCAACTTTCGGTTGCAATTTTATTGCTTCTGTGAGATCCTCAATAGCCTTGTCATATAAACCCTTTCTGTAATAACAAAGACCTCGACATCTATAAGAACTATCATCATTCGGATTTATCTCAATTACTCTATCAAAACACAAAATTGCTTCATCGTATCTACCCAGATTATACAGAACATTCCCCTTGTTAAACCATGCAGTCCGATCATCAGGTTTTCTCTCTATTGCTTTATCAAAACACAAAATTGCTTCATTATATTTACCAGCAAAACTTAATCTTATTCCCTTTGAGTTCCAATCTTCTTCACCTTCTATATCTATATTTTCCTCCTCTGGCTCTTCTCTCTTTTCTTTTTCCTTTTCTTTTGCGTCTAACTTTTCCTTTATTTCATTCTCCTTTTCTTCTTTTCCCTTGCTTTTACTTTCTTCCCTCATTTTTTGACCACTTGTTAAAATCCCAATCCTATACAAAAAATTCTAAATTAAACAAAAAAATTTTTTCTCAAATTAAAGATTTAATTACAGAGAAAAAGGAAGGGAAAAGAAAGAAAGATAAAGAAAAAGAGATGGCAGTAACTGGAATAAGAGGGGTAAGGAGATATAAAAATAGAGCAAAAGAGATTTTAGAAGTTGCTGCGAAGCTTTTCAGAGAAAAAGGTTTTAAAGCAACTTCAATTCAAGATATATCCGACGCCCTCGGACTTGAAAAGGGAGCAATATACTACTGGGTAAAAAACAAAGACGAAATACTTTATATGCTCATAGAAACAGAAGGTCAGATGTTCCTTGATATGATAAGAAAACTCATGGAGGAAAATATAAATCCAGTAGAAAAGCTAAAAAGATTCATCAAAAATCACATCAAAATAATGACCGAAAATTTAGATAAAACTGCTGTATTTTTCAGCGAATATAAATCTCTGCCTGAAAAATGGAAGAAGAAAGTTATGCTTTTCAGAGATGAATATGAAAGCTTTCTCAGAAAGATAATAAGAGAAGGTCAAGAAAAAAGAGAAATAAGAAAAGATTTAGACAGCAAATTAATAGGTTTCGCAATCTTGGGAATGATAAACTGGGTATACATCTGGTTCTCAAAAGATGGAAAATATTCAGCGGAAGAAATAGCAGACACATTCTCAGAAATTATTCTTTCTGGTATTAAGGAAAGAACCAACAACACCAAAGACAACTGAATAATAATACAAACTTCTACAAAATATGCAATAATGCTCTGTAATTTGAACTCGTCAATATGATAAAAATCAAGCTTTACCAAAAGATTAAGTTTTTTCCCACTTTCTTGATGGTGGCTCTTTCAAAATGGCTTCAAGCTCATCTGGAATCTTTGGGGTTGGCTCCCTTCTTATCTTCATTTCTCCATCTTCTAACCATACTATGTGATTATATTTTTCTTCTGGCGGATTAGGGTAATCAAGTCTGGCATGAGCTCCTGCACTGTTTTTTCTTTCAAGAGCAGAAAGTATTACAGCTTTTGCACAAAGGAGCATAAATTTCAAATCAAGGGCAAGATGCCAACCTGGATTGAAATGAACATTACCTGAAACAGAAACAGGAATGTTTGAAAGTTCATTTACGATTTCAAGAGCCTTCTTCAAATCTTTCTCCTCTCTAAAAATTCCTACATAGTTTTGCATAGTCTCTTTCAATCTCTCGTGGATTTCGTAAGGGGAAACGCCGTTTTTTCTTTCAAAAAATGAAAGAGCTTCCCTTACAATCTTTTCAACCTCATCTTTATCTACCACAGGTTGACGAGAGAGAGATTTTGCATATTCAGCAGCTCCTTTTCCACCCAATTTACCAAAAACTAAAAGGTCAGAGAGTGAATTACCACCAAGCCTGTTTGCTCCGTGCAATCCGGAAGCAACCTCACCTACGGCAAACAATCCTGGAACTTTACTCATTTGTGTATCCGGATCAACTCTCACACCTCCCATAGTATAGTGCATAGTTGGAGCAACCTCCATAGGTTGTTTTGTAATGTCTATCCCTGCAAATTCAAGAAACTGCTTATACATTCCCGGCAATTTTTTCTTCACATGCTCAGGCGGTAGATGTGAAACATCAAGATAAACTCCTCCGTGCTCTGTTCCTCTCCCCTCCTTTATTTCTGTGTATATAGCTCTTGCTACGAGATCTCTTGTTGAAAGTTCCAATCTCTCTGGGTCATATCTTTGCATGAACCTCTCACCTTTTGAGTTATAAAGTCTTCCACCCTCACCTCTGACCGCTTCTGTGACCAAAATTCCCTGAACACTTGGAGGCCAAACCATTCCTGTCGGATGAAACTGCGTAAATTCCATATCACGAAGTTCAGCCCCAGCAAGCAGAGCAAGAGCATAACCGGAACCAGTATATTCCCATGAATTAGATGTTATTTTATAAATCTTTCCAAGTCCTCCCGTAGCTAAAACTACTGCTTTGGCTTTAAATATAACAAACCTTCCATTTTCCCTCCAATAAGCAAGTGCTCCTGAAATTCTTTCTCCATCTTTGAAAAGATGAATTACTGTGCATTCCTGAAATATTTCCACATTATCAAATGAAAGGAGTTTATCTTGCAGCGTTCTTATCATTTCAAGACCGGTTCTATCTCCAACATGAACGAGCCTTCTCCACGAATGTCCTCCGAAAGCCCTTTGGAGTATTCTGCCATCTTTTGTTCTGTCAAACAAAGCTCCCCATTCTTCAAGTTCTTTAACGCATTCTGGTGCAAGTTGAGCGTGTTTTAACGCAAACCTCCAATCATTCAAAAACTTTCCACCATACATGGTATCTCTGAAATGCTCTTTCCAGTTGTCTTGTGGATCGGTATTTCCCAGAGCAGCAGCTATTCCCCCCTCTGCCATAACTGTGTGAGCTTTGCCCAATAAAGATTTACAAACAACTCCAACCTTTACTCCTTCTTTTGCAGCCTCTATTGCAGCTCTGAGACCTGCCCCACCTGCTCCTACAACAAGAACATCTAACTCATGAGTTTCATATTTCTCCATAATGATAAAAAAATTTAACCTGAAACATTTTTTTGGATAAAAATAAGGATTTTTTTACCAGCACCTGTTTTCTACCAATAACCGAACTTTTGTGAATTAAACGATTTTTGCGATGCAGTTCATAAAATTTTCGTAAGTTTATGTTAGAAGGGCAATACAATCACCAAAAAATAGAACCGTATTGGAGTGAAAAGTTTGCCGAAATCTTCAGAGCAAACCCAGATAGTCCCAAAAAAAAGTTCTGCATAACCATTCCGCCACCAAACATAACTGGCTCTCTACATATAGGGCATGCGCTCAACATGACAATCCAAGATGTGATATCAAGATACAAAAGAATGCAGGGATTTGAAGTTTTATGGGTTCCCGGAACAGACCATGCAGGAATAGCAACTCAACATGTCGTATCAAGAGAACTTGAAAAAAAAGGACTGAAAAGAGAAGATCTTGGTAGGGAAGAATTTCTCAAATTTGTGGACGAGTGGAGAGAGTATAGCCAAAAGAGAATAATGGATCAAATGAAAAAATTGTGCTTATCAGTTGATTGGTCAGCAAATAGATTTACCCTTGACGAAGGTTATAGGAAAGCGGTAGCAAAAGCATTTGCAGAATTATATAAAAAAGGTTTTATATATCAAGGGGATTACATAGTCAATTGGTGCCCATCATGTAAAACTGCTTTGAGCGACCTTGAAGTAGAATTCGCAGAAGAAAATGGAAAACTTTATTACATCCTTTACCCGTTTGAGAAAAATTTAAGAGAAGGTATTTATGTAGCTACAACGAGACCGGAAACCCTTCTTGGAGATACAGCGGTAGCAGTTCATCCAGAAGATGAAAGATATAAAGACATAAATGAGGTTTTCGTTCCATTAGTGTGGCGCAAAGTGAAAGTTATAAGAGATGAAAAAGTTGATATGAACTTTGGAACGGGAGCAGTAAAAATCACTCCATTTCATGACTTTGCTGATTTTGAAATAGCAAGAGAACACAACCTTGAAGGAATAAAAATAATGAATGAAGATGGCGTGATAACTTATGGAGATTATGCAGGACTCGATAGATTTTCCGCAAGAAAGAAGATAGTTGAAGACCTAGAAAAACTTGGGCTCCTCCAAAAAATAGAAGACTATAAAATAAGAATAGGTAGATGTTATAGATGCAAAACAATAGTTGAACCTCTTGTTTCAAAACAATGGTTCCTAAAAATGAAAGAACTATCTCAAAAAGCAATAGAAGTTGTAGAAACTGATAAAGTAAAGTTTTTGGCTGAACAATGGAAAAATTTGTATCTTTCTTGGATGAGAAATGTAAGAGATTGGTGCATATCAAGGCAGATATGGTGGGGACATCCGATACCAATATCTACATGTAGAAATTGTGGTGAAAAATTTCTCAATTCTGATGGGGAGCAAGAATGGAATTTATGTCCAAAATGTGGTTCAGAAAAAGTTGAAAGAGAAAAAGATGTTCTTGATACTTGGTTTTCATCTGCTCTTTGGCCATTTGCAGTTCTTGGCTGGCCAGAACAGACAAAAAAACTCAAAGCATTTTATCCAACAGATATTCTTGTCACAGGATTTGACATAATATTTTTCTGGGTCGCAAGAATGATAGTTATGGGGCTCTTCTTTATGGGAGATGTTCCTTTCAGAAAAGTTTATGTTCACGGACTCATAAGAGATGAAAAAGGACAAAAAATGTCAAAAACAAGGGGAAATGTTCTTGACCCTCTTGATCTCGTGGAAAAGTATGGCTCTGATTCTTTGAGGTTTTCTTTATGTGTTCTATCATCACAAATAAAAGATATAAAGTTATCTGAAAAAACAATAGAGAGCTACTATCATTTTATGAACAAGATATGGAACGCAGCAAAGTTTGTAATTATGAATGTAGAAAATCCTAAAAAAAACTTTCAACCAAAAACCCTACCCCAAATGTGGATTTTGGCGAAACTATCTTCTTGTATAGAAAAAGTAAAAGAATATCTTGAGGATTACAAAATAAATCAAGCTGCAATGGAAATCTACGAATTTTTCTGGAATGATTTCTGTGATTGGTATATTGAAATATCAAAGGTTGAAATGCAAGATGAAAAAACAGCTCAAAGTGCAAAAAACACTCTCTTTTTCGTTCTTGAAACAAGTTTGAGACTTCTTCATCCTTTCTGTCCAGCAATAACATCTCATATATGGGATGAAATGAGGAAAAAATATGATATTGAAAGTGAATCAGAATTTTTATCTTATGCTCCGTTTCCAGATTTTGAATACAAGGAAGAAACTTGTTTAGAGTTCGGAGAAAAATTAATATCAGTAGCGAAAGAAATAAGGTCAATCAAAGACGAAGTGGGATTCAAGGTATCGGATAAAGTTCAAGCAAAAGTACTAACGGGAGACGAAAAAGAACTCAAAAGAATACTGGGAGAAAACATAAAATGGTTGGAGAAACTTTCAGGAGCAAACATAGATATAGTAGAAGGAGAAGAAATTCCAGAAGGGTTCATACCTTCTTCCGGTAAGGGTGTAGTTGTTGCGATATCATCTGAGGGTGCAAAATTAAAAGAAAGCATACAAAAAATAGGAAAAGAATTAGCAGAAGCAGAAAAGGAGTTTGATAGAGTTAAAAAGAGACTATCAAATTTAGATTTTCTTGAAAAAGCAGATCCAGAAGTTATACAGGAACACAAAAAGAGATTAGAAGAACTTGGACCGAAAATAGAATTTCTCAGAAAGAGAATTGAAATTCTTTCAAAGTTCGTCCAAAACTGAAAATATTCAACTTACAGCTTCTGCATCACAACTATTCTTTCAATTTTATTGTAGTCTTTTATTGGAGGAAAAATTTTGAATTTCATTTTCTCTGCAAAAGAGAAAATTTTTTCTTTGTAAATCTTACCGAGTTCGGAAAGTCCAAAAAATTTCAAATCGTCATAGCCGACTTCAAGAAAAATAAAACCTCCTGATGGCAAAACAAATGAAGCTTGCCTGACAATTTCAATGATTTTCTCACAACCTATTTCTCCCCCAAATATAGTATGAGGTGGGTCATCAACCTTTATCTTATCTTTTACTTTCAAAGATACATACGGTGGATTTGAAACGATAAAATTTGCTCTTCTTACGGGTGAGAGGAGATTTCCACGAACAAAATGTATATTTGCTCCTATAACTTTGGAATTGTAATTAGCCAATTTCAAAACATCTTTATCTATATCTATCCCAACAAAAACATGTTTGATTTCAAAAGCTTTGAGAAGCTTCTCAACTTCTTTAAAAATTGAAATTATTATACAACCACTTCCTGTGCCAACATCAACCACACTAACAAATTTCTCTCTTATAGAGTTAGGGGAATAGATGTGATTTTTAAAGTAATCAACGAAAACTTCAACGAGAATTTCTGTTTCTGGTCTTGGCACAAAAGTTTTTTTGTTGACGAAAAATTGATATTTAAAGAAATCAACTTTTTTGAGGTCTTGCTCAAACACTATGAGAGAAAAAAACCTGGGGACGACCTACTCTCCCGCGCCCGTGCGGACGCAGTACCATCGGCCCTGGGGGGGAGCCTGGTCCTGTTCGGAATGGGAAGGCAGGTTTCACCCCCGGTATGGTCCCCAAGCTCAAATCAAGTTAGGTTCAAAAAAATAAAAAGAAAAATTTTCAGAAAAATTTCGGAAAAATTTGAAAAAAGGGAAATATAAAAACAATAACAAAAAATAAAAACTTATCTATATTCCGTAATAAATGGAGGAGAAAATATGAGTGAAAAAATTACAGAATTTGTATTCCCTGAGGGAACAAAAATAGATGAGACAGTTCCAGAAAAAGCAAGGAGATTATATCAGAGGTTCTACATAGGACCTCTTGAAAGAGGCTTCGGACACACAATAGGGAACTCTTTAAGAAGAGTGCTATTGAGTTCAATAGAAGGAGACGCAATTGTAGGCGTAAAAATAGAAGGTGTTCCCCACGAATTCTCTTCAATAGAAGGCACAAGAGATGATGTAACGATGATAATACTTCATCTCAAAAGGGTTAGATTGAAAATAAAAGGGAATAAAGATTTTGTGAGAGCAGAAATAAAAGTAGATAATACAAAATCAGATTCGCCAAAAATAGTCACAGCAGCAGATATAGATGGACCAGTAGAGGTTGCAAATCCCAACCAATATATTACCGAGGTGATGCCAAAATATAAATTCTACTGCGAGTTATTTATAGGTAGGGGTAGAGGATATGTGCCGGCAGATAGAGTACAATCAAGCTTTCAATTCCCCGCAGGCACAATTCCAATAGATGCAATATTTAACCCAATAGTCAAAGTGAATTATGAAGTTAGAAATACCATGTATGAAGAAAGGGCAGATTACGATGAGCTCGTAATAGATATATGGTCAGATGGAACGAAAACCCCACAGGAAGCGTATGAGGAATCAATAGATATACTGATAGAACATTTCCGATCACTCAGAAACTATGTAGAAAGAGGTAAATATGAAAAGGAAAGAAAAGATATAAGAGTTTCCAATATTGAAGAGTTTATCAAAAGAGATGTTCAAGATATGAACCTTCCACGAAAAACATACGAAGTTCTGAAAATGCACGGAATAAACACGGTATATGATGTGCTGAAAAAGACTGAAAAGGAATTGCTCGCTCTTCCAAATCTTGGAAGAAGATCTTTGAAGGAAATAAAAGAGGCTCTCGCAAGAGCGGGACTTGAACTTGGGATGACAGATGAACAAATTCAAAAAGCCATAGAAGAAGAGAAAAAGTCAAGATCTTAGAAATTTCAATATCAAACAAAAATTTCATAAAAAAGGAGGGAAACAAGAATGAGGCATAGAGTAAAAGGACGCAAGTTAAAAAGACCGACTCCTCATAGGCTATTGCTTTTGAGAGGTCTTGCCTGCGACCTCATTTTACATGGTAAAGTAGAAACAACACTATCAAAAGCAAAGGAACTGAGAAAAATCGTAGAGAAGCTGATAACGAAAGCAAAAAAATTTGACCAATCTAATAAGAAATCTCCACAATCAATTAACGCAGTAAGGGCAGCAATTTCAGGCTTGCAGAACAAAAACGCCGTCAAGAAATTAATCTATGAAATTGCTCCAAAATACAAAGATACAAACGGAGGTTACACAAGAATAATAAAAACAAGAAACAGAAAGGGAGATAACGCCAAATTAGCCATCATAACTCTGGTATAGAACTACTATACTAACCTTGATATATACATAAAGTTAAATTTCAGGAATCAAAGTTGAAGCATTATCTTTCTTAATTCCCTTATTTTATCCCTCAGCTGAGCGGCTTTTTCAAATTCAAGAGCTCTTGCATACTCTTTCATTTTCTTTTCTAACTCTTTAATAGTTTCTGGAATCTTTGAAGGCGGTATCTCAGTAATAGGGAATTCGGACCAATCAATATCATACCAATCCCCTTTATCTTTTGACAAGATAAAACTCCTTATGTCCTTAATTATAGTTTTCGGAGTTATTCCATATTTTGCATTATATTCAAGCTGAATTTTTCTTCTTCTTTCCATTTCCTCTACCGCTTTCTTAATTGATTTAGTTATTCTATCAGCATATAATATAACTTTACTTTCTATATTTCTTGCAGCTCTTCCAGCTATTTGAATTATTGACCTTTCCGACCTCAAAAATCCCTCATTATCAGCGTCCAATATTGCAACGAGTGCAACCTCAGGAATATCAAGCCCCTCCCTCAAAAGATTTATACCAACAAGAACATCATAAACTCCTGTTCTGAGATCTCTCAAAATATCCATTCTTTCAACCGTATCTATTTCAGAGTGAAGATACATAGATTTTATTCCAAGCTGATTGAAGTATTCCGATAATTCTTCTGCTTGTCGCTTTGTTAAAGTTATTATAAAAGATCTCCAGCCTTTGTTTTTTATTTCAACAACCTCATTAACTACATCTTTTATTTGCTCTTTGGCAGGCCTTATTTCAACCGGCGGATCAACTATCCCAGTTGGTCTGACAATTTGTTCAACAACTTGTTCGGCAACTTCAAGCTCCCAATCTCCCGGTGTTGCTGAAACGAAGATAACATGCTTCATAAACTTCTCAAATTCTTCAAATTTTAATGGTCTGTTATCATAAGATGAAGGCAATCTCCATCCATACTCCACAAGGTTAAACTTTCTTGTATAATCACCTTTATACATAGCTCTGAGTTGCGGAACAGTTATGTGACTTTCATCTATGAATATCAGAAAATCATCTTGAAAGTAATCAAATATAGTGAATGGAGGTTCTCCCGGTGTTCTTCCATCAAAATGTCTTGAATAATTTTCTATGCCCTTGCAATATCCAAAATTCTCAAGCATTTCAAGATCGTGTTCAACTCTTCTTCTCAATCTTTCGGCTTCTTGAATTTTTCCAGCTTTCATAAGTTCATCATATCTTTGCTTGAGCTCCTCTCTTATAGAAGAGAGAGCCCTTTTGTATTCATCTTGTGGCGCAATGTAATGACTGCCAGGAAATATTTCAACTTCCCTCAACTTCTCCACTACAACCCCAGAGAGTGGATCTACTAACTTTATAGATTCTATTTCATCGCCAAACATCTCAACTCTCACTGCGTAATTTTCTTCATAGGCAGGAAAAATATCCACTGTATCTCCTCTTACTCTGAAGGTGCTTCTTTTGAACTCAATATCTTGCCTTATATATCCAGCTCCGACAAGTTTCCTCATAAGTTCAAACATAGAGATTTTCTGATTCCGCCTCAGAGTAACTTTCAAAGCTCCATAGTGTTTTGGAGAACCAATATTGTAAATAGAAGATACGGTTGCGGAAATCACAACATCGTTTCTTATCATAAGGGAGCGAGTTGTTGAATGTCTCAGCCTATCTATTTCCTCGTTGACAATAGCTTCTTTTTCTATGTAAAGATCATATTCAGGTAAATAAGATTCAGGTTGATAGTAATCATAGTATGAGACGAGAAATTCAACAGCATTTTTTGGGAAAAAAGCTTTAAACTCCATATATATTTGTCCAGCAAGAGTTTTATTCGGTTCTATTATAATTGCAGGCATACCAAGTTCCTTTATAACATTAGCCATAGTGAAGCTTTTCCCTGAACCAGTAACACCAAGAAGGACCTGAAATCTCATTCCCTTTCTCACACCTTCAACAAGTTTCTCTATTGCTTTTGGCTGATCACCAGCAGGTGAAAAGGGAGAATAAAGCTCAAACTTTGCCCTACTCATTAGAAATAAAAAATAATCAGTATATGCACAACGAAACAAAAAGTCAAAACTACTATCTTCTTTTAATCTGCTCTGCCTTGACGGAATATCGTGCATTATTCAAGTAAAGTTCGGTAGCCAGAAGAAAGCAAAACAAAAACCTTTTTAGATAAGATAAATTTATATAAGATGGAAAAGGATGAAGCAGAGAGAACAGAAAAAATAAGTTATTTAGATGAGAAAGAAGAAAGGTTAGATAAATTATTATCTGAAAAACTTAATCTATCAAGAAGCTTTGTCCAGAAAATTATTGAACAAGGTCTCGTAAGTATCAACAATAAGGTCGTAAGTAAAAAATCAGAAAAAATAAAGAAAGGAGATATTATAGAGGTGAAGATTCCAAGAGAAAAGAAAATCAAAATAGAAAAGAGTGATTTTCCTATTGAGATATTATATGAAGATGAAGATTACCTTGTTTTAAACAAACCAGCGGGTATAGTTGTTCATCCATCAGGTGAATACAAAAAAGACACAATAGTAAATGTAATATTAGACAAAATAGAATTTGAGGTAGAAGATGAGGCATCAGAAATTTCTCTGAAAAAAGGTCAAATAAGACCCGGTATAGTTCATAGATTAGACCGTGAAGTTTCAGGGGTTCTTATTGTAGCTAAAAACCAAAAATCAGCTTCAAAAGCCTCAGAAGCATTCAAAGAAAGAAATGTAAAAAAAGTATATTTAGCGTTGTGCTTTGGAAAAACAGAAAAAAAAGAATGGATAATAAAAAAACCAATAGGAAGAAGTAGAGGAGAAAAAATAATGCGAATAAGCGAAAAAGGGAAACCAGCAGAAACAATAGTAAGAAAAATAATTTCTGACGATCAAATACATCTAACATTATTTGAGTTAGAGCCAATAACAGGAAGGACACATCAGATAAGAGTTCATCTTTCATCAGAAGGTTTCCCAATAGTCAAAGATGAAATGTACGGCGGAGGAGGTCAAAAATTAGAAAAACTCAAAAAACAAATTGGAGAAAAATTTTTTGAACACGAAGGCATATTTTTACACGCACTATCAATAGAAATATTTGGTAAAAAATTTGTGGCCCCACTACCTTGGTACTTTGAAGGAATTATAAAATCTCTTTGGGGAGAGCTTCCTCCCACAATTTCCGAAGTTCTGAAATCTTAAAAGAAAAGAATCCTTCAACCTCAAATATATCATCTTCCACAGCTTCTCCCACAACCTGATACGGAATTCTATTTTTATTGCATAAAGATACGAACTCCTCAAATTTTTTCTTTGGAACACCAACTACATAAAGAGGATAACATTCCGAAAAGAAATACAACTCCCATTTTGACTCATCTTTTACAAAAACTTTTTTTAGCTTAACTCCGACTTCTGACATTCTCGGAGAGAAAATGCCAAAAACAGCAGATTCAAAAATACTTGGTAATATTCCTCCGTCAGAAACATCGTGTGCCGAACTAACTATACCTTGTGAGACAACATTTCTTATAAATTCACCTAATCTTTTTTCAAGCGAAAAATCCGGCTCCTTCAAAATTCCACCTACCTTTTCAAAATTAACATACATAAAAAGACTACCAGCAAGTTGAGGATATACTTCTCCAACCAAAACTATAAAATTTCCCGGATCAAAATAATTTTTTGGCGAAAAATTAAAAGGATAGATTTCACCTATTGTTCCTATAACTGGTGTTGGTGGAATTGAAACTCCTTCAAACTCATTATAGAAACTGACATTACCTGAAACGACAGGAATTCCAAGTTCATTTAGAGCCTTTGCCATACCCTCAACAGAATTTACAAACTCCCACATAACCTCCTCATTTTCAGGATTACCGAAGTTAAGATTATTTGTTATTGCAACTGGTTCAGCTCCGACACAAGATATGTTCCTAAAACCTTCAAGCACACACAAGATCGTTCCTATATATGGGTCGATAAAAGTATAGAGAGGGTTCGCATCCAAAGAAATTGCAATCGCAATATCGTCATCTGATGCTTTCTCGTATTCGTTAAAACTTCTGAATTTGCTTATTCTGACTATACCTGCATCTGTACCGGCAAAAGAGCAAGTTTGTCCTAAAACTGTTGAATCGTATTGCTCAAAAACAAATCTCTTTGAAGCGAAGAGAGGATGGGTTAAAATCTTTAAAAAAGTTTCTGATGGATCTTTTGGAGTTGGAAACTTTTCAACTGCGACCTGCCTTAAAGAGTCTATCCATATAGGTCTTTTTTGCGGTCTATCATATACAGGAGATTTTTTGATGAGAGCTTCAATAGGAATAGAGATGACTTTCTTCCCGTTTTCAAAAACATCATAGTTCTTTGTATCTTGGAGCTCACCTACTATTTCACATTCAAGTCCCCATTTTTGAGCAATAGCTTTTATTTTGTCAAAGTTTTCTCTTTCTGCAACCAAAAGCATCCTCTCTTGAGATTCAGAAAGCAGAACTTCTATTGGTAATAGTGGCTGCCTTTTTGGCACTGCCGAGACATCAACTTTTACTCCAAAATCTCCTTTTGCTGCGACCTCTGATGTTGAATTCAAAAAGCCTGCTGCTCCCATATCTTGCATAGCTATTATCTCTACACCAGATGAGAGTATTTCTAAAACTGCCTCTATAAGACATTTTTCTGTGAAAGGGTCTCCTATTTGCACAGCAGATCTTTTCTGAACTATGTTTCTGTCAAAGGCAGCAGAAGCCATAGAAGCTCCACCTATTCCATCCGCTCCTGTCTTTCCTCCAAGGTAAATTAGGACTCCTTTTTTTGAAGGCTTGCTTGAAACAGGTTCAATGCCATCGGGTATTACTCCAACGCACATGACATTAACAAGGATGTTATGATCAAAATAGTTATAAAACAAAGTTTGCCCTCTGACTATTGGTATTCCAACGGAGTTTCCATAATCTGAAATTCCCTCAATAACTCTTTCACATAAGTATTTCGTTTTTCTTTCTTTCATATTCCCGAAGCATAGAAAATCTGCAAGAGCAATTGGACGAGCTCCAACACATAAAACATCTCTTATTATTCCTCCAACTCCCGTAGCAGCACCAGAATAAGGCTCAATATAAGATGGATGATTGTGAGATTCAATCTTGAAAGCTATACGAGTTCCATTTTTCAATCTAACTATTCCTGAATTTTCTCCTGGACCTGCTATTACTCTTGGAGAAGAAGTTGGAAGTTTTTTCAGATGAATTTTTGAGGATTTGTAAGACGCATGCTCACTCCAAAGTGCATCAAAGATTAAAAGCTCTTCCTGGGTTGGATCTCTTCCAAGAAGTTTTTTTATTGTTTCTATCTCATTTGAAGTAAGCATATTTGATTAAATTCTTTCTTATTTTATCAATTTTTCCATTTTGCTTTCAACGATCTCCATAAGTTTCTCTCTGGCTTTTTTAAGCAAGAAAGAATCTTCAAGCTCCTCTCTTTTTGACTCAAATAACCTATTTGCTTCCGCCTCAGTAAGCCTATATTGATTGGATATTTCTTTGAGGTTCTGAAGAATCTCTTCTTCCGAGAGTTTAAGTTGCATATCTTCTATAAGGTTATAAAGTATAATATCTTCTAATGCAAGGGTAGTTGCCGAAGTAGCTAATCTTTCCTTATCAATATCAGGGTCATCATCTAAAATTTGTCTTGCTTTCTGTTGAAGTAGAGATCGTGGGATAGGAAAATCACTTTTTTGTGATATGTTGAAAATTAAAGTAAAGTAAAGGATATTTTTCAGTTCAGCTTTCTTTCTTTCTTCTATCCTTTTTTTTATCTCTTCATAGAATTCTTCTTTACTTTTATAGCCAAGAGTTTTTACGAGGTCATCTTCTGATGGGATAACTTTCTTTTTTATAGATTTGAGAGTGATTCTAAATTTTTTATCTCCACGGTCCACATAAGCTATTCCTTCTCTTGTTTCCCCAACCTTCATACCCACAACGAGTTTTTTGAACCAATCATAAGCTGATGTAAGATCAACAAAAACATCCTTTTGATTTATGTAAGTTCTTGCTGTTGCTATATCTTTTGCAAATATGTCAAAAACCCCGGAACTATTTTCAGTCAGTTCCGATTGTTCTGTTTCATCAACAACTGTTGTGTATCTTTTTTTAAGGATTTCTATTTCTTCTTTTATGTCTTCATCAGAAACTTTTGTGTCAAAATTATCTGGCTTTTTTAGATCAACATCAAGGGAAATCTTTTTTCTTGGAAGAACCTCACAAGATAGAGAGAACTCAATATTATCTCCTTTTTGCGACCAGACCAAAGATTCTATCTTATATATTTTGATCCAGTGATTTTTCTTTTTTGTTTCCTCCTCTAACGCTTCCCATATTTTCTCCTTTATTGAATTCGCTTTTATTTCTTCGCCGTATCTCCTTTCCACTATATCAAGAGGAGCTTTCCCTGGTCGGAAACCTTCTATTTTTACGCTCTTTGAGTATCTTTCAAGTTCCCTTGCATACACATCTTTGAGTTCATCTAACGATATAGTTCCGGAAACAGAAAACCAAGCACCTATATCTTTATCTTCCTCTTTCCTTTGAATATTTATTACCATTTTATTATCTTCTCCTTTCCTTTACCAAGTTTAGCATTTTAATTTAATTTGGCTACTTTTATATTAGCTGAATTTTTCTTTTGCAAAATCCTTGTATCTTTTTCTGAATTTTTCTATCATACCAAATTTATCTACGAGTTTTTCCTCGTCGGTTCCTTTATAGAAAGGATGACAACGAGAGCATATCTCAATTTGATAATCTTCTCCTTTTGTTGATCTTACCTCAAAAGAGCTCCCACAAGCACAAGTTACCTTCACAACCTTATATTCAGGATGTATTCCTTTCTTCATAATTAGTTTAAAGTAAGATAACAAAAGTCAGAATGTGAAAAATCAAATAAAATATGTAAATAAAGATAGAGATATAAAAAATAGGTGATAGAAACTATGACTTTATAGAGAAACAAAGGAATTCATAAGGCATTATTGAATTATAATCAGTGTAATCATTGTTATAAAGCTACTTTTATAGGGAGCAGATATGAATAATAAGCTCTTATTATTGAATCAACCGGTTTCAAATATAGGATACGAGAAACGGGACGTCCCACGGATGCTAAATACTTAACGAGCGGATAAGAAAACCTTATTATTTTTGCGAGAGGGACATCAGGGAAAAACCTTATCCATTTTTTATCAATATTTGTCTTTACAGCATCAAAAAAAGAGAAAAGGAAAAGAGGTAAGTTTTTGCCTTCACCAGATTTTTCATAAGCATCTTTTATGGTTTTGAAGAACATAATATTAGCGACCTTTATAGCACCTACTGAATTTGCTATCTCCTTTTTCCTTGCAACCTCACAAGCGAGTTCATAAGCACTTTTCATATTATCTATAAATAAAAGTTCCGCCATTCTATCTGCCCATTTTTCGGTAACATCAAGAGTATGAGCAGAAACAAAAACCCCATCCTGTTCCTTCTCAATACAAGCCCATATAACTTTATCTTCTTTTTTAGAAAGTATTATGGTAAATAAGTTTCCAGAAACGAATTTAGATATTTTTAGAGCCTGCATAGATTTGCAAAGCAGCCTACTATCTATAAGCACATCAATAAAGAATGGATGAAAAAAGAGTTCATCAGCTGAAAGTTCTTCGCCTGATTTTATCTTTGCGCATCTTCTGACTAACTCAAACCAAGGTTCTCTGAAAGCTTTACCTGCCCAAGCCTTTATCTCTCTTTCTTCTTTTGTCAAAGGAACTTCTTCCATAAAGTTTAATTTACTCATTTTTTCCTTCATTTTCATTTTCAACTTGAACTTTTATAACCATTTTTCCAAAATGTTTATTTTCATACATAAGTTGATGAGCAAGAGGTGTCTCGTGAAATTCAAACACTCGTGAAACTACCGGCTTTATCTTTTTCTGAATTATAAGCTCATTTGCAATATATGAATCGTAAGCATTAGCAAAGTGAGAACCTATTATTTTTTTCTGTCTCATCCAAAGGTACCTTACATCAAAAAGAAGATTATATCCTGTTGTTGCACCACAAATTACAATTTTACCGAACCTATCTGCAACATAAACGCTTGTAGCAAATGTTTCATAACCAACATGCTCAAAAACAATATCAGGATCTTTCCCACCTGTAAGCTTTCGTACAGTGTCCCTAAATCTTTTCATCTCGTTAAAAGTTTTCTCATCTATTTTCCCATTTTTTGGAGCTATGTCATATTCAGATCTATTGATAAAAAGTTGAGCACCAAGATCTTTGAGAATTTGAGCTTTTTCAGGAGATGAAACAACGCACACAGGAGTTGCACCTACAAGCAAACATATTTGAGTCGCAAAAATACCAAGACCGCCAGCTGCTCCCCATATCAGAACAACATCACCTGGCTTTATTTCAGCCTGACGAACGAGCATCCTCCAAGCTGTAAAATAAGTTAGACCATAGCTCGCTGCCTCCACCCATGAGAGATGTTTTGGTTTCGGAAGAACCTGCTGAGCTTGAACCAAACAAAACTGAGCAAAAGATCCCCAATTTGTTTCATAAGCCCATATTTTCTGATTTTTACAAGCCATAGGATCAAGTCCATTACACTCAGGACACTGCCCACAAGATTGATTACAGTGCAAAACAACCTCATCCCCAACTTTGCAGTTTGTCACACCAGGTCCCAATTTCCATACTATTCCGGAAGCATCTGAACCAGCTATGTGGAAGTTATATCCGGTGTATTTCATTACATTTACTGGCTTTCCTAGTGAAGCCCATACACCGTTGAAATTCACTCCCGCAGCTTTCACAAGAACCAAAACCTGACCTGGTCCCGGCTCTGGAACATCTATCTCCTCAACCTGCATAGCTTTTATAGGCTCCCCTAACCTATCTGGTCTTATAACAACAGCTTTCATCCTCTTTACTGGTGTCCCTGGTTCTACATCCACCTTCCCTAACGGCAATATATCTATCATAGATTTCAACCTCCTTTTTTATATGGGAATAAAATGGATCAATCAATACTCTATTTAAAATTTGAAAAGGGACTATTTCTTTTTTTCAATTTAATTTACGAAAAAACTTACTTATTACAAGACTTACTACAAAAAATTTTTTAATCTCTATTTGAGAACCTGACATAAATTTCTAATTCTGACGGTGGTGGAGGGAAAGGAGAAGAGCTCCTTATAGCTTTCATAACAAAGATATCAAAGTTTCTGTTTCCCGATGATTCCTCTAAATCCATATCAAGAATTGAACCATCTTGACCTATTTTGAGATATACGACACAAGAAAGGAATTCACCTTTAAAAGACGGCGGAATAACAAAATTCTTTTTTATACTTTCCCTTATAAGCTGTGCATAAAGAGAGATGAAAGTTTGAGCTGCTCCCCCATTTCCCGTTCCCCCTTGCATATTACCGCCACCTGAACCCCCGCCCGAACCTTCTCCTCCCTTGCTATCACCTTTGCTTCCTCCTCCACCTGTATATGACTTTGCGAGTTCGCGCAGAGCCTTTTCTAACTCATCTAAATCTTTTGCAGTATACTTCTCAGTACCATATTTTTCCTTTTTATCTTTTAAATCTTTATCTTTAACATCATTCCTATCACTTTTTGTGTTCTTAGAATCTGATTTATAAGCTGTTTGCGATATAGACTCTTTTCTATTATTTTTTTCATCCTTTCTTACACTTTGCTTATTTTGAGATCTGATATCTTTTTCAGCCTTTGCGATTTCCTTCTTTTCGTTTGATGGTTTTTTCAGGCTAGCCTTTGAGTATTTTGATTTCTCTGCTTTGATATTTTCCTTGTTTTTTGTAATATTTTCTTTATTTTTTGGAATCTCTTCTTTTCTATCTTGCTGATCTTTATTATTATTTTCTTTTTTAACTTTATCTTCTTTTTTCTCTTCCTTTTTTATTTCATCATTTTGATTTGATTTGAGAGGAGAAGAATCAGATTTCAAATGAGAAGGATTATTCTGATATGCTGAACTACCTTCATTAGATTCCGAAGTACTTCCTCCTATCCCCACATTCATATCTTTTTGTCCAGAGGCTGCTGTATGAAAAGATACCCAAACTATCTCTTTTTTTTTATCTTCTCCTTTATAACTAATCAGAATGTAGAAAATAAGAAGAATATGAATGGAAAATGAAAGAATAAAAGAGAAAATGAAAACTTTGTCTTTTCTCTCTTGGTACCCACTTTTATAATTTAGCATCCGAGACATGACCTTAACTTAATTTCACTTATAAAATACTTCAATCCAATTATACCCTACCGAAATCATCTTCAATTCTTTCTATATCGTCTTCAAGAAGTTTTTCACCCATCCAAACCTCTACAATTTTCAGTATTTTATCTTTTGACCTATTTTCTATTCTGTGCGGTTCTTCTTTTTCTATCATCAGAGTATTTCCTTCACCCATAATGAACTTTTTATTTCCTTTGGTTATGAGCGCCTCACCTTCAACTATAACCCACTTTTCTTTTCTGAATTTGTGTTTTTGCAAGCTCAATCTTTTTTGAGGTAAAACAAGTAGAATTTTTACTTTGAAATTTTCATCATTCCACAGGGTTATAAAACCACCCCATGGTCTTATCTCCTTTTCCTTTGACGGGTGATTTTCTATCAGCTCCCTCAATTTAGCTTCAAAGCTGTTCTGCTCAGACATATAAATAATTTTAAAGTTTCCTTTGAACAGAAAATCTTTTTGAGAAAAGAAAAAAACAATCAATAAGAAGGAACGAAAAATACTTATGGTTCAATAATAGTATGGCGAAGGCAAAAATTCTTTTCTTTCTTTTATTTCACCTACAATCTCCGGCTTTTTTATAAACCAAAGGTCTCCTTTTTTGTAAAGCGTGATATCTACTTTGACCTGAACATCTCCGATAGGATATTTTTTTCTTACGACAAAATCAACAACAAAAGCACATTCATTTCCATTATTTTTACTTTCATTATCGTCCCCATTATTATCTTCATTTGTATCTTCACTATTTACCCCTTTTTCGTTCCCAATATATGAAATTTGGAACTGTTGAATATTTGCATAATAAACTTCTTTTTGCCGCACCGCGTAAATCATCTTTGCTATAAAGAGTTCAAGGGATTCTTCATCTTCAAAAAAATCTCTTATAACATTTTTTGTCCCTACATCTCTTATATCATGAGTCTTCAAAACATAAAAAAGTTCTTCTAACCTCTTACTTGCTCCTAAACATTCAGGCGGAGTTGGGAATTGAACTTTTTTTGAACAAGAAAAAAGGAAAAAAGTAAAAAGAAAAGGAAAAACTATCAAAGAAAAAAAAGAAAAAAG
>Ga0272445_1000504_pt1 | contig 36517 bp, 35 predicted proteins | sample YNPCB0031_FD_194404 | JGI IMG/M metagenome (GOLD analysis project Ga0272445, IMG submission 194404) | Hot spring sediment microbial communities from Yellowstone National Park, WY, United States - YNP-CB-003-1 | ecosystem: Environmental > Aquatic > Thermal springs > Hot (42-90C) > Sediment... | reverse complement strand
AAAGGTTTTTAGATATAGTTTTAGCATATAATAAACTTGAAGGAACTAATGGGTGGAAACTTGTGTTAGCTGTTCTTCCAGAATATAAAGATAAAAAATATGCTGAGAAAGTTTTAAATGAAACAAAAAAGAATAAAAATATTGTTATAATTGAAAATTCTCTCCAAGAAATGTTGAACGAATTGTTTAATAATGCAGGAGTGTTTATTCCTACAAACACTTACAAATCTGTCCCAATATATCTTATCAATACCATAGGTTATAATCTTCTAACAATTGCAAGTTCTATTAAAGCTAATGTAGTAGTTTGTAAAGAATATCCATATTATTATCCGCCAGACAATGTTTTTGCTTTAAACTACTATATGGAAAAAGTTGTAGACAACGAATTGAAATTTAATACTTTTAATCCACAATTACTTCGTGGATATAATTGGGAAGAAGTTACATCTATTATTGAAGGAAGTTATAAAAATTTGTTTGCAAAATGTTAAGTGAACCTATTAAATTTTTTATTTTTGTTTTTTGTATTGATTAACAGTTGTGTTTTACCGTTGTTGTATCCAAAATTATGGTTTTTATTCATTACGATATTAATTTTATTGTCTTTAGTTCTTTATAGAAAACTTGTTAGAAAAGAAAAAATTAACAATACAGTATTTTTAATAACATTTTTTATCGCTATTTTTAACCTACTGATTACAATGTTGGGTTATACAACAAACTTTTTGTTAATAAGCATTAAAGATAAAGAAAATCAAAAGAAGAATTTGTTACAAATACAAAATAATACAATTATAAAAGGTAAGGTGGTGGTATTAGGGTCTTTTAACGAACCTGTAGCAAATGCTAAAATAAGTTTGTTACAAGGAGATGTTTTGTTAGACATTTTTTTTACTAATATAAATGGTGAGTTTGAGTATGTGGTATCTGATAGGATAAATTTAGATAATTGTTTTTCTTTGAAAATAGAACATCCTAATTTTGAACCTTATGAAACAGAGTTTTTATTATCTCGAGGGATGACAAGAGAGTTTGAAGTTTATTTATGTAGGAAAACAAAATAATAAAAGAGGCATAATAAAATGATTATAAAAGTAAGAGTATTACCAAATTCAAAATATAACGAAATTGTTTCGCGGATAGGGACTGTGTTACGTGTTTGTGTTACAACAAAAGATGTTAAAAGTGACGAAACAAACGAATTAATCAGAAAAATTATAGCAGAATATTTTGGTGTTAAACTTAAAGATGTATATTTAAGAAAAGGTCATCGTGGGAAAGAAAAAACTATTGAGATTGAAGGTAAATCAAACGAAGAAATAAGAGAGCTGTTGGATTCTATACCATAAGTATATAAGAAAGGAAAACAACGATGTTCTCCCCTTTATATCCTTTTCTGTGGAAAAGAGATTCTCTTTTTGTACTTGACCAAAGAAAACTTCCGTTTAAGAAAGAGTATATTAAATGTAGTACTTATAAAGATGTGATAAAATGTATTAAAGACATGGTGATACGAGGTGCTCCTGCGATAGGTATTGTGAGCGGATACGGGATGTATTTAGCAGTTAAAAATTATAAAGGTAAAGCTTTTAAAGAATATTTAACTAAAGTAGAAAACGAATTTATTTCTTGTCGTCCTACAGCATATAATCTTTCATATGTAGTTAATAGAATAAAAAAATTTTTGTTAGAAATACAAAAAGATAAAGTTGATAAAGAAATTTTAGAATTAGTATTTAAAGAAGTTGAAAAGATAAGAGAGGAAAATAAAAAAATGTTGCAAAAAGTTGTAAAAAACGGTCTTAAACTACTTAAAAAAAATTCTTGTGTGTTGACACATTGTAATACTGGTGTGCTTGCTTGTGGTGATATTGGTAGTGCGTTAGGCGTTATAATTGAAGGATATAAAAATAAAAAAGTAAGTTTTGTTTTTGTAGATGAAACACGGCCTTATTTACAAGGAGCGCGACTTACAATGTTAGAACTTCTCTCTGCAGGTGTCCCTTGTTGTATGATAACTGACAATATGGCAGGGTATGTTATTAAAGAAAAGAGGATTGATTGTATAATAGTTGGAGCTGATAGAATCGCAAAAAATGGTGATACAGCAAACAAAATCGGTACTTATACACTTGCAATTTTAGCGAAATATCATAAGATACCATTCTATGTAATGGCACCAAGTTCAAGTATAGATAAAAATATATCAACAGGGAAAGAAATAAAGATAGAACAACGTGATGAAGATGAAGTAAAATATATAAATGGTAAACTTATAACATTAGAAACTGCGAAAGTTTTACATCCAGCGTTTGATGTTACACCAGCAGAATTGATAACTGCGATTGTTACTGAAAAAGGAATTTTTAAGTATCCTTACAATTTTAAATGAATCCTGAACCAATATCTGTACTCAAAGAATTTATAAAAAATAAAAAAGTTGTTTTTGTAGGTATTGGGAACACATTAAGAGGAGATGACGGAATTGGATGTTATTTTGTTGAAGAATTGTCAAAAAAAATAAAAAATGATAAGATAAATTTTATTAACGCGGGGTTGTGTTTAGAAAATTATCTTTCAAAAATTGTAAAATTAAACCCTGAAGTAGTTATATTTGTTGATGCATACAGAGGAGAAGTTGAACAACCATATTTGTTGTTAAATAAAGATGAGATACAAAATTTAACTTTTTCAACTCATAATATATCATTGGTTACAATAATAGAATTTTTAGAAAAAGATTTAACTGATACACAATTTTATATTTTAGCAATAAAACCACAATCTTTAAAAATACAGGAAGGAATTAATGAAGAAACAAAAAAATTAGTTGATACTATAATAGAAGGAGTTTTATAATGAAAGTAGGAATTATAGGATGTGGATATGTAGGTTTAACGACGGGTATATGTCTTGCAGAACTTGGTCATAGAGTAGTTTGTGTTGATAATGACGAAGAAAAAATAAAAAAGTTATTATCTGGAACATTACCAATATATGAGCCAGGATTAGATAAACTAATTAAGAAAAATAAAAACAAAATAAAGTTTTCTACAAATATAAAAGATGCTGTTGTAAACAATGAGATAATTTTTATTTGTGTTGGGACACCATCAAATCCTGATGGTTCACCAGATTTAAGTTATGTTGAAAATGTGGCAAGAGAAATTGCAAAATATTTAGATAGTTATAAAATAATTGTAGAAAAATCCACGGTGCCTGTAGAAACTGCTGATTGGATTAAAAAAACTATTGAAAGATATAAAAAAAATAATGTGGAGTTTGATGTTGTATCAAACCCTGAATTTTTAAGAGAAGGTACTGCTGTGCACGATTTTTTGTATCCTGATAGAATTGTCATTGGGGTTGAGTCTGAGAAAGCAAAAAAAAGTATGTTAAAACTGTATCAAAAAATAAAATCGCCAAAAATTGTTGTTGATACAAAAAGTGCTGAACTTATAAAACATGCTTCAAACTCGTTTTTAGCTACAAAGATTTCTTTTATAAACGCTGTAGCAAATATATGTGAACTTAGTGGTGCTGATGTTGAAAAAGTAGCGTTAGGTATGGGATTGGACAAAAGAATAGGTAAAGATTTTCTTAAGGCAGGGATAGGCTATGGCGGTAGTTGTTTCCCAAAAGATGTGGACGCTTTTATTTGGATATCAGAGAAACTTGGTTATGATTTTTCTTTACTTAAAGAAGTTAAAAAAATTAATGAAAGACAAAGAGAATTGTTTATTAAGAAAATAGAAGATACATTATGGATTTTGAAAGATAAAACTATTGGTATATTAGGTCTTTCGTTTAAACCAAACACTGACGATATTCGTGAATCTCCGTCAATATATATAATAAAATCTTTGAAAGAGAAAGGGGCAAAAATAAAAGCGTATGATCCAAAAGCAATGGTTAAAATGAAACAAATTTTTCCAGACATAACATATTGTGATAACCCTTATGAAGTTGCAAAAAACAGTGATTGTGTGGTAATACTCACTGAATGGTCTGAATTTAGGAAACTTGATTTAAAAAAAATTAAAAACTTGTTAAACCAGCCAATAATAATTGATGGAAGAAATATTTTTGAACCACAAAAAATGACTAAGTTGGGTTTTGTTTATAAATGTATAGGAAGAAAATAGTATTTTTAATAAAAAGGGAGAAATAAGATGAGAGTTGTAATTACAGGTGCAGCTGGGTTTATAGGTTCACATTTGTGTGATTATTTTATTAAAAAGAAACATTATGTTGTGGCAATAGATAATTTAATAACAGGGAATATCAAAAATATAGAACATCTCTTTGGTAATGAACGTTTTTTGTTTATAAAACATGATGTGACAAACTATATACATATTCCTGGCAAAGTTGACGCTGTACTGCATTTTGCTTCACCTGCGTCACCTGTTGATTATTTAAAATATCCTATCCAAACACTTAAAGTAGGAGCGCTTGGGACACATAAAGCTTTAGGTTTAGCAAAAGAAAAAAAGGCGATATTTATGCTTGCATCAACTTCTGAAGTTTATGGTGACCCACAAGTTTCTCCTCAACCAGAATCATACTGGGGTAATGTGAACCCAATAGGTCCACGAGGTGTATACGACGAAGCAAAACGGTTTGCTGAAGCGCTTACTATGGCTTATCATAGATATCATAAACTTCCTGTAAGAATAGTTAGGATTTTTAATACTTATGGCCCAAGGATGCGACTTAATGATGGTAGGGTTGTACCAAATTTTATATATCAAGCATTAAAGAACAAACCAATTACTGTCTATGGTGATGGTACTCAAACAAGATCTTTTTGTTATATTTCCGATTTAGTAGAAGGTATTTATAAATTGCTGTTTAAAAATATTCCAGAACCTGTAAATCTTGGTAATCCACAAGAAATGAGAATAATTGATTTTGCTTATTTGATTAAAAAATTGACTAATTCAAAAAGTAAAATTGTTTTTAAACCGCTACCACAGGATGATCCAAAACAAAGACGGCCTGATATAACAAAAGCTAAAAAGTTACTTAATTGGAAACCAAAAGTTTCTTTAGAAAAAGGTTTGAAACTTACCATAGAATATTTTAAAAACAACATTTAATACTTTTTACTATTGACAAAAATTGTAAAATTTAGTAAAATCTGCCAAATTGTGTTGAGAATTTTAAAAGAAAGGAGATTATAAACATATGAAAAAGACAAATAAAGGTAAAAAAGTACCAAAATATGTATATCTTTTTGGTGGGGGAAGGGCGGATGGTAATGAAAAAATGAAAGAACTTCTTGGTGGGAAAGGGGCAAACCTTGCTGAAATGGCTGGTCATCCTGACTTAAGACTTCCAGTACCAGCTGGGTTCACAATAACTACGGAAGTATGTACTTATTTCTTCAAACATAACCAAAAGTATCCTCCAGGTTTAGAAAAACAGGTTATGGAAGGGTTAAGACATATTGAAAAAATAATGGGAAGAAAGTTTGGCGATCCAGAAAACCCACTTCTAGTCTCAGTACGTTCTGGCGCAAGAAAATCTATGCCTGGTATGATGGAAACTGTTTTAAATATTGGTCTTAATGATGAGACTGCAAAAGGGTTAATTAAACAGACTAACAATCCACGTTTTGTATATGATGCTTATCGTAGATTGATTCAAATGTATGCAGATGTAGTTATGGAAAAAGCAGAAGGTATTGAACCAGAAGAAGGTAAAGCTATAAGACAACAATTAGAGAAAGAACTTGAGAAAATGAAACAGAAAAAAGGTGTGAAACTTGATACAGAACTTACTGCTGAAGATTTACAAGAACTTGTTAAGATTTATAAAAAGAAAGTAAAAGAAGTATTAGGAAGAGAATTCCCTGAAGATCCATATGAACAACTTTGGGGTGGTATAAGAGCAGTGTTTTTAAGCTGGAATGGTAAACGTGCAGTAGCATATAGAAGAATAGAAGGTATTCCTGATGATTGGGGTACTGCAGTAAATGTGCAAGCAATGGTGTTTGGTAATATGGGTGAGGATTCAGGTACTGGTGTAGGTTTTACTCGTAACCCTGCTACTGGAGAAAACAAATTCTATGGTGAATGGTTACCAAATGCACAAGGTGAAGATGTAGTTGCAGGTATCAGAACTCCGTATCCTGTAAACGAATATTCAAGAACTGAACATAGTAAAGATCTGCCTTCTCTCGAAAAACAATTTCCTGAAATTTACAAACAACTTGAAGATATTTGCCGTAGGTTGGAAAAACATTATCGTGATATGTTAGATATTGAGTTCACAATTGAAAAAGGTAAACTTTGGATGTTACAATGTAGAGTTGGTAAAAGAAACGGGCCCGCTGCTGTAAGAATAGCAGTTGAAATGTATAAAGAAAAATTGATTTCAGCTGAAGAAGCAGTTATGCGTGTTTCGCCAGCACAACTTGATGAACTTCTACATCCTATTGTTGACCCGATGAAAGAAAAAGAAGCAAAACTTATAGCAAAAGGTCTTCCTGCAGGACCTGGTGGTGCTGTAGGACAAGTTGTATTCACAGCAAACGATGCTGTTGAATGGACAAAAAAAGGACATAAAGTTATCCTTGTTAGAGAAGAAACCAACCCTGAAGATGTTGAAGGTATGCGTGCAGCAGTAGGTATTCTTACAGCACGAGGTGGGATGACATCACATGCTGCGTTAGTAGCACGTGGTTGGGGTAAGTGTTGTATAGTAGGAGCTGGAGATATACATATTGATTATGAGAAAAAAGAATTTAGAGCAAAAGATGTTGTTGTTAAAGAAGGTGATTGGATTACATTAAACGGGACAAAAGGGAATGTTTATTTAGGGCAACTTCCACTTATTAAAGCAGCAGAAGAAAATCCGTACTTTGTTGAATTTATGAAATTGTGCAATAAAATAAGAGAACTTGGAGTAAGAACCAATGCTGACACTCCTGAAGATGCTAAAAAAGCAAGATTGTTCGGTGCGGAAGGTATCGGACTTTTTAGAACAGAGCATATGTTTTATGGTGAAGGTTCAGAAAAACCGTTATTTATATTAAGGAAAATGATCGTTGCTACTAACGAAGAAGAAAGAAGAAAAGCTCTTGATGAACTTTATCCATATATGAAAGAAGATATTAAGAAAACTTTAGAAGTTATGGAAGGTCTACCTGTTACAGTGAGATTGTTAGACCCACCATTACATGAGTTTGTACCAAAAAGAAAAGATGAAAGAGAAAAACTGATAAAAGATTTAGGTATTACTGAGGAAGAGTTTGAAGCACGTACTTCAAAACTTCATGAAGTTAACCCGATGATGGGGCACAGAGGTGTAAGATTAGGTATTTCATATCCTGAGGTTACGGAATATCAAGTAAGGGCAATACTTGAAGCAGCAGCTGAGTTGGTAAAAGCTGGTAAAAAAGCAATGCCTGAAATTATGATACCTGTAACCTGTACTGAAAAAGAAATACTTGATCAAAAGAAAATAATTGACAAAGTATATGAAGAAGTTTTAGCAAAATTCAAACTTGATAAAAAGAAACTACCATTAGTTGTCGGTACAATGATAGAAATTCCACGTGCATGTATTGTAGCAGATAAAATGGCTGAAGTATGTGAATTTTTCTCATTTGGGACAAACGATTTAACACAGATGGGATTTGGTTTCTCAAGAGATGATATTGGAGCTTTCTTACCAAAATATCTTGAGAAAAACATTTTATCAAAAGATCCGTTCCAAACTATAGACTTTGAAGGTATTGGTGAACTTATTAAAATTGCAATACAAAAAGGTAGAAAAGTTAAACCAAAACTTAAAATAGGTATATGTGGTGAACAAGGTGGCGATCCTGATTCTGTAAAGTTCTGTTATCAAGTTGGGATGAATTATGTTTCATGTTCTCCATATAGAGTACCTTTAGCAATACTTGCTGCTGCACAAGCTGTTGTTGAGAAAAAGAAAAAGTCTTGATTAAGTTGTTAAGAATTAAAACAATCCAAGTTGGGAATTGATCACGATAAATTATTATACGGTCCAATATATAGGATGATAAAGTGTAATTGAAGTGATTACTAATTTTAGGAGAACATTATGGTTTCGTTAGAAGAGTTGAAAAAATACATAGATTTTTTGTCTACAACTGATATTGAAGAGTTAGAAGTTGAAACTCCTGAAGGAGAAAAATTTTTGTTGAAAAGAAGCGAAGTTTTGAGTAATGTTTTTAGCAAACCACAGATAGAAACTACTAAAGAAGATTGGGTTGAAGAAAAAAGATTAGAAGAAAAAAAAGAGTTTGTAATAACTTCACCAATGGTTGGAAGATTTTTGCTTTCTCCATCTAAAGATCACCCACCTTTTATAGTTGAAAATGCAAAGGTTAAACAAGGACAGAAGATTGCAATAATAGAAACAATGCGTATATTTAGAGATGTTGTTTCGCCAAAAAATGGTGTTGTAAAAAAAATTTTGGTTGAAGATGGACAATTTGTAGAATACAACCAACCATTGGTTGTATTGGAATTAGAAGAGGAACAAAATAAATGATAAAAAAACTTTTAATAGCAAACAGAGGAGAAATTGCTGTAAGAATAATCCGTGCTGCAAAAGAGTTAGGTATAAAAACAGTGGCGATATATTCTGAAGTAGATAAAGATTGTTTACATACAATGCTTGCTGATGAAAAAATATGTATTGGTCCTGGTCCTGCAACAGAAAGTTATCTTTCTATACCAAACATAATTGCTGCATGTGAAGCAACAGGTGCTGATGCAGTACATCCAGGATATGGTTTTTTATCCGAAAACACTTATTTTGCTGAAGTGTGTGAAGCATGTGGTATAACATTTGTTGGTCCTACAAAAGAAAATATACAAAAAATGGGTGATAAAATTGAAGCAAAAAAGATTGCTAAAAAAGCTGGTGTCCCTATTGTTCCTGGAATAGAAGAAGCGATTGATAATCCTGATGATCCTGAGTTGATTAAAGAAATTAAAAAAATTGGTTTTCCTTTGATAATAAAAGCAGCGTTAGGTGGTGGTGGGAAAGGAATGAGAATTGTTAATTCTTTAGAAACATTTAAAATTTCGTTACTCACAGCGATGGAGGAATCAAAAAAAGCTTTTGGTTCTGATAAAGTATACATCGAAAAATATATTGAAGAACCTAAACATGTTGAAGTACAAGTTTTGGCAGATAAGAAAGGTAATATAGTATATTTCCCAGAACGAGATTGTTCTGTCCAAAGAAGACATCAAAAACTTATTGAAGAAAGCCCTTGTCCTATTGTTGATGAAAGGTTAAGAAAACATTTAGGTCGTGCTGCAGTAAAACTTTGTGAAGAAATTGGATACATATCAGCAGGAACTGTCGAGTTTATAATGGATAAAAAAGGAAATTTTTATTTTATGGAGATGAACACGAGAATACAAGTTGAACATCCTGTTACTGAGATGGTTTCTTTAGTAAAAAAGAAAAAGGGGTTGGATTTAGTAAAAGAACAAATTTTAATTGCTTCAGGAGAGAAAATAAGTTTTTCATCTGACGATGTTTCAATTGCAGGGCATGCAATAGAATGTAGAATAAACGCTGAAGATCCTGATAAAGATTTTATGCCTTCACCAGGGAAAATTGAAAAGTTAATACTTCCTGGTGGGAATGGTGTCCGTGTTGATACACATGTTTATCAAGGTTATCCAATACCTACATTTTATGATTCTTTGATTGCAAAACTTATCGTAGTAGGTGGGAATAGAAACGAAGCAATTAAAAAAATGCTTCGCGCATTAGACGAATTTAAAATTAATGGTATAAAGACAACTATACCTTTCCACAAAAAAGTTTTACAAACACAAGCATTTATCGAAGGCGATGTTTCAACTAATTTCTTACAAAAGTATATTTACGAACAGGTATAATTTATGTTAATAATACCAGCAGTTGATATACATCATGGTAAATGTGTCCGTCTTACACAAGGAAGGTTAGATCAAGAAACTATCTATTCTAACGATCCTGTTTTTGTAGCACGTTTGTGGCAGACACGTGGTGCAAAAATGTTACATTTAATAGACTTAGATGGCGCGTATACAGGCTGTGTCCAACATTGGGAGTTAATAACAAAAATTCGTGAAAGTTTAAGTATACCAATACAGTTTGGTGGTGGGGTGAGGAAATTGTCTACAGTTGAAAAACTTAACAAAATAGGTATTGACAGAATTATAATAAGTACAATTGTTGTATCAAATCCTGAGGAAACAAAAAAAATAGTAAAAAAGTTTAAAAACAAAATTGTTGTTGCATGTGATGTCAAAGAAGGGAAAATTTCAATAGGAGGATGGAAAGATATAGTACCACTTAATCTTAAAGAGTTTGTACAAAAAGTTGTAGATTTAGGGATTAACAAAATAATAATTACTGATATTGATAAAGAAGGTATGCTTGAAGGAGTAGATGGTGAAAAAATTAAAAAGTATTTAGAAGAAATAAAAGATTTTGGATTAGAAATAATTCTTTCAGGTGGTGTTACAACTATTGAAGATATAAAAAAAATAAAGGAATTAGAAACTTATGGTGTTAAAGGAGTGATTATTGGTAAAGCTTTGTATGCTGAGACAATTTCTTTTGAAGAAGCATTAAAAATTACAAATAAATCATCATAAAATCGGTTTGTTTTCATACTATGAACAAAAAAATTTTAGAATTTGTAGACCAGATCAAGTTTGACCAAAACGGTCTTGTCCCTGCTATTATCCAAGATTATAAAGATAACAAAGTTTTAATGGTTGCTTATATGAACAAAGAAGCTGTTTTGAAAACAATTGAAACAAAAAAGACACATTTTTATAGTAGATCAAGACAGAAGTTGTGGATGAAAGGAGAAGAGTCAGGAAATATCCAACAAGTTAAAGAAATATATATTGATTGTGACAACGATTGTTTGTTAGTTAAAGTAAAACAAAAAGGAGAAGCTGCTTGCCATACTGGTTACAGAAGTTGTTTTTATAGAAAATTAACAAATAATGGAAATTTTAAAATTGTAGAAAAAAAGTATTTTGATCCTGAAAAAGTTTATAAACAAGTTAAGTAAATGTGTAGAGAAAGTGGTTGAGTAAATGTGAAATTATGAATATATGCTCAGTTTCAAATTGTAAAATTTTTATCTGTTCAGGATTAATTTTTTGACTTATGTCCAAAATTTTAATACCAACAACTTTACCATTTTTGTTGAAATCTAAGATCACGTCATTTTCTACTTCTTTAGATTCTACAATTTCAGAAATCGTTCAATCTAAATAAAGTATAAGTTTCTTTATCTATTTTAATTTTCACAAATTCCCCTCGCTTTTCTGTCAAAATATGCAGTAATTATCTTTCTTTGGCACTTGTTTAGGATTTACTATTACATGCAAAACCTCATTAAAAATTTTTTATAAGTCAATTCAATTGAGTTTTTTTATCACTTGAAAAAAAGAGTTTATAATTGTATAAATAATATGCGCTTAAGCTTTTATAGGTTTGAAACCAGCTAAAAAATAAAAATTTAATTATTTTTTTGTTTTTTGGGAATTAAATTAATTATGTTTAACTTTTCTTTAAAAGAAATAAAACAAATTGTAGAAAAAGAAAAAAACCTGCCTTTAGTTATTCCTTTATACAAAGAGATTGTTGTTGATACAGAAACACCAGTATCATTGTTTTTAAAACTTGCATCAAAAGAAAAATATACTTATCTTTTAGAAAGTGCAGAATCAAACCTTCGTTGGGGACGATATTCTTTTATATCATACGAACCATATATTTTGTTTTCTTATACTGACAAAAAATTATATTTAACAAAAAATGGAAAACAAAAAATTTTTGCTAATGTTTCATTGTTTGATAAATTACGAACTTTATTAAATCAATATAAACTTCCAAAAAATTTAAAAAATGACCTACCACGATTTTTTGGCGGGTTCGTCGGATATTTAAGTTGGGAAATAGTTTCTTTTATAGAAAAAAAAGTTAAGATACCAAAAAATAATGAGTTTAAAGACATACCTTTAGTATTTTTAATGTTTAACAAAATAGTGCTTATATATGATCATTATTTAAACAAACTTAAAATTGTAAATTTGCTTATTGTAGAAGACAGAAAAGTTAATATTGAAAATTTATATAACGAAGCAGTAGGGAAGATAAATGATGTTATTTCGACAATTAATTCCACTGTAAGTATAACTAAAGAACTTGATTTTAATTTAAGTTTTAATAAAAAAATTTTAGGTGAATACAAACCTTTGAAACAAAAAAATGAGTTTGTAAACATTGTAAAAAAAGCAAAAGAATATGTTCTTAACGGTGATATAATTCAAGTTGTACTTTCAAACAGATGGAGAAAATTTACTACTGCTTCACCGTTTGATATTTATCGTGCGTTAAGAACTATAAATCCGTCACCATATATGTTTTATTTAAAATTTGGAGATTTAATACTGATAGGTTCTTCACCAGAAATTTTGGTAAGAAAAGAAAAAGATATTGTTGAGACACGACCTATTGCTGGGACAAGACCACGAGGGTTAACTGAAGAAGATGATAACAATTATGAAAAAGATTTAATTTCGTCAGAAAAAGAAAATGCTGAGCATATAATGCTTGTAGATTTAGCAAGAAATGATATTGGCAAAATTTCAAAAATAGGTAGTATAACTTTACCTGAGTTTAAGATAATAGAAAAATTTTCTCATGTAATGCATTTAGTAACTTCGGTAAAAGGTGTTTTAGAAGAAAAATATGATTGTATTGATGTTCTAAAATCAACATTTCCTGCTGGGACTGTTTCAGGAGCGCCAAAAGTGCGTGCTATGCAGATTATCTCTGAGTTAGAAAATACTACAAGAGGTCCTTATGCAGGCAGTGTTGGATATTTTAGTTTAACTGGTGATATGGATATGGCAATTACAATAAGAACTATTGTTTATAACAACAAAAATGTATATATTCAAACAGGAGCAGGGATTGTCGCTGATTCTGTTCCGCAGAAAGAGTATGAGGAAACTATAAACAAAGCAAAAGCGTTGTTTTTAGCAGTAAAAATCGCTGAGCAATAAATTTAGGGAAATAAAACTATGATTTTAGTAATAGACAACTACGATTCGTTCACATACAATCTTGTACAATATATTGGCGAACTTACTTTACAACATAAAGAAATAAATTACCCAATAAAGGTCTATCGTAATGATGAGATAACGATAAAACAAATAAAAAAATTGAATCCAGCGTATATAATTATCTCACCGGGACCTTGTACACCGAAACAAGCTGGGATTTCTTGTGATGTTGTTACAACATTTTATGATAAAGTACCAATTTTAGGTGTTTGTTTAGGACATCAATGTATAGTTGAAGCGCTTGGTGGTAAGATTGTTCGTGCAAAATATGTAGTTCATGGGAAAACATCAAAAATTTATCATGATGGAAAAACAATATATAGAGATATTGAAAATCCGTTTGTTGCAACAAGGTATCATTCTTTAGTAGCAGAAAAAGAAAATTTGCCAAAAAATTTAGAAATATCAAGTTGGACAGAAGACGAAATTATAATGGGAGTAAGGTTGAAAGAAAAAAATTGTGTTGTTGAAGGAGTACAATTCCATCCTGAATCAATCCTTACTGACAATGGGAAAAAATTATTATTAAACTTTTTCATTCAAAGTAAAAAATAAACTTTTCTATATTTTTTATCTCACAATTTTTTATATACAAATAATTGATTTATAAATTAGTTTTTGCTATATATAAAATCAAAATTTTCAATAATAAAAGGAGAAGTTTAAGAATGAGTGAAACAAAAGATTATTCAACTACGGTGAATCTTCCAAAGACAAATTTTTCAATGAAAGCAAACCTTGCTCAAAAAGAACCACAGATTATTAAATTTTGGCAAGAAAATAAAATTTATCAAAAAATTTTAGAGAAAAATATAAATAAACCGAAATTTATCTTGCATGACGGTCCACCATATGCTAATGGTAGAATACATATTGGCCATGCACTAAATAAAATATTAAAAGATATTGTTGTTAAATACAAAAATATGTGTGGTTTTTATTCGCCATTTATTCCTGGTTGGGACTGTCACGGGTTGCCTATTGAATACCAACTGTTTAAAGAACTTAAAATTACTAAAGAACAAATTTCTCAAGTTGAGTTTAGAAAAAAAGCGAAAGATTATGCACAAAAATATGTTGAAATACAAAAAGAAGAGTTTATACGATTAGGCGTGTTTGGTGATTGGGATAAACCATATCTGACAATGTTGCCTCAGTACGAAAAAAATATAATTTCTACATTTACAAAACTTGTTGAAGAAGGATATATTGTAAAACGTAAAAAACCAGTATTTTGGTGTGTAAACTGTGAAACATCTTTAGCTGAAGCTGAGGTTGAATACGAAGATAAAACTTCTGACTCAATTTATGTAAAATTTCCAGTAGTACAGTTAGCAAAAAGTTTTGAATTTAGGATTGACCTTACTTCTGGTAAAGATGTAGATTTGGATAAATTATTTATACTTATCTGGACAACAACCCCATGGACACTTCCTGCAAATTTAGCTTTAGCAATAAAACCTGACGCAAAATATGTTTTAGTAAAAAATGATGATGAATATTATATTCTTATTTCAACAAGATTAGAACATTTAGAAAGTATAATTGGTAAAAAACTTCCTGTAATCAAAGAATTTTATGGTTCAGAAATTGTAAGTGACAAAAAAGAAGAAACTACAATATGTAAACATCCGTTTATTGAACGTGTATCATATTGTATTCCATACGAAAATGTTGCTACTGATGAGGGAACTGGTGTTATACATATTGCTCCTGGTCATGGTGAAGAAGATTATCTGTTAGGAATAAAATATGGTTTATCAATATATTCTCCAGTTGATAATAAAGGAAGATTTAACGATGAAACATTGAAAAGTTTAGATTTAAAAATTTATGGAGAACAAGTGTTTAAAGCAAACGAAATAATTATTGAATATTTAAAAAAGAAAAACAAACTTTTACATGCAGACAAAATTGTTCATTCATACCCACATTGTTGGCGTTGTAAAAAACCGGTTATCTTTCGTGCTACTGAACAATGGTTTTTGTTAGTAGATAATAAAAATTTAAGACAAAGGTTGTTAGAAGAAATAAAAAAAATAAACTGGATACCGAAAGTTGGACAAAATCGTATTTCGTCAATGGTGGAACTACGGCCTGATTGGTGTTTATCACGACAACGATATTGGGGTGTGCCGATACCTGCTGTTTATTGTAAAAAATGTGGTACAGTTTATTTAAAAAAGGAAATTTTGCAAAAAGTAGAACAAATTTTTGCAAAAGAAGGGTCTGATAGTTGGTTTGTGTACGAAATAGAAAAATTTTTACCAGAAGGTTTTAAATGTGAAGTTTGTGGGACCATGGAGTTTGAAAAAGAAAAAGATATTTTAGATGTATGGTATGATTCTTCTGTTTCTTACAAATTTTTAGAATCATTGTCATTAGATATTAATTACAAAGATGTAATGTATCTTGAAGGTTCTGACCAACATCGTGGGTGGTTCCAAGTATCATTGATAGTTTCAACTGCTGTTGATGGTCATGCGCCATATGGGACAGTTTTAACACACGGGTTTGTAGTTGATGGTGAAGGAAGAAAAATGTCGAAATCATTAGGCAATGTTGTTGCCCCACAGGATATAATAAAACATCACGGTGCAGAAATATTGCGATTGTGGACAGCGTCAAGCGATTATACTTTAGATGTAAGAATCTCAAAAGAGATAGTAGATAGATTGATAGAAACCTACAGAAAAATTAGAAATACTATAAGATATATTCTTGGCAATTTATACGATTTTGTTGTTGAGGAAAAAGATTATGAGTTTGATTTGTTGGATAAATATATTTTATCTAAACTTGTTGGAATAATAAAAGAAATAATCGAAGCATACGAAAATTATGAGTTCCATAAAGTTGTTAATACTATATCTAACTTTTTTATAAAAGATTTGTCTAACTTCTATTTTGATGTTTTAAAAGATAAATTGTATACCTATCCAAAAAGTTCACCACAGCGTGTTGCTTCACAAAAAGTTTTACATACAATTTTTACAACAATTGTACCTTTTATTTCGCCAATTTTATCTTTTACTGCTGAAGAAGCATGGCAGGAAGCAAAAAGTTTAAATTTTGTAAAAGAAGAAAGTGTGTTTTTAGTTGATCTCACAAAAATTATACAACAAGTTGAAAAATATAAGGATGAAAAATTAGAAGAAGAAATGAAAGTGTTGTTAGAAATAAAAGATGAAGTAAATGTTCAACTTGAAAAATTAAGAAAAGAAAACATAATTGGCAGTTCTCTTGAAGCAGAAGTTGAACTTAAAGTTTATAATGAAGAATATAGAAGTATTATAAAAAAATTTGAAAAAATGTTGTCATTGATCTTTATAGTGTCTTCAGTTAAAGTTTATTATTCTGAAGAAAAAGGGAAAAAATTTATAGTAGAAACACATAAGTTTGATGGTGTTAAATGTCCAAGATGTTGGGTGTATTATAAGAATCTTACTGACAAAGGTATATGTGAGAAATGTGTTCATGCGTTAAAAGAATTAGGGATGATATGATAAAACAAAGTTTAACAAAAATTAAATGGTTAGTATATATTATTGGGTTAGTTTATATTGACCAACTTACAAAATATCTTGTCAGAACAAACTTTAAATTGTACGAAACAAAACAAATCTTTCCTTTTCTTGCGTTGACATATACTACAAACACTGGTATTGTTTTTGGTTGGTTTCAAACAAAATATGCGAATGTTTTGTTTAGTATTGTTATTATTGTAGTTTTAGTAGCGCTGTTTATTTCATCAAAAAATATTGTTGAAGAGTTTGGAGTTGTTGGGAAAATTAGTTTATGTTTAATAACAAGTGGTGGGTTAGGAAATCTTGTTGACAGAATTTTTTTTGGTAAAGTTGTTGACTTTATAGATCTTCAATGGAATTATAAAAACATATGGCCTATTTTTAACCTTGCTGATTCTTATGTTTTTGTAGGTGTATGGTTGTTAGTGATTAAGTATTTGTTAAGAAAGGAGAAATAATTTTATGTGGCCAATTTTATTAAGTATAGGTAAGTTTACATTAAGAACATATGGTTTGTTTGTAGCGATAGGTGTTCTTTTAGCATACAATTATGTTCGTTATCAAGGGTATAAACGAAGAAATATAGACACTCTGTTTTTAAGCAATCTTTTGTTTTATACAATACTTGTTGGATTTTTAGGAGGAAGGTTGTTATATGTATTGTTAAACTTTGACTATTATAAGACAGAACCGTTGTCAATAATAAAATTTTGGGAAGGTGGGTTAGTTTTTTATGGTGGGTTTATAACAGGATTGTTATTCGGGATAATTTATACTTTGGTTCATAAAAAAAATTTGTTTGATATAACAGATGTTTGTACACCTGGATTGTTTTTAGGGTTGAGTATAGGACGGCTTGGTTGTTTTTCTGCTGGTTGTTGTTATGGCAAACCAACTGAAAGTTTTTTAGGAGTTGTTTTTAGCCATCCAGAAAGTTTAGCGCCTATTGGGATAAAGATTTATCCAACACAGTTGTTTGAATCAGTATACGCATTTGTGATATTTTTAATCTCACATTATTTTTTAGTGAAAGACAAGTTTAGATATAAAATATTTTTTATAAGCGGGATTTTGTATTCTGTGTTCAGGTTTATAAACGAGTTTTTCCGAGGTGATGATCGAGGGCCGTTTTTGTTTGGTATTTTATCACCATCTCAGGTTATTTCCATAATTATATTTATCTTGTTTTTTGGTTTAATATTTTGTATTTCAAAATGGACAAAAAGGTCTTCAAAATAGAAAAAGTAGATCAAAATAAACGTGTAGATAAATACTTAGTTGAAAAACTAAAAGTTTATTCACGCGAGTTTATCAAAGTTCTTTGTAAAAACAAGTTTATCAAAGTTAATAACAGGTTTGTAGAACCTTCATACAAAGTTTGTGATGGTGATGTAGTAGAAGTTGAGATACCACAGAGAGAAGATTATATTGTTGGTAAAATTGAAAATATAGAAACGGTTTATGAAGATGAAGAACTGTTAGTTATTAATAAACCACCATTTCTTAAAGTACATCCTGCAAAAAAGTTTGATAAAGATGTTACACTTATAGATTTGTTGTATAAAAAAATACCAAATGTCACAAATGTTTCATGGCCATTACAAAGACCGTTTTTAGTGCACAGGTTGGATAAAGAAACATCTGGGGTTTTAATAATAGCAAAAACACCACAGGTTCAACTTGGGTTAGCAAAACAGTTCCAACAACGGAAAATAAAAAAAGTTTATCATGCTATAGTGTCAAATGTGCCTAAAGTAAAGACAGGCGAAATAATTGCTCCTATTAAAAAACAAAGGAATGTTTCTTTTGTAGGTCCGGGTGGGAAAGAAGCAAAAACATTGTTTAAAATTATATCTAATACAGAAAAGTTTGCATATTTAGAACTTCATCCAATAACCGGGAGAACACATCAAATTAGAACACATTTAAAATTTATTGGATGTCCTATAATTGGTGATGTAAAATATGGTGGTGTAGATAAAATTGAGGATAAGAGAATACCAAGACCAATGTTGCATGCATATAGTATAGAATTTTATCATCCTAGGAGGGAACAATGGCTAAAATTTTCTGTAGAACCGCCAGAAGATTTCAAGTTTTTCTTGTCATATTTATCTTTAGTATAAACACCTTTGCACAAAGTCAACAGAAATCACATCTTGTTGTAAAATCCTCTACAACACAAAGAACTGAGGAAAATATAAAAATTTTGTCACAAAAAGTAGATGAACTTCAAAACGAAGTTGAACAAATAAAACAACAAATACAACAGGCTTCTCAAGATGTTAACGAAACATCGTCTTCAATAATAGAACTTAATAAAAAAGTAGAGAAAATTAATAATGATATAATAGACATTTTAAAAAAAATTGAATCTTTGACACAGGAAATATCTTATCTTAAAAATGAAAATTTAAAATTACAACAAAATATGGAAGAAATTAGTAAAACAGTACAACAAAATACTCAGAAAAACGAAGCCATTATACCAAAAACTGAAGAAGTATCGTCTACTGAGAAATTAGAAATTAACGATTTTGAGGTTTTGAATAAAAAAATAGAACAAATTAAAAAGGAAGTTGAAGAAATAAAAGAAACACAAAAATTGACTACAATGACTGAAATAAAAGATCCAAATTTACGTCGGATTGTTTCATCACCATATCTTGTTTTGACAACATTGTTGATCTCAATTTTTGCGTTAATTGCTTCGTTTTAAAAACAAGATTAAAAAATGATTAGAAAGGAGTAAAAATAAATTATGAAGGTATACATAAACGGAAAATTTTATGAAAAAGAAGAAGCGAAAATTTCTGTATTTGACCATGGGCTATTATACGGAGACGGAGTTTTTGAAGGTATTAGAAGTTATAACCGTCGTGTGTTTAAATTAAAAGAACATATTGACCGTCTTTATAATTCAGCAAAAGCTATTATGTTAGAGATACCAATAAGTAAAGAAGAGATGGAAAAAGCTATTATTGAAACATTAAAAATTAATAATCTTTCAGATGCATATATAAGAGTAGTTGTAACACGTGGTGTTGGTGATTTAGGCCTTGATCCAAGAAAATGTTCTTCACCGTCAATTATTATTATAACAGATAAAATAGTTCTTTATCCACAAGAATTGTATGAAAAAGGTTTAGAGATAGTAACTGTATCTACACGAAGAAACATCCCTACAGCTGTGAATCCTGCAATAAAATCTTTAAATTATCTTAACAATATTTTTGCAAAAATTGAGGCAATACGTGCTGGTTGCGAAGAAGCAATAATGTTGAATCAGGAAGGATATGTTGCTGAGTGTACAGGAGATAATATTTTTATTGTTAAGGATAATGTTCTTATTACACCACCTGTATATGTTGGTGTGTTACCAGGTATTACTCGTGAAACAGTGATGGAAATCGCAAAAACAAAACTTAAACTTTTAGTTAAAGAAGAACCGTTCACAATATATCATGTTTATACAGCAGACGAATGTTTTCTTACAGGTACTGCTGCTGAAGTTATCCCTGTAGTTAAAGTAGACAATAGAATCATAAATGATGGTAAACCTGGTGAAATCACAAAACAAATTATTAAAGAATTTCACGAACTCACCCGAACAACAGGTGTGCAATACTAAAAATAACATACATTTATACTTTTTTATATTAATACATTTGTTACATTAAGTTACCTTTACTTCACAATGTGTGAAAAAGTTCTGATTTTTTGGTGTTAAAAACTTAAATTTTTTTGTTTTTATTTGGCAAAAAAAATTGTTCAACTTCACTACCAACACAAATGGAAGATACAGGCGGGTCTCATAAAATATCAATGGGTATAAAGATGTAATTACTTATCACTTCCTTACTTTTAAAAAAATTCCTTTCTTTTTAGAGTAGTTGTCTGACCAGGTATAATTAAGACTTATTGTTGAAATTAAATTTATTATTTTGTAAATACTTTTCATTAAAACTTTTATAATCTTTTCTTTTATCCTTTTATGTACATCAAAGAAATAAAAATAACAAAAATTTTGCCGTGTTTAGCTGATGCAAACAAAATCAGGTTTCATGCAGAACTTGATAACGATATTTCTGACCTTATGCCTTATCTGAACAGAATTATTGACGGAGCTGTATATAACCATCAAGGTCATACTTTGACAATTAAAAAAGATGGTCTTATAACTTTGCATCCAAGAGAAATTGCTGCAGGTCAGGTTAAAGATGTACAAACAGCACATGAGATTTGTGATTGGATAAAACAACAGATAAATTTTGTGTATGAAAATAAAGATAAGATTGAACCATTGTATGAACGAAGAGGACAACTTACAGCGTTAGAAATATATAAATTACTTCCACAAACAAATTGTAAACAATGTGGTGAACTTACCTGTATAGCGTTTGCATGTAAGGTTTTATCAGAAGAAAAAAGTGTGGTGTTATGTAAACAAATTTTTGAACCACAATATGAGGAAAAAAGAAAAATGTTGTTTAAACTTTTAAAAGATTGTGGATATAAAGTACCAGGGGTTTTTATATGAACGAATTTGTACATTTACATTTACATACAGAATATTCATTATTAGACGGTGCTTGTAGAATTTTTGATAACAATGATCAACCCGCAGAGATGTTCCATCTTGCACAGAAGTATGGTATGTCTTCTTTAGCGATAACTGATCATGGTAACATGTTCGGTGTAATAGAATTTTATAACGCAGCAACTTCTTCAGGTATAAAACCTATCATAGGTTGTGAGGTGTATATAGATCCTCAAGATGTTGTCCCCGATCAAAGGAAAAGTTTTCATTTAACTGTTCTTGCAAAAAATAACGAAGGATATAAAAATTTGATGAAGTTGTTAAGCAAAGGGTATGTTGAAAATTTGATTGCTTCCAAAGGTAAAATTAAAAAAGAATGGTTTGAAGAATATAAAGAAGGATTGATTGTTCTTTCAGGATGTTTAGAAGGTGAAATACCGTATCTTTTGTTAACTGAAAGAACAGAAGAAGAAATTAAAAAAGCTGTTGGTTTTTATATTGATGTTTTTGGAAGGGAAAATTTTTATATAGAACTTATGGATAACGGATTAGAAGAACAAAGAAAAATTTTGCCAAAATTGTACGAAGTAGCAAAAAAGTTTGGTTTAAAAGTTGTCGCTACAAATGATGTACATTATGTGAATAAAAAAGATGCAAAATTACAAGAAGTGTTATTATGTATAGGTACAAGAACAACCTTAGATGATCCAACACGGCTTAGATTTGAGACAGAAGAGTTTTATTTCAAATCACCACAAGAGATGATACAAATTTTTAAAGATTGTCCTGAAGCTATAAAAAATACTGTAGAAATTGCTCACCAATGTAATGTGTTGTTAGAATTTGGTAAGGTTTATCTGCCAGAATTTTCTTTACCAGAAGGAGAAACTGCCGATAGTATGTTAGAAAACCTTTGTTATGAAGGATTAAAGAAAAGGTTTGAACATATTAGTATAGAATATACTCAACGTTTACAACACGAACTTGAAGTTATTGAACAAAAAGGTTTTTCAGCATATTTTTTGATAGTACAAGATTTTGTTAACTATGCACGAAAGAACAATATTCCAGTAGGTCCTGGACGAGGTTCTGGGGTTGGTTCTCTTGTGAGTTATTGTTTAGGAATTACTGATGTAGATCCGGTGAAATATGGTTTGTTATTTGAACGTTTCTTGAATCCAGCTAGAAAGGAATTGCCTGATTTAGATATAGATTTTGCTGATTATGGTAGAGATAAAATAATAGAATATGCAAAAAGTAAATATGGAGAAAAAAATGTTGTGCAAATCATTACTTTTAGTACAATGAAAATAAAAAATACTGTTCGTGATGTTGCACGTGTGTTAGGTTTGCCAGTGAGTTTAGCTGATAAAATCTCAAAGTTGATCCCTTCGCCTGATATGAGTGTTGAAGAAGCTATATCACAAGTCCCAGAAATTAAAGAATTGTATGAGAAAGATGAGAATGTGAAAAAAGTTTTAGATTATGCAAAAGATATTGTTGGTAGACCAAGACATAGTGGTATTCATGCTTCAGGAGTTATTATTTCAAGTGGTGATATTACAGACCATACACCATTGTTTAGAAGGTCAAAGGAAGATCCGGTTACAACTCAATATTATGATGAGATATTATTGAAGTTAGGTTTGCTAAAAGTTGATTTTTTAGGATTGAAAACTTTATCTGTGATAGAAGAAACATTGAGGTTAATTGAACAATATCACGGTATAAAACTTAATGTAAACGATATCCCTTTTGATGATAAAAAAACATTTAAGTTGTTACAAGAAGGAGAAACTACTGGCGTGTTTCAGTTAGAATCTGCGGGTATGCAAGATTTGTTAAGAAAGTTAAAGCCGACAACTTTGGATGATATCATAGCGTGTATAGCATTATATAGACCAGGACCTATTCGCAGTGGTATGGTGAACGAGTTTGTTGAACGTAAACATAAGAAAAAAGAAATTGTATACGATCATCCATGGTTGGAAGATATTTTGAAAGATACATACGGAGTAATAGTGTATCAAGAACAAGTTATGAAAATAGCACAAGTTCTTGCTGGATTTTCACCTGAAGAAGCTGACGAGTTACGTTCTGCTGTTGCAAAAAAAGTTGTTGAAAAAATTGAAAAAATGGAAGAAAAGTTTATGTCAGGAGCTAAGAAGAATGGTGTTAGTTTAGCTATTGCAAAAAAGATTTTCCAACAAATACTTAATTTTGGTGAATACGGATTTAACAAATCACATGCTGCTGCGTATGCTGTGACCTCTTATCGTTGTGCTTATCTTAAAGCACATTACCCATGTGAATATATGATTTCGTTAATAAACGCAGAGATCCGTTCCGGTGCAAGAATGAAGTCTCCTGGGAAAGAAGAAACAGATTTTAGAAAATTTTTGTTAGAAATAGAAAAAATGAATTTCAAACTTTTACCACCAGATATTAATCGTTCTGATATGTTTTTTACAAAAGAAGGAGAGAAAGGTGTTCGCTATGGATTATTAGGGATAAAAAATGTTGGTGAAGCTGCTGCTGAGTTTATTGTAGGATTAAGAAAAAAAATTGGGACAATAAAATCGTTTAAAGATTTTCTTTTTCTTGTTGATAATAAAGAAGTTAATAAACGTGTTATAGAAGCACTTGTTTTATCTGGTGCGATGGATTCGTTGTATAAAGAAGAACTTACTTTAGAAGAGAAATGTAAGGTAAGAAAAATGTTTTTAAATATGATTGAGCAAAAAAAATCTAAAAGTACGCAACAACAAATGTTGTTTTCAACATCGTCCGAGGAGGGTGTATGTGATAAGTTTACTGAACAAGAAATACTTTCTTATGAACATCAACTTACTGAGATTTATTGGTCTGGTCATCCATTGGAGAAATATTTAAACGAGATAAAAACTATAACTTCTACATCAATAATTGAATTATCAAATCAATTAGAAACTGTGAAATTAGTTGGTATGATATCGTCTATTAAAAAATTTTTAACTCGAGATAAACAACCATTTGTAAGGTTTGTTTTAGAAGATATGACCGGTGAAATAGAAGTTGTTGTTTTTAATAAGTTATATGAAGAAACAAAATCTTTAATTCACAAAGGTAGTATTGTATATGTTGAAGGAAGACTTGATATAAGAGAAGAAGAAGAAAAATATATTATAGCTGAGAAAATAGATTTGTTTGAAAGAGTTAAAGAAGAGATTTATAGAAATAAATCAAAAATTTATATAACTATTTCAAACATAGGAGTAGATGATGAGTATATTAATAAGTTGAAAAAAATTATAGAAAAATATCCTGGTAATACACAAGTTTATTTTAGAGTTATCACACAAAATTTTGATGAAGTATTAGTTGAGACTGAATATAAAATTCTTCCATCAAGCAAAGTTTTGGCTGAATTGAAACATTTAATTGGTGAAAACAATTATCAATTTGAATAAAATTTTCAAGCTTCCATTATATTATCTTTTATATTTTGTGTTCTTCATTTACCTTAGTTTTATAATAATTCAACATTCTGTATTCTCTTCATTAGTTAAATATTCTTCCCATAAGAAAAAAGAAAAAATTTTATATGGTAGAATTATATGGAAACAACGAAGTGAATCTAATGGATATATTTTACTTGCAAAAGGTCAACAAAAGGCTTTTTTGATAATTCCTGATGATTTTTATAATGATATAGAAATTGGGGATCAAGTTCTTTTAAAAGCTTTGTTTAAAAATATTTCTTTTGAGAACAATTACGAGTTTTATTTATATAGTTCATTTGGGGTGGATGGGTGTGGATATGTAAATGAGATTCTGAAAATAGATAAAAGTAAAAGTGTGGGGTATAGATTTGTAAACCAACTGTTTCTTATAATAAATAATTTAAAAGAAAAAATTGTAGAGTTAGTCAAGGTAAATATTGAAGAACCTTATAATAGTGTTATTTTAAGGTTAACAATTGGATATAAAGATACAGAATTGGAAAATATTTATAAATATTTCCAAGATGCTGGAGTTGCCCATGTTTTAGTAGTAAGTGGATTACATGTAGTCTTTGTTTACTCTTTTTTGTATTTTGTTTTAAAATTTTTTATTTTTGATAGAAGTATAAGAATTGTTTTTGTAAGTTTTTTGGCAATAATTTTTATGTTGATCACTGGTTGTTCACCACCAGTAGTTAGGTCAACTATAATTGTTTTATTGTTTAGTATTTCAGAATTGTTGTCAAGAAAACAAAATTCTGTTAGATTGTTGATTTTTTCTGCGTTTGTCATTTTGTTAATAAATCCGACAAACCTGTTTAGTGTATCATTCCAGTTGTCATTTATAGCATGTTTTGGGATTATCTATTTTTATCCATTGTTATTTTCTTGTTTAAAAAATTTTATAGAAAAAACTTACTATATTATAGGGTACATAATTAAACTTTTTTTAGTTACAACGTCTGCTCAGGTTGTTACAATACCAATTCTAATGTATTATTTTAACAAGTTTTCAATAATTAGTTTTGTTAGCAATGTTATTGTTGTCCCCTTGACATCTGTTTTATTATGGCTAAGTATATTTGGATACATAACCTGTTTTCTAACAAAGTTAAATATTGTTTTATGGAAAATAACAAAATTGTTGACTTTTGTTTACATAAGTATAGTAAAATTTTTTTCACAGATACCATATTGTGTTATAAATACAAAAAGGCCAGAGATTTTAAATATGTTTGTTTACTATTTTGTAGTCATTTTTCTTGTACCAATTTTGTTGAAATCAAAGAAATACAAAACTTTAACAGTTTCTGTAATATTTGCGCTAACTTTTCTTTTTCTAAACTTTGACTTTAATAAAAATTTAAAAATAACATTTTTAAATGTAGGATTAGGAGATTGTGTTTTACTCCAACAAAAAAATAACAACATTTTGATTGATACTGGAGATTCTATACAAACTGCAATGTATAAAATATCTTCGTATCTTAAAAAGCAAGGTGTTTTTACAATACATCATCTGGTTATAACTCATCCACATTATCCTCATTATGGTGGTACAGAGTTTTTGATTGATAATTTTAAAATTGAGAATGTTTATTTAAATGAACTTATTCCACCAGATAATCATGAATATCAAGACTTAATTAATAAAATAAGACAAAAGAATATCAATCTGTTTTTTGTGAACAAAATTAAAAAGTTAAAATTACAAAATACAGAAGTTTTGTTCATACCTAATTACACAAATTATTTTTATAACAAAGAAAGTTTTTATGATGACAACTCAATTTTTGTAAAAATAAGACAAAATAATTTTAGTATAATGTTAACTAACGATATTCCTGTGAGATATTTGAAGGATAAAAATAATCTTCTGATTTTACAATTTCCACGACATGGGAAATATAAAGAAGATATAATTGAGTTAGAAAATTTAACTATTAAACCCAAGTTTTTGGTAGTTTCAACAGATAAGTATATCCCTGAATTAAAAAAGATTAAAATTCCTGTTTATATAACCGTGGATGATGGTGACATAACAATAAATGTTGAAAAATTGAAATTAAGAAAGATTAAAAGAACAACGCAGGGTGTGAAGATATATATGTAAATTGTTTTTTATGAATTACTACTATAGATTTTTAGTTCAATTTTTTGTAATTTTCAACATATGAAATTGTTAATAAAACTTAGTGGGAAAGTTATTGATGATGAAAAACAGCTTAATAGTTTTCTTGGGTTCATAAAAAAAAGATATGGGAAAGATAAAATTTTAATTGTTCATGGTGGTGGAAAACAAGTTTCCTTATGGATGCAAAAGTTTTCAATAGAACCTAAATTTGTAAATGGGCTAAGATATACTGACGAACAAACTTTAGAAATTGTTACCGGTGTTCTTTGTGGTTTAATAAACAAGTTTTTAATACAAAAGTTTATTAATTATGGTATTACTAAAGTAGTAGGATTGTCTTGTGTTGATAACAAAATTCTTGTGACACAACTTGATAAAAAGTTAGGGTTTGTTGGAAGAGAAGTTGAGGAAGTAAATTTTGAGTTATTAGATTTATTGCTTAAAAAAAGATATGTCGTGTTACTTTCTTCAGTTGGATTGGCAAAACAGAAGAAAAATTTTGTTGTAGTAAATATTAATGCTGACGATGTCATTTCAGCAGTTGCAGTTAAGTTTAATCCAGAAAAAGTTATATTTTTGTCAGATGTAGAAGGTGTTTTTGATAACAATAATAATTTAATAAAAAGTTTAAAAATTAAGGATATAGATAGATTAATAACACAAAAAATTGTTTCTAGTGGTATGGTGCCTAAATTGAGGTCAATTGAAAGACTCTTTTTATTGTGTAATATAAAAGAAGTTTTTATCACGAATGATATCTGGAAAGAAGGGACAAAAATAATTAAATAATTTATGAAGTCTCCTATAGACAAAAAACTTTTATTGATTTTAGGAAAGAAAAATTTTTTAAAGATTAAAAATTATCCTGAATTTTATAAAAAAGTGTGGTTAGCAACTTTAACAATACCAAAAGGTGAAATAAAAACATATAAATGGGTTGCAAAGAAAATTGGTCGTCCAAGAGCATACCGTGCTGTAGGGAAAGCGTTGAAAGAAAATCCGTTACCTGGTGTAATACCATGCCATAGAGTTATAAAATCTTCAGGTGAACTTGGTGGATATTCACAAGGGATAAATAAAAAAATACAGCTTCTTAAAAAAGAAGGGATTAAGTTAATGAATTCATAGTTGGGGGTTATTAGTTCAGAGTTGCGAGTGATTAGCGTGATATATCTGTCTACATAAGTTAATTGTTGTTTGTAACTGAGGGCTTCAGCCTGCGTAGAATAAAAATAGAAAGGTGTTAGGTAGTTTAAGAAAATAGTGAATTATTATGTTTTTGATTTATTAAAGTATTGATTTTTTAACAATTGTTCACTAATAACTCATAACTCATAACTATTAACTAGTTAACTTATCAACTTTAGTTCATTGCGCCCGTAGCTCAATTGGATAGAGCGTCTGGCTACGAACCAGCAGGTTGCGCGTTCGAGTCGCGCCGGGCGCAAAAGAAGTTATAATTATTAATCCCTCGCTTATCATAAAAAATGTTAAAAACATACCCAAAGTCAAAAAATAGATTACATAGGAAAAATTTGTGTGAGATTTTATTAATTTTTATTAAGGCGAGATAAGTTGAAAAGCCATAAGATCAACCTGCCGAAGGAGGGAGTCGAACCCTCACGGCCGTCAAAGGCCACTGGTTTTTGAGACCAGCGTGTCTGCCAATTCCACCACTTCGGCATTCTGTATATAATATAAAAATTCTTCTTTTATGTCAAGATTGTTTATTGAATTCAGTTTCAAAAATTTATATTCATAAAAATATGAGTTTGAATATCAGTCAGATACAAAAAAATTTTGAGAAATTAAAACAAGAAGTTGAAAAGTTTTCTAAAGATATTAGAATTGTTGTTGTTACGAAATATGTAGACAATGTTGAAATTGTAAAAAAATTAGCTGATATAGGTATCACAGAGATAGGCGAAAATTATGCTCAAAACTTAGTATATAAATATGAGTATCTAAAAAACAATGGTTCACATAAAAATTTTGTTTGGCATTTTATAGGTCATCTTCAAAAAAATAAGGTTAAAAAAGTTGTTCCTATTGTTGATTTAATTCAATCTTTGGATTCTGTAGAACTTGCCCAAAAAATTGATGCTGAAGCTAAAAAATATAATAAAGTTCAAAAATGTCTTATAGAACTTAAAGTTTCAGAAGAAGAGACAAAATATGGTATCACTAAGGATGAAATGTTTAAGTTTGTAGATAATATACTTTCGTTAAACTTGACAAATATCAAACTTGTTGGACTGATGACAATGGCACCGTTTTTTGAAAATCCTCAACAAACTAGGCCTTATTTTAAACAAGCATACGAAATTTTTAAATTTTTACAACAAAAAATTGTAGGGTTTGATATTTTGTCAATGGGTATGAGTAACGATTATAAAATAGCATTAGAAGAAGGAGCTAATATGTTAAGAATAGGGAGTTTATTATTCAGGGGATAAAAAAATGAAATACAAAGTAGGAATAATAGGTTGTGGTAACATGGGGAAAATTTTAGTTGATACTCTTTGTTCGTTAGTGGACAAAAAAAAAATTTTTTGTTTCGATGTGGATACAGAAAAGTTAAAAGAGATCAAAAAATTTTATGAAGTTAATATTTGTTCATCAAATAAAGAGGTTGTGTTAAATTCAGATATAATAATTTTTGCAGTGAAACCACAACAAATGAACGAAGTTGTTGAAGAAATAAAAGAATATGTTGATGAAACAAAAGTTATAGTATCAATTGCAGCAGGGATAAAAATAGCGTTTTTTAATAAAAATTTTAAAAATAATCCTGTAATAAGAATAATGCCAAATTTACCAATAAAAAATTCTTGTGGTGTTTCCGCAATATGTAAAAACAATCTTTGTAGAAAAAAAGAATACGAGTTTGTTAAGAAGATTTTTGAGAAAAAAGGTGTTGTTGTTGAAGTTAAAGAAAAATTTATGGATTTAATCACAGCAGTTTCTGGTTCAGGACCAGCATATATTTTTTATGTTTCAGAAATAATACAGAAAGTAGCTTCTAAATTAGGGTTGGATAAAAAAATTGTCCCAAAAATTGTTAACTATACAATTTTAGGTGCAGCAAAGATGTTAACCGAAGAAAAACTTTCTGCTAAAGAATTGAGAAAAGCTGTGACTTCAAAAAAAGGTACTACTGAACAAGCAATAAAAGTTTTTAAATCTTGTGGTTTAGAAAAAATTTTTTATAATGCTATAAAAAAAGCTATGTATCGAGCAAAAGAGTTGTCTGAAGAAGTTAGCAAATAATTTTTGTAGAAATTTTAAAGGAGGTGATAAGATATTATGATAAAAGCAATAATCTTTGATTTAGATAACACACTTATGGATTTTATGAAAATGAAACGTGCTGCAGTTGATGCAGCAGCTGATGCAATGATTGATGCAGGTCTACAAATACCAAAACAAGAGTTGATTGATAAAATTTATAGTATTTATTGGAAGGAAGGAATTGAAGATCAACAAATTTTTGATAAAGTTTTGTTACAAGAGTTTGGATATATTGACTATCGTATACTTGCAGCAGGAATAATTGGATATCGTAGAGCAAAAGAAGCAAATTTGTGTACTTATCCTCATGTACATCTTACATTAACTGAACTTTTAAAACGTGGGATAAAAATGTGTATTGTCTCTGACGCGCCAAAACTTCCTGTATGGATGAGGATCGTTTCTTTAAATTTACAACATTATTTTGAGTTTGTACTCACTTTTGATGATACAGGTGAACGCAAACCGTCACCTAAACCGTTTATAATGGCACTTGAACGATTAGGGACACAACCAAGAGAAACCCTTATGATTGGTGATTGGGCTGAACGTGATATTGTTGGAGCAAAACAACTTGGTATTTGGACAGTTTTTGCACGGTATGGCGACGAGTTTAATACACAAAATTCAGGTGCTGATTTTGAGATTACTGATATTATTCAATTGTTAGATGTGATCGATAGAATAAAAGAAAAGGATCAACTGTTGTTGTTTGAACAAGAGAACGAGAAAAAATGAAACTTTACGGTGTAATTGATAGAATTGAAGACGAGAAAATTGTGGTGGTAAACTTGGTTGATAGAAAAGGTAGTATGTACTTACCTAAAGAGTTGTTTGATTTTAAAATATATGAAGGGTTATGGTTAGTGATAGAGTTCACACCTGACGAAAAGAAAACAGAAGAAATGAAGTTGAAAATAAAAAATTTGCAAGAAAAACTTTTGAAAAGAAAAAAATAAAATGTTACGAATTATAAATTTTTTGTTTTCTATCCTTCTTTTTCTTTCCTTTACATTCTCGTCTTTACTTAAAGTATATTTTATTGATGTAGGACAAGGTGATGCAGCGTTTATAGTTACACCAAATAATTATACAATGTTAATTGACGCAGGAGACCTTGATGAATTCCATGATTATGGTAAAGATGTGTATTCGTTTATTAAAAAACAACTTGGTTTCAATAAAATAGATGTTGTTTTAATCTCTCATCCACATAAGGATCATATTGGTGGAATGATTTATGTTTTGGCTAACATGAAGGTAGAAAAATTTTATGACCCAGGTTTTCCATACCCGTCCTCAACATATTTTGAATTACTGGAAATTGTGAATAAGAAAAAAATAAAATATTTTTTAGCACGAGAAGGAACAAATATTGAACTTGACCCGTCGTTAGAAATAAAAATTCTTTATCCACCAAAAAATTTTGTTTTTGACACACCTAACGATAATTCTGTTGTTGTAAGAATTAGATATAAAGAAATATCTGTTTTGTTCACAGGAGATGTTGAAGCAAACGCTGAAAAAATAATTGTTAAAAAATATAAAAATAAGCAAAAAGAAATAAGTTCAAACATACTTAAAGTGCCACACCACGGGTCTAACACTTCTTCTACATACGAATTTTTACAACTTGTAAGTCCTGAAGTAGCAATAATATCTTGTGGGAAAAATAACAGATTCGGTCATCCTCATTATAGGATATTAAAACGCTATCAAGATTATGGTGTAGAAGTTTTTCGGACAGATATAGATGGTACAATAGAAGTTATTATTGATGGTAAAGATTATAAAATTAATAAGTTTGTGTATAGCAATTAAAAAATTTTGATAAAGGGGAATAATTATATGGATGGGCTTACAATGATTAAAACACGAAGAAGTATAAGAAAATATATAAAAAAGAAAATACCAGAGGATGTTATTACAGAGATAATTGATTGTGGTAGGTTAGCACCATCAGCAAATAATAAACAACCATGGTTGTTTGTTGTTATAAAAAACAATGAATTAAAAAAACAAATTGCTGAGATAACAGATTATGGAAAATTTATAAAAGAAGCGGATTGTTGTATTGCTGTGTTTTGTGAGGATACAAAATATTATCTTGAAGACGGTTCTGCTGCAACAGAAAATATTTTGCTTGCTGCATGGTATTTTGGTATAGGTAGTTGTTGGATTGCTGGAGATAAAAAATTTTATGCTGAAAAAATTAGAGATCTTTTAGGAATTGAGGAAAAGTATAAATTAGTGAGTTTAATTTCTTTAGGTTATCCAGATGAAACAGAACTTAAAAATGCACAAAAAGTTAAAAAGAAAACTTTAAAAGAAGTTTTAGTTGTGAAAGGATAAGTTTATGAAAGATAATATAAAATTTGAATATTCAGCAGGTGGTGTTGTTGTTAATGACAATAAAGAGGTTTTGTTGATTAAAACAAAAAATTTGAAAAACGAAACTGTAATAACTTTTCCAAAAGGACATATAGAAAAAAATGAAACTTCACAAGAAGCTGCAGTTCGTGAAGTTAAAGAAGAAACTGGTGTTGAAGCTTCTATAATTAAAAAGATCAAAGATGTTGAGTATTGGTTTATACATCAAGGACAAAAAATACATAAAAAAGTTACATGGTATCTAATGAAACCTGTTAAGATTGATAAAGTAGAAAATATTGAAGTTGAAGAAGTTTTTTGGTATGATATAAACAAAGTAGAAGAAATGCTTTCCTATAAATCAGATAAAGAATTAATCGCAGAAGTTAAAAAAATGATTTAAGAGGTGAAAGAATATGCAAAAAGAAAAACAAAAATATACTTTTGAACAAGCAATGCAACGTCTTGAAGAAATTGTTAATAAACTTGAGTTAGGTAATGTACCACTTGAAGAAACTATAAGTTTGTTTCAGGAAGGAATGGAGTTGATAAACTTTTGTAACCAAAAACTTGAAGAAGTGAAACATAAGGTGGAAATTGTTATAAGAAACAAAAATGGGTTTACTATACAACCCTTTGATGTAAAAACTGAATATCAAGCTCAACAAGAGGAAGAAGAAATTGAAGAGTTTGAAGAAGACGAAGAAGATAATGAACTATTCTGATATTCTTAAAAAAGATGTGGGTTGGTTTTCAGATAAATTTAAAATTTTAATAAGTAAGTATTTACAAAATTTACAACAGAAGTATAAAAAAATTGTTTTTTATTCTTTATTTCCGGGTGGGAAACGGATACGTCCTTTGTTAATGTTTGCTTGTGGTGAAATGTTAGGACTTGAAAAAACATCTCTTTTTTACCCAGCAGCTGCAGTAGAACTTGTACACAACTATTCTCTTATTCATGACGACTTACCATGTATGGACAATGCTGAATATCGGAGAAACAAATTAACTGTCCACAAAAAGTTTGGCGAGGCAAACGCTGTACTTATAGGTGACGCGTTGTTAACTTTAGCGTTTGAAGTGTTAACTGATTGGAAAGAAAATCCAGAGATAAAACTTAAAGTAATAAAATTATTATCAAAAGTTGCCGGAGTTGACGGTTTAGTTAAAGGACAACTTATGGATATTGAAAGTTGTGATATAAAAATTTTTTCTTCGTCGTATTTAAAAAAGTTTTTAGAACAGATGGTGATAAATAAAACTTCAAAATTGATTCAGATATGTTTTATTATTCCAGCAATTGTTGAAAACTTAGATAAAAATAAAACTAAAATTTTGTCAGAAATAGGGTTGAATTTTGGTATCTTGTTTCAGATTACTGATGATATAATTGATTATTATTCTGGTGAGGATAAACAAAATCTTACATATCCGAAATTATATGATATCGAAAATTTGAAAAAAATTGTTAGTAAACTTAAAACAAAAACTGTTGTGTTGTTAGAGAAAAATTTTGGCTCTCAGTCAGCGTATTTAAAGTTTTTGTTAGAAAAAATTGTAAATAGAACATATTAAACTATGAACATTTTAGATAAAATAAATTCTCCACAAGATTTAAAAAAACTTAATTTAGAAGAATTAAAAGAATTAGCTCAGGAAATAAGAAATTTTATAATTGAAAGTGTTTCAAAAACAGGTGGACATTTAGCTTCAAGTTTGGGTACAGTAGAGCTTACTATTGCACTACATTATGTGTTTGACACTCCCAAAGACAAAATTGTTTGGGATGTTGGCCATCAAACTTATGCACATAAAATTCTAACTGGAAGAAAAAATCTTTTTCATACACTAAGACAATATGGTGGGATAAGCGGTTTCCCACGAAGGGAAGAATCTGAATACGATGTGTTTAATGTAGGACATGCGTCTACTGCTGTATCTGCAGCTTTAGGTATAGCAGCTGCACGTGAGTTAAATAATGAAGATTATAAAGTTATAGCAGTAATAGGAGATGGTTCTTTAAGTGGTGGACTTACATACGAAGGACTTAACCATGCAGGTCATCTTGGGTATGATTTTATTGTTGTATTAAATGATAATGCGATGTTTATATCAAAGAGTGTTGGTGCTGTTGCAAAAATGTTAGTAAAAATTTTAACCTTAGGACTGGTAAAAAAAATTGAACAAAAAATTGATAAATTTTTACGAAGATTAAAATATATAGGAAGTGTATTACTTCGTGTTGCAAAAAGGTTTAAACTTTTACTTTTTCCAGGTATGTTATTTGAAGAAATGGGATTTGCTTATATAGGTCCTGTAGATGGGCATGATATAAAATCTTTATGTGAAGTGTTTAAAAGTGTGAAACATTTTAAAGGACCGGTTGTAGTGCATGTTTTAACAAAAAAAGGGAAAGGATATAAACCTGCTGAAGAAAAACCTGAAAAGTTTCACGGAGTACCAAAGTTTGATGTTTTTACTGGCGAGATAGAGAAGAAAAATGATAGGTTAACATTTACTGAAGTGTTTAGTAAAACAGTTACTACTTTAGCAGAAAAAGATGAACGTATTGTCGGTATAACTGCAGCAATGACTGATGGTTGTGGTCTTGAAGAGTTTGCTAAAAAATTTCCTAAAAGATTTTTTGATGTTGGTATAGCAGAAGAACATGCTGTAACATTTGCTGCTGGGTTAGCAACACAAAATTATATTCCTATATGTGCTATATATTCAACTTTTTTACAACGTGCGTTTGATCAGATAATACACGATGTTGCATTACAAAACTTGCATGTTGTTTTTGTTTTAGATCGTGCTGGTATCGTAGGAGAAGATGGACCTACACATCATGGTAGTTTTGATCTGTCATATTTAAGGTTAATACCTAATATGACAATAATGGTACCAAAAGATGGTAATGAACTAAAAGATATGTTGTACACAGCGATATACCATATCTCGGGACCCGTTGCTATAAGATATCCTAAAGATTTTGTTTTTGAAAAAAATATAGATATAAGTGAGTTTAAAAAAATAGAAATACCAAAGGCTCAAATGGTTTATGAAGATAAAGAAAGTAAGATATACTTTCTTGTACTTGGACCAAAGGTTTATATTCTTGAAGAAATACTTAAAGAAAAAAATTTTAAATTTTCTATTATTAACATGAGATTTTTAAAACCTATAGATGAAGAAGTGTTGAAAAAAATTTGTCATTCCAATAATATTATAATTACAGTAGAGGAAAACACAGTTATTGGCGGGTTGTTCTCAGCTGTGAGTGAATATGTAGTTAAAAATTGTTGTTCTGTTAAAGTTTACCATTTTGCTTTCCCAGATAAATTTATTACTTTTGGTAAAAAAGAAATTTTAGAAAAACAAATTGGTCTGTCAAAAGAAAGTTTTTGCGAATTTTTAAAAAGTGTGTCAGAAAAATAACTTTTCATCCTAAAATAAGTGAGATTTAATAAAATATGAAGTTTTTAATGTTAGGTAAATATTCATTTAAAGCAATTAAAAATATATCAAAAGAAAGAACAAAAAAAGTTGTAGAGTTAATAAAAAAATGTGGTGGGAAAATTGATGGTAGGTATGTTTTGGTAGGTTAATATGATCTAGCATTCTTGCTTGAATTACCGTCTGTAGAAGATGTTATAAAACTTTTAGTAGAACTTGCTAAATTAACTGGTATATCATTTACATCGTTCCCAGCAGTTGATGTTGAAAAGTTTGACAAACTTGTTGAATAAAAAATGAATCTGAAATTAGATTAAGATTTTAAACATATTGGAGAATATAAAAAATTGACTAAAATGGAGTAATAAAGTTTGTATTATGAAAAATATGTTTCTTATAGAAATCTCGCCAAAAATTCTAGCTGATAATACTTCAGTTTTGCAAGAAATACATTCGTTAGGAATAAAGAGAATTAACAATATTGAGATAAAAAAAATTTATTCTTTGGTAGGTAATGTGGATAAAAATCAGATTGTTTTTATTACAGAGGCTTTACTAGCAGACATTGTCGC
>Ga0272445_1000503_pt1 | contig 36517 bp, 45 predicted proteins | sample YNPCB0031_FD_194404 | JGI IMG/M metagenome (GOLD analysis project Ga0272445, IMG submission 194404) | Hot spring sediment microbial communities from Yellowstone National Park, WY, United States - YNP-CB-003-1 | ecosystem: Environmental > Aquatic > Thermal springs > Hot (42-90C) > Sediment... | reverse complement strand
AGATGAGGCTTGAGGAGGGTGGGAATGCGCTCTTCATCCACGTGGCCCTCGTCCCCATCCTCGACGTCACTGGGGAGTTCAAGACTAAGGCTCTTCAGCACTCCGTCCAGGAGCTTAGGAGGATAGGGATCCAGCCTGACGTCATAGTCGCTAGGTCGCTGAGGCCCATAGACGAGGAGGCTAGGGGGAAGATAGCGCTCTACGGAAACGTCCCCATGAACGCCGTATTCACCAGCTACAACGTGGAGTGCATCTATGAGCTGCCTCTCATCCTCGACAGGCAGGGCTTTGGAGACTACATAGTTGAGAAGCTTGGGCTTAAGCCCTCTCCTCCACGCTGGAGCGAGTGGGAGGCGGTCGTTGAAGGGTTCAAGAGGTACAGCGGGGTCGTCGAGGTAGCTATGTGCGGCAAGTATACGAAGCTTGTGGACAGCTACATCAGCATCAACGAGGCCTTGAGGCATGCCGCCGCCTACTTAGGCGTCGGGGTCAAGCTGAGGTTCATGGAGGCTGAGGAGCTGGAGAAGGATCCCTCAAGGCTTGAGGAGCTGGAGGGCTGCGACGGAGTTATGGTGCTGCCAGGCTTCGGCCAGCGGGGGGCTGAGGGGAAGGTTATGGCGGCTAGCTACGCGCGGGAGAGGGGCATCCCCTACCTAGGGGTCTGCTTCGGCATGCAGCTGGCGGTCGTCGAGTTCGCTAGGAACGTAGCTGGGCTGGAGGGCGCCAACTCCACGGAGGTGGATCCACATACCCCACACCCCGTGATAGACCTCCTCCCCGAGCAGGCGGGGGTTGATCGGATGGGGGGTACCATGAGGCTGGGGGCTCAAGCCTCCATACTGGAGCCTGGGACGCTTGCCTTCAAGCTCTACGGCCAGCCCGTCGTCTTCGAGCGCCACCGCCATCGCTACGAGGTCAACCCAGCCTACTGGGAGCTTCTTCAGAGGAAGGGGCTTGTCTTCAGCGGCTACAGCCCCGACAAGCGGAGGGTGGAGTTCATCGAGCTCCCAAGCCACCCCTTCTACCTCGGCTGCCAGTGCCACCCAGAGTTTAAGTCGAGGCCTGGGAGGCCTTCACCCATCTACCTAGGCTTCATCAAGGCCTGCTTGGAGCGTAACGCTAGGAGGAAGGGGGGTGTGCCTCAAGGCTCCTCCAAGCCCCCTCCATAGCCTTCAGCAGGTTCCTGGTTGCTTGAGAGGGGTCGGAGGCCTTAGTGACGGCGCCACCAACGATAATTATGCTGCAGCCCGTTTGAACCAGCTTAGGTATCATCTCGAGCCTCACCCCTCCAGCTACCGCCACGGGCAGCTTAACCGCCTCCACCAACCTCCTGACCTCAGCTAGCCGCTGATCCACCTCGCGCTCCCTCATCTGAGCTGAGATGCCGGTGTGGATGCAGATGTAGTCTACGCCGAGCTTCTCCACCTCCTTAGCTCTCTTCACTGGGTCTGGGACGTTGATGAGGTCGCACATGATCTTCACGCCGTACTTCCTGCCAGCCCCCACCGCGTCCATTATCGTGTAGTCGTCGCTGGCGCCTAGCACGCAGACCACGTCGGCTCCAGCTTCAGCGGCTAGCTCCACTTCGAGCCAGCCGGTGTCCATGGTCTTCAAGTCGGCCACCACCACAGCCCCTGGGAAGCTCTCCCTGAACCTCCTTACAGCTCTAAGCCCCTCGCTCTTGATGAGCGGAGTTCCAACCTCTAGGATCTGAGCTCCCCCCCTGTAGGCTCGCTCAGCTATCTTGAGGGCGTCCTCTAGGCGGCGCTCATCGATGGCGACCTGAAGCTTAGGCCCGACGTAGGGGGAGGGGAGGCCTAAGCTAGCTAGCTTCCTCTCGGAGGGCCTACCTAGGTAGTCCCAGCCTCTAGCCCTGTAGTATTCGTCGAGGAGCCTCTCTAAGTCTATTGTCTGTCCCTTGGAGGGGCCGTCGGGGAGCGGCTCCTTAAGCAGCCTCCCCGGTAGGGTGTCGTCGCTCCTAGAGAAGCCCTCACGCAGGTTGAAGAGCCTCTCGACGTTAAATATCCTCTCACCTACCTTCAAGAGCTCCTCCTCGTCCACATACATCCCGGTGGCCGTGGTGAGAAGCCTGGCGTAGACGGTGGGCTCGTAGCTCAAGGTGCTGAAGAAGGCGAAGGAGGTGAACTTGCACATTATGAGGGAGTCGACGACGGCGTAGATGTCTTGAAGCCTCTTGACCAGCTCAGCCTTACCCTCGTAGCTTGAGGGGTCTATGTAGCGCGGTAGGCTGAGGAGCTCAGACATAACCACGTACGCCCTTAAGTGGCAGCCGCCCCTGTTGGAGGTGGCGTAAGCTAAGGCCATCCCCTTCGCAGCCCTAGGGTCGTAGGCTGGAAGCTCCAGCCCCTTGACCTGCATCGCTAGCTCCTCAGCCCCAACCATGGAGGCCAGCCTAGCTGAGCCTTCAGCTATGAGCTGCCCAACCCCCTCCCTCCTAGCTGTCTTCTCCACGAGCTTGATGAGTAGGCTAGGGTCACCCCACTTAGGCTCGAGCCCTTCATCCAGCTTAAGGTGGCCGCGCTGCCCCAGCTCGATGGCCAGCGCTATGGTGACGCCAGTGGAGATGGTGTCCAGCCCCAGCTTGTTGCATAGGTCGTTTAGGTAGGCTATGGCCTCTATGTTCGCGACCCCGCAGTCGGGCCCAAAGGCCCATATGGTTTCGTACTCAGGCCCCTCGGTCTCCAAGGGGCCGTAGGGGGGAGCGCTAATCTTAGTGACGCGGCCGCAGGCTATGGGGCAAGCGTAGCAGGCGCGCCTGCCTACGACGAGCCTCTCCTTCATGAACTCGCCGCTCACCAGCTCAGCGTCGGGGAAGAAGCTCGACTGAAAGTTCCTCACGGGGAGGGCTCCAACCTTGTTTATTAGGTGGATCAGGATGGCGGTGCCGTACCTCCCCAGCCCGTCGCCGGTGAGGGGGTGGCCCTTAAGGATCTGCCTAGCCCTCTCGACTTCACGCTTGAAGGCATGTGGGTTAGCCACCTCCACCTCAGCCCTCCCTGAAGCCACCACAGCCTTGAGCTTCTTCGACCCCATCACGGCTCCAAGCCCTCCTCGGCCAGCTGCTCTATGGCCGTCGTTAACTATGCATGCCAGCCTAGCTAGGTTCTCGCCAGCCGGCCCGATTGAAGCCACCCGCGAGCCTAGATGCTTCTCCTTGAGGAAGCCCTCCACCTCGCTCGTAAGCCTCCCCCAAAGCTTCGAGGCGTCGTGCAGCTTGGCCTCTCCATCCCTTACCTCCAAGTAGACGGGGGACTCGCTAGCCCCCTCCACGATGATTAGGTCGAAGCCAGACCTCTTCAAGGCTGGGCCGAAGGAGCCGCCCGACTGGGAGTCGAAGATCGTGTTGGTTAGAGGCGACTTTGAGGATGCGCAGAACCTACCGGACGTAGGGGCCTCCGTGCCAGTCAGGGGCCCCGTGGCGAAGATGAGCTTGTTCCTTGGGCTCAACGGGTCTAGGCCTGGCTTAAGCTCATCGTAAAGCAGCTTAGCTGCATACCCCCTCCCACCGATGAAGCCTAGGGCTCGGTCGAGGTCTAGGTCCTCTACGCTCAGCTCGCCATCCTCCAGGTTCACCCTGAGGGCCTTGCCCATGAAGCCAGCCAGCAAAACCACCTGCTTAGGTTTTTAGCGCTGCAGCTCTTTAAGGGTTGAGAGCTTGAAGGTTAGGGTGGAGCTCTATGCAAGCCTACGTGAGAAGGCCGGCGTGAAGGAGGTTGAGTTGGACCTACCTCTAGGCTCGACGGTAGCCAGCCTCCTCGAAGAGCTCTGCTTGAAGCTAGGGCTCCCAGCTGAGGACGTTGAGGCCTGTAGGGTGCTGATAGATGGAAGGGACAGCGAGGCCATGGGTGGGCGGCGAGCTCAGCTGAGGGATGGATGTATAGCTTCGCTCTTCCCACCCATCGCTGGAGGCTAGAGGAAGGAGGTTAAGGCTGCCTGCTTAGGCTTTAGGGTGGGCTTGGGGATGGGTAGGCTGAACACCACCACCCTTCCGGCTGCGGGGAGCGATACGTTGAGGGCGAGGGCGCCGTCGACCCAGGCTTGAAGCACCTCACCGTTGTGGACGTGGCCGTGGATGGCCACCGTAGGCCTCCTACGCCTAACTACCTCCTCCATCCTTAAGCTTCCAAGCTGGCTCCAGATGCTAGGCCTCTCGCCCCTAAGGGTCTCCTTAGTCACGGCGTAGTGGGAAAGAAGCAGCCTGTAGTCGCAGCTTAACCCAGCGAGGAGGCGGTCGACCACCTTGAGGCGCTCATCGTAGAGCTCCCTGATCCTAGGTATGTTGCGTAGCTGCCAAGAGGTCGGCTGGTCGAGGCATCCACGGGTCCCAACCAAGCCTAACGACGCCCCCTTCACCGTGAGGGTGAGGCTTTCATCGTCCAGCCACGTCAACACCCCCCGCGTGCGCTCCTTAAGCTCCTCCTTAACTTCATCGAACTCCTCGTTGCCGAAGCAGGCTACCGCCGGCCCCTTGAAGACGGCCTCAACAGCCTTAACCACCTCGTCTATGGCCTCAGCCCTCCCCTTGTAGATAAGGTCGCCAGCTAAGACTAGGAGGTCAGCCTCCTTGAGGAGGCCTGCTGACCGCTTGAAGAGGTCTAGGTAGCGGGGGCTGTGTACGTCGGCGGTGGCTGCAACCCTTATCATCTTGAGCTGCGAGCTGAGCGCGCGGCAGCTACCTAAACTTTTTCAGGTGGCGCGTGGAGCTGTATGTGGGGCGGATGAGGAAACGACGGTCTCAAGAAGCGTGATTACGATGGGCGGGCCGACGCCCCTCTAAAGATAATAAGCTGAGCGTAGCGGAGGCGCACAGAAGCCCTAAGCCTGCCTGCGGCTGGCTAGCTCATCCTTCACCTCTTGAAGCGTGAAGAGCCATCTATCCTCAGGCGCCTCAGGGTACAGCCTCTTAACCTTCCTGAAGAGCTTAAGGTCCTCGACGGCCAGCAGCCTGAGGAGCTTCGCCACAAGCTTCCTACCCTCAGAGTTCAAGTAGCCCTTGGAGAAGAAGAGGTCCCTTCGATGAAGCATGCCGTCTATAAGGGAGAGAGCCTCACTGCTCACTGCGAGCTGAGCTGAGCGAGGCTCGATATTAAGTTGGCGAGAGCAGCGGCTCTCTACACGGGAGGCAAGGACTCAACTAGGGCTGTACAGGCAGCGCTTGAGGATGGGCTTGACGTAGCCTACCTCATCACCATCATGCCCTCCCGCGAGGACTCCTGGATGTACCACTCAGCGGCGTTAAACCTCGTGGACCTCTCAGCTGAGGCCCTCGAGATACCCCTGGTGAAGCGGTGGAGCTCTGGGGTCAAGGAGGAGGAGGTTGAAGACCTCTACGAGGCTCTTCGAGGCTTAAACGTGGAGGTCGTTGTGAGCGGCGCCATAGCCAGCAGGTACCAGCTGTCGAGGATTGAGGCCGTATGTCGAAGGCTGGGGCTGAGGTCCTATGCGCCCCTCTGGGGGGTTGACGAGGAGGAGTACTTGAGGGGGCTCATAGAGGATGGCTACGAGGTGATCTTCGTTTCAGCGTCAGCCCTAGGCCTAGATGAAGGCTGGCTGGGTAGGAGGCTGGATGAAGAGGCCTTAGAGGAGCTTAAGAAGCTTAAGACGCGCTACGGGGTCAGCTTGGCCTTAGAGGGAGGCGAGGCTGAAACCCTCGTCCTCAACAGCCCCATCCATAAGAGGAGGCTCGTGATCGAGGAGGCCTTCAAGGAGTGGAGGGGTAGGAGCGGGGTGCTAAAGGTCACTAAGGCCTCGCTTGCAGATAAGTAAGCTTAAGCATACCCTCCACCCAACTCGGCTAGGAGATGCAGATGCCCGTCACCGTGGTCGTTGGAGGCTTCTTCGGCGACGAGGGGAAGGGAAAGATAGTGTCCTACCTAGCCTTAAGGGACGGCTTAGACCTAGCCGTCAGGGTGGGCTCAGTCAACGCTGGGCACACGGTGATCCTCGACGATGGAAGGGTCGTGAAGCTTAGGATGCTGCCCAGCGCCTTCACCCAGCCGAGCTGTAGGCTGCTGATAGGTGCAGGCGCCAACGTGAACCCCTCCATCTTCCTAAGCGAGGTGGAAGCAACTGGCACTAAGGGTAGGGTGGGGCTGGATCCACAGTGCTCAATCATTGAGGAGGAGCACATCGAGCGCGATAGGCGCGACGCCCACCTATCTGGCAGGGTTCAGACCACTGGTCAGGGCGTAGGGCCAGCCGTGGAGGATAGGGTTAGGAGGGCGGCTAAGCTAGCGAGGGACGTGGAGGAGCTTAAGCCCTTCCTAGTCGACGTAGCCCTCGAGACGAGCCGATACGTAGAGGAGGGGAGGAGGGTGCTGCTTGAGGGGACGCAGGGCTGCTTCCTATCGCTTTACCATGGAACCTACCCGTACGTGACGGCGAGGGATACGACGGCTGCCGCTGTGTGTAGCGAGGTGGGCGTTGGGCCGACCAAGGTCGACGAAGTGATGCTGGTGTTTAAGGCCTACGTAACCAGGGTGGGTGGAGGCCCCCTACCAGGCGAGCTGCCTCGAGAGGAGGCGGAGCGGAGGGGGTGGGTCGAGGTGGCAACGGTGACTGGAAGGATGCGTAGAGCGGCCCCCTTCAACTTCGAGCTCGCCAAGAGGGCCGTGATGCTGAACGGCGCCACCTCCATAGCCATAACTAAGCTGGACTCGATCTACCCAAGCGTCGCTGGAGCTAGGAGGTGGGAGGAGCTAAGCCCTGAAGCGAGGAGGTTCGTGGAGAAGGTGGAGGAGGAGCTGAAGGTTAAGGTGGCGCTGCTAGGCACTGGACCAAGGGTATTCGACGTGGTGGACTTAAGGTCAAGCTAGCGAAGGGTTTTTTAATGGCTTGCCGCGCTCCCCCCGAGCCTTAAGCTCGCGAGGGTGATGAGTTGACAGCTAAGACTACAAGCTTCCTCGCCTGGCTGGGCAGGAGGATGGAGAGGAGGGTCTTGGAGAGGGCTGAGGAGCACATGAAGTACGTAGTTGAGACCGTGAGGGCCCTAAGGGACACAGTATACGCCTTCTGCAGGGGGGATGAGGAGGGCGTGAGGAAGGGGTTCGGAGGGGTTTTCAACGCTGAGGGGAGGGCTGATGAAGTTAAGAGGGGCATCATAAGGGAGCTTGTGTCTCAGCCCTTCCACCCCATCGATAGGGAGGAGGTAACGAGGCTGGTCCTGACCGCAGACGACATAGCCTCCAACGCTAAGGGGGCTGGGGCGCGCCTCACCTTCGCTTGCTTCAAGCTTGAAGACGAGGAGGTCGCGTCGGGGCTGATGAAGGTAGCCGACAGCTTGGTTGAGATAGCTGAGGAGACCTTCAAGGCGGTGAGGCTCCTCGTTGAGGACCCCAAGGAGGCCTTGAAGGTAGCTGATAGGGTGGAGGAGATGGAGGAGGACATAGATAGCGTCAGGAGGGGGCTGCTGCGCCGCCTAATATGCATGGGCGACACGCTGGGCGCCGCTAGGCTTGTCTGCCTGAAGGACGTGGTGGACTGCATGGAGAACGTGGCCGATAGATGTGAGGACACCAGCGACCTAGTGAGGAGCTTAGCTATACTCTCAGCCTAAACTAGGTGACGGTTACAGACTTAGCTAGGTTCCTAGGCCTATCCGGGTCGTTGCCCCTAGCTACAGCTGCGTAGTAGGCTAGTAGCTGTAGGGGGACGACGTAGAGGATGGGCGTCAAGAGCTCAGGCAGCCCCGCCGGGACGCCTATGAAGTCGGTGGCTAGGGATCGCGACTCCTCGTCGTCTTCATCGGCCACGGCTATGATGTTAGCGCCTCTAGCCTTCATCTCCATCACGTTGCCTAGGAGCCTTCCACGCACCTCGCCCTTAGGCATCACGAAGACGCAGGGGAATCCCTCCTCGACTAGGGCTATGGGCCCATGCTTAGACTCGCCCGCAGGGTAGCCTTCAGCGTGGATGTAGCTAACCTCCTTAAGCTTAAGAGCCCCCTCAAGCGCCGTGGCCACGTTAACCCCCCTGCTGAGGAAGTAGATGCTCGAGGAGGTAGCGTACCTTAAGGCGATGAACCTCACCTCGTCTCTAGAGGAGGAGAGGAGCTTATACATTAAGCTCGGCGACGCGCTGAGGGATGAGAGGATCTCTTTAGCCTCCCCCTGCTCAAGCACCCCCCTCTTGACGCCCAACATCACCGCCAGCAGGGCTTCCACAGCCAGCTGGCAGGTGAAGGTCTTGGTGGCCGCCACGCCCACCTCAGGCCCCGCCTGCATGCCTATGTATACGTGCGACAGCCTAGTTATCGAGGAGCCCATGACGTTGGTCACCGACACCACCTTAGCTCCGCGCTCAAGCCCAGCCTTAATGGCGGCCAGCGTGTCGGCTGTCTCGCCGGACTGGGAGAGGGCTAGGATGGCCGTGGAGCTGTCGATGAGGGGGCTACAGGCCTCCTTGAACTCTGAGGCTATGACCGGCCTAGCGTCCAGCTTAGCTAGCTGGGAGAACATGTAGCTGCCGGCCACGCAGGCATGATAGGAGGTGCCGCAGGCAACCATGAACACCTTGGAGGAGGCCTCGAGGAGGCTGCATGCCTTCTCAAGGTAGGCCCTAGGGGTCCTCAAGGTGTTCCTAATGGCTTGAGGCTGCTCATGGATCTCCTTCAACATGAAGTGGGGGAAGCCCCCCTTCTCAGCCTGCTCAGCGCTCCATGAAACCTCCTCGACGGGCCTCTCTACAGCTAGAGAGGTCCTTAGGTCCTCCACTTGGAAGCCCCTCGAGGTTACGACGGCTAAGTCGTAGTCTCCTAGGAATGAAGCCCTCTTCGTAAGCCATAGAAGCGCCGGCAGGTCGGAGGAGAAGAAGACTCCTTGAGGCCCAACCCCTATGACGAGGGGGCTCTCCCGCCTAGCCACAACAACCTTATCTGGCTCCTTAGGCGACACCGCAGCCACGGCGAAGCTGCCCTCAACCCTCAAGAGGGCCCTCTTAACTGCCTCCTTCAGTGGGAGGCCTTGCTCCAAGCCCTCCTCTATCAAGTGGCTTAACACCTCCGTGTCCGTCTTGGACCTGAAGAGGTGGCCTCTAGCTTCAAGCTCCTCGCGGAGGCTCTGAAAGTTCTCCAAGACGCCGTTGTGGACCACAGCCACGAGGCCGTGGCAGTCTAGGTGTGGGTGAGCGTTAGCCGTGGAGGGGGCTCCATGGGTCGCCCACCGCGTATGGCCTATCCCAACGCAGCCGGGCAGGTCGTTGAAGTTTAAGGCTTCGTGAAGTTCGTCGATCCTCCCCCTCCCCTTCTTGATGTGGATGGAGCCTCCATGAATCGTCGCTAGGCCTGCTGAATCGTAGCCTCGATACTCGAGCTTCTTGAGCCCCTCCCTGATGATGGGCGCCGCGTCGCCACTAAGAAGGACGCAGCCAAATATCCCACACAAGCCTTGAGCCTCCGCGTGGCTACTACGGCCTTGACGAAGCTAATAAGGCTTTAGTTGAAGGTGGGGATGGCGCCGTGAGGTGCGTGAAGCGTTGAGGGGCGCTTAGGCCTAGCGCAGCCACTCGCTAACGTAGCTGCTTGAGCCTACGTTCAACCTCCTCGCTAACGAGCTTAGCTACGAGCTTACCGTCAGCCCTGCCCCTAGCGTGCTTCATGACCTCGCCCATCAATGCGCTGACGGCCCTTCCACCCCTCCTTCGAAGGAGGTCTAGGTTGGCGTCTACGACCTTGACTACGAGCTCCCTAACCTCCTCCTCGCTCAAGCCTCTAAGCCCCAGCTCAGAGAGGGCTTCTTCGACCCCCATGCCTCGATGGGAGGCCAGCCACTTGATGAGGTCGGGCACGGCCTCCTTTGAGGCTAAGCCCGCTGAGACCGCCTTGAAGACCTTCAGCAGCTCTTCATCGCCCACCGAGTCTACTTCCACCCCATCCCTCTTAAGCCCCTTCAACGTGTACTCAAGCGTCGAAGCCACGAGGAGGGGAGGGGCTCCAACCTCCCTAACAGCTCGCTCGAAGAGGTTGAGCCTAGGGGACCTTAAGACGAGCTCAGCTAGGTCGCGGGGGAGCCTGTAGTCCTCGATGAAGCGCTTAAGCTTCTCCTCGAAGGTCTGAGGGAGCCTCCTCCTGATCTCCTCAACCCTCTCCTTGGATATAATTATGGGCCTCACGTCGGTCTCAGGGTACATCCTGGCCGCCCCAGGCCTTGGGCGGCTGTACTTAGTGGTTCCATCGGGGTTGGCGCTCCTAGTCTCCTCAGGGACTCCTAGCACTGCCTGCCTAGCCCTCTTCACCACCGCCTTGAGCGCCTCCACAGCCCTCCCCCTCGGGGCCACGGTTAAAACCACGGCGTCCATGGGGCCTGCCGAGGCCTTACGCCTTAAAGCCTCCACCTCCTCCATCGACACCCCGTAGCCGGGCAGCTCATCTGTATGGAGGATGCCGCCCACGCCACCCCAGTAGGCGGCGTAATCGCTTAGCTCCGTGCCTAGCCTACGCTTAGGCTGAACTTCAGCCCTGAGGAGGCCGTTGAAGCCTTGAAGCCTGACCGCTAAGACTACGTGGCCCCTCTCAAGCCCAGAGGCTATCAGCTTGCACTGAGTGCCTCTGAAGACGCTGGAGACGTCGATGAACTCCTCCTTGAGGGCTGAGGGCTCGACACCCCTTCTCTTAAGCTCCTCAGCTATCTTAAGCAAGTTAAGCTGCCTGACGACCTCGAGCTCGATGATCTTTGGGAGAAGGTCTAGATCTTGAACCCCCTTAATCTCGGTTCGAGCTCCTCCCTCGATGGATATGTTGAGGTCCTGCCTAATCGTGCCGAGGCCTCGCTTCACCTTGCCCGTGTCTCTAAGCAGCCTACCTATCTTTAACGCCACCCTCCTAGCTTGATCGGGGCTCCTTATCGTCGGCTCGGTGGCCACCTCTATTAACGGAATCCCCAGCCTATCCAGCCTGTACTCGACGAGGTCATCTCGCTCACCAACCTTGCGGGCGGCATCCTCCTCAAGGCACACCGCCTCAACCCTAACTGGGCCCTCCTCATCCTCCACCGCGGCGTCAGGCCCACCCACTGCGACAAGCATCGTCCTCTGGAAGCCCGTGGTGTTCGAGCCGTCTATGACTATCTTCCTCATGACGCATACCTGATCAACCGGCGTAGCCTTTAGGAGGAGGGCTGCCTCTAGGGCTGCGTCTAAAGCCTCAGGGTTGACTTGATGCGGGGGCTCTTCATCCATCTCGACGAGGCACACCGTGTCGTCGTAGGCCTCGTAGAGATAGCTCCTACCACGCTTGAACTCGAAGAGGGCTGCCTCATCGACTTGGCCTAGCTCGCTCTGAGTGGGCCTAAGCCTCCTAAGGAACTTTATGTCCGGCTCGTCGTCCCTAAGCTTAGTTGGGCAGCTGCAGAACAGCTTGTGGCTTGTGTCCAGCTGTTGATGAAGCTCCAGCCCAACCCTTAGCTTAAGGCCCCTCCAGTCGAGGCCTCCTTCAGCCACCTCTTTCACCTTAAGTAGCTACTAGGCTGAGCTCGCTCATCCAGCTCGCCAGCTAAGTTGGTCGACATGAGCTCCTTAACCCTCCCCACGTCGCTAGTCTGGCCGAGACACCACATAAGCTTGACGAGCGCGGTCTCAGGCAGCATGTCGCCGCCGGGCAGCACCCCCATCCTTAAGAGCTCCACCCCCGTCCTATAGACGTTCATGTTCACCCTCCCCCATAGGCACTGCGAGGTCATGACGACGACGAGGCCTGCCTCGACGGCCCGCTTGATCGAGCTGAAGGAGGCGTGAGGCGCATGTCCAAGCCCCGTGCCCTCCAACACCAGCCCCTTGAAGCCCCTGTCGACCAGGTAGTCTATAATGGAGCCGTCGAAGCCGGGGTACACCTTGACGAGGGCCACCCTCTCCTCAAACTTAGCTTCAACGCGGACCTTCGCTTCACGGCTCCTCCCCCTAAGGGGCTCAGCGAGCAGCTTTACCTCGCCCCCCTCAACCTTGGCGAGGGGGGGCTGGTTGATGGATCTAAACGCGTCTCGCCGGCTCGTATGGCACTTCCTCACCCTAGTCCCCCTATGGACGAGGGCGTAGGTGTCACCTACGTCGCCGTGCATGACCACAACCACTTCGGCGAAGGGGGCCTTCGAGGCCACGGTCACCGCAGCGGTTAGGTTCAGGGCCGCGTCTGAGGACGGCCTATCTGAGGACCTTTGAGCCCCCACCAGCACCACGGGCCCCGGTAGGTCCTTGAGGGCGAAGCTGAGCGCGGCCGCCGTGTAGCCCATGGTGTCCGTGCCGTGGGTCACTACGACACCCTCAGCCCCCTCCTCAAGCTTCCTAGCTACGGCTTCAGCCGTCTTGGACCATAGGGCGGGGTGCATGTCCTCGCTCAAGATGCTCATCAACACCTCAGCGTCCAAGTTAGCTAGCTCGCCCAGCTCAGGGACCACGCTGTAGAGGTCCCTTGCGCTCAGCGCTGGGTAGACGGCGCCGGTGATGTAGTCGACCCTAGACGCTATGGTTCCGCCCGTGCTCACTATAGCTACCTTGGGGAGCCCCTCCCTAAACTCCATAGCCACCTCAGGCAGCTCAGGCCTGCGAGGGGAGCCCTTAGATACGAGCTCGATAGCCATGTCCTCCTCCAGGCGTAGGCCAACGTTGTAGCCGCTGTCTAGCTTCAAAACCAAGTGCCTATCGTCTGAGGGGTCGGCGGGAGGCATCAAGAGGCCCTCGAAGATCAAGCCCCCCTTCTTCACGCGCACCCTATCGTAGATTGACGCCTTAATGTCTTCCAATGCCCTTAAGGCTTTCCCCCAGTAGCCAGCCTCCTTCAAGCATTGAGCGCCCCTAGTGAAGAAAAGGGCTAGCTGGAGGCTTGAGCTGCCTGCGCTGGGTACACTATGCGCTTAACGTACTTCCTCCTGAAGCGGATCCTAGGGCTGATGGGGATGCGCGGCTTAGCAGGTATCTTAGGGGTCTGAGACCTCACCTTGCCTGCCTTCGTCAAGGAGCCGTGGCTGGGCACGTGAACCCACCAAGCTGAGGGGCCGCTGGAACAATATAAACCTACGCTATGCTATCCTCCGCCTCCTCCCTGAGGCGTCTCGCTCCATTAAGCCCAGCTCCCTCATCTTAGCCAGCTCAGCCAGCTTGAATACTGGGCCATCGCGGCACACGCGGAAGCCATCGATGGCGCAGGAGCCGCAGAGACCTACGCCGCACTTTATGTACCTCTCTAGGCTCGCCTCTAAGTCGACGCCGCGCCTACATGCTACCTCTACGCACCTAGCTATCATTAGCTCGGGGCCGCATACATAGACCTTATCGACCCTCTCGGTGGATAGGAGGGCGTCTAAGGCCTCGTGAGCCAGTCCCTTAAAGCCCTCCGAGCCATCGTCGGTGGCTACGGAGAGCTCGTCGGCCATCAGGCCCAGCCTCTCCTTGAAGAGGAGCTGGCTTGAGGTGGGTGCAGCTATTAAGGCGTGGATCCATCCTCCAGCCCTCCTCAACTCCTCAGCCAGCGAGGCTAATGGAGCTACGCCTATGCCTCCACCCACCAAGATGGCTTTGAGCTTAGCTACGGTGAAACCCCTGCCGTAGGGGCCGCGTAAGCCGACAACGTCGCCAGGCCTTAAGCATGTAAGCAGCCTAGTCGTGTCGCCGACCGCCCTGACAGTGATGGATATGAAGCGTGGAGGCCTTATCGAAGAGAGGCTCATGGGGACCTCCTCACCTCCTTGAGGCCACACCATGACGAACTGGCCCGGCCTAGCCCTAACGGCTATGCTGGGCGCCTCCAAGGTTATGGTCGCCGCCCCAACGCCCTCCCCCTCCACCTTGAGGACCTTGGCGGCCGGCATGTAGCTACCTCCTGTGCGCCGCCCCAATGAGGTCCTTGATGGAGGCTAGGCCATGCCTCTCGAGGTAGCCTTGAACGCCAGCCGCCAGCCTCTTGAAGAGCTCAAGCCCCTGCTTAGCTAGGGCTGAGCCTACTTGGACGGCTGAGGCCCCCGCTAAGATGAACTCTAGGGCGTCCTGAAAGCTTGATATGCCCCCCACGCCGACGATGGGGACGCTGAGCTCCTCGTAGAGCTCATATACGCACCTAACGGCCACGGGCTTGATGGCCGGGCCTGAGAGCCCCCCGAAGACGTTGGACAGCCTCGGGCGGCGTAGGTCGACGTCGATGCAGACGGCCCTCAGCGTATTTATGGCCACCACTCCGTCAGCCCCAGCCCTCTCGACAGCCCTCGCTACTTCAATCAAGCTTGCAGAGTCAGCTGAGAGCTTCGGCAGCACCGGTATGGAGGTTGAGCCTCTAACCCTAGCGACTACATCGTAGGCTAGCTTAGGGTCCTGCGAGTAGTGTAGGAGGCCGCCTGCATGAGGGCAGGAGAGGTTTAGCTCCACAGCGCTTCCGCCAAGCTCCTCAGCCTTAAAGGCCGCCTTAGCGAACTCCTCGACCGTGGAGCCGAAGACGCTCACCACGATGGGCACGCCGAGGCCCTCAAGCTCCACCATCTCCTCGGCGAATGCGTCTAAGCCTGGGTTGGCTAGGCCAATGGCGTTGACGTAGCCGTAGGGGAGCTCGATGAGGACGGGTGTAGGATAGCCCTCCCTAGGCTCTAAGCTAAGCGACTTCGTAACCACCGCTCCAGCTCCAGATTCAGCTAGGCTTCTCAGTAGGCTGGCTGTGGATCCAAGGACCCCGGAGGCGTTCATGAATGGGTTCCTCAGCTTAATGCTGGCTAGCCCGACTTCAAGGCTCAACTCAGCTCGACCTAGGCTTGAGGATGGGGTGGAGCGGCCTAGACTTAAGCGGGACGGTGTGGGGTGAAGAGGGGTCTGCTCGTCGCGAGCACATCATAGACCTCTGCAGCCTGGGGCAAGGCTTCTTCATCCCCCGTGAAGGTGAGGGGAGGGGAAGGTAAAAACTTTAGCGGCCATCCAAGCCTAGCCGCGAGGCCGCCCATCCCTTAAGCTTGGCTTCAACCCCTCCTCCGCGGCGGAGGCAGCCTTCAAGGCCCTCTTAAGCGTGCCAGAGGCCTTAGCCACGTGAACCATGCAGGCAAGCCCCCCGACCTCACGTAGGGCTGCCGCAGCCGACCTCACTAAGTCTACGTAGCGGCTCGAGCATCTAACTATGAGTGGGTCCTCAGAGGAGAGAGCTAATGAGGAGAGCGATAGGCCCTGCTCCCCGTGAAGCTTTCCAACCCACCTCCTCACCTCCTCAAAGACCTGCTTAGGCTCTAAGCGCCCAGCTTCAGAGTGAACGCAGAGGACTAGGTAGCGCCGCCTCCCCTCAGCCTTCAACGACCCGCACCCCAGGCATAATGTATCCTTCACTAAGCCTACGCCTGCCTCGCTCAAGAACCCTCCAGGGGATGTTTGAAAGCGCTTCAAGAGCCTCTTCGACGCTTAACGTTATCAAGGAGGCCAGCGAGGCCAGGTCTCTAGGCGACCTAGCTTCAAGGGGTGTGGAGGCTCCGCTTGAGAACACCACCTCCACGCCCGCTAACTTAGCTAGACGATACCAGCCCCTATACTGGCTTAAGAGCTTTGAGGGGCAGCCCTCCTTAATGAGGGGGGAGAGGTTGAGCTCGAGGGCTACGCCGGTTGACGCCATTAAGCTGGCGACCCCCTCATTAAGGCAGCTGGGCTCAACAGGCGGGGAGAGGAGGTCGGCTGCGCCGCTGCTAGCAGCTACCCTAGCCTGCTCAACGCTCACGGGCTTAACCGCCACCACCTCCACCAGCCTCCTGGCTTTAAAGAGGAGGCGCCTTGACGGAGCCCCAGTTAAGTTGAGCCTACGAGCTACGTGAAGCCCCTCTACAGGCTCCATGGAGGTGAGGGGCTCAGCCCTCCATGAGGGGGTTGAGGCCAGCGCTACAGCCCTCCACCCAAGGTGGCGTAGTAGGGTTAGGTCGACGCTGGCTGAGACGTTTAGGTCGACGAACCTCCTCATTTAGTCAAGCCTATCTCAGCCAAGTATGCCTCCAGGTCCCTGCGCCTAGAGGAGGGGATGGAGGCCTTCACCTTAACCACCTCTCCCCCCTCAGCTAGCTTCATCCAGCCCTTGTAGGCAGCCGCCTTCTCGAAGCGTAGGTGTAGGTATCCATCTTCATCCACCCTTAGCCTCAGCGTGGCCTTCAAGGTCTGCTTGTCGAGGTCGCTCATGGACTTAGCTAGAGACTTAAGCAGAAGCTCGACGTCCTCCCCCCTTAGGCTCACCCTTAGGATTGTTATGGGGTTGTCATAGTGCCCCTTGGCTGCCTCGTAGCTTACCTTAACCCTGCCCCTCAGCGCAGGGGGGAGTAGGTTTAGGAGGGCTTGAGAGACCCTCCCTACGTCCTCAGTGGCGTGGGCGAAGGCCTCTAGGGAGGCTTGAGGCAACGCTCAGCCACCGGCTTGAAGGGTGTAGCCTCCCTCCAGCGCTCCTCGAAGGCCTCCTTGAACACCTTAAGCAAGCCCTCGTTCTCCGTGTAGTGAGGCCTGTAGTGCTTAGTCTTGCGCTCTGTAGTCCACACGAGGAAGACGAGGCGCCTCCCATCCACTATGGTGCCCCTAAGAGGGTACCAAGGCTCCTTCTGGATCCTCACCTCAGCTCCAGCCTCCACCAGCCTCTCAGCGGCCTTCCTAGAAGAGTCGTCGACCACCTTCATCAACACCCTCACCTTCACCCCCCTAGACCTAGCGGCATCTAAGACCTCGGATACCTTGTCGAGCCAGCCGAAGCTAGCCGTGAAGATGTCTACCTCGCTTGAGGCGCTGCTTATCATGTCCACGGTCTGAGCCTCCATAGCCTCCAGGGACTCCAGCGGCTTAAGGAGCTCCCCAGGCTCCACCCCCAACCTACGCTCAGCGTAGTACTGGCCCAGAAGGGTCGTCAGCCTGGAGGCGGCGCCATGTAGGCTTTGAAGCTGAGCGTTGACCTCCTCGACCTTAATTTTTAGGAGCGAGTAGGCTACAGTCTTAGGCTCTGAGGGCTCATAGACCTCCCCCCTCGGCTTCAGGAGGCCCTTAGCCACCATGCCCTCGAGGAACGCTTGAGCTCCAGCTCGATCTAGGTTCAGGAGGCTGGAGGCTGCTTCAACGTCCATGCGGCCTACGTCGACCGCCTTCAAGTATACCTCAGCCTCCTTACGTGAAGCCCCCAGCTTGGTTAGGAGCGTGAAGAGCTCATCCAAGCTCAAAGACGCTCAGCTTAGTTAGGGCTCTAGGTAGTTAAGGCTTCCTACAGCCCCTTCCGTGGGAGCTTAGCTTGAAGCTCCTTGTCTGCCTGGACCGCTGGGTGATGTGGGTCGACCAGGACGACCTCAAACCACTTGTAGTGGCCATCCTCCCCCACCCAGTAGGCGCCCAGAGCCCATAGGTTTGGATACTTTCGGAGGGCCCTCTCGATGGCGATCTGCCTTAGCGACTTCAAGGGAGTGAAGCCGTAGACCCCCATCCTCTTGGGCCTCCTACCGCTTCGAGGCCTAGGCTTCCTCAGCCCACCCCTCCTAACCCTAACCCTGACGACTATGATGCCCACCTTAGCCTTATAGCCTAGCCTCCTAGCTCTATCCAGCCGCGTTGGCTTCTCAACTCGCGTAACGGTTGGCTGCCTCCTCCACTCCACCAACCTCCTCCTATACTCCTCCGCGATAACGCCCTCCCTAGGCCTCCTCCAGGCTTCAGCTACGTACTTGTACGTTGCTGCTCACCCGCCTTGGCCTTAGCCTCCTTCAGCTTCTTAAGCGCCTCAGCCCTCTCCTGAGGAGGCAGGTTGCGCAGGCAGATGTAGCTGGGCTCCACCTTCAATAGCTCCTCCCGGCTTCTGTAGACGTGGGCGTGGCCCTTGGTCATGCCCGTCCTAGCCCTGGTGCGAAGCTCCTTAACGATGACGAGGTCAACGGGCACCTTGAGCAGCCCAGCTAGCAGCTGCCTAACGAGCTGCCTGCTCGGCGTGCCTCCCTCCCCATGGAGGACCTTGAAGACCACCTCCCTCCTATGAAGGAGGGGGTTTTCTTGAACCTCCTCCACCTTAAGGGAGTGGCTCGTCGAGCTTGGCTCAGCCGTCGAGGACGCCATCGTCGAGGCGGGTGGAAGCCCCTCCACCTACTTAATCCTTACCTCCTCGAAGGCTTCAAGCAATGACCTGAGGAAGGCCTTTAGCCCCTCGCTGACTACGACAGCCACCACCCCTTCACCCGGCTGGCCGTATATTATTAAGGAGCCGCTCGGCGCGTGAAGCATGCAGGGTATCGCCAGCAGGTCCTCCTCGCCCTCCACCTCCATCAGCACCCCTCCCTCCCCCCTTAAGCAGCTGGCCACCTTCCTGCAGGCCTCAAGGGTTATGAGGCCTTGAGGGTTACATATCCTCACGACCTCCCTGAAGGCATCCTTGGGGAGGCCTTCCACCTCAGCCCTCTTCGTCTTAAAGTCCCCTATCGCTAGGTCTAGCTTCAAGCCCTGCTTGATGGCGTCCCTAGCCACCACATCCCCCACCGCCACCAAGCGCGGCGGCTTAAGCTCCTCCACCATCGCCTTAACCCTGCCGTAGACCTCCTCTAAGCCGCCTTCAAGGAGCCTTCCTAGAGGCCTTTGAAGCACAGGCCTTAAGCGGTCGGGCAGCCTTAAGGCCTTCATGTGGGCCGGCGCACCCTCAACGCGTAGCGGCCGGGCTTGGTTATGTTTAAGAGCTGAGCCACCTTAGATCCCTCGGGGTCTATGATGGATACGCAGCCGCTCCAGTCAGTGGAGAACGCTGTGCCCCTACATAGAGGGCATAGGTCGACGCTTAGGGGGACGAGGAGCTTACACTTAACGCATGCCTTAAGCCCGCTGGTCCTACGGCTGCTCATCATCAAGCACCCGCCGGCTTAGCGGCCTTAGCCCTCCTCGAAGCTGCCTTCACCCTCTCTAGGTCCTCCTTAATCCACTCCAGCTTACCTAGGAAGGGCTGCCTCATGGTTAGCCCGACCTTACACCCCCTTAGGCTGCCACCCGAGAGGCTGACGCTAACCACCCTAGCCCTCACCACGTCGCCCTTCTGAAGCGGCCTCCCCGTCTTCCTACAGATCAGCGCCCCTCGCTTAGCGTCGTAGGAGATGTAGTCGTCTGCCACCTGCGATACGTGTACGAGGCCCTCGAGGGGGCCGAGCCTCAAGAAGGCGCCGAAGGAGGTCACCTCAGTGACCTCAGCGTTCACAACTTCATGCTCAAGGGGCTTGTAGGTAAGCATCGTGAAGGCGACTCGATGATAGGTCGCTCCATCCCCATGGATCAGCCTCCCCACGGGCGACACCTTAGCGCTGACTATGGCTAGCACGACGCCGAGCTCCTTGTCTAAGGTGCCCTCGTAGGCTTCCTTCAACACCTCCATCGCCGTCTTCTCGAGGGTGGATCCAAACTTGTTCGGAGGGATGCGGACGACGTCGCTGGCCTCGATGAAGTAGTACATGAACTTCTTCCCCGCGGTGAGGCTTCAAGGCTTTAAGCTTTAGCCTCGAGCCCCTCTAGGTCCCCCTCCAACGCCAGCTTCTTGCCTCCGCGGAGGCATATTACGGGCACGCCAAGCCTCCTAAGCTTAGACTTAAGCCCGCGGTCGTTGGTGGCTACCACCCATCTATGGCTCAGGGCGCCTTGAGCCAGAGCCTCATCCACCCCCCTTGATGGAGGGGAGTCTACGACCTCCATCCCCAAGCCCTTAATGAAGCTTAACGCGAACCTTGCCCTCCGCCTCTCCAGCAGCCTGCCTTGAGCTTCAAGCCTCTCAAGCTCCTCAACCACGCATCGAGGCACCACGAGGCGGTACCTCACGGTGAGCAGCCTATCTAGCTCGCTCACTAGGTTGATCCTCTTGACCATTGGGAGCATCAGGAAGTTCGCGTCGACCGCCACCTCCACCGGCCGTCTCATGCAGCCCTACTTCACCACGCAGTACCCTATTAACCTAAACCTACCGCCTATCTGCCTGCTCAGCGCAACCCTTCCTCCTCGCTCAACACATACAGGCCTCCTAAGCTTCACCCTCACCCCACCGTCTGGCTGGGGCTGAGCGATGCCAAGAGTGGTGGCGGTCCCAACGTTTAACATGAGCTGCTCATTCGGCTTAATCTTCTCAACCCTGACCTGCTCGACGGTGCCCACCGCCCTCTCAAGTAGGTGGACCTCCAAGTCGAGTTCCCAATGCACCTCAGGCAAGCTTCCAGGCTTGCCTAGGACGTTGCCCACTAGGGCGTCAGCCTTGGTTAAGGATGGGTCCAAGGTCGTGCCCACGCCGATCAAGCCTCCAGGCCTAGCTTCCTTCAACTCCACGTCGCCTCCACGTAGGCCGGCAACCTCAGTGAGGAGGGGTTCATACTCAACCCTTCCACCACCCTTCTCCACCCTAAGCCCAGGCCTTATCTCAACTTCATCCCCCACCCTCAACACTCCCTGCAGGATGGAGCCTCCAAGCACCCCTCCCCTCAAGCTCTCAGGCGTAGTTCCCGGCTTGTTAACGTCAAACGACCTAGCTATGAGCATGTAGGGCGGCTTAGTCTCGTCCCGCGTCGGCGTCGGTATGAACTCATCTATGGCCTCAAGCAGCGCGTCGGCGTTCACCGCGTGTAGGGCTGACATCGGTATGATCGGAGCCCCCTCAGCTGGAGTGCCCTCTACGAACTTCAATATCTGTTCGTAGTGCTCTAAGATCCTCTCCTTAGGGGCTACGTCTATCTTGTTCTGAACGATCACTATCTTATTTACGCCTACGATCTCCAAGGCCTTCAAGTGCTCACGCGTCTGAGGCTGAGGGCAGGGGGCGGTCGCGTCTATGATGAGGAGGGCCCCGTCCATCAATGTGGCTCCAGCCAGCATGGTGGCCATCAGCATCTCGTGCCCCGGGCAGTCGACGAAGCTAAACTTCCTAAGGAACCTAAGCGGCGAGCCGCAGTGCTTACAGGTCCATCCTCCAGCTAAGTGGAGCGTCGTGTAGCATTGAGGCGGATGGCACTTAGGGCACCTTAAGGCCACCACGTCAGCGTAGCCTAGCCTCAGCGTAACCCCCCTCCTAAGCTCCTCAGAGTGCTTAGCGGCCCAGACGCCTGATAGAGCCCAGGTGAGGGTTGTCTTACCGTGGTCTACGTGGCCCGTCGTACCTATGTTCAGTAGAGACTGAGAGCGAGCTGCTTCTTGAGCCTCCTCATCGGCCTCAGCCATCCCTCAAGCCCCCTCCTCCACGACGGCGTTGATCTGAACTATGTCTTCAGTTATGGTGTTCCCTCTAACCGTCACCCTCTTCCTCATCCCAGGCTTCTTAGGGTGGAAGCCGGGAGGGCCTGAGAGGAGGATGCGGTGCTTGCCGCCTCCAGGTATGTCGCCTCTCATGGGGAAGCCGCTGCGGTCGCTTCCACCCACTATCCTAAGCCTGGTGCCCGGCAGGCCGAAGGGGGAGCCGTCGACCACGTCGCCTATCTTCAAGCCCACGAGCATGCGCGCCTGAGGGCCCTCCACTACAACCTGCTTTGCCCTACCGGTCTTAGGGTCGGAGACGCTCAGCTTAAAGGACATTTAGGCACCTGAGCCGAGGGGTTTAGAAGGGGTTTTAAGCGTGTCCTACTTGGCTCCCCGCTCTTATGCTGCTGAGCTGCCTGAGGAGCTCAAGCTCATCTGGGGAGAGCTCTTCACGGTACTTTGAGAGGAAAAGCTCAACCTGAGCCTCAGGGACGTCTACGTAGAGTACGTCGCCCTCCTTTACGTGCCTCCCCACCAAGACGTCGCCCCTTATGGAGATGGCAACCGCCAGCCCCCGCTGAGCCTCCTCGATGGGCCTACCCTTATCTTGAATCTGCATGATCACGCCCAGCCGCTTACCGTCCCCCCTCATCAAGGGGTAGCCCGGCCTTATCCTGCCAGCTAAGACCTCAACGCCTACGATAGCTGGCTCGCTGCGGCGGAAGACGCAGCCGGGGAGCAGCTTTACCTTGCCCGGCCATATCAGCGCGCGAAGCTCCTTACGCCTCTCCTCCTCCCTTAACTCCTCCAGCCACCGCTTATAGTCGTCTAGGACCCTATATATCACGTTGCTGGAGAACAGCGGTATGCCCCTAGACCTAATCTCCTCCTCGGCCTCAGGGAGGAGCTTCACGTTGAAGGCTAGGATGACGCCGAGCTGCTTGTTGACGGGCTTGACGAGGGAGGCCTCCACGACGTCCCTCTTAGAGATGGAGCCCACGTCCGCCAGCCTAACCGGCACGCCTGCGCTTCGCAGCTTAGACACCATGGCCTCGAGGGAGCCTAAGGTGTCAGCCTTAACCACCACGCCCTCCGCCTGAGTTGAGAACCTTATGCTAGCCATCTCCTCAGCCACCGCTTTCTTTAGCTCCTCCACCTCCTCCTCGCTGCTGGCTGCCAGCAGGGGTGAGCCAGCTACAGCCTCGCTCAGCTTAGGGGCCACCACCCTGACGCCGGCTGCAGCATGAACTTCGTCAACCTGCTTGAACCTATCCTCTGGATCCCTCATCTCGTCGAGGGGCTTTGGAAGCATGAGGGCCCTAACCTTAGTTACAATGGGCCCTGAGAGCCCACCCAGCACTATTATGTCGTCGCGCTTGAGGACCCCGTCGTAAACGATGGCGTCGACCACTGGGCCAAGCCCTGGGGGCTCCCTACACTCCAACACCACACCCCTAGCTGGGCCTGAGGCAGCCCTCAACCTACCTAGAAGGTACCGTTGAGTAAGCCCAGCTAGGACGAGCAGGAGGTCCGGGATACCTTCACCCGTGAGGGCGCTCGTCGGGACTATGGCGAGCGTCTTGGCGAAGTCCTTAACCCTATCGTAGCGCTCAGCCTCGAAGCCTTCATATGAAAGCTGGGCTACGACGTTGTAGGTTAGCTCCTCAACATGACGTCGAACCTCAGGTGCCTGCTCCTTGAAGGAGAGTAGGAATGAAGCATACTCGCGGGGCCTCCATCCAGGCACCTTGTCGACCTTATTGAGGGCCACCACGAAGGGAACCTTCCGCTCCCTCAGGATCCTGAGGCACTCGTAGGTTATCTCCTCTAGGCCCTCTAGGATGTCGACGACGAGGATGGCTATGTCGGCTATCGAGCCGCCCCTCCTACGTAGGTTGACGAAGGCCTCGTGGCCCGGCGTGTCGATGACTAGGAAGCCGGGTATCTTAACCTCAGCTCCATACGCCTTGATCAACGGCCCGCAGATGCCCTGGAGGGCGGCCCATGGAAGGAAGGAGGCCCCTATGTGCTGGGTCTGCCACCCAGCGGGGGAGCCCGCTGGGACATGGCCCCGACCTCCCTTAACATCGTGGCCGTCCCCCTTATCTTGTCGAGGAGCAGCGTCTTACCTACATCCACGTGGCCCAGCACGGATACGATGGGAGATCTAACGTAGCTACCCTTCACTGAGACACACCTCTAAGCGTTAGGGGCGGGGCTCCTCTTTAACCCTCCCGCGGCTTAAAGGGGCTTGAGCGCAGCCGCTAAGGCCTCGAGGCTTCAAGCGAGCCAGCGTGCATCAGCCCTCTCGTAGTCATAGATCTCCTCCTCGCTGAAGAAGAGCTTGATCTCCCTCTCGGCGCTCTCAGGGGAGTCGGATGCATGGACCACGTTTTTAGTCAGCGAGAGCCCAAAGTCCCCTCTAATGGTGCCGGGCTCCGCTTTGCTTGGGTCGGTGGAGCCCACCATCCTCCTAACGACCTCCACAGCCCCTCGGCCAACTACGACGGCAGCTACGACGGGGGCTGAGGTAACGTGCACCACTAAGTCTTTGAAGAAGCCCTTCCCCCTATGGATGTCGTATAGCTCCTCAGCCTCCTCCTTCCTCAGCCACCTCATCTTGAGCGCGGCCACCCTAAGCCCCTTGGCCTCGACCCTCCTCAAGACCTCGCCTACAAGCCCCCTAACGACGCCGTCCGGCTTCACGATCATCAAGGTGCGCTCCATGAAGCTACCTCCCCTCAGCCTTCACTTCAACCCGCCTCCCCTTCCTAGCCCACTTAACCTTGGCTGGCTTGCGCCCAAGTTCAAGCATGTTGCGCCTACACTTGCTCGAACAGAAGTAGAGGATGGTGCCGTCCCTCTTCACAAACATGAGCCCAGTCCCAGGCTCCACGTCACCCCTGCAGAAGGAGCACTTGGCGGCCCTCATCACTACCTCAGCCCAAGCTGACGCCACGAGCCTTAAAGCTTACCTGCTTAAAGGCCGTAAGCCTTAAGCTAAAGGCTGCGACCTCCAGCGCGGTATGAGCAAGGCGGGAGTGGATGGAGCGGTGCCAGCAGAGGTGGTGCAGATCATAGGCAGGACAGGGGTTACAGGGGAGGTGACCCAGGTGAGGTGTAGGGTCCTTGAGGGTAGGGATAGAGGTAGGGTGCTGACGAGGAACGTCAAGGGCCCAGTTAAGGTGGGCGACGTCTTGATGTTGAGGGAGACCGAAAGGGAAGCTAGGAAGCTGACCCCCAGGTAGCTTGAAGCCCTCACCTCAAGGCTTCTCCTTCGCTTCCTCCTTCTCCTCCACCTTCTTAGCCTTACCTCGACGCTTCGCGGGCTTCTCCTCCTTCTCCTTCGCCTCCTCCTTTCCCTCCTTCCTCTCCTCCACCTTCCCCTTGGGCGGCGCTGCCTCAGCTGGTGGAGCCCCCTTCACCTTCAGCTCCTCCGCCTTCTTAGCTAAGTCCTCGACGAGGCTTGAGGCTTCACCCGCCTCTAGGATGCAGGCTGAGGCCGCCTTCACCTTGATCCCGCAGGCCTCCCCAAGCTTCTCCTTGCTGGGGACGTAGAGGTATGGAATCTTCCTCTCCTCGCAGAGGAGGGGTAGATGCGCTACCACCTCAGGTGGATCTACGTCGGTCGCTATCAACACAAGCTTAGCTAAGCCGCGCTCCACAGCCTTCGTGGTCTCGTTGGTCCCCTTCCTAATCTTACCCGTATCCTTAGCTACCCTAACCGCTTCGTAGGCCTTTTCAGCTAGGTCTGGAGGCACCTCGAACCTCACGTAGAAGGGTTTAGACAACCTTAACGCCTCCTCCCGGCCTCATCGTCATGGGCTGTCTGCTTAGCGAGCGAGTAATATATAGCTTTATGGCCTGGTGGCCTGGCCGCTAGTTCAGCTCGCGAGCTGAGGGTGAGTGTTTTTAAGACCTCACTGAGTGAAGGGTGAGGGCTTGGAGGGGGCTGTAGAGAGCGTCGTTGAGAAGCATGCGCTTAAGAACGCTGTGAGCCACGGCGGCAGAGCGGACCTCAACGCCGTGGTCAAGAAGCTCATCGCGGAGCTACCTGAGGTTAAGCCTAGGCTGAGGGAGGTATGGCCTATTATAGCGAGGATAGTTGATAAGGTCAACTCCCTGAGCTTAGAGGAGCAGCGCAGCCTGCTGGAGGCTAAGTTCCCTGAGCTCCTCGAGAGGCCCAGCCGCCCTGAGGCTAGGATGCTTCCACCCCTCCCGAGAGCGGAGGGCTTCGATAAGGTCGTCACGCGCTTCGCCCCTGAGCCCAACGGCTACCTACACCTAGGCCACGCTAAAGCAGCTGTCCTCTCCTACGAGTACGCCAAGATGTATGGAGGGGGCTTCGTCCTGAGGCTTGAAGACACCAACCCGAGGGCTGAGAGGCTTGAGTTCTACGAGGCGATAAGGGAGGACCTACGCGCCTTAGGGCTGAGCTGGGATGTGGAGAAGGTGGTGTCTGACGACCTTGAGCTTATGTATGAAGTCGCTAAGCGCCTCATCGAGGCTGGGCGGGCCTACGCCTGCTCCTGCCCCCTCAAGGAGCTTAGGGGGAGGAGGAGGCTGGGCGAGGAGTGCGCCTGCCGCTCAAGGGCGCCTCAAGACAGCTTAGAGGTCTTCGACAAGATGTTAGAGGGGGGGGTCAGGGAGGGTGAGGCTGTCGTGAGGCTTAAGACCTCGATGAAGGCTGCTAACTACGCCTTCAGGGACCCGGTCGTCTTGAGGGTGGTCGACCATCCACACCCCTTGAAGGGAGATAGGTACCGCGTCTACCCCACCTACGACTTCGCGTGCTCTGTGGAGGACCATGAGCAGAGGGTCAGCCACATCCTGAGGTCCCTAGAGTTCGCGGCTAGGGTCGAGGTCCAGGAGGCCATCTTTGAGGCCATGGGCTGGCCCAAGCCCATAGCCATTCAGTTTGGGAGGCTGAGCATGGAGGGCGCCCCGCTCTCAAAGCGTAGGATCGCTCCGCTCATCCGCGAGGGGGTTGTGAAGGGGTGGGACGACCCCAGGCTGGCGACGTTGAGGGGGCTGTGGCGGAGGGGGGTGCACCCAGAGGCTGTAAGGAGGCTCATCTTAGATGTAGGCCCGAGCAAGGCTAACGCCTTGATAACGTGGGAGCTCCTCAGCTCCTACAACAGGAAGGTCGTGGACCCCATAGCTAACCGCTACTTCTACGTGCCTAGACCTAAGCTGCTCGTGGTTAAGGGGGCGCCTGACGTGGGGTCCGTGAAGGTAAAGCTGCACCCAAGCTTCCCAGAGCGGGGGCAGCGGGAGCTGAGGGTGGAGGCGGAGGGAGGCTTAGCTGAGGTTTACGTGGACGCTCAAGACCTCGAGGGAGGGGGGCGAGGGAGGCTGAGGCTGATGGGCCTCTTCAACGTACAGGTCGAGGAGGTGGATGAGGTGGCTTACGCAAGGTACGTAGGCGACGAGCTGATAGACCCGAAGGTGCAGTGGGTGCCAGCTAAGCACTTCGTCAAGGTGAGGCTGCTCAAGCCTGAAAGGCTGTTCAGGGATGGAGAGGTGGATGAGGGGAGCTTGAAGGTTGAGGAGGGGGTTGGGGAGGAGGCATGCAGCTCCCTTAGGCCTGGAAGCCTCATCCAGTTTGAGAGGGTGGGGTTTGCACGCGTAGACAGCGTCGAGCCTGGAGGCCTAGTGGCTGTCTTTAGCCACCGCTAGCCTCCTTGAGGCCAGCTTAGAGGCTTTGAGGCCTCTAGCCTTAAGCCACTCAGCCGTCAGCCCCGTCAACACCACCCTCGCCCCCTTTAGGGCCTCGACGCTCCTGGAGCCAGTGAGGAACATGGCTAGCCTAAGCTCCTTCATCACCCTCTCGAGCGCCTCCACTACCGCCCAAGCCCCGACTAAGGCAGGCTTGAGGAGGGGGAGGGCCATGCCGGCTAGGTCGGCGCCCAGCGCGATGGCCTTAGCTGCGTCTAGGCCGCTGCGTACACCCCCCGAGCCGATGATGGGCAGCCGCGTAGCCTCCCTAACCTCCACGATGCTCACAGCTGTAGGTATGCCCCAGTCCCTAAACGTCGTGCCGAGGGAGAAGCCCCCTTCATCGCCTACGCTAAGCGCCCTATAGGCCTCGATCGCCGCCCAGCTCGTTCCGCCTCCTCCAGCCACATCTATGGCTGAAGCGCCTGCCTGCTCCAACAGCGTTGCCTCCTCCCGCGCCACTCCGCAGCCCACCTCTTTGACTATGAGCGGCACATCAAGGAGGCGTGAAAGCTCCCTAAGCGCCTCTAGGACCCCCTTGAACCCAGCCCTCCCCTCGGGCTGTAGGGCTTCCTGAAGGGGGTTTAAGTGGACGGCTACGGCGTCAGCCTCTATCATGTCTACGGCCTCCTTAACGAGGCTGAAGCCGCCCTTAGCCACCTGCACGGCGCCCACGTTGGCCACGATGAAGGCCTGAGGGGCGACCGCCCTAACCTCCTTAAACGCTGGCTTAAGCGAGGGGTCCTCAAGCGCAGGGCGCTGGCTGCCTATCTCGAGGGGTATGTTAAGCCTCTGAGCTGCCTCAGCTAGGGAGCGGTTGATGATGGAGGCTAGCTCAGGCCCGCCGGTCAGCGCCGACATGATGATGGGGGCCGCGAAGCGCCTACCTAGGAACTCAGCCTCTAAGCTGACGTCGTCTAGGTCGAGCTCAGGCAGGCAGGAGTGAACGAGGTGGACGTCGTCGAAGCCCGTCTTCAGCTTAACGTGCTCCACATCCCTCTCCAGGCACACCTTTATGTGGTCTAGCTTACGCTTGACTGAAGGCTTCAACGCGCCGTGCGCCCCTAGGAGACCACTATGGAGGCGTAGCCCACGACGGCCGAGTAGTCGTGGGTTACGTCGCCTGAGGTAGCGTACTTCAGTAGCTTAGCGGAGGTGGCTCCCATCGAGGTGGAGGCCACGAGCATGGCTGCCACGGGGCCGGGGCCGCACATAGAGATGGATTCAGCCTCAACAACCTCCAGCAGCCCCCTCGGGTCTAAGCGCTCAATGGCCTCGATGGCCTTTCCATCCTTAACCTCAGCGGAGCGCTGGCTCTCATAGTGGGTGAAGTCGCTTGACGCTATGACGACTACGTCCCTACCTCGAGCAGCTGAGGCTATGGCTCCACCTACATCTAGGCAGGCCTCGTAGGCTTGAAGCATCATGCATATAGGCACCAGCTTGAAGGGCTTCTTGGCGACGTGAAGCAGGAATGGAAGCTGAACCTCGATGGAGTGCTCGTTGAGGTGAGCCTCCTCATCGACAGCTATCAAGCTTCCAGCCCCCTGAATGGCCTTCGCCAGCTCGGAGTCTATGGGGACCGCGCCGAGCGGCGTGCTCCAAGACCCCTCCACCATGATCGACACCCCAGCCCCCAAGCCCGTGTGGTTGGGGCCTATGATGACCACGGTTTCCGGGACTCCGTCCTCAGCCATGGCTAAGTAGGCGTGAGCAGCTACAGGCCCAGAGTACATGTAGCCTGCGTGGGGGACCACCAGCCCCTTGATGCGCCTAGGCCCTTCAGCCCTCTCGCTAGGTAGCCTACCGGGGCCCAGCTTAGATAGGAAGCAGCGCTCAATCCTAGCCTTCAAGGCTTCAGGGTCCGCCTCATAGAAGTATCCAGCTACAGCAGGCCTCCTCTTCAAGCCCACGCGCTCATCCACCCTCCTCCACCTTAGCCTCAAACTCCTCTAGGGGTGTAGGCAGGTCGGCGTCAGGAGGTAGGACGCCTCGCTCGCGCAGCACCTGCCTAGTGAGGAGGAAGTAGGTTAAAGCTAGTGCTTTACGCCCCTTGTTATTGACCGGGATTATTAGGTCCACGAACTGGACTTCATTGTCCGTGTCGCATAGCGCTATGATGGGGATGCCCACCTGCGAGGCCTCTATCAACGCCTGCTCGTCAGCCCTAGGGTCTGTTATCAGCACTACGTCGGGCTCCATGTAGGTAGGCAGGCTGGGGTTGGTGAAGGAGCCTGGCGTGAAGCGGTTCACGAGCGGCCTAGCTCCAGTGAGCTCGCAGAACTTTAAGACGCAGGGCGCGCCGTACTGCCTTGAAGACACGGCGGCCACCTTGGGCGGCTCGAAGCGAGCGATGAACTTCGCCGCCACCCTTATCCTCTCATCTATCTTGCCCACGTCTATGACGCACAGCCCGTCGGGCCTCACCCTGAAGATGAAGGGCTTGAGGAAGCCAGTCTTGATGTGTGTACCTATGTACAGCCCCGCCGCTAAGTAGACCTCCAGCGGGATGAGGAGGTCTGTCTTACGCTCGCTAACCTCCTTCTCCCCTAGGCTTGACACGTTAATCAGCAGCCAGTGCAGTAGCTCCTTAAAATAGTGTTTGGAGCCAGCTTCAATCGCAGCTGAGGCTGATGCGCTGTCTGCGAGCTCAAGGAGGCTGGAAGGTGAAGGTGGCGACGCGGCTTGAAGGTGCCTCCTCCTCGATTCTAACCAGCTCGTTGAGCTTAGCTGTCCGCTCCCCTCCGACAACCCCCGTTTTAATCAGCTGAGCTGAGAGGGCGATGGCTATGTGGGGCAGCGCCTCGTCCTCAGTTTCGCCTGAGCGGTGGGAGGCCACTAAGGTGTAGCCCTTCGACCTAGCGAGCGCCGCAGCCTCGAAGGTGTCTGTGAGGGTGCCCACCTGGTTCGGCTTAATTATGACCGCGTTGGCTGCGCCGCTCTCAACGCCCCTCCGTAGCCTCTCGACGTTGGTGGTGAAGAGGTCGTCGCCACACACCATGCGTGGAGCCACCCTCCTAGTTAGCTGAGCGAAGGACTCAAAGTCCTCTTCGTGGAAGGGGTCCTCAACGTAGAGGAGGTTGAATTCCTCAAGCAGGCTCTCGACGAAGGAGAGCTGCTCCTCCATGGACCTCACCGCTCCCTCGCCCTCGTATCTATACACCTTAGCCTTATCGTCCCAGAGCGAGGAGGCCGCTAGGTCGATGCCCAGCCCCATGCGGCACCCCAGCTCGTCGGAGACCTCTTCGCACACCTCCTTCACCAGCGCTAAGGCCTGCCTACCGCTAAGCCTCGCCGTCCAAGCCCCTTCATCGGTCCTCCCCCCAGCGAAGGAGGGGTCGACTTTAGCTATCCGGCTGGGCAGCCTACGGTGGACCTCAGCGTTGGCCATAACCGCCTCGAGCGCTGAGGAGGCATCAAGCGGGAAGACAAGCACCTCCTGAATGTCTAGGGTCCTAACGGCAGCGTGCTTCCCGCCGCCGAGCACGTTGCCTAGAGGGGCGGGGATCCTATTGGCCATGGCTCCGCCGAGCCATCGATAGAGGGGTAGGCCGAAGGAGTGGGAGGCGGCCTTCGCCACGGCTATGGAGCAGGCTATCGCCATGGACCCTCCAAGCCTCTCGAAGTTGGGGGTTCCATCCAGCTCCCTCAAGGCCTCGTCAACGCCCCGCTGGTCTGAGGAGTCCATGCCGATGAGCTTGGGGGCCACCTCCTCCCTAAACAGCTTTAAGGCCTCCTCGACCCCTCCCCTCGGGAACGCCGCCGCTTCATGAGCCCCCACGCTGGCCCCTGAAGGGGCTGAGAAGCGCCCTATGCCTCCGAGGGCGGTCTCAACCTCAACCTCTATCGTAAGCCTCCCTCGGCTGTCTAAAACCTTCCTAGCGCGGGCGGACTCTATGGGCGCTAGGCTGCTCAAGCCCTCCGCCGACAGCCAGTTGGTGACGAAGTAGTTAAGGCTAGCGTAAGCTTAGTAGCCGGGGCGCTTAAACCTCAATACCTCATCGATGAGCTCCACGTGGCTCAGCAGCATCCTCCTACAGCAGTACCTCTCAACGCCTAGCTCATCGAGGACCTTGCCGGCGGGCTCGCCTGCATCAACCCTCTGCTTAAACTTCTCCCATAGGTGGCCTATGGGCCTACCGCAGGTGAAGCACCTAACGGGTATGATGATGCGGCCCACCTCACCTATAGCTCTTCTGCCTCTTCGCTCTAGCGGACCTACCCCTAGGCTTCTTGGGCTCCGCCTGCCTAGGGTCTCCCACCAGCATGGAGCGGTCGTACTCCACGAGCTTCTTCTCCAGCTCGGGGCTCTCAAACCACTTCACCAAGCCTCTAGCGATGGCCATGCGGGCGGCCACCGCCTGGCCCATGAAGCCTCCCCCCCTCACATCCACCTTTATGTCCAATGAGCGGCGCATGTCATCGCCAGCTAGGAGGAGGGGCTCCATGATCTTCAGCCTAACCAGCTCTGGCTGGTAGATTTCGAGGGGTATGCCGTTGATGAAGACCCTACCCCTCCCAGGCTTGAGGACAGCTCTAGCTACAGCGGTCTTCCTCCTCCCAGAGGTTATAAGCACCTGTCGTGCCAGCTCGTGCACCCGCCTCGAAGCTGAAGGAGGGCCCTATTAAGCTACCGCGTCCAGCCGAAGAGCGAGGCTAGCTCGCCGACATACATGAACTTCCCGAGCGCGAGCCTCGAGGCGTCAGCGTCCTCAAACCTCAGCTTAGAGGCCTCCTCATACTCCTTAGGGACCCCAACGTAGACCTTAAGCCTCCTGTAGGCTTCCCTCCCCCTAGCCTTCTTGTAGGGCAGCATCCCCCTCACCGCCAGCTTAACCAAGAGGTCCGGCCTCCTAACCTTCTTAGGCCCCCTCTCTGGGTTCTTCAAAGTCCTCTTGGATAGTACGTACTCTTTATACTCCTCAACGATGTTTTCCCTGGAGCCTGAGATCACAGCCCTCTCAGCGTTGACCACCACGACGCGCTCGCCGCTGAGCAGCATCTTAGCTACGTGGCTCGCCATCCTGCCTAAGATGAGCCCAGATGCATCCACCACTGTTTCACGCATCCCCTCACCCTACGATCTTGACGCCGGACCCCTTGGGGTTCAACCCCACAAGCTCCTTTATGTCCACGCATCTACCTCCCGCTTGAGCTATCTTCTGCCTCGCCGACTTGGTGAAGGAGAAGGCTGCTACAGTCACTGAGTGGCGTAGGAGGCCGGCTCCAAGCACCTTGCCCGGCACCACCACCACGTCCCCCTCTGAGGTACATCTCTCGAGGCGGCTGAGGTTCACAGCAACCCTCTGCCTCCTAGGCTTAGCTAGCCTCTTAGCTACGTCGAGCCATATCCTGGCTCCATGAGACCTCCAGGCCCTCCTCAAGTAGAAGACCAGCCTCCTGAGCTGAGGGTTTGTAGCTTCAAGCTCCAGCGCCATCACCCCGTCCCCGCCAGCTTCTGGAGGAACTCCTCAGCCTTAGACCTCAGTATGCGTGCAGCCTTAACCACCAGCGTGGAGGCCTTCATGGTCCCCGTGGTCTCAACGTAGAAGATGAAGGAGGACTCATCCCATCCCACCCTTATGGCCCCCTCCTCGCAGGCTCCTTCACACTCGAGGCATAGCGAGCAATCGACCGGCTTAAGCACCTTCACCGAGCCCCCTGAGGCATCGAGAAGGCGCTTGGGGCAGCTCTCAACGCATGCCCCACATCCATTGCACTTACCTGCGTCGACGGTTATGATCGGCATGTACTTGTATGCGCAGGCCGATGTAGGCTGCCACTTAGCGTGATCCCTCCCTACGCCCAGCGTAGCGTAGGCCTCCAGCACCACGCTCTGCCCTCGAGCCAGCTTCACGATGGGTATGTCCTTGAAGGCTGGAGCCACCTCAGGGTCCTCAGGCTTAAGGTCGCCTGAGTAGACGGTCTTCGTCCCCCCTCCATCACACCTTACATCCAAGAAGAGCCTAGCTTGACACTTCGAGCAGCCCTTACCCTTACAGGTGCATCGGCTGGGCAGCTCGTACTTATCCTCAGGGGTGGTGAGCGGGATCATGGCTAGCCTGTGGGCTAATATCTCGTCGAAGAGCACTGAGGAGTTCTCGATGATGGCGACTTCATCTATGGCCATGCATGGGGTCTCAGCAATCATTATCCTCCTCAGAGCGTTGGCGAAGGCTACGCCGACCCCCTGCGCTATGAACCTAGCCTTGAAGGGCTCAAGCTCAAGCGCTGAAAGCTCCAAGCCCCTACACCCTCCTCCCCCTACGTCCACCAGGCCTCCTGATGTGGTCGTGAGGGAGCGGCGTAACGTCCTCTATGGTGCCGATCACTAAGCCAGCCCTAGCCAAAGCCCTTATAGCTGCCTGAGCCCCCGGCCCAGGTATCTTTGGGCCGCTGCCCCCCGTCGCCCTAACCCTCACGTGGACGGCGTTGATTCCTCTCTCCAAGGCCTGCTGAGCTGCCTTCGTCGCAGCCACCATCGCTGCGTAGGGCGAAGGCTTCTCACGGTCTGCCTTAACCACCATGCCCCCCGTAGCCTTAGCTATGGTCTCTGCCCCCGTGATGTCGGTTATAAGTATGAGCGTGTTGTTGAAGGAGGAGTAGAGGTGAACTACGCCCCACCTGAGCCCTGAGCTGGACATGCCCTACGACACCTATGATTCCTGAGTAGAGGCGAAGGGGCTTTGAGGGGCGTAGGAGACTAAAGCCTCCTCATCACGGCTGACTAAGTAGCTGGGGCGGGATACTACTTGACCCCCTATGGCTACGTGTCCATGGACGACCAGCTGCCTAGCTTGATGAATCGTCTTAGCCAGCCCCTTACGGTAGACCACCGTTTGAAGCCTACGCTCTAGGAGGTTGCTGACGGTGAGGCCGAGCACGTCGTCTAAGGTGGCTCCAGGCTGAAGGAGGCCCATCCTGACCAGCCTCTCGATGAAGCTTCTCCTCCTCCCCTCCTCCATGGCGAGGAGCCTGCGGGCTTGAAGCCTCATCCTCTCCACGATGAGCTTAGCCCTCCAAAGCTCCCTCTTATTCCTAAGCCCGTAGCGGCCTAGGAGGTCTAGCTCAGCTTGGAGCTCCTCCCGCCTCCATGGATGCCTAGGCCTCCTCCACTTCCTATGGATCCTCCTTGGATCCCCCACCGCCATACACCTACTCAGGCTTCTTAGTCACGCCCACCGTCATGCCCTTCCTGCCCGTCGTCCTAGTCCTCTGCCCCCTGACCTTCAAGCCCCAGGCATGGCGTATCCCCTTCCAGCACTTGATCCTCTTCATCAGGTCTATGTCGCCCTTCACCGCAAGCTCCAAGTCGGAGCCGATTAAGTGAAGGTCGGCTCCGCTTTGAGGGTCGAGGCGCCTGTTAAGCGCCCAGCTTGGGATGCCGTGCTTAAGCGGGCTGCTTAAGACCTCCTCGATCCTCTTAACCTGCTGGTCGGTTAGGTAACCTATGCGCGTCTCCGGGTTGACGCCAGCCACCCTCAAGACCATCCTAGCGAGGTTCAGCCCCACCCCCTTGATGGCTGCTAGGCCCTGGACGGCCTTCAACGACCCATCCAGGTCTACCCCAGCCATCCTGATCACATGCTTGAACTCAGCGCTTGAGGTCGACATGACGCAGCGGCCTCGATGAGGGCTGAGCGCTAGGTAATAAAGCCACCGCCCAATGAGGCAGCTGAAGCATTAATGCTTAAATCAGCCTGGATGGCGTTGACCTTAAGCCGGGGTGACCGAGCGGACCAAGGTGCTGGCCTGGAGCCTAAGGAGCGAGAGAGCCAGTGCCCCTAACGGGGCGCGTGGGTTCAAATCCCACCCCCGGCGCCTATGACGTCGCCAGGGACGAACCCGCGCTACCTCAAGCTTACTTCCTCTTCCTGAACAGCGTGGCGCCCTCGACGTCGCATACGTACTTGAAGCCTGCCTCCACGAGCTTGGCCGCCTCCTCGAGGGCCCACGCGCCTCAGCCACGAACTCGCTATCATCGAAGTTGACTAGGTCGTGTAGACCGGGGTGTTCTTGTAGCCCAGCAGCTTCATGACGTGGGGGATGTCCTTCGTCTTGCGGCACTCCATGGTCGCCTTCCAGTGGCGGAGCGTGGTGAACGTTATCTTCAGCAGCCTCGGGCTCCTAAGCTTGGCCGCGACCCTCCTACGCTGCAGCTGGAAGCGCCTCTCCAAGCTCTTGAGCTTCAAGCCGCTGAAGACTTTAGCCCTTCTTAGGCAGGGCGTTAAGCCACCCCATTAGTGGCGTCGAGACCTTCCCGCCTTTTACGCGTCATCGAGCTTTACATCTTACGCCGACGACGCTTCAAACACCTCTACGTAGCGTCGCCATAATCATCGTCGTGGTCGTAGCGGTAGCCGCGATGGCTCTCTGCCGGAGGAGGCGTGCTCCGTCCGCTCAAGTGAGCCGTGGAGGCAACATCATTTCTACGTCCCATCCTTCCTGCCTGGCTCCCTTGAGGCCCCTCTTTCCTTAGCCTTTGCCTCTAAGCCCTTGACGTACGCCTCCACCCTTCTAAACCACTTATGGAACTCCTCCTCAACCCCATCCTTGGGGTAGCCTCCATTGTAGAAGTAGCTTATGTGGAGCGTGTCGATGAACTCTTCGAAGCTCGCCTTATAAGGCTCCGGCAGCCCCCTCCTAATGAGGCCCCACCTGCCCACCTCCGTTGAGGGGTAAACCATTGATGCTATCCTGGCTGCATGGAAGAGGGCGTCGAAGGCCTCCCTGCAGAGCCTATCCCTATCGAGGGGGTTGGCCGTCTCCAGCGCGAGCTTCAATAGAGAAACCGCGACCCTCAGCGAGGATTTAGCTTCCTCAAACGTAGGGTCACGTAACTCCCTAGCGTATTTGAGCAGGTATTCGCCGCTTCCGTACAATATTTTAAAGGCGCCCAAGACCCCTCTCAACAGCTCCTCCCTAGGCCTGTCATCAACGTTGAGCACTAAGACGTCGACGTCGATGGAGGCATCCTCAGGGTTCGCAGCGTCGAGGTATCCGCCGTACTCCTTGGCCTTCTTAGTTATCACGAGGAGGTCTACGTCCTTGGAGCGCTCAGGCGCGTAGATGGATGAGCCGAACTGCACGATCTCGACTATATCTTGATCGTACTCTACGAGCCTCCAGCAGACCTCCTCTAGATGCCCCTGCCTCATCGCTCCACACTCCTTGAAGCTTAGCGCTCACGTTCATTAGGTTGGCAGCTCTAGATAAGCTTGCGCGTCCACGCGTTGAGAAGCCGTCGACCGTCAGGGAACTTCAGCGTGCTTGACGTAGCGCTCCCCCTCAAAATCTTGGCAGCTCAATCCCTGCCCCCTCCATCATGTCCTCGCTCAAGCTGAGGCGTAGGTGAAGGACCCTCGTCTCTGCCAGCTTCCATCCCTCTGCTTTCATTTTCCCGGAGCAAAATCCATTAAGAATGAAGGAAAAGGCTTGTGGGGGATGTAGCAGCGCCATCGTAAGTTCGAACTCTATACCATAGCCCTACGTTGAACGGGGGGGGGGGGGGTCGAGTCCTGGGGAGGCTGGGCGATAAGCTTGAGGCTCCGTGACCGTTGAGCAACGCTACCCATCTACTCATTAAACTTTTAAAAGAGGCATTCGACAGCAGGCTCCTGCAGGGCGGTTATAGTGTTCGAGT
>Ga0272445_1000501_pt1 | contig 36597 bp, 38 predicted proteins | sample YNPCB0031_FD_194404 | JGI IMG/M metagenome (GOLD analysis project Ga0272445, IMG submission 194404) | Hot spring sediment microbial communities from Yellowstone National Park, WY, United States - YNP-CB-003-1 | ecosystem: Environmental > Aquatic > Thermal springs > Hot (42-90C) > Sediment... | reverse complement strand
TCAAATGGCAATAAAGCCCAGCTCACCCCAATTGCTCCACCTATGAGTAGTGCAAACCATATCATAATTTAATTTTAACCCATAAATTTTTTGAAGTCAAGCATTTTATTAAATTCCAATTTTGATAATCTTTAACGAAATAATTCCTTAAGCCTACAGCCTATAATAGCCTAAAGCCTATCGCCTGAACAAAGCTCACCGCCTTAAGCCTGTAATAGCCTTGCTCTATAAAAATTCGGGTAGCTCTCAGGTTGAAATTATCTAAAAGAGTATATCATACCACATCCTTCTCCATCTCTGATTGACAAGGCTTGTGGATATGTGCTTTTCTTCCGCATAAATGAGTAAACCGCTTTCCCCGAGTTCCCTTCCGATTCCGCTTTCCTTAAATCCTCCAAATGGTGCCCTTTCGCTCAAGATGTGATGTTCGTTTATCCATACTGTTCCTGCTTTTATTGCCCTCGCAATTATGGCTGCTCTTGATAGGTTTTCTGACCAGACAGATGCTGCAAGTCCGTATCTTGTATCATTTGCTATCTCAATTGCTTCATCATCGGTTTTGAATTTCATAAGGCACATAACAGGTCCAAAAATCTCATCCCTCGCAATGGTCATATTATTGGTGACATTTGAAAATATGGTCGGCTCAAGGAAGAATCCTTTATTGAATCCATCCGGTCTTTTCCCACCTGTAAGAAGCTCTGCCCCTTCTTCAACCCCCTTTTTTATGTAAAATTCCACTTTCTCCCTGTGTTCCTTTGAAATAAGAGGACCCATCCCTGTGGAGAGGTCTAATGGATCTCCTATCTTTATCCCTTTTACCCTTTTTAACAGTCTTTCTTTGAATTCTTCAAAAATTGATTCATGCACAAGAACCCTTGAACCTGAAGTACAAACCTGTCCGGCATGATAAAAATTCGCAAAAAGTGCCCCATCAACTGCAATATCAAGATTTGCGTCCTCAAGAACTATAAATGGATTCTTTCCTCCCAGTTCCAATGTTACCCTCTTCAACCCCTTTGCACAAAGTTCCATGACCCTTTTTCCTGTCTCAGTAGAACCTGTAAATGCTACCTTATTTACATCGGGATGAAGAATGAGAGGTTCTCCTATTTCTGCATCTCCAGTAATAACATTGAATACTCCAGGAAGGAGTTCACACTCTTCAAAAATTTTTGCAAGTTCAAGGGCTGTTACACAGGTCTGCGGAGCTGGTTTTAAAACCACTGTATTGCCCATTGACAACGCTGGACCAGCTTTCCATATAGCCATTAAAAAGGGAAAATTCCAGGGAATTATACCAGCACAAACCCCAACCGGTTCCCTCCTTACATAACTGAAATTCATAAACAGTGCTTCAATGGGTTCTATCTCTTTTATGAAAAGTTCAGAAGCTTTCTTGATGAAGTAATTAAAGTTATAAACTCCAAAATTTATATCCCCCAGAGCCTTTCTAATAGTCGCTCCAGAATCCATTACTTCCAGTTTTGCCAGACTTTCTGCTTTTTTTCTGATCAGTGAACAGGCTTTTAAAAGGATCTCAGCCCTTTTTTCCGGCTTCATCTCAGCCCATTTTGGAAGGGCAGCTTTTGCAGCTTTTACTGCCTTATCAACATCCTCAACCTCTGCCTTTGCAATTTCAGCAAAAACCTCTTCCGTTGCCGGGTTAATGGCGGGTATCTTTTTTCCCTTTGAACCATCCACCCATTTTCCGTCTATAAAAAGTTTGTATTCAAGCATTTCTACCTCCTGCTCTACAATTTCCCCATCCATCACCCCCACCTTCTACTCTGCATTTTCCCGCTCACCACCCCCGCCTCCTACCATGCTGATTTTAAAATTTTTAGGACTTCAGATGGATCGCTGATTGGCTTTGGATTTGTAAGGATGCACGGGTCTGACATGGCAATCTGAGCACACTCTTCAAGTCCATCTTCTGGAACACCCACTTCTCTCAGTTTTACAGGGATACCAAGTGAACTCACAAACCTTTCTATTTTATTCAATGCCCTTTCAAGATATTCGTTATCGCTTTCATCCTTTCTTCTTTCTATTCCGAATGCCTCTGCTACCATTATGTACCTGTCCGGACAGGCGTCCATGTTAAATCTCATTGATGGAACGAGTAGTATTCCGTTTGCAAGTCCATGTGGAACATTATACTTACCGCCAATGGTATGTGCAATTGCATGAACAATTCCTACCATTGCTGAGTTGAAGGCTATACCTGCTATTGTGGCAGCAATCATTGTCATCCCCCTCTGGACAATATTCCCTTTAATTACACATTCTTTAAGATTCTTTGAAATAAGCCTTATGGCGTGAAGGGCATAGGCATCTGCAACAGGATTTCTTCTTCTTGAGTGAATAGCTTCAATTGCGTGGGTAAGGGCATCAAGACCGGTTCCTGCGGTGATGCTTGGTGGAAGTTCCATTATGAGCTCAGGGTCAAGTATAGCCACATCCGGGGTTACAGCCGGATCTGCTAAAATAAGCTTTCTTCCACTGGATGTATCTTTTATTACAGCTGCTGAGGTTACCTCGCTTCCTGTTCCAGCAGTAGTTGGAACTGCAATGTGAAAAAGTCTGGAAATCCCTATCCCTCCGAAACCCATCAATTCTTTTATCGGTCTTCCTGTGGAGAGAACTGCACAAATCCCTTTTGCGGTGTCAATACTACTCCCTCCACCTATGCTTATTACCGTATCTATTTTCATTTCCCCGGCAATTTTTGCTCCCTTATCTACAATCTCAAATGCAGAATCCGGCTGGACTTCGTTAAAAATCCCCACACAATAATTTCCAAGGATTTCCTCAGCATTTTTGATAAAATCTGTGTTTTTGTAGAGAAAACTGTCAGTCACAACCATTGCTCTCTTTTTCCCCCTTGATTCCATCTCTATTTTCATTTCCTTTCTGCTTCCCGCACCATATATGATTTTTGTTTTGACATGGAAGGGGAATTTTAATTTTGCAGAATACATCTTTTCCTCCTTGACATTTTTCACACTCTTTATTACTATAGTATCAAATGTTACATATTATAATAAACAATTTTGATTTCAAGGAAAAATTGAGTTTTGAAAAAAATCCCCGGTTGAGACTTTATTACTGCGTGACAATTGTAATTTATATATGGTTAAGAATAAACTTTCTCCTCAAAGTTATAAGACCTTTTCTCAAAAAGGAAAAATTCAAAGAATTTGCTCTGAAACATCACACAAAAAATGCCCATCTTCTTTATAGAACCATACTCAAACTGAGGGGGCTTTTCATAAAGGTAGGGCAATTTTTGAGCATGAGAGTAGACCTTCTTCCCTCACCTTACACTAAGGAGCTTTCAAAACTTCAGGATCAGGTGCCACCCCATGATTTCAGAGAAATAGAAAAGAGGTTGAGAGATGAACTCGGGAAAATTGAGGAGATATTTTTAGAATTTGAAAAAGAACCCATCGCCTCTGCCTCTCTTGGTCAGGTTCATAAAGCAAAGCTAAAGAATGGACAGCTTGTAGCGGTGAAGGTTCAGTATCCCGGGATAGAAAAAATTGTAGAAACAGACCTTAAAGTTCTGCAGATTATTTTAAGATTTTTCGGATTTTTCCGAAAAAATCTTCAGTGGAAAATCCTCCTTGAGGAGTTTAAAGAATTTGTTTTTCTTGAACTTGACTACATAAATGAGGGAAAGAATGCGGAAAGGATAAAGGAAGACTTCAGGGACACTGATTGGGTGGTTGTTCCATCTGTCCTGTGGGAATTTACAACAAAAAGAGTTTTGACTCTGGAATACATTGATGGGATAAAAGTAACCGATTATCCTTCTTACGAAAGAATGGGAATAAAAAGGGAAGAGGTGATGGAAAGAGTTCTTGAGCTTTACTTCAGAATGATTTTCTCAAAAGGATTCTTTCAAGCCGACCCTCATCCCGGAAACATCTTCGTCCTTCAGGACGGAAGGATTGCTTTGCTTGATTTCGGGCTTTCAAGAGAAATCAAAAGGGAAACTATTCAGGGCTTCGGAAGGATGGCAAGGGCTGTGGCAGAAAGAAATCCAGAGGAACTCGCTTTGGCTTTTAAGGAGATAGGCTTTGTATCAATAAACGGGAAAACCGATGGTTTTAGAAAGTTTGCAGATATAGTTGTAAAGTATGCCCCTCAGGTAGTTTACAAAAATCCCAGAAGTTTAAACCTTCAGGAGATTTCCTCTGAAATCCTTGAACTGGTTAGAAAATATCCGCTCGTCCGAATACCATCGGATTTTCTCCTCATGGGAAGGGTTATGGGACTTCTTCTTGGTCTTGGAAAGTTTTTGAAGGCGAAGGTGAATGTAAACGAAATAATAATGAAAGCATTGGGAGGTTAAGATGGAAGCACTTGAAGGAATAAGGGTAATAGATGTCTCACAATACTTATCAGGACCAAGGTGTACACAAATCCTCGCAGACCTTGGAGCAGAAGTTATAAAGGTAGAACCTCCTCAGGGAGAGGCTCTGAGGATTCTCATGGCTTTCAATCCAAAGACGGAAAGAGGATATTCTGTTATAAACAGAAATAAAAAGGGAATAACTCTCAATATTTTTACGGAGAAGGGAGCCGAAATTTTGAAAAAACTTGTTCAAAAGGCTGATGTGTTCGTTGAAAACTATACCCCTGGTGTCCTTGACAGGTATGGCATTGGATATAAAGCTCTTTCAGAGGTTAATCCTTCCCTTATTTATGGTTCAATTTCTGGATTTGGATATACCGGTCCATATTCTTTTAGACAGGCTTTTGACATTATAGGACAGGCAACAGGTGGGATTATGGATGCTATGAGAAGACCGGATAAGCCTCCTACTGTGTTCTTTGCTGACCTTGTGAGCGGAGCATACCTTGCAATAGGAATTCTTTCAGCACTTATAGCCCGCTCAAAAACCGGGAAGGGGCAGATGGTTGATATCTCAATGCAGGATGTAATGTATTTCCACAATTACAGAGCCCAGATAAGAAGGGCATTTGGAGCAGAATTGACCGATGAAGTAATGAATCAATTTGGGATTACTCCTGAAAGTCTGATGGATGAAAACAGAAGGGTAGCTTTCTGGAATGTTTATAAGGCAAAAGACGGATATGTGGTAATTGTTGCCCTTATGGATAAGCAGTGGAAAAAACTCATGGAGGTAATAGGAAAACCTGAACTTGGAGAAAAATATGCATTCCTCCCTGACAGGGTGAAAAACTCTTCAATCCTAATAGAAGAAATTCAGGAATGGGTCGGAAAGAAGACAGTCAAAGAGGTCATCAATGAACTTGACAGAGTAAGGGTTCCATGTGGGGAAGTTCACACTGCCCAAACCCTTCTTGATGACCCTCAGCTCAAAGCGAGAGGAATGCTTGCGGAGGTTGAACACAAAAGATTCGGAAAGATAGGTATTCCGGGCATTCCACTTTTTCTAACCCAAACACCTGGAAAAATCAGAACCCCGGCTCCTGAGCTCGGAGAGCATAACGAAGAGATATATCTCGGGCTCCTCGGACTTTCCGGGTCGGAGTTTGAATCTTTAAAAAATGAGGGAATAATCTGAACATTTTCTTCTCCTGATGAGCTGAAAAGGAAGATTTTTTAATTAAAAATTTTGTTATGATATGATACAACGAAAATGAGTGAAAACATAAGGATACTTTTTATAGGCGATATAGTAGGCAGAGCAGGGAGAGCAGGAATTATGAGAGTTTTACCCGAAATGAAAAAGGCCCTTCTTCCTGACCTTGTCATTGCCAACTGCGAAAATGCAGCAGGCGGATTTGGAGCTACTCAAGAAGCCTTGAAGGAACTTGAAAATGCAGGGGTGGATTTTTTTACCTCGGGGAATCACATCTGGGATAAAAAAGAGGTTCTAAAAATTATTGGGGAGAAAAAAAATCTTCTAAGACCAGCAAACTATCCTGACGGAGTTCCCGGAAATGGCTGGAGAATAGTAGAGATTGATAAGGGAAAAGTGGGGATCATAAATCTGGCGGGAAGGGTGTTTATGGAACCTCTTGATTGCCCTTTTAGAAAGGCGAAAGAAATAATTCCAGAAATAAAAAAGGAAACGAATGTAATAATTGTGGACTTCCATGCAGAAGCTACATCAGAAAAAATGGCAATGGGTCTTTATCTTGCGGGTGAGGTCTCTGCAGTGATAGGGACTCATACCCATGTTCAAACATCGGATGAAAGAATTTTAGAAGGATGGACCGGATACATCACGGATGTAGGAATGGCGGGGGATGTAAACTCTGTAATCGGAATGGATGCGAGCATAGCAATTGAAAGGTTTTTATTCCACATCCCAAAAAAGTTTAGACCATCGGAAGGAAAATCAATTGAGGTTCAAAGCGTATTTCTTGAAATTTCAAAGGATGGTGCATGTAAAAGGATAGAAAGGGTGAACAGAAAGACATGATAATTATACCGGCTGTTGACATAAAGGGAGGAAAATGCGTAAGGCTTTATAAGGGGAAGGAGGAGAAAGTCTTCTCCTATCAGCTCTCGCCCGTTGAAGCTGCTCTCTTCTGGCAATCTCAAGGAGCTGAGAGGCTTCATGTTGTTGACCTTGATGGAGCGTTTAGTGGAAAACCTGTAAATCATGAAATTGTAAGGGAAATAATCAAATCTGTCAAAATTCCTGTCCAGGTGGGCGGGGGGATAAGAAGGGTAGAGGATATTGAGAGATTTCTTGAATACGGAGCTCAAAATGTCATATTGTCAACCATTGCCATAAAAAATATATCTTTTTTCAGAGATGTGGCTTTCTCCTTTAAAGAGAAAATCCTCCTCTCTATTGATATTCAGAAAGGCAAAATCGGGATTGAAGGCTGGAAAAATTTAGTAGACCTTAATTTAACTCTCTTTTTAAAAGTTACTGAAGAGCTCCCTATCGGTGGATACATATTCACAAATATTGAAAGGGATGGCACCCTACAAGGGTTGGATATGAAGGACTTAGAAGATTATTTGGGAATGGTAGAAAAGAAGGTATATGTCGCAGGTGGAATTTCAAGATACGAGGATATTGAAATTTTAAAAAATTCAAAGCATAAAAAAATCTGTGGTGTGATAATAGGAAAAGCACTCTACGATGGAGCACTGGATTTTAAAACTTTGCTCACACTGTTGAGGGAGTAACATGCTTGCGGTGAGAATAATTCCCTGTCTTGATGTAAAGGACGGAAGGGTTGTTAAAGGTGTAAATTTTGTCAATTTAAGGGATGCGGGAGACCCGGCGGAAAATGCTGAAATCTATGAACGTGAACTAGCGGATGAATTGTGCTTTCTTGACATTACTGCTTCTTATGAGGGAAGAAAAGCAATGATAAAAGTGGTTGAAAAAACTGCTGAAAAGATTTCAATGCCCCTTCTTGTGGGAGGTGGAATAAGAACTATTGAGGACATAAGAAATTTGCTCCTTGCCGGTGCGGACAGGGTTTCTATAAATACCGGAGCAGTTGAAAATCCATCCCTGGTGGATAAAGCAAGTGAAAAGTTTGGAAGTCAATGCATTCTTGTTGCCATTGATGCAAAGAAAAAGGGAGATGGATGGGAAGTTTATACATACGGGGGAAGAAAACCCACAGGTTTGGATGCTGTGAAGTGGGCTATAGAAGTGGAAAAAAGGGGAGCAGGAGAAATCCTTCTCACAAGCATGGACAGGGACGGAACTAAAGACGGATATGATATTGAGCTTACAAGAAGAGTTTCTGAAAGTGTGGGAATTCCCGTTATTGCATCGGGCGGTGCTGGAAAAATGGAGCATTTTTACGAAGCAGTAACGATAGGAAAGGCTCAAGCCTGTCTGGCCGCAAGTGTGTTCCATTTCAGAGAATTTTCTATCACAGAAGTAAAAAGATATCTAAAAGAAAAGGGCATACTGGTGAGGATTTAAAATGGGCTCAAAGCTGTTCTACAGGGTAATAATTGGTAGATTGGTCATAGCCTTCTTGTTTGAAATTCTCACTATTTTTTATCAATTCAAGTACACACCTTACACATTTTCTCCAAATCTCCTGTTGCTTTACGGAGTATTCGGAGGCATCATCTGCATGACCGGAATTTACATGTTTCTCCACAGGAGGAAATTCTCAGACGAAAAGAATTTTTATGTTCAGTTTTTCCTGGATTCCTTCTTCATTACTTTTCTTGTCTTTCTTACAGGTGGTAGTGAAAGTCCCATGACCTTTCTTTACCTTCTTCTAATAATAGCATGTAGTATAGCACTCACAAAAAGGGGAGCCATTTTCGGAGCTTCCATATCCACTATATTTTATGGCGCCCTCCTTGACCTTCAGTATTTTGATTACCTTCAACCGGTTTTTATATGGATTGATGAACCAGTTCTCTTCACCAAAACCGAACTATTTTACAAAATTTTGCTACACCTCTTTGCTTTTTTTATCACTGCGTTTTTAAGCGGATATCTGGCTGAGCGTTACAAAAGGTCTTCTGAAGAAATAGATTTTAAAGAGATTGACAAAATTGCAAAAGCGATTCCATCATCAATTCCCAGCGGAGTGATAGTCTTAAAAGACAACAATGTGTTATACATGAATAAGGCTGCGGAAAATATTCTTGGCATTAATCTCGTCCAAATTTACAAAAAGCCCCTTCCTCCAGCCTTTCCCTTTGAACTGGTAGAAGGAGTGAGAAAAGAGGTTGAAGTTTTTATAAATTCCAAAAAAAGGATTTTCGGTTATTCTGTGATTGAATTTTTAAGGGATGAGCCCTTAAAATTAATCCTGTTTCAGGACATTACCGAAATAAAAAGGAAAGAAAAAGAACTGAAGATCAATGAAAAATTTATCGCCTTAGGAAGAATGGCTGGTATAATGGCTCACGAAATAAGAAATCCACTTGGTTCAATAAGTGGTGCAGCCCAGCTGATAAAAGAAAAAGTAGGAGATGAAAAGGTAAAAAAGATGGCAAATATAATGATGGAAGAATGTAAAAGATTAGAGGAAATTCTTACAAGGTTTATAAATCTTTCCACTCTGGAGTTGCAAAAGAAAGAAAAGGTTGATGTAATTCGGGTAATTGAGGATTCAATTTCAATTATGACGGACCACCTTGACAAAATAGAAGTTCATAAGAGTTTTCCACCTCAAAAACTCTACATAAATGGAGACAAAACCCTTCTTAAAGAGGCTTTCATCAATATCCTCAAAAATTCTATAGAAGCAATGCCCGATGGTGGCTCAATAAAGGTAGAAATTTCGATAGAAGGAGAGGAGGTAAAAATAAAATTTATAGACACAGGACCCGGGATCCCGGAAAATCTCAGGGATAAAGTTTTTGAGCCATTTTTTACCACAAAACATTCAGGAACAGGGCTTGGACTTTCAATAACCTACCGAATAATAGAGCTTCACGGTGGAAACATAAATATAGAAGGTCCCCCCTCCCGAAGAGGGACCTCCGTAGTGATTACTTTACCCCTTGACCTCTCTATGTAAGATTACAAAATTTGTGCCATATTTTTATAGATAAAAATGTAAGAAATCCGTTTCAAAAATGTCAAATTTTAGATTTTATTTTCAAAATTTTGACACTATTTTTCCGTTTTTTAATAAGGTGCTTTATATTTTCCCTATGAGTAATGTAAATAGTCGCTCCCATGATTATCCACATTAAATTTTCAAGGCGGGTAGATGACTTCCATATAAAAGAAAGGAGGATAGCAAGAAAAGCTGCAGAAAGAGCACCTACTGCAGAAATTCTCGTTAAAGCTACTGCAGTCAGCCATATTCCAAATAGAATTCCACCTATTATAGGAGTTATTCCCATAATTGCTCCAAAAGCTGTGGCAACTCCTTTTCCTCCTTTAAATTTTAAAAAAATGGAAAATATGTGGCCATAAAAAGAAAAGAGTCCAGCTATTATTCCCGTAGGTTCTGAATTCCAGATAATCTTTCCTAAAAAAGCCGGAAGAAACCCTTTAAATGCGTCTAAAAGGAAAGTCATCGCCGCAAACTTCCAACCAAGAGCTCTTCCTACATTGGTAGCTCCTATATTTCCACTTCCTACCTTCCTCAGATCCACTTTTTTCATCTTTGCAAAAATTACCCCAAAGGGGATTGAGCCTATCACATAGGATAAAATAAAAAAGATTGCTTTTAAAAATATCTCCATTTATAATTCCTTATCATAAAAATTCTTTACCATCAACTTCATATTTGCTATATGGGTTCCATCCCAGTAAATTCTTTTGCAGTGAGGGCACATTGAAAACTCGTTATGATGTTCATAAACAAAAGGTGGAACTCTTTCCTTCACCTCTTCTTTACTAACCTCTTCCAATTCCAAATTACATATAAGGCATCTTGACAGGAATTTCTCAGGGTCTGGTTTAAGATTTAAAATATCAAGCACCTTTTTCACCTGTTCCAGAGGATAATTTTCCTCAAGAGAAATAACCCTTACATCGGAAAAAGAATCTATTTTCCTTCTTCTCGTAACTACAATCCGGTTTTCCGCCTTAGCCTTATTAATCACCTGAGAAAAATCTTTTGTATTCAAAAATTCCACATCAAATCCTATCATCCTCATTAACTTTACAAATCCTCCCAGAGTTCCGTCCGCAATCAACCGGATTTCCATGATTGTGTAATTTTTTGATAAATGAAACTGGCGGGGGGAGGATTTGAACCTCCGACTTTCGGGTTATGAGCCCGACGAGCTACCTGGCTGCTCCACCCCGCGTCCATGTGATTTCCTTATACCACAAAAAAATTTAAAATGCAAATTTTTGTGTAAACCTCAGAAATTACTAACACTTGATTTAATCTCTGAACCTGGTAAAATTAAAACCATGCCGGGGAAAGGAAAAATTTTGATAGCAAAGCCGGGGCTTGATGGGCATGATAGAGGAGCTAAAGTTGTAGCAAGGGCATTGAGGGATGCGGGATATGAAGTAATTTATACGGGACTTCATCAAACTCCTGAAATGATAGTTCAAACAGCAATTGACGAGGATGTGGATGCAATAGGGGTCAGCATACTTTCTGGAGCCCACAATACCATTTTTCCAGAAATTATTCGGCTCATGAAGAATGCTGGACTTGATGATGTAATTTTATTCGGAGGGGGAATTATTCCAGATGACGATATTCCAAAACTTAAAGAAATGGGAGTGAGAGAGATATTTACTCCAGGCACATCTTTGAAGAGCATCATTTCATTTGTTGACCAGGTAATAAAAGAGAAAAAGGAAAAAGAAAAGAAGGGATAACTCTTAATGATAAAAAAGATACTTCTTTTTTTAATCCCAATTATCTTATCCTGTGCGGAGGATAGAGCAAAAAGCTTTCTAAATCATTTGCCAAAAATGGAAGAAGTATCTTTTTATTTACCAGGAAAAACTTCTACAGATTCAATAATAAATTATATTTCCAACTACACATTGATGGAATATAATTCTCTTATAGCAGATGTTTTTATTGCCATTACGCTCGCGGAAGAAACAGATCCGGCAGGAGAGGAAATAGATAAAATAGTATGGGGTCCTATCAAATGGAGTGGTTATCTATACAGGTTGTGGGTGGAAAAGAAAGAGGGTTTTTATTCTTTCATTATTGATATGGCTTTTGATATAGCAAAACCTACATTCTATCCTGTGCTTAGAGGTGAAGCCGATGGGGAATTTTCGTTTACCATAGATTTAAAAAACCTTCACAATTTAGATAGTGCCAAATATCCTGATGGTGAAACACTTTTTGTCCAGTTTCATCCCGATGGAGTAACAGGATTTGCTAAGTATTTTTCCTATTTATACCCTTCTCACGGGGATAAAAAGGCAGGATATATCAATGGAAGTTTTTATTTTTTAAATTTGAGAAAGGAGGAAAGAAAATGCATTTCTTTTGAAAGGAATTGGGATTATAAAAGTGAAATTCCTTACCTGATGGAGAAAGTCCATATAGAAGCCTGCTGGACTATTGATGGAGTAGGAGAGGGTAGAGCAGTTTTTTCTCAAGGAGAACTGGAAAAGGAGGAAGAGGTCCTGGAATGCTGGGATAAGGAGGGTAATTTGATATATAAAAGATTAGATGGGGAAGAACAGGGAAATGAAAAAGAGTGTCCATTTAGAGGAAGTTCTTAAAAAAATCTATGACAAATTGTTTGCTACATTTGGACCTCAGGGATGGTGGCCCGCTTCAAGTCCTTTTGAGGTAGCAATAGGGGCAATTCTTACTCAAAATACAAACTGGAAAAATGTGGAAAAGGCAATAAATAATTTGAAAAAGCACAACCTTTTAAGTCCCAAAAAACTTAAAGAAATAGATGAGAAAAAACTTTCAATATTGATAAAATCCGCAGGTTATTATAATCAAAAAGCTAAAAAAATAAAAGAATTCGTAAAATTTCTTGTTGAGAATTATAATGGAAAAATGGAAGAAATGAAAAAAGAAAATCCTGAGGACTTAAGAGAAAAACTTCTTTCCATAAAAGGGATAGGACGGGAAAGTGCGGATAGTATTCTTCTATATGCACTTGATATGCCAGTTTTCGTGGTAGATGCCTACACTTATAGAATTATGTTAAGACATGGGTTGATATATGAAGATATAACTTATGATGAATTAAAGGAACTTTTTGAAAAAAATTTACCACACGATGTAAAAATTTTTAACGAATATCATGCACTTCTTGTGAAAGTGGGAAAAGAATTTTGCAAAAAAAGTGTTCCAAAATGTAACGGATGCCCTCTTGAAGAATTTCTGGAGAAATAAATGGGGACTGATGAATATTTTATGAGTGTGGCTATTGAAGAAGCACTTAAGGCTGAAGAAGAAGGAGAGGTGCCTGTTGGGGCAGTATGTGTTTATAAAAATGAAATTCTTTCAAGGGCTCATAATAGAGTTATTGCATTGAAAGATGCTACAGCTCATGCGGAAATTGAAGCAATGAGAGAAGCGGCGAAAAAAATTGGAAACTGGAGACTTCCTGGAGTTTGGCTATATGTTACTATTGAACCATGTATAATGTGTGCCAGTGCTATGATTCATTTTAGAATTGAAAAGCTTATTTACGGTGCGAAAGAAGAGAGATGGGGTGGGGTGGAGAAATATGGCATCTTCAAACAAAGTCCAAATCATAAAATTGAAGTTGTATCTGGAGTTAAAGAAGAGGAATGTAAAAAAATTATAAAAAGGTTTTTTGAGGGTAAAAGATGATATCTGCTATCATTGTATGTGGTGGAAGGGGAAAAAGAATGGGCACAAAAATTCCGAAGCAGTTTCTGAAAATAAAAAAAATGGAGATATTCATGTATTCCGTTAAAGTGTTTCAAAAATTAAAGGAAATCAAAAAAATAATTGTAGTAGTTCCTAAAAATTATGTGAGACTTACACAAAAAATATTAAAAAAATATAAAGCTGAAAATGTCACTGTAATTGAAGGGGGGAAAGAAAGATTTAATTCCGTTTATAACGGATTATTAGAAGCAAAGGGAAGTTCAATAGTCCTCGTTCATGATGGGGTCAGACCAGTTATAACAAGAAGTCTAGTTAAAAGGGTTTTAAAAGGAGCTGTAAAATATGGTGCCTGTATTCCTGTTATTCCTGTAAACGAAACGTTAAAAAGAATTTCAAAGGACGAAATAAAAACTCTAAACAGAAATGAACACTTTCTCTCCCAAACACCTCAGGGATTTAAATACGACCTCCTGTTGAAAGCCTACAACAATGTTATCAAAAATGGAATAAAAATAACTGACGAAGCAATGGCGGTAGAACTTCTCGGGCATCCTGTAAGGGTTGTAGAAGGTGATAGAAAAAATATAAAAATTACCTATAAAGAAGATCTGAAAATTGCAAAAACTTATATAAACAATTTAAAATGGATGTGATAAATAAATCAACGCTTCAAAAATTCAAAACCCTTGAAAAAATTATTGCCTCCTATCCCTCAGCTCTTCTTGCATATTCAGGAGGAGTAGACAGCTCTTTTCTTTTATTTGTTATGAGCAGAATTTTAAAAGAAAGGTTCATAGCAGTAACTGCTGTTTCTCCTACCTTTCCACCTTTTGACCTTGAAAGGGCTGAAAAAATTGCAAAATTTTTCAATGTCAAACACATAATTGTCCAGTCAAAGGAACTGGAAAATGAGAATTTCTGCAAGAATTCTCCCGAAAGGTGTTATTATTGCAAAATGGAACTTTTTAGTATATGTAAAGATATAGCCCAAAAGCACGGGATAGATGTGATATGCGATGGGAGTAATCTTGACGACCTCAATGACTACAGACCGGGAAGAAAGGCAGGAGAAGAATTTGGAGTTAAATCTCCCCTCATTGAAAGCAGATTAAAAAAAGAGGAAATAAGAGCCCTCAGTCAGCTTTTTGAAATTCCTTACTGGGATTCTCCTCCTTCTCCCTGTTTGGCATCAAGATTTCCTTACGGAGTCTCCATCACGGAAGAGAGGCTCAAAAAGGTATTAAAGGCGGAAGAATTTTTAAAAAGTCATGGTTTTAAGGTGGTAAGGGCAAGATTTCAGGACGATAAAACTTTGAGAATAGAGGTAGATGAAAAAGAAATAGAAAGGGTAGTAAATCCGGAATTAAGAAAAGAATTGGTTGAATTTGTGAAAAATCTCGGATTTGAGTATATACTTCTTGACATGGAAGGATATGTGCAAGGAAAACTGAACAAGATGTTAAAATGAAAAGGGTTATTTTTCTGGTCATTTTAATCTGTGTCCACTGCGCCCACACAATAGAGAGGGAAGGAAAAAAAATTCCAATTAAAGAGGCTTTCTATTATGACCTGAAGAAAGGGATAGAACTTATGAAAAGTGAAAGATACGATGAAGCAATAAAAGCCTTTGAATGGACGATTTCCTTTTATGAAAATGAAGTTGATGTTGGGGAGGCACTTTATTATCTTGGCTACTCTCACATGAAAATAAAAAATTACGAATCCGCTGAGAGATATTTTAAAATGGTTATAGAGAAATCCAGAGCCACAAAGTTTATAGGAAAATCTTATATGAGGCTTTACGAAATAAGCAGGATGAAAAGCAATTACGAAGAGGCGATATACTATTTGAAAAATGTTATATCTCTAAATGTTTCCGACAAACCCCTTTATTACTGGAAGTTCAAATTGGGGGAACTATATTTCCTATCCGGGGATTTTAACAACGCTTTCTTCACATTTTTGGAAGGGTATAACGATGCTCCCTCTGAAGAATTGAAGGAATTGTTTAAAAGCATCTATACAAAGATATTTCTTTACTACATACCTGAATCTGAAAAGGGAAATTTAAATTTCTTTCCGGAGGAAGAAAGAGAATGGCGTTCGGAACCTACAAGGGATGCCCATAAAATAGGAGTAATTTTACCACTTTCAGGAAAATTCTCCCCAATTGGTGAACATATCTTGAAAGGTTTAGAATTCGGCTTAAAAATATACGAACCAAACTCTCCTTTTGAAATTTTTGTAGAAGATATTGGAGAGGAGGAAATAAAAGTAGTCCATAAGTTTAAAAACCTGATAGAAAAAGGAGTTTCTGTGGTAGTGGGACCCCCATCAACCCTTATAGCGAAAATTATAGCCCCATACGCCAGTCTATCAAAAACCATTTTTATAACTTTTTCACTTGACGAAACAATCCTTGAAAACAACCCATATCTCATAAGATTTTTTATAAGTAAGAAAACACTTGCATCCTATCTTGCAGATTACATAATTGATGAACTTTCAATAAAAAGTATGGCCATATTTTATCCAGATGACAGTTACGGAGGAGATATCACAAATTTTTTCTGGGACGAGTTTACCGAAAGGGGAGGGGAGATCAAAGGTATTGAAGGCTACATGCCAAATCAAAAGGATTTTTCAGAGGAAATAAAAAAGGTTCTTGGGCTTTATTACATTGAAGAAAGGGAAGAATATAAGGAAGGAATGGATGTAAAAAAAATTCCCCCTGTAATAGATTTTGAAGGTATATTTATTCCCGACACCATAAAAGTCCTTTCTTATCTCATCCCCCAGCTGGAATATTTTGATGTGGATACGCAAAAAATCTATTTTTTTGGAACTTATTTATGGGATGTCCAGGAAATATTAAAGATTCCGAAGAAATTTAAAAACAACATAATTTTTGTAAGCGGTTACAATCCCTATTCTGAAAGACCAGAAACAAAAGAGTTTATCAATAAATTCAGTTCCGTCTATAAAGAGAATCCAAACATCTTTTCCGCATACGCCAGCGACCTCGGTGAAGTATTATATAAAATTTTATTTTCAAAAAATCATATCAAATCCGAGGAGATAAAAAAAGAACTTTCATCAATGGGTGAATTTAATGGCGCTACTGGAAAAATAAAGGTTACACCAGATGGAAATTTAATCCATCCAGTTTACATAATCAAGTATAGAGATATTGAACCCTAATTGTTTTTATCTTCCTTCTTAGTAAGGCCGTAAAATTTCATCCGTAGTTCAAGAACCCTTCTTGTTGTCCCCAGCAATTTTGCAATCTCAGCATTTGAAAGATGAGAGTATTTTTCAAGGGCATTCTTTAAAAGTTCATATTCAAGTCTTCTATAAGTTTCTTGAAGAATTTTCCAGCCATTTTTTAGTGGTATTTCCTCATCTTTATCAGAAATTGGTTTAAAATTTGAACCAAAAGAAAGATGGGATTTTTGAATCTTTCCGCCAGAAATCAAAAGAGCACTTTCTATTATATTCTGAAGTTCCCTCACATTTCCTGGATAATCGTATAAGAGAAGAAGGGAATATGCTTCAGGAGAGATTTCAACATAACTTATTCCGAATTCTGCTTTCTTTTTCTGAATGTAATAGTCAATCAAAAGGGGAATATCCTCTCTTCTCTCCCTTAGAGGCGGAATTTTAATTTCTATAACCTTTATCCTGTAATATAAATCATCCCTGAATTTTCCTTCTTTTATCAATTTTTCCAAGCTCTTATTTGTTGCAGAAATAAGTCTGAAATCAGTCTCCCGCCAGGTAGAATCCCCGAGTCTTTGAATCCTTTTTTCTTCTATCACCCTCAAAAACTTTGCCTGCATGGAAAGAGGCATATCTCCGATTTCATCAAGAAAAAGCGTTCCTCCGTGAGCCATTTCCAGCTTTCCTGGTTTATCCTGAAAAGCACCAGTAAATGCACCTTTTGCATATCCGAAAAATTCAGATTCTATAAGGGTTTCTGGGAGGGCAGAGCAGTTTATTGGAACGTATGGTCCTGAATTCCTTTTACTTTTAAAATGTATCATCTTTGCCACCAGTTCTTTACCTGTTCCTGTTTCCCCAAATATCAAAACATTGGCATCTGTTTCAGCAGCTTTATTTATCAAACTCATAACTTCTTTTATCTCCTTTGACCTGCCTATTATTTCCGGGAAAGGAATTTCTCTAACTTCTTTTAACCTCCTGTTTTCCCTTTTCAATTCAATGAGCTGTAATGCCTTTTCTACAGCAATCAACAATTCATCAGGCTCAAAAGGCTTGGTTATATAATCAAAAGCTCCAGCTTTTACAGATTCTATAGCAGTTTTTATACTGGAATAGGCTGTCATTATTATAACCTCTGTTTCCTCCTTTATTTCTTTTATTGCTTTCAACACGCTTATCCCGTCCATATCTGGCAGGGCAAGGTCAATTATAGCGATATCTGTATCAAGCGAGAATTTGTCAATTGCTTCCTTTCCAGTGGTTGCTGTTTCTACCTCATAAAAGGGGGATGTCTGGAATAAAATCTGAAGGCTTTTGAGCATGTTTATTTCATCATCTACAATCAAAATTTTAGCCATTTTCACTCCTCACTGGCAATTTTATTATGAAAGTAGCACCGCCTGTTTCATTATTAAAACATTCTATCTCACCATAATGGTCTTTAACAATTCTCTCACAAATTGCAAGTCCAAGTCCTGTGCCTCCTTGTTTAGTGGAGAAAAAGGGTTTAAATATCTCCTTTTCCATTCCCGGTGGTATACCTTTGCCTGTATCTTTTATTTCAACAATAATTTTTTCGGCTTTATTCAATTTTTCTTTTTTAATTATTACCTCAATTTTTCCATTTTTTTCTATGGATTCTATAGAATTTAAAAGAAGGTTCTGAAACAAAATCTGAATTTTTTCTCCATCCAGTAAGGTTGGGGGAATGGGCTCTTCTTCATGAACCAATATTTCTATGTTATTTTCTTTAGCCACCGGTTTAACCGCATCAACTGTCAGGTTTATAATTTCATCTATTTTTCTCTTTTCAAACACAGGTGGGGAATACTTCGCATAGGTAAGAATTTTTTTCAAAATCGTATTGATCCGGTTGATCTCTGTATTTACAATGGAGAGCAGTTCTTGAACTTTTTCATCTTTTTCTTTAACTATTTTTGATAATGTTCCAAAAGATACACTTATTATTCCAACTGGATTTTTTATCTCATGTATTATCAATGAAGCCATCTCTCCTACAATTGCAAGCCTTTCTTTTCTTAACATCTCTGCGTAAATAATAGAGTTTTCAATAATTAAACCGAGGGTTTTTGAAAATGTTTTGAATACATTGATATCCTCCTTTGTCCATGTCTCACCCTCAAATCTCTCTCCGAGAAGAAAAAGGGCAGGAGTCCAGTTTCTTCCTGTAAGTGGAATTATTAATTTTATACCTTCAGAATGAAGTTTTCTTTCAATAGGGTCTGAAGACTCAGGATTAATTAATACGGGAACATTCGCTTTTGAAAATGGATGAGAGTTTATTTCTGCGACTATTTCTTTTGAAAGGGGATGGGAAATAGTTCCTATCTCAAGGCTTATATCATGAAAATTATCATCGTGAGATTCCTTCGCATACACCGCAACCCTGTTAAACCCAAGTTCTCCTTCAAAAAGTCTTACCGCCTTTCTTAATATATAACGAAAGTCATGAAAAATTTGAAGGTCCTCACAAAAGCTTAAAAGCGAATCTCTCAATTTTAGTTCCTCTTTATAGAGTGTTTTTGCAAGAAATTTCTTTATTCCGAGGCGTAAAGGATGAAACAACATGGCTACAGCCAGTGTTCCAATTACGAGATGGGTGGGAGAGTATCCTATTTTAAATACATGTTGACCCATTAGAATTACCAGCAAAACTGCCAAAAAATATACCGCTGTTAACACGCCTGTTAAGAAAAAGAAACTCACTCCTATTCGCACAACTCTATCCATGTTGAAAACATTGTATTTAAATGTAGCGTAGGTCATGAGTATGGGAAAAATTAAGGAAAGAAGCATCTGAACATCCGTGGTAATCCCGATTGACTGAAAAGGAAACACAATAGCCCATAATGCGGAAGTAAAGGAAGCTGAGAGTATTGTGAATATAAGCACCCTTATCTTTCTCCTCAAGATATGGTTCTGAACCTCTCTCAGCCTGTAGAATAGAAGTGTAACAATAAAAAGGAAAATCAAGCCCATGAACAATACTGAAATTTTGTTAATAACAGGAAATTTTAATGAAAAATAGGAAATCACGTTTAAGATGGCAAGAATAAATGCAATTCCATATATTCCATAAATAGCTTTTTTATTTAAAGATTGAGAAGGAAATTCTACAGGGAAAACTCCGAAAAGATGAGCCCCTATTGCCCCAAATACCGGATATAAAAGCACAGGAAATGAAAAAATATGGACGAAATTGCTGTTTATGTGGGAAAAATAAAATAGAGAGATAGAAGAGGAGAGGGCATAAAATAAAGTGGAGGGTGAGTCAAATTTCTTAACAAAATACACAATTGTGCCCAAAATTAAAAATATGGAGGCTGAGATAAAAGGAATCAAAACTAATACGCTGTAATCCCTGGAGGAAAATACCGATGGAGAAAGAGTGATTTTTGAAATTTCTCCGCTTTTATTTTTTTTAACTGTTAGATTTAATACCTCGGCTTTCTTTGCCTCTTTATACAATTCCCTTCCTGAAGCAAGGCTTTTCCCATTTACTTCTAATACAACATCTAATGGCTCCAAGCCCTTTCTCATCCCTTCCCACAAATCCCTTTTCGTCATTGACACCATTCTGTTGGAATAAACGAGAAAGGACGGAAATTTTTTTCCATAAAATTCCTTTGTAGCAATTACAAAAGAGCAGATGCCATAAGCCAAAATCAACGGTGTGATTATGATACCAGCAATCAATCGGTTTAATTTTAAACCCTTCTCCATTCTATTTTACATAAGATAAATTATCGGTCATAATCTTTGCTGACAAACACATACGCATTTCCAGTATCTGTGAGCACCCCAACTCCTCTGGGATAAATAGATATCGGTGAAGAAATACCCCCTTCAAGTTTTATACCCTGAAGAATTTTAAAATCTCTGTTCAGAATGTAAAGGTTTCCAGTAGATGTTCCAACAATTATCTTTCCATCCCGGGAAAGGGAAATTTCATTTGCTCCTTTTATTCCAATTTTCTTTTCCTTTATTTTCTTTCCATTATTAATGTCAATGGAAGTAAAAACTCCATCCTGTGAAACCACAAAAATTTCGCCGTTATAATTTCCTATCACACCTATATTTTTCATTTCTTCTTCCCATAGCTTTTCACCGGTCTTTTTGTTAACCCCAACTATGTATTTTCCTCCCAGCGGAATTGCTACAATCTCATCTCCTATAATAGGTGTGCCTGTAAAAGATGTATATCCTTCTTTTAACTTGATTTTCCAGAGGATTTTAAAGTCAAGGTCAACAGCATTTAAATACCCCGTCTGAGTTCCATAAAAAATTATTCTTTCATCTTCATCATAAATAGGTGGTGAAAAAGTAATTACTTTATATCCTGGTGACTCTTCACTTTTTATAACCTTTTTTGTCTCTCCGTTCCTTGAATCTATCATAAGGAGGTCATCATTATAAGATTTCAAAATGATGAATCCTTCAGCAATTGCGGGAGGCGAAATTATTGGCTTATTAAACAATTTTTGCTTCCATAAAATTTCGTAGCTTTTAGTTGATATAGCAACCAGTTCTCCAGAAGCAGTTCCTATGTATAAAACATCATTATATAATTTTGGAGGACATATAACCCTGTTTTCTAAATTTATAATTTTCTTAAATTTTGATGCATAATATTGGTAAATTTCACCATTTTGTAAGACAAAAAATATCACATTTTCGCTTGAAATAGTTCCTGCGGTTTCAAAATTACTCAATCTATTTATGAAGTCGCCATGTGGTCCATAAAGGTTCTTTCTCTCTTCTATATATAGGGGAAGATTAAGAGAAAATAAATCCCCCTTCTCTTTCAATAACTCAAGGATCAAAAATATAACAAAAAATGAACTCATTTCTGAAGGTTGAGATAAATTTTTTTCAATCTTGCCACTATAGGAATAGTTCTTGGGGTTCTCGGATACTTTGCTATGGCTTCGTTATAAACCTTTATTGCTTCTTCAAAGTTTCCTATTTTTTCAAAACATCTTCCCGCATCTTCATAGGGCTTAACCCCCAGAGGATTTGGGCCAAGCTCAGTTATCATCATATATATGTTTCCAGCCGATAGATAATCTCCTTTTTTCTCAAGTAACCATCCAAGGGTCTCAAGGGCTGAAGAAAGAAGGTAAACATCCACATTTTCCGTGTTGTCCTTAAAGAATTTCAACAGTTCTTCTGCTTCCTCATACCTGTTATGTTTTATCATGTATTTTGCAAGCATATACCTTGCTCTTTTCCCGTATACGCTACCGCTGTAGTGTTCCATAACATCCTTTAGCAGCTTTGCAGTTTCCTCTGAATACTCTGCCCCTTCTATCTCTGAATTCATTGCCAGTTCTGCTTTATAAAGCATAGACGATGCGGTAAGAAGCCTTTTTTCTTTTATGAAGAAAATTGCGTAGGTCAAAATACCTGCAAATAATATACCTACCGCAATAGAAAGAATAGGTTTTTTATGTTCTTTTGCATAGTTATAGATTTTGGTTGTAGTAGTTATAAACTGGTCTGGCTTTTTAATTTCCTTTCTTGTTATCTTCTTCTTTACCTTTATCTTCCTCATATTTCACCTTCCTTTTTGATATCAACCATATACTCATAATAAACAAAAAAATCACAATTGTCCATGTGCCTATCATAAATATCCAGCCGAGGGGTTTCATTCTTCTCTCCTTTTCCAGACAATACCCACAATTGCACACATAAAGACAAATAAGTAAATTAAAAACCCCCTCGTCAAAAAGATATTCCATGAAGCAGTTTCACTTATTCTTGAGAAGTATTTCCAGAACCATGTCACAAGAATTGTTAGAAGGAGAAGGGGACTTATATATTTGAGAATATAAAAAAAGACCCTGGGAACCTTTATGTCAGCTCCTTTGTGAAGTTCCTCCCATACTTTTTCACCCCCGAAAATCCACATAAATACAAGAGTTTCTATAGTTGCAAAAAGAACAAGTCCGAAGGTTCCAGCCCAGAAGTCCATTTCCTCAATGGCTCCCTTAAAAAATATAACAAGGTGAGAAGAGAAAAAGATAATGATTCCAAGCAGAAGGGAAGATTCCTTTCTGGATAATTTCAATTCGTCTTCAAGGAAACTAATAGCAGGCTGGCAAAGAGCAAGGGAAGAGGTGATACCTGCAAAGAAAAGGAGGAAAAACCATAATGCCCCAAAAATATTTCCAAATGGGAGATTTTGAAATACTGCTGGAAGGGTTATAAAACCAAGTCTGAACGCACCAGATTGGGCTATTTCTTGAGCATTTGCAACCCCGAAGAATATTATTGCTGCAGGGATAGCAATTGAACCTCCTAAAATCACTTCTGCGAGTTCGTTGGATGTGGCTGTAGCAAAGCCGGAAAGGGCAATGTCATCTTTTTCTCTTAAATAGCTTGCATAAACCTGAATCGCTCCTGTTCCAAGACTCAATGTAAAAAATATCTGCCCAGCTGCTGCAAGCCATATTGAAGGGTCGGAAATTTTTGAGAAATCCGGTTCCCATATATATTTTAAACCTGTAATAATATTTACATCAGGATTTGCAGGATTTTTTAAAGTGAAAACTCTTATAACGAGAACAATGGCAAACAAAAAGAGAATGGGCATTGCTATTTTTGCAACCCTTTCTATTCCTTTAACAATACCCCTTGAAAGGATGAACATGTTTAAAAATAGAGTTATTATGAAGGCAATATAGGCGTATCTGTCAGGATACATAAGGGCACCATTCGCATCTCCTAAAAAGCTTTTATGGAATGTATGAAATGGAGTAAGGTAGGCATTTATATCCTGCACTTCCTTATGGTCAATTGCAGGCAAAGAATTGGTAAGAGAAAAAAATCCGTAAGCAAGTGTCCATGATTCAATATACACATAGTATATGGCTATAACCGTTGGTGTAAAAAGTCCGATCACACCGAGATATTTTGCTATCGGATGCTTCCACGCCAGACTCAAAAAAGCAGGTGGAGAACCATGACCTCTTATTCCTGCATATCTTCCTATGGTCCATTCAAGCCACATAAGTGGAATCCCGATAAGAAAAAGTGAAACAATGTATGGAATCATAAAAACCCCTCCACCGTGCTTTGCTGCCTCAACCGGAAATCTCAAAAAGTTCCCAAGTCCAATTGCATTTCCCGCCATTGCAAGAATGAGACCGATTCTTGTTCCCCAGTGTTCTCTCTGGTTCATGGTAGTAAAAATAGAACAAAAATCCTTTTATTTCAAGAAAAATTCCTGTTAAAATTATAAACATGATTTGTTCGGGATGCGGAAAGGAAAATGCATCAAGGGCAATAGGGTATTGCTATGAATGCATAATCAAAGGTAAAGCAAAAGAAATCTCATCAAGAATTGAAAGAAGGAAAGAATATGGACTTGTTGATTATCCTCCAAAAGAAGGGAACTCCCCCTGCCCTTTCTGTGGAAATTCTTGCAAACCACTTAAAGGGTATGGATGGTGTGGAGAAAGATTCTACAATGGGGAAAAATGGTTAGGTGGTGAAGAAGAGGCTCATCTGGTCTGGTATTATGACCCAATTCCAACAAACTGCGTCGCTGCATGGTTTTGTCAAGCTACAAAGAAAGAAAAGGGAAAATACAATCTCGCAGTTTTTTATGAAAGTTGCTCCTTTGATTGCTTGTTCTGCCAGAACTGGCACTGGAGAGAGGGAAGAAAAAAATTTCCTGTTTCATATAAAAACCTCGCCGAAAAGGTTGTAGATGAAGTAGCCTGCATCTGCTTTTTCGGAGGGGACCCTTCTTCAAATATAAAGCATACCATTCTTGTTTCAGAAGAGGCTCTTAAAAGGAAGAAGGTTAGAATATGCTGGGAAACAAATGGAAACATAAAAAGAGATTACCTTTTGAAAATTGCTGAAATTGCTGAAGAAACAGAGGGTATAATCAAATTTGATATAAAGGCATACTCCGATGAACTATATAAAGTCCTTTGCGGAGTTTCGGGAAAACTTGTTTACAAAAATTTTGAAATTCTTGCTGAAAGATTGTCACATCTCAATCCTCCACGATTATGTGCAAGCACGCTTCTCGTTCCATATTATGTGAATGAAGAAGAGGTAAAAAAGATAGCAGGATTTATAGCAAAACTCAATCCCTCTATACCCTACTCTCTTCTCGCCTTTTACCCTGCTTACCTTATGGATGACCTTCCATGCACTTCTAAGGAGCATGCATTTAAAGCGCTGAAATATGCAAAGGAAGCCGGATTAAAAAATGTTAACATAGGCAACATCCATTTACTATTTTAAAATTTCGCTTTTAAAATTGGTATTTCTCTTGAAAAGATGTAAAGAATAAATAATATGAAAATCTGGATTCCTTCTTGAAAGTGGTGAGAGAGTTTGAATGAAGAACGATGTAGCATGTGTTCTTCTTGCAGGTGGAATTGGAGAAAGGCTCTATCCCATTTCTTCGCCTGAGCATCCTAAATTCTTGCTCAAAAGCGAGGGAAAAACCCTTCTGGAACTTGCTTACGAAAGGGCGAAGAAAATTTGCGGAGAGAATAATGTTTACATAGTAAGCACAAAATGGTTGAAGGAAAAAATTCTTAAATCAATTAAAAACTTTAGAGAAGAAAACTTTATAGAAGAGCCTCAGAGAAAAAATACACTCCCCGCATTTATCATTTCTTATATAAAAATCCAGGAAAAAAATGTGCTGGCATTTTTCCCATGTGACCACATAATTGAAAAAGAAAAAGAATTTATTCTTGCCATCAATAAAGGAATTGAAACAGCGAGAAAGGGTTTTCTTACACTGATAGGGATAAAACCATCAGAACCCTCTTCCCATTACGGATACATAATTCCTGATAAAAAAATGGGAGAAAAAATTTATACTGTGAAAACTTTTGAAGAGAAACCGGAGAGAAAAAGGGCTCAATTTTTAATAAAAAAAGGAGGGATGTGGAATTCCGGGATATACATAGTTTCAAGAAAGAGACTGAGAGAGCTCCTTGAAACTCATCAAAAAGAAATTTTTGAAAAGTTTGAAAAAGATAAAAATCTGGAAAGCGTATATGAAGAATTGCCTTCCCTCTCTTTTGATAAAGGAATTACCGAAAAAGAGAAAAACCTCGCAGTAATAAAAGGGAATTTTTACTGGTGCGACATAGGAAGTTTTCAGGCTATCATTGAACATATAAAAAAAACAAAAGGAGTAATTACAGGCGGAGAAGTTTCCTTGGAGAATTGCAAAAGAGTGCTTGCGGTCTCATGGGAAAAACCATTGTATATGAATGAAATTTGTGATATGATAATTTTAATAAATGGAGAGAAAGCGGAAATAAGGAGTATAAAAGATGGAAGGAGAAAAAGAAGGTAAAAAGGGTTCCCTTCTCTTTAATAAAAGGGCGGAAGAATTTTTAAATACATTCAAAAAGGGAGCGGAATTTGCTCAACAGCTCTTAAAGGAAAATGAAAGACTAAGATATAGAGTGGCACAACTGGAAGAAGAAAATAAGGCTTTAAGAAAGATGAAGGGGGAGGAAGAATTGGAATTTCTAAGGAGAAGGGTTAAAGAACTTGAAATGGAAAAGGAGGAACTCCTCAAAAAATACAAAGAAGTTGAAAAGGAAAACATAGACTTTGCTAAAAAATATGTAGAAGTGGAAGAGGAAAATAATAATCTTGCAAATCTTTATATCGCCAGTTATCAACTTCACTCTACGCTGGATTTTAAAGAAGTTCTTCAAATAATTACAGAAATTCTTATAAATCTTATCGGATGTGGGGTATTTGTAATAATGCTTCTTGACGAAAAGTTAAATGCCCTCATTCCAGTATCTGCTGAGGGATTAAACATAAAAGATATCCCTCCTGTAAAACTTGGGGAAGGAAAAATCGGAGAAATAGTTATGAAAAAAGAAAAATGGATTAGAGATTACTATCCTGATGAAGAAGTAAATATTGAAGACCCGTTTGCCATCGTTCCTCTGGAAGTGAAAAACACTCTTATAGGTGCGATAGTTGTGTATAAACTCCTTCCCCAGAAACAGAAACTTGAAAAAATTGATTACGAACTTTTTACAATGCTTGCAGGTCATGCTGCTACTGCTCTTTTCAGTGCCAAACTTTATTCTGACTCTGAGAGAAAACTTTCAACAATTCAAGGGTTTATACAGCTTTTAACCAAAAAATGAACGGTGAAAAGAAAGAATATAAAGTATTGATAGTTGAAGACTCTCCCACCATGAGACAGCTTTTAAGTTTTATCTTAAAAAGGATAAAAGGTGTAAATGTCGTTGAAGCAAAGGATGGGGTGGATGCATTAAAAAAGATGAGTGTTAACAAATTTGATTTAGTAATCACCGATATAAACATGCCTATTATGGACGGATTAAAACTCGTAAACCTTATTAGAAAGGACGATATCCATAAAAATGTTCCAATAATAATAGTTACCACGGAAGGGGGGCAGGAAGATAAAGAAAGGGCTATGGCTCTCGGAGCGAATGCCTATATAACAAAACCAATTCAGAGTGCCCATCTTCTTGAGGTAATAAAGCAATATCTAAAGTAAAATCTCTGAAACCTCCCCATATAGACTTGAAATTTTTATCCCAATTCTTCGCGAGGAATTTTTTATATTTTATTCCATTTTTTGGTTATATGTGATATAGAGTTCAATTATGGAATATAAAAGGGACACTGCTATCAAAATGGGATTCGCCTTTGTAAATTGGTTTCTCAACACGATTTTTATATTTGCTCCTGCCTACTTAAAAAGTATTCACCTTTCCGGAACTCAAATAGGAGTTCTTACTTCAATGGTATACATATTCCCGGCAATTTTTTATCCCTATGCAGGTCATCTATGTGATGTGCTTTCTCCAAAAATTGTCCTCGGGGCTGGTTTTATTTTGTTTTTTCTGTTCTCCTTCCTCATAGGAATCCTAAAAAATTTTGAATTTCTTTTGACTGGATATGTCGCTGGAAGTATTGGTATGGCATTTATCAATATATCAATTGATACCATCTTTTATCGTGAAGAAAGGCCCGAAAAAAATTTCAGTGGATACATTGGCTCCGGTGGAATAGGGATGGGAATTGGATACATAATTGCAGGATTTCTCACCCAGAATGCCGGGTTTCCACCGTTCTTTTACCTCCTTGCAGGAATTTCTCTTATCACCTCTTTACTCTCACTCAAATTTTTGAAATATGAGAGATACCTCATGGTTGATGAAGCAAACTACAGGTTGTGGAAGGATAGAAGATTTATTCTCCTTCTTCTTGTAAACATCTTTCATGGATTACACTTTGGAGCTGAAACAAGCGCACTCGCAATTTTCTTCAAGAATGGTCCTGGGCTTAACGAATCGGAAATAGGAATTGTCCTCGGGCTCTCCATATTTTTTCTCTCCTTCTGTGGTCTTTTCACTAAAAGACTTTCAGAAATGGGAATAAAGGGGAAAAAATTGTATTCCACGGGGCTTTTCCTTTCAGGAACTGGGAGCATACTGATGGTTTTTTCAAAGGGCTTTAATTCTGTCCTCCTTTTCAGATTTTTACATGTTGCAGGTGATGCGTTTATTTTTGTCGGCTCAAGAGAACTTGCCTCCTCAATTTTTGGAGAGGAAAGAATTGGAAGGATATGGGGTGGGATTCGCTCAGGAGTTGCTCTCTCAGCCTTTATCGGAGCAATCGTTTCGGGAGTCCTCATTCAGTTTGTAAACTCCTCAGCTCCATTCATAGTCTCTGGTGTTTCATCAATTTTTGCAATTACCTTTTTACCTTAAATTTTTGCTTATTCTTGAAAAAAATTTTTATTAAATTTAAAAAAATAATAAACAGTCAAAAAATGAAAGGATTTGAGGATCTAAAGAAGCTTTATAAACAGGTTAAACCCCAAATAATCTCCCGTCTTAAAGAATTTAAAAGACCTTTAAAAGACGAAGAGATCTTTGAGGAATTAGCGTTTTGCCTTCTAACTCCCCAATCAAAGGCTAAAATCTGCTGGGAAGCAATAAAAAGGCTTTCAGATAACAAAATTCTTTTAAATGGAAGCAAAGAGGAGATTAAAAAACATCTAAATGGAGTAAGGTTTAAAAACAAAAAGGCTGAGTTCATAATTGAAGCAAGAAAATTCTTTACCAGGGACGGAAAAATAAAGATAAAAGATACAATCTCGTCTTTTAAATCGCCTTGTGAATTAAGGAAATTTCTTGTAAAAAATATAAAAGGAATTGGTTATAAAGAGGCAAGCCATTTTTTGAGAAACATCGGGTTAGGCGATGAGCTCGCTATTCTTGACAGACACATTCTTAAAAACATGAAAAATTATGGTGTAATAAATGAAATTCCAAAGTCTATAACATCAGGAAAATATGAAAAATTAGAGGAAAAATTTAAAGTGTTTTCTAAAAAATGTTCAATACCTGTTGCCCATCTTGATCTTCTATTATGGTTCAAGGAGACAGGTGAGGTATTTAAATGAAATTTTTACAAGGAGGTGTCCAATGAAAAAATATAAGTGTCAGGTCTGTGGATATGTTTATGACCCTGCTAATGGAGACCCCGAATCAGGTATAGAACCTGGAACCCCTTTTGAAGCACTTCCTGATTCCTGGGTCTGTCCGGTATGCGGAGCTCAGAAATCGGAATTTGAACCAGTAGATTAAAATGAAGAAAATACTATTTCTGTGCCGGGAAAATTCCGCAAGGTCACAGATGGCAGAGGGAATTGTTAATTCTCTTTTTAAAGACAAATACAAAGCATTTAGTGCAGGGGTTGAATTAAAGGAAGTCCATCCTCTTGCGATAGAGGTGATGAAGGAGATAGGAATAGATATATCAAACCACAAAAGCAAGCATCTCAATCAGTTTACTGGAGAGGAGTTTGACTATGTAATAACCGTCTGTGCCGGGGATTTAAAAGGAACATGCCCATTTTTTCCGGGTAAAGCAGGAAAAAGGCTTTCATGGGCAATTCCTGACCCTGCGGAAAAAGGCGACATTGAATCCTTTCGCAGAGCAAGGGATGAAATCCTTGAAAGAATCAAGAAAGAGTTAATGGGAATATAACAAGTTCCTCCCTCTTCACACTTTGTTCTATCTCCTTTTCTATGATTGTAGCATTTCACTCTTCCAAGAAGTATTATTCTATTTGTTTAAAAATGACCCTTTATAACCTTGGTTTTGGTGTGCTTGGAGAAGAAGGAGGCAATACAGGAACTTTTAAAGCCTCTTCTGGAATTTTTCCCGTTGTAGAATCCAAAAACATAACGATTTTATCAATTTCTTCCTCTGTTAGAGTTATTCCGAGCTCGGTGTCACCCATTATCTTTATCGCCTCTCTTAAATCCCAGACTTTACCATCATGAAAGTATGGATATGTCTGTGTAACATTTCTCAGAGATGGAACCTTGTAAACATACTTATCATCCTCATTTTTTGTCACATTGAACCTTCCTAAATCTTTTGGGTCCTGATAGGGATATGGGCTAACAACTCCAAAGGTTGCGAACATTTCACCTCCCAGTGCAATGCCATAATGACATGAAACACATCCTTTGTCTATAAAGAGTTTTAAACCTTCCTTTTCTTTAGAATTTAAAGCCTTTGTATTACCTTTTAAAAAATCATCAAATCTTGACGGAGTAGTCAATGTCCTTTCAAATGCGGCTATTGCCTTTGCCACATTGTCAAAATTAACCGGATTTTTATCTCCTGGAAATGCCTTTTTAAACTCAACGACATAACTATCAATAGATTTTAACCTTTCTACTACCAATTCAGGGTTTGGCATAGCCATTTCTACAGGGTTTAATATAGGACCTTTAGCCTGTTCCTCAAGGTCTTTTGCCCTTCCATCCCAGAATTGAGCAACATGGAATCCAGCGTTTAACACAGTGGGAGAATTTTTACCACCTGTTTGAAACTTATGTCCTAAAGATGTTTCAACTAAATCTGTGCCGTATATAGCGAGATTGTGGCAGGTATTGCAACTAATTATACCACTTAACGAAAGTCTCGGCTCGTAGTAAAGTTTCTTGCCAAGTTCTACCTTTTCCTTTGTAAGTGGATTGTCTGGGGGAGAAGGTATTTCTTTTGGAAGTGGCTTAAAGTAATTTTTTGCCTGATTTAATAACTCTTTTTCGTTAATTTTTTCCTGCGCATTTGTGATTAAAAAAAACCCTGTCGCAAACAATCCTGCAATCACTACATATTTTAACGCCCTCATATTCACACCTCCTTAATTTTTACTAATTTCAAAATTAAATATAATAAAAATTTTTATCTTTCAAGTAAAAACTTTAATTTTTCCTTTTCCACATAGTAAAGTCTCAATTATCATCAATGAAGTAATCCGTTTAAACCAGCACATTCATATATAATTTTGTCCTTATTCAAAGTATTCAAATGCATCAATGATATCAAGATATACTCCGTCAAAACCAGCATCAAGAATTTTTTTAAGACAAGAATTGTCGTTTCCAAAAATGATATCCTGCCACTCTTTATACCAGTAACGGACTTTATAGTTCCCTGGCCAGTAAGGATTTTCCTCTGCTAACCATACAGGAGGATTTGTTTTCCATTCTTCTCGCCAGTAATATCTATAGTCCTCTGCTTCCCCTATACTCATATAAGCGATTACGAGACGCTTCCCACCATTCGCTTTAACCTTCAAAGAGTTCACATCCTCATATGTCAACTGCTCATCTTTATAAAAAAGGTCAATAATGAAAAGGTCGTAATCAGTATGTCTAATTGCGTTAAGGAAATCATTCTTTGTAAGAAATAAACCTGGATTAACTAAATATAAAAAGTTTCTGACTTCTGATAGCGAAGAAACATCATTAGAATTAACATTATAAGGAGCAGTGGGATATGAAGGAATATTATCAAGTTCTCTATGTTCTGCTGCAAACGATATATAACCTCTTTCGGAATTTCTTTTATAAGAGTCATCTATAAACGAAGGCGTCCAGCAATAGTCAATCACAAAAACCATTTTTCCATTATTTTTGAAAATATCCAGAAACGCTATCAGGTATTCTCGTTCGTTTTCAGAAGTAGGGATATTATCTCCGTCGTATCCATAAAAAAGATCTTCCCGCCCTACCCCATCAATCGCATTTAAATAATCCGTAACAATTAAACCGTCGGGCTCTCCATTATGAGTTATCAGTTCCTGTCCGTTCTGAGGAATTACAAAAAAATTTCCCTTAATTCTTTTTGCATACGCGCTTATCTCTCTAACAAAATCCCTCATAGCCTGACGGTAATCCAGTGGATATTCCTCCTCTTTAGAGCATCCGTAAATTAGATTAAATAAAACCAAAAGCAGTATTACGGAATCTATTTTGAAATCATCTTTTTAAATGCTTTAACCATGTTTTTATTAAGGATATTTTTCCCATTCTTCAACCTCCCCGGGAATTACATAAAAAATAGGATTAGGTCTAATCGCGTCTTTAAAATTTTTACAAATGTTTTCAAACATATTTGGAGCTCTTATTTTCAATTTATTACAAAGGTGAATAAACTCAAATTCCAGTTGACCCTGTGAAACAGGTATAATTTTTGAAAGTGGGCTATTAGTATTTATTTTTCTGATATCAAATCTATATTTTCGTTTACTACCTTCTAAATAAACATAATAGAGATAAGAATCAATCGCACGAATTGGCTCAATATAATTTTTAAACCTTTCAAGTTGTGGATGATTCATGTATCCTTTGGTTTTACCTTCAATGCACTTTTTTGCCAACAATCCTTCTCTCCAGAGTGCTACTAAACCCCTCGCATCTAAATAACAGGGATGAATTGACCAAAGGCGCATATCAAAGGTTTCTTCTTGAATTATTTTAAATCGTTCATTGTGTTAAATCGGCTGGTAAATACAAAATTCCGGTAGTTGAAAAACAACAACTGGACTCTCCATTTTAAAACCCTCCTTTCATAGCGAGAAGGGCACGGAGCTTCTCGTTTGTGTCCCTCAGACGCCTGGAAAGGGTTTTGACAAAATTCCATAGAATGGTGTAGGCAAGGTCTTTATTTAAGAAAAGGAGGGATTCAAAGGAATTCTTGTCAATGCTCAATATGGAAGATTTCTCATTGGCAATTGCATCAGCCGACCTTTCAACATCATCTATCAAAGCCATCTCACCGAAGAAATCCCCGGGTTTCAGCACAGCAAGGGCTTCCTCACCGCTTCCCGGAATCTGTTTGCTAATCCTTACACTGCCCGAAAGGATTATGTATAGTTTATCTCCCTTTTCTCCCTCTTTGAAAATAATCTCCCCGGCTTTGAATTCTTCTGACCTGGCGACCTTTATCAGCTGAGATATCTGGTCAGAGGTAAGTCCCTTGAAAAGGACTATCTTCTCAAGCATCTCTTCTATCTTCATTTTTCACCCCTTTTAATTGATTCCACATACTCCGAGGCTGAAAGCCCTGCTACAGCACCCTCCCCTACCGAAATGGAAACCTGCCTGAATTTTTTTGAACGAACATCTCCCGCAGCAAAAAGTCCCTTTACCTTTGTCTCCATGTTTTCATCGGTAATTATAAATCCGTTTTCATCGTATTCTATCCCATCAATCTCCTTCAAAAAATCCGTTCTTGGAATAACTCCTATGTGAACAAAAACTCCATCTGCCTTTATAAACTCTTTTTCATTTGTTTTTAGATTTCTGACATAAACCCCTTCAACCTTTGAACTACCAACAATCTCCTCCACAACTCTGAATGTCCATAACTCTATCTTTGGGTTCTTTTTCAATTCATCCTGAAGGATTTTTTCCGCTCTGAACTCGTCCCTTCTGTGAACCACCTTTACTTTTGAAGCAACCCTTGCAAGGTAAAGTGCCTCTTTTACAGCAGTGTCTCCGCCTCCCACCATTATTACTTCTTTATTTTTGAAAAACATGGCATCGCAGGTAGCACAGACAGAAACCCCTCTTCCAAAAAACTCCTTCTCCCCCTTAACACCCAACATCTTCTGTTTTATTCCTGAACATACTATTACTGCTTTTCCAATTACACTCTCACCCCCATATACTACTTCAAAGAACTTATCCCTTTTTATCACCCTCTCCACACTACCCATTGCTATACTTACATTTTTGTAATCATCAATGCTTTCCTTTAACCTTTTAGCAAGTTCAATTCCTTCAATTCCACCTGGAAATCCAGGATAGTTCTCAATTTTATGGGTTACATTCGTCTGTCCGCCGGGAATTCCCTCCTCAATTATCAGAACCTCAAGAAGTTCCCTTCCTGCATAGAGCCCTGCGGTTAATCCGGCAGGTCCAGCACCTATTATCACCACATCCTTTTCCATCCTTTATATTTTTTCAAATTTTCCAATTTTATCAACTGTTTAGAAAAGTGAAATGACGGAAAAGTGGTTTTTATAAACCATTTTATTCAACCCTCATAAGCGTTATGATTGGATTTTTATCTGGAAATTGTTTGAGAATTTTTACATTCAAGCCAATCCTTTTTGCCACTGAATAAATCTCTTCAGGGCTTATACCTGTGGTAAAAACAGGTCTTTTGAACTTCTCAACCATTATTACCTTTCCTTTTGAATAAATAAGGGAAAGAGCAATTTTCTCATAAGAATGATGAGGGTATAAATATGGATAAAAATCTAAGGTTTTTATTTTTCCATTGGAAAGAAATTCTAATCCCTGCCTGCAAACAAAATCGTTCACCTCTTTGACATCATTTTTTTCAAGGTATTTAATTACTTCCTTCTGGATAGATAAGGAAAGGCTTGAATTTATAATAGAATTCCTCAGCATTTCATTCTGAACCATGTTAAACCATATCCCGCCAATAACTATGACATTCATTAACCTATTTGACATACCAATCTTCTCAAAATGTGAAAAAATAAATGGAACGATAAGAATGAATATGTAATTGAAATGGAATGGACGAAGGTAGGTGGATAGCATGGAAAAAATTATGTATATTGATATCACCATAAAAGAAAATCTGTTAAATGGATTTTCTTTTCTTTTTCTTTTCATCTCAATGATTGAAAGAAAAATGAGAATGCCGGGAAAACCGGAAAAGGGAATATAAATTGGCTCAAATCTTCCTTGAATCCAGAAATTTGTAGAAAAAGAGGGGAGGAAAATAAAAACAAAAAGGTTAAAAATGGGGGATAATGGCATAAGAATTATCTTTTTTATATCAATATCCCCTCCTGATAGAAAATTTATTATGTCTTGAAAGGATAAAGCAGTTATAAACGGAATGAGGAAGAGGATAAAAATCAAGAACGAACTGATAAGCAGAATGGGATTTTTTCTGACAGAAACCTTCTTTGTTAAAAGAAAAGATATAAGGATTGATGCAAAAAGAGAGCCACCTGCAAGGAGATGGAAATGGAGCATAAGTCCGCCCAAAAAGGAAAAATAAAAAATATCCTTTGAATCAATATATGGTTTTTCAAGAACATCTTTTATTTTTATCAATAATAACACAGCAGAAATAAAAACCACTGGATTGGTCCAGAATGAAAGGGTAAGAAATCTCATGCTGAAAAATGGAAATGTTATGAGAAATAATGTAAGGAGAAAACATCTATTCATATCAGAATGAATTTTCTTCATAAATTTTAAGTAAGAGAGGATAAAAAGGAAAAAACTTATAAGGCATAGGCTCCTTAAGGAGTATATGTTCTTTCCAAAAATGCCCATAAAAATCCCTGGGATATAGATGTAAAGGGGACCCACATATTTATAAAAAGTGACTGGATATAGGTCCTCTCCTATTTTTAGTTTTGACCCAAAATAAACGGAAGTTGACGCAACGCCAGCTCCGGACCGGAGGAGAGTAATTGGTCCCAATTTTTTAAAAGAATACTCTCCACCCTTCAAAATTTTTGCTTCAATATTACTACCTGATTTTTCAATTTTAAAAACCCTTAAAGGCTCATATAACCCTCCCGCAACTCCTTCCTCCCCTATTACACCTACTATAAATAGATATCGGAGAACAAAAAAGAAAAGAATTACTATAATTGCAAAAATGTATTTTTTCATCTTTCTATTATCTTATAAGAGAGTGTATGGATGCAAATCCTTTTTGTCCCTTTAGGGTGCCTGTTGCATAACTACTGCATGGGTATCCTCTACACTTAAGAAAACATCCCTAACAATCGGGGTGATAGAAACAGGCATTATATTTGTGTCGTTTACAGTTAAGGTTAAATCACCTGATATAAAATTATAATCCACTCCAAGGGGTGGGCATGTTCCATCAGGAAGGAGCTTTAAAACCCAAAAATCCCCATTTCCAGCTCCAAAGGATGTTAAACCAGCCACAATATATCCATTATCGGAAAGCGGTTCTATAGAAAGCCCTGCAATAGGTCCGTAGGCTTTCTGCCAGAGAGTGCTTCCGTCAGGATTGAGATTTAATACAAAAAGAAGCAAATCGGGTGTTTCCATCATTCCCGTAGTTATAAGATTTCCAGATGGAAGCTCCTTTATCTCCCTTATTAAATCTCCTATGAAATCATCTTTATCTGTTTTATATCCCTTGGCCCAGATTACTTCTCCATTTTCATCAATCTTCATAATCCACATTCTAAATGGTGGCTTTGGCCAACCATGGAAGGAGTCTCCCACTACAACATACCCACCCTCTCTGAGCCTCACACCATGAGTAAAACCACCACCACCCTCCCTAGAATAATACTCCTTCTGCCATATCATATCTCCTGTGCTTGTGAGATGGGCGATAATGCCTCTAACAAGGAGAAAACTTCCATCGGGTAATGGAATTACTTCACCTTCTTTTCCTCCACCGGTCCATAAACCAGGATATCCCTTTGCCCATTCAACATCTCCGCGATTATTTAATTTTAAAATCCATGCTCCACTTTCTTCATCCCCATACTGCCCTAATAGAATAAATCCACCATCCAATGTTTCATAAATACTATGAGAAACTTCCGTCTTATACCCACTATCGTATGTCTTACTCCACTCAACTCTGCCCTCTGGGGAGTTAATATATTTTTGTGTAAGGATAATTATGAATATATATGTAAATAAATAAAGGAGGACGAGATGGTAGAGAGAAGGAATAAAAAAGTTGCCTCCCATCCGGGAGGCTCAAAAAACCCTATAAGGAGGAGGTCAACATGAAGAATGAAAC
>Ga0272445_1000500_pt1 | contig 36629 bp, 32 predicted proteins | sample YNPCB0031_FD_194404 | JGI IMG/M metagenome (GOLD analysis project Ga0272445, IMG submission 194404) | Hot spring sediment microbial communities from Yellowstone National Park, WY, United States - YNP-CB-003-1 | ecosystem: Environmental > Aquatic > Thermal springs > Hot (42-90C) > Sediment... | reverse complement strand
ACTTTGCTGTTAGAGTCGTGGGTGAAGTGGCAGTTGAAGTCTAGCTTGATGGAGTCGAAAGCCATGGCGAAAGCCCTGCCAGAGGCCAAGGCCTTCACGCATAGCCTAGGAGGCCTCTCAAACCTCGAGTCGAACTCCATCAAGCCCAAGGTGTAATTCAGGATAGCGTCAGCAGCCGAACGTCGTATGCCCTCGCGCCCCGCCCGTGGAGCACGAAGAGGAGGAGGCTAAGAGCTAAGTAGCAGCTGGACGCGCCTTTATCCGGCAGAAACCATGGGATCCAAGCCTTTAAGTGACCTTAGCGCGGCTTAAGGGACGTGCTGACGCTGATACTGGCGGAGTCTGCGCTTGAAACCATACCTAAGGAGCTGTGGGGGCATCCGGAGGTTAGGAGCCACTCCAAGCGTAGGGGGAAGAGCCCGAGCCAGATGCTCCTCGATAGGTCGTACCACCACCACGCCATGAGGAGCCTCAAGGACGGCTTGAAGCGCGGGAGGCCCGACATAGTCCACCTCTGCCTGCTGGCGGCGCTGGGCTCGCCGCTCAACAGGGAGGGCCTATTAAGGGTATACGTGCATACAATCAACGATCATGTCATCTCGATCGCCCCTGAGACGAGGCTGCCGAAGAACTTCAACAGGTTCGTCGGGCTGATGGAGGACCTCTTCGAGCACGGCAGGGTCCCCCCGAGCGGTGAGCCGCTGCTGACCCTCCAAGCAAAGGCGCTGTCAAGCCTAATAGACGAGCTCAAGCCATCCTACATAGTCATGTTCGATAGGCCGGGCGAGGCTAAGACCGTCGAGGAGGCGGTTTCAAGCCTCGCCATGCACGAGAGGCCGGCGGCCATCGTCGGCGCCTTCCCCCATGAAGGCTTCAGCGAGAAGGCCCTGAGCTTGGCAAATGAAGTCGTATGCGTAGATCGAGAGGTGCTCGACGCTTGGGTCGTGGTTTCGCGCGTAATATATGAGTATGAGAGGGCTGTGGGCCTGCCGAGGAGGCGTTTAGGGGGGCATGGCGGCGTTTGAGCTTGGCATGGAAGCTAACGACCTCGACGCGTAGCTGAAGGCATCATCGCCCAACGAGGTTAAGCCGCTCGGAGCGGAGCTCGTGACCGCCGAGGTCTAGTGTTTATGACGCTCCACCGATCGCCTCCCTGCTGGCCCTGCTTCTCAGGCCTTATCTCAACCCAGTAGCGTAGCTTGAGATGTCTTGGTAGAAGCCTCCTCGGCTCCTCCGGCGTTAGGGGTGGTGTCGAAGCCTAAGCGCTTTGGGAGCGCCCTCCTCACGTGCTTGACCATCCCGTAGGCGCGCGCAAAGGATTTTCACCCCTCCAAGCAGCCTTAGCACGTGAGCCTACGGGATCTCGAGCGCGAGCGGCTTGACCGGCTTCAGGTTCATGGCTACGACCGTGGAGGGCCTTGAGGACGTAGCGGCTAAGGAGGTAGAGGGGCTTGGAGGGCGCATCGCTGAGGTTGGGAGCGCTAGAGTGTTCTTCGATGGGCCATTGGGCTTAATGTATCGAGTGAACATCAGGGCCCGCTGCGTCCACAAGCTGCTGTTGGTGCTCGGCCGCGGGTGCGCTCGAGGGCTAGATGAGATATACCGCTTCGCCAAGTCGATCGACTACTTCGAGGTCATGAGTCTTGACCAATCGTTCGCCGTGAGGACCACGAGGGTTGGGGAGCATGGGTACACCAGCGTCGAGGTCTCGGCGGCCGTCGGCCAGGCCATAGTGGACAGCTTCAAGGAGTCTAGGGGCTCCAGGCCGCGCGTGAACCTCAGGGAGCCCGACGTGGAGGTGGGGGTCTACGTCAAGGACGACGACGTCGTTGTGGGCGTCAACACCACTGGGGAGTCCCTCCACAGGAGGAACTATAGGGTCTACGACCATCCAGCGGCCCTGAAGACCACGCTGGCGGCGGGCATGCTGATGCTTTCAGGCTGGCGGGAGGAGGGGCTCCTAGACCCTATGTGCGGCGGGGGGACCATAGCCATAGAGGCCGCTTTGATGGCCAGGAGGTTCCCCCCAGGCTTCTTCAGGAGGCGTCTAGCCTTCACGAAGCTGGCGCTTTACGACCCTAGGGCCCACGGGGAGGAGCTTGAGAGGGCCCTGGAGGAGGCCAACAAGGGAAGCTATGAGATCTACGGCTTCGACGTATCCCCCAAGCACGTCGCAGGCGCCCGGCTGAACGCTTCGTCGGCTGGGGTTGAGGACACCATAAGCTTCGACGTCAGGGACGCCACGAGGAGGGAGACGTATGAAGGCTTGGACGTGAGGCACGTAGTTGTGAACCCGCCTTACGGCGTTAGGCAGGGCAGGCCTAAGGTGCTTAAGGACCTCTACGCAAGGTTCCTGAAGAGCGTCTCCGACGAGCTAAGCGGAGTGACCTTAACGGCGATAGTCAGCTCCTGGAGGACGTTTGAGGGCGCCTTGGAGGGCATAGACTACGACCTCTTGAGCGTGAGGAGCGTAAAGCATGGCGACCTGCCGGCTAAGATCTATAAGGTCAAGGTGCGTTAACGTCGTTCAGGCTTCGCGTCTCCACGGCAGCTTAAAGCCTCAGTCACCTAGCTTGCCTACAAGCTTAGGCAGGAAGACGGGGTGGAGGCGGCTCGAGGCGCGTTGACGCGTCAGCCTTACATCCTCTGATGCCGTGGTTGAGGCAAAGCTCCCTGCTGTAAACGATGAAGAGGCCTAGGGATCGTCTGGGCGCAGGTATTGAGGTCGCGACGGTGGATGCATTTCAAGGAAGGGAGGAGGATATGATGGCCTTCAGGCCGTTGTTGCCAGCTAGACGGCCAGTATGGCTTCAGCCTTCCTCAACCTCTTCGTCGTCGGGTCGACCTCCAAGCCCAAGCCCTCTAGGGCGTGCACGCCCAAGACCTCAACGTCCTCCTCCTCGGCTAGGACGACTATGGTCGTAGCCCTCTCCCCCTCGCACTCCATGATGGCCTCGCATATCTCCCGCTCTATGAGCTTGCCCTCGATCGTCCTGAACGCCCTCTTGCCCATGGGCTTAAGCCCCAAGCTGCTCAGCCTCGACCGCTTGATCCAAGTGTAGGTGGACCCCGTGTCAACCATGAGGCCCAGGTCTAGAGCCTTCGACGGGTCGCTGGGGCTGTGGAGCTTCGCCTTGGCAAACGTATGGCCCATTTAAATGCCCCTGGCTTAAGCTGAGGCTGAATGTATTTAGGCTTTCCTCCATGTTTCAGGACGGCAGCTTATGCCCACCTCCTTTGGTGGTTATGGTATGACATGAACAGCTTCAAGCACAGCGCCAACCTTCTGAGCCTCCCGCTCCTGCTTAGTGGGTTTGAGGTTATGTTGTTGAGGAAGGCCTTCGTCCTCCGCTTAAACGAAGAACACATGGACTCTACAAGGCTCCTATCTTCGAAAGGACTCTACGTTGTATCTAAGCCTCAGCAATCCTTGAGCTTAGCCCCTCTTCCCCCCGCGCGTCCCTCAGAGACTTCTTGGCTATCCTCGAGGTTGCCTCCTAGAGGGCCTTGACGATGAGCTGCTCGACCGCTACTGCCGTAGACACGGGGGCCGTCGATAACGCTCGATGCTTGAACGACAATAAAGATTATTCGCTCAAGTCACAACGGACCCGCGCGCGGTGATGGGAAGCGTATTTTACCCCCATCCCGTTTAAAGCTCTGGGCCACGGATTCGTGCCGCCGCAGCTACGCTTACCTCCTGAAGTATGGCTAATCGTCGGCTTGCTATTATGCTCGCGCAGGCTAAGGCTGAAAAGGCATGTCTAAGCCCCGTCGAATACTCAAGAGGTTTGAAGCGGGCTCTTTAGATGTATTCTTCCTTCTGCGGGTTTAAGTATGTGAAGTAGTCTGAGATCGCACGCTTGTCCTGTACCCCTCTGTCCGCTATTAGCCTGGCCTCAACCTCCCTCGTAAACGCGGTTGTGGAGCCTCTTGGAAGCGTTACGGCGTCATCTATGAGGTCTATGGGTAGGGGGAGGCCTGAGGCTGGGTTGTGGAGGCCCATGAAGTATTGGGCGAACTTCTCTATGTTTACTTGCTCTGGAGCCTCCACCTCGAATGGTGGGGCTGCGGGTGAGTACCTTATGTAGTATCTCTTGGTTTTAGGTACCTTGCTTACGTCCATGTCTAGGTCCAGCTTAAACTTCCTTGCCCAGTCCCTCTTGGCTTGATCGATGAGCTCATCGATTCTCCCTCTTAGCTCTTCAGCTCGCTTGCCGGTCTGCCTCAACCTCCTGTAGAAGCGGTATAGGGAGGCGTAGATGAGTGGGTCGTTATCTAGGAGGCTCTCATAGGGCCATATCGACCCGGGCGGCATGAGGAGGGATAGTATGTGCTTGTCCTTGGTCATTACGCAGGCTTCCTCCCTCTTATGGCGGAGGATCCAGCCGTCTATGGCTCTTATTACGCTTCGCTTTATGATGCACACGGCTCTGCCCGAATTCATGAGGTTGAGGGTCATGTCCCTCACGCGGTGGATTAGGTCGATGCCGGTCTCTACGTCGTCGACCCTTATCTCTACGTTATGGATGTACCTGCAATACCCCCTGAAGAAGAAGAAGGGGCCGTCTAGGAGTATGTAGTCTGGTCTATGCTTCGAGTAGACTTCGAGGGCTAGCTTCCTCTCGGCGTAGGCCATTAAGAGCTTGAGTAAGGTGTGGAAGGACTTGAGCCCCTCGACCCAGCTTAGGGAGCCGGCGACGTATTTTTCATCTATTCTCTCCTTGTAGTTGAAGGCTATGTAGCCCGCTGTGTAGATGCCGAAGTCTGAGCCGAGCCGCCTGCTGGCTCCGCTTGACATGGAGCCGTCAACGGCAGCGGTTACCCCGTAGGTTGGCTCACCTATCGCTGTAAACTTAAGCTGGTCCTTCAGCTGCATTAGCCTTTCCTCTAAGCTTCTTATCCTCGCTCTAGATCTTCCAGCCTCCTCCTCAGCGCACTTGAAGAATGCCTCGACGATTGGGCGGGGGAGGGTTAGTATGGGGTTTTCCTCCATCGTTTCCCTCCATTATTCAGCCTTGAAGGATATTAGGAGCGGTGTGGGCGATGGGTTCATCTTGCCGGTGAAGTAGAACATGCCTGGGTTCAGCGTTAGCAGCCTTTCAGGCTTGATGCCGTATGGTGAGAGCCTCTTCCCTGCTTCCTCGAAGTCGAGGGGGTGGATTTGACCTATGAACCAGGTGTTTAGGTTCCTCCTCACGGCTGCGTTTACGCCTATCTCGCCGGCCATGCCTTGAGATATGAGGGCCACGCAAAGCTTGTGTTTTCTACCTAGGGCGCATAGGTTCTTAATGGACTCCGTCGTTCTAATCTGAACCCCCTTAGGCTCGTAGGGGCAGTATTGTGGCGCCTCATCTATTATTAGGGCGAGGTTTAGATCTTCACCCCTCTGTATCAGGCTTAAGAGGGTGTTTGCGAGCGTGAGGAAGGAGGCGAGCTTAATGACGTCGTCGACGCCGTGCATATCTATGACCCTTAGCTCGCCAGTCTTGGGCATCAGCTCCTCAACACCCTTGCCGCCGAGGGTCGCCTTCACGTCTTCCTCGGTGAGGCTTTCTAAGCGCTTCAGCCTCGCTAAAGCGACCCTTTCATGATCCCTGAGCTTGCTTCTCTCCCTCCCCTGCGTTATCTCGTTTTCGACTAAAGCCTTTATATCTTTAATAAGCTCCTTAGGGTTACTTGAGTGCCTTCCTCGGAGGTCTTCCCAGTTTTCCTCCAATACCACCTCCAGAGCTCTTGAAATCGTATGCTCCTCAGTGAGGTACCCGAAGTTGTTGGTCCTGCTTAGGATATACTGCGCAACCGAGCTGGCATCCCATTTCACCCCTGAAATGTGCATAGTTTCTTCCTGGAAGAAGGGCGCGTAGTCCTTTCCAACCCAGTCTAAGACTAATACGCCGTAGCCAGCCCTTCTGAGTAGGGGTATTATTAGGTAGCGTGCTAGGAAGGATTTGCCAGAGCCCGTGGCGCCCACGATGAATATGTGGTAGGGGATGAAGGATGCATCGAAGGGTACCTCCCAGCCTTCGTTTGAGGCTAGGAAGCCGCCCTTCACGCAGCCTTCAGCTTGAAGGTAGTCCAGCGGGTTGTGCTTAGAGCCCTTAAACGTGTAGACGGGCGACCCTGGAGCGACTATCGTGTCGTTGGGCTTGACGCTGTCCTTCTCCACCGCCCCTATGAAGGATAGGGTGAAGTGGTAGCTTTCCTTAGCTCTTGAGGGGGCTTCACCCAGCGCTCTAGCGTAGGCGACGCCTGGGCTGTAGGAGCCTACCTTTAGGTTTTCATTGATGCCGATTCCGCCTCGACAGACAGCTAATATGGGGCTTCCGTTGAGGTTGTCGATGACTACAACCTCCTCCTCCTTCAACTCCCTCTCCGTTCCCTCCAGGAGGATGAGTGGGGCGCTCGACGTCGAGGAGGTGCTTCCAACGACGCCGACAGGCCTTAAGTCTTTAAGGGCGGCCTTAAGTAAGCCCTCCTTCTCCATCGAGGTAAACGAGAAATTCAAGCATAAATACTTTGCTGCTCCAAATAGTTTACATTTACTTTTACCCTAAAGTGTAGGCTGCGGCGTCTCACCCAGCGCCCTTTGAGGAGGCTGGTGTTGATGCTTTCCCCGACCCTACGCTCGATGAGGGCGGCGAAGCTAGGCTCCACCTCACAGCCCACCGAGTTCCTGCTCAGCATCATGGCGGCTACGGTAGTGGTCCCAGAGCCTAGGAATGGGTCGAGGATGCAGTCGCCTACGTATGAGAACATCTTTATGAGCCTGTAGGGTATTTGGATGGGGAAGCCGGCTCGATGCGGTTTGAGTTGTCGCCACTGAGGTGCCATACTTGGCTGTAGTAGGCTACGTATTCCTGCTTGGTGAGCTGGCTTAGCTTGGCGCGCGCCGCATCCACCCTTCTATACCTTCCAGGCTTGCGGAAGAGCAGGATGACTCCACCTCGTTCTTAACGCGGAGTTCAGCCCGCCAGGCCTCCCTAGGTAGTAGCTCGGCCTCTTGGCCTCAGTGTTGATGTTTATGACCTTATGCCAGGTTATGGGTGAGAGGTAGTCGAAGCCTATGTTCAGGCAGGACACTATTATGTCGCTGTTTAGCGGCAGCACCCTATGCCTTCCATGCTTCCTTCTCGAAAGGTATAGGTAGCCAACTACGATGCACATCCTCCCTCCGGGGACGAGCACTATGAAGCATTCAGACCGACTTTGCTGAGTTCGCTTAGGAAGGCGGGGTGGTCGTTGATGTTTTCGAGCTGTAGGGGGTGCTCTGGATACTTCTTTTGGTTCCAGTAGGGGGGTGAGGCGGGCAACAATTATGCTTTAATTCATCACCCTCAATATGTCTTCTCCAAGCGTTGGACTTGCCGCCTTAGAGCATCGATTGGACATGCAAGGTCCCCGTGATACTGGGAAGACATTCACGCTTCAGCAAGCCTTATATAGGCATGTGGTAGACCTTGAAGCAACGTGTTCATCATGAAGTGGTATTGGTGGCTGCTCGTAGCAATATTCGTCGTTCTGGGGATATCCACCTTGGTGCCCGCTCAAGCCAGCAAGCCCAGCTTGCTTGGCTACTATGCTCACTGCTCAGCTGCGCCAGTCAGCACTATAATATGCTGGATAATCGCTGGGGCATGCTACTGGCTCGGCAGAAAGAGGGCGGCAAAGGAGGCAGCGGCCCCTAAGGGTGAGGCTACTACTAAGGGCGGGGCGTAGCTGTCGAGGGGCGGCGTCAAGACTCTCCTAAACACTTTTTTACGGCATGGCGACGCATAAGAATCCAGCAAGCAACGCCCGTTGATAAGGCCACTTGAGGGGCTCGTCCCTGAGGTTAAGGGGTTGGGGATGGAGGATAGGATGTGAGATGGGCACCAACGGCTTCGCGACGATGTTTTTACGAGAGGTTGATGAATGGTGGGCCTTTGGAGGTGGAGCTGGACGAGGCTGAGAAGTACCTAAAGGACGTGGAGAAGCTCGTAGCCGTGGTCTCTCAAACGCGAGGAGGCTCGAGCCATATTAAGGGAGACGTAAGCAATGTAGGGGAAGTAGCTCAAGAAGACTTAGGCGGGATGTGCACGCTTGGGCATGCGCTGTTCAGCGGGGGAGCGTGGGCTCCAAGACGAACAAGCGGAAAAGGGTAAAACTAATAGGGCTGTATTAAGTTGTTCATTGCTGCTATGAGCAGGGCATATGGCTGGAGCTGCGTCATTGAGGGTGTATTGCATCTATCGAAGCATCAAGATCTGAAGGTGATGAAGGGGGCCGTACCCCACCCTTTGGAGGTTGGCTTCAAGGCCTCCGTTGGAGGCCCAGCTGGGCAGAGGGCTGACTATAGGCTGTCCTTGCCCGACGGGCGGGGCATACATGTACGAGAGTATGAGGATTACTACCTCGTGCACTGGGATGGAAGGGACCCAAGCGTCGACCCCATAGGCCACGTGATGGAGGATGCACCTCATCTGCTAGCCATGCCTGCGCTGGCGCTGGCTGGCCTCATCATTCTGGTGGGTGCTCGGCGAGGCTCCTTGAAGTGAAAAGCAGCTGAGCCTAGCGATTTTTATGTTTGAGGAAGGAGGGGAGGCAGGAAAATCCTCATATACAGCCCCATGTCGATCTTATATCTTATCTTCCTGTTTTTCATCACAACCTTCATGTTTCCATACTTAGTGCTGGCCGGCAAGCTCATGAGCCATGCATTGGGGGTTCCATCCTACATCATCCTATCGATCTTTACGCTATCCCTCTTGGGGAGCCGAGTGAACATTAAGGTTAAGGAAATCGAGTCCATCCAACCAATAATTTTTGGGGAGGTTGACTTCTTCGGGGTCCGCTGGCGCCTTCCCCGCCTCGGGTATGGAGTTAGGAAGACAGCTATCGCTGTAAACGTCGGTGGAGCCCTGATCCCGGTGACGTTCTCCCTGTACCTCCTGCTTCACTCTGTGCCAACGTTTGAGCCGAACCCTGCCGTCACCTACTTGAAGGTTGCCGCGGCCTTTGCCATCGTAACCTTAGTTGTGCATGTATTTGCAAGACCCGTTAAAGGCTTAGGCATAGCGGTTCCATCGTTCATCCCACCCTCAACAGCTGCGCTAACGTCTGCAGCGCTCTTCTCCATCTATGCTGAGTCGAACCCATTTATTATCGCTTATGTCAGCGGGACCTTTGGCACGCTCGTAGGTGCAGACCTCCTAAACCTTCATAGGGTGCCTGATCTCGGGGTTCCAATCGTAAGCATCGGTGGAGCCGGCGTATTTGACGGGATATACGTGACGGGGATAATGGCGATCATCCTCCTATGGCTGATCATTTAACGTCAACCTAACATGGGCTGATAAGGATCTGCATAAGCAGCTGAAAAGCTACATAGGGCTGCCCAAGAGCCCATTAGGGCTCTCGCGCTACACCTCGATGTAAGCGAGGTTCCAATCGATACGTCGCTGAAGGCGATTTGGTTTTCTGCGTCCTTCCAATTAAAAGAACCTGGAATAAAATTTATTGCGGAGTAGGGGCTTTAATAGGTTAACGTGCTTGGTTTAGCTAGTTGCGTGTTTATTGATTTGAGCATCCTTTCCTGAGGTCTTTGAATTGTTTTACAGTGATGAGTAGGATTATAAGCGCCGCTGATTCTGTGAATATGGTAAATAACAGTAAGTAGCTCGTTAGGTTTTGATAAAGGTAGCCGTAAATTATTGCCCCGCTCGTCCAGGCTAGCCCATAAAGCGCACCGAAAACACCGTAGCCATAAGCCCTCCCCTCCGATGGCAGTATCTCAGCTACTGCTGCACGTGCTGTACTCTCATATACTCCCATCACGATACCCCAGAAAATGCTTGCAAGCAACGCTGAAACGAAACTGTCCATAAGGATCATCGGGACCACGAGCGTTGCAAACATTGGCGTTAAAAGCAATGATGCCAACCCGATCTTATCATATATTAATCCAACAGGAAAGGCAAGAAGACCATCAATTAACATAGCTATTAAATACATTACAGATATTAGATGATCAGGCAGTATGTTTTCGGCTTTAAAAATGTATGATATGTTAACCCAATGCATGAAGCCAAACGCCACCATCGACATAGAGATTGTATAAAGCCAGAAAACACTGTTGAGAGATGCTCTACTTTTTGAAGGTGGGGTAGCGTTTTCAGCAGCTTTTATGTTAGGATACTTCATATACGCGCTTGAGAGAAGCAGTATTGACGCTAATGCCGGTAACGCTAATATTAGGAAGGCTAACGCATAATCGCCGCTTATAAAAAGCACCGCTGAAACTATTAGCGGTCCTAACACCGCTCCCGCTTGGTCGAGAGCTTCATGAAGCCCGAAAGCTTTACCCCTACCGATTTTCTCAGTAACCTCCGCCAATATGACGTCTCTGGCAGGCGTTCTTAACCCCTTACCCATCCTCTCTAGGAATATGAGGAGGACCGCTATTTGCCACTGGCCGGAGAGGGCTAGAAGGGGGACAGCTACCAGATTCAGTATATAGCCCATAAAGGTTAACCCCCAATAGCCCTTACTCGATTTTAAATATCCTGCAACAAAACCACTAACAAACCTCATAACATATCCTAAAAACTCACCAATACTAGCTAGGCTTGCAAAAATAGCAGTGGCACTAAGCACCTCCAAATATGCTCCAGAAATCGATCTAGCCCCTTCATAAGTCATATCAGCGAAAAGAGAGACCAAGGAAAGCAGAATAAACGTTATTAACGATACCCTACCTAAATCCCGGAAATCCATCTTCCTCCTCCAATCAACCCTAGTAATAGGGATTTCGCTTCGTGAATTGGACCTGGCAACTTAAGATGTCGGGTGTAACGCGTTAAGTTGCCAGGTCCGGTATAGCGAGGCATTTTCATCTGTTGTTATACGCGGTTCCTCGTCGATTTATTTAAGTCAGCTTCTCCAACTTCTTCCATAACATCCTTCACAGGCCTTCCTCTTATGGAGCGATACGAAAAGAATATGAGGAGGTCTATCATTAAAAGGACGATGAAGCCTGCTATCCCCGTAACCCCGATGATTAGATCGTTCCCCCCTTTAAGTACCATGATGGGTAATCCTCCAGTGGCATTGAGGGAGCCGTGCAGAATCGCGGCAGCGACGACGGACTTTGACCTCAGCCTGATGAAGCTGAGCAGGGGAGAAAGAAGGAGGCAAAAGCTGATCATCATGAATACGCCTTCAACGGGATGTTAAGGATAATTATGTCCTTGAAGGATGAGCGGAGCGTGCCATATACCCCAGATAAGCCCAATGATAGCCGAGGACCTCCAGAACCCCATGTAGTTAAGTTCTCTCAGGAGGAAGCCTCGCCAACCCAATTCTTCACCGAACCCGGCGATAGCATTTACGGTAATCCCAGCGAGTAAACCTTGGATTAAGGCGATCCAGAGGACGTGAATGGGGAGGGCAATAATCTGAGATTTTATCTGCTCAATCTGCTCCGCCGGCACCCCTCCTTTCTCAAGCCTTTCAAAATATCCGGAGAGGTCTGGAGAGAAGCCTGATCATCAATGCCCCTGGTGAGCTCTGTCTAAAAGCTGACCTTTATAGAAGGACCTATCCCCTGTAAGAAAGTAGCTTACGGCGGTGGAGATGGCCGTGGGAATTATGAAGCCTGGACCCATGGTTTCAGCGACCAGCATTATGGCCATCAAGAGGGTTTTGTTCGCTGCAGCCAACACCGCAGCCATTGCCAGCATGACGTAGAGGGCGGGCGGCTCGAGGTTCAAGGCCTGCGCGTAGATAAGCCCAAGCGCCCCGCCGACGTATAATGATGGGACGAAGAGGCCTCCGCTCCCGCCGAAGCTTAAGGTTATGCTCGTGGCAACTATCTTAAGGGTTAAAAGCGCGATCAGCGTCGTCAAGCCCAACCTCCCCAGCTTGCCCGAGGCGGCTTCATGGATGAAGCCGTAGCCTAAGCCGAGCACCTCGTGATGGAACAAGCCTATAACGCCAAGCCCAAATCCACCGATAATGGCCATATGCAGCATTGGAAGCCTGCGGGCAAGCCTTTTGCTTATGGCGTCCGCCCTTTCAAGAGCCTCCACGAAGGCTACGCCAACTAGCGCCGCTAGGATCCCCAGAAGGATCGCGTGCGCGAGGATGGGGAGGGTTGGCGTAAGTGGGGTTGGGCTTGGAAAGATGGCTTCCGTCCCGAGGGTTACGGCAGATGTGAGGTAGGCGACGATGGAGGCGATGGAGGCTGGGATGAAGACCTCGGTCTCAACGTCCCTCTTGTATGGTATCTCGAGCGCGAACAACACACCCGTCAGCGGGGCTTTGAAGATGGCTGAGAAGCCTGCAGCCGCCCCGCATAGGAGCAGCTTTTTAACATCCTTTTGGCTCAGCCTCAGCCTTCTAGCGATGAATGAGGAGATCCCTCCGCCGAGTAGGAGGCTTGGGCCCTCCAGCCCAGCGCTTCCGCCGAAGCCTATCGTTACCGCTGAAGCCAAGGTCTTGCTTATCGTGTCCCTCAAGCTGACGAAGCCGCTTCTAAAATGATACCTTTCAATAAGGAACTCGGTTCCGCAGCCGCACTCCTTGCTTTCAGCTGAAAGTTTTATCGTTAAATACCCTCCTAGGAGCGCTACGACCGTGGATGCTGGAAGAAGAAGGGGGTTCCAGCTTACGAGGAGGAGCGACGTGGAATTCAGCAGCCCATAGACGTTGACGAGGAGGAATATGGCTAAGCCCACCACAAAGCCTAAGGTTAGGGGCAATAACCAGTACTCCGCAAACTCCAGGAGCCTTTCATGGCCCCGGCTCAAGGCCATCCTCCCCGCTGGGGGGATGCCTCCCATGAGGCGTGAAGAGCGCGTGGAGCGCGGAGAGGCTTGCGGCGCTTTAAGCCTTTAGATGTAAGGGAAGGGCCTCAAGGAGCTATGGAGGGCTGCCAAGCCTAAATCAAACCTACTCTACCTTCAAAACCCTTATCCTCCTTAGGTCGGCGATGCCTAAGCCTACCTCCTGAGCCAGCTTGAGGTGCCTTACCTTAAGCGGGTCCTTGCCGAGGTAGCTCGCCGCAACGGCGTCTGCAGCGACTAGGTCCTCCGAGAAGATCATTATGCCTAGCTCCCTGGGCCTCGCTCCAAGCTCTCCTCCCAGGCCTGCCACCCTCCCGTCGATGACCGCTAGGCTCGGCTTAATGTAGAGGTTTACGTCAACTATGCTTTCGTCGAGCCTCCTATGGAACCTACCCTTCTTAGCCACCCTAGCCCTCTCGCCCAGCGTGGCTCCAAGCATGTTCTTTAGGGAGAGGGTTACCTTCGTCAGCGAGTGCTCCTTCAAGACTGGGACGGAGACCACGTAGGCGTCCTTCAGGGTTAGGGGTAGCTCGAACTCCTTTAGGAAGAGGGCGTTGGGGTTTCTGAGGACCTCGAAGCCGTCGTTGTTGAGGTCGACAAGCTCGACTCCGTACCTCTCCTTGAGCTTCAAGTAGCTTAGCTTCTCGTAGGCCTTGAAGGTCTCGCACCAGCCTGAGCCCTCAGCTATGACTACCTCGCATCCTGCATCGAGGAAGCATGCAGTTAGGGCCTCGATGGCTTCGCGCGGGGTTGTCGTGGGGGGAGGCTCGTCGACGATGAGGTTGGGCTTCAAGACTACCCTACGCGTGGATGGAGGGTTGAAGTGGCTTAAGCCCCTCCTAACCATGTTGAAGGGGTCCATCCCCTTGACGACCACGACCCTAGACATCGGGGGAGGTGGCTTGACGTAGCGTTTAAGCCTCACGCGCCAGGCTCGGCTAGAGGAGGCCTGCCTCCATGAGGCTCTCGTAGGTGCTTATCCAGGTGGCGGCGCTCCATAGTTGGTCGCGGCTGCCCATCGCCTTGCCCGTGCGTGGGTCGTAGTACTCGTTGAAGCCTTTGAGCTTGATGAAGTTCCTAAGTGCCTCCCTCTCGAAGCCTAGGTTTAGGAGGGCCTCGACGGCTAGGTTGTGGACGAAGGGCCAGACGGTGGCGTTCTGGTAGCCCCCCCTGGCGTTCGCCTCAACCCCACGCGAGGAGAGGAGCTTGAGCCCCCACGGGGCCTTGAAGGCGCGCCGGCAGGCCGCCCAGCTCCTCCAGACCTCAGCCGCTGTGTATGGAGGGTAGAGGTTGAGTAGGCCGTGGGGGGTTGAGGCCTTAACTATCGACTTAGCCACGAGCTCAGATCTACGGCTGTCGAGGGCGTTGGAGCCAGCTAGCTTTACGTGGGCTAGGACGTCGAACCTACGTCCCTTGGGCACGTCGCGGTAGTAGCCTAGCTCCTCGCTGAAGTAAAGCTCCTCTATGGCCTGCCTCACCCTCTCAGCCTCGCTGAGCCTTCCGCTCAGCCTCAACGCCAAGTATAGGTCGACCTGGTTGGATAGGAGTGGGAGGTCGAAGAGGAGGCTGTCCCTATAGTCGCACCCCTTGATCAGGCCGGTGGCTGGGTCTCGGAGCCTCTCGACCCTGCCTTCGACTAGCTTCAGCCTCCTCGAGAGCTGGCTGGATAGCTTGAGCTTTAAGCCCCCCCTCAAGGCTATGAGCAGGAGGAGGGGGGTGTCTGCCGCCCAGGGCCTGTAGGGGCTGTCTATGAGGAGACCCACGATGGACCTAGCGCTTAAGCTTGCCTTAGGCTGTGGAACCACGTAGTCGGGGACCTCGCCTCCCTCCCCAACGGCCTTCAAGGTGAGCTGGAGCTGGATGGCTGCCTCACGCAGGTATCCCAGCGAGGCTAGGCCGCGTAGGCTGTAGTAGAGGTCTCTGAGCCATAGCTGCCCCCTGTAGTTTGAGGGGCTGGCCCAGAAGCCGTAGCTACACCTACATCTCTCCACGACGTCGACGGCGCGCCTATACATGGACTCGAGGTGGGCTTTGAGGAGCCCCCTCAAGCCTACTCCCACTCGATGGTGGCGGGCGGCTTGTTGGTGACGTCGTAGACCACCCTCGTCACCTCGGGGACCTCGTTGGTTATCCTAGTCGATATGCGCTCGAGGAGGTCGTAGGGGAGCTTGGCAAAGCTGGCCGTCATGGCCTCCCGGCTCTCCACAGCCCTTATGGCCACGGTGTAGCCGTAGGCCCTAGAGTCCCCCTTGACGCCCGTGCTCTTCGTGTCCGTTAGGACGGCGAAGTACTGCCAAAGCGACCTAGCCAGCCCCGCCCTCTCCACCTCCTCCCTTACGATCCTATCGGCCCTCCTAGCGACCTCCACCTTCTCCCTCGTCACCTCGCCCACCACCCTGACGGCCAGCCCCGGCCCAGGGAAGGGTTGGCGGTACACTATCTCGTCCGGTAGGCCCAGCTGCTTAGCTACCTCCCTGACCTCATCCTTGTAGAGGTCCCTGAGGGGCTCGACTATGCCCTTGAACTCCATCTTAGAGGGTAGGCCCGCCACGTTGTGGTGCGTCTTGATCTTCTCGCTGTGCCTCCTAAACCCGGACTCTATGCGGTCTGGGTAGATCGTGCCTTGAATCAAGTACTCAGCGCCCAGCCTCCTAGCTTCCTCCTCGAAGACCCTGATGAAGAGCTCGCCTATCACCCTACGCTTCTCCTCAGGGTCCACTACCCCCCTCAAGGCCTTGAGGAACCTCTCCCTAGCGTCCACAGCCACCAGCTTGACGCCCAGCCTCCTGAAGGACTCAACTATGGATTCAGGCTCCCCCTCCCTCATGAAGCCGTGGTCGACGAAGACCGCAGTGAACCTATCGCCCAGGGCCTTAGAGGCTAGAGCTGCAGCCGTGCTTGAGTCCACGCCGCCGCTGAGCGCTAAGACAGCCCTGCCTTCGCCTACAGCCTCCTTAATCTCCTCCACGGCCCTCTCCACGAAGCTCTCCATCCTCCACTCGGCTCGGCAGCTACATACCTTGAACACGAAGTTCCTGAGCATGGCCTCCCCCCTCGCCGTATGGATGACCTCAGGGTGCCACTGGAGGCCGTAGAGGCCTCGCTTCAAGTCCCCCATCGCCGCCACCCTACAGTTCTCAGTGTGGGCGAGGACCTCGAAGCCGGGCGGGGGGTCGACGACGGAGTCGCGGTGGCTCATCCAGACCCTCTCGACGGGCCCCAGGCCCTCCAAGGGGCCAACAGGCCTATCTATGAAGGCTTCAGCCACGCCGTACTCAGCGACGTCCAGCTTGGCCACCCTCCCCCCGAGCATGTAGGCGATGAGCTGGTGGCCGTAGCATATGCCCAAGATGGGCAGGCCCAGCTTGAAGATGAATGGATGGCACTTAGGGGAGCTGGGCTCATAGATGCTTGAGGGCCCGCCTGAGAGCACGAGGCCCTTGACGTCGAGCCTACGCTTCAGCTCCTCGAAGCCCTCAGGCATGAGGTCTGGCGGGGCTATCTCGCTGTAGACCTTGAGCTCCCTGATGCGCCTAGCTATCAGGTGTGCATACTGGCCGCCGAAGTCGAGCACCAAGACGGTGTCCAAAGGCCTCAGCGAGGGCTGGAGCGGGCCGTAAATAAGCTATCCGCGCAAGGCTTATAAGCTTGTCTTACAAGTATTACTTGTGTCTGAGGGTGAGGAGCGGAGGACGGTGACCATCAGGGGGGTGGACAGGGACCTCTACCTCAAGGCGCTGGCGCTGGCGAAGGAGGCTGGGAGGAGCGTTGGGGAGGTCATCAACGCAGCCTTGAGGCTCCTGCTCCCAATGGGGGCGGCTGCGGCTGAAGCCATGAGCAGGGCGGCTGAGGTGGGCAGGGGGTTCGTCGAGGAGGTCAAGGAGGCCGCTAAGGGGGTGCTCGTGATCAGCGGGGTGGATGAGCTGGCGGTTGCTCGAAGGGACCTGGAGGCTGTTGAGGGCATGGTTTCCTTCAGGGGCCTCAAGAGGCTTAGGTTCGAGGACGACGTGGACCTAGAGGTCTTCGAGAGGAAGGTGGCCAGCATAGTCATGTGCGGCGAGGTCGAGCTGCCCAGGGGGATACCCAAGCTTAAGGCGGCAGCCAAGATGAAGCTGGTATCTAAGCTACTAGAGCGAGCGACGCCCTCCAGCTAGGCTGCATTCATCCCTCCCCCTTTTTTTACCCCACGGGGATCGCGTAGCCGCGCTTACGAGGGAGGCGGACTTCAAGCACGCCCCTCTTAAAGCGTACCTCCATCCTATCCATGTGGACCGGGACGGGTATGTGCGTCAGGCAGCGGAGCTCTTGAAACTCGCCTCTGTACTGCGCCATGCCGAAGTCGTCGAAGCATACCCTCCGCCTCAGCTTGGCTGAGATCTCTAGGGTGTCCTCATCCACAGGCTCCACGCTTACCGTGCTCTCCTCCGCGAAGGGTAGGTCTACGGTCACCACCACCTCCGTCGGGTACACGTAGACGCTGCGCAGCGGCTCTATCGTGCACGTCCTTCCATCCCAGCTGGGCCTCTCAAAAAGCTGCTCGCTTAAGCGGCTGATGGACTCCTCCAGGCCCTCCAAGTACTCCTCGACCAGGTCGAAGATTGAGCGCCTCCTCACCCTCGACACTCCGCACACCTCCCCCTAGGTTATGTAGAGCGACATCGGCACGTCGTACTCCTGAGCCTTCCTCATCCTGAGGAGCTCCTGCTGGGTCCGCTTCATGACGTCCCTAGCCCTTAAGCGTATCTCCTCGCCCTTCTCTATGAGGCTTGAGACGTCGACCTTCAAGCCCGTCAGCTTAGCCAGCTCCCTCAACACCTCCGCCGCCGCCTCAGGGTCTGGGTAGTTGAAGAAGCATTGGGCGAGGAGGGCTACAGCTGGCACCCCCATGCTCGCGCAGCGCTGAAGCATGATGGCGTGGGGGCCTACCATATACCCCTCCCTCAACACCTCTATGCCTGACTCTTGAACCATCCTTAAAGCCTCGGGGCTGGAGGCCGCCGCGAAGACCTTCAGCTTCTCTATTTCATGCCTCTCCGGGACGGGGATGCCGCTCAGCGAGATCATCATCTTCACCTTCCTGCTCCTCCCCCAGTCGATCAAGGCGCGCATCACAGGGTAGATGAGGTCGGCCGGTATGGCGGCCTCGGAGAGGGCTAGGAGGATGTTGTGGTTCCCAAAGACCCTTATCGGCGAGTGGGGCAGACCCTCGTGGAGGACCACGAGCGGCGGTAGGAGCTCCGATTCAACGCTTGCAACCTCCCTCAAGCCCTCCAGCTTCGAGGCTAGGTGGGAGGTAGCTATGACGCCCACGAGCCCCACGTCTGGGAAGCCGAAGAGCATCACGCAGCCCTCGTGGACCTCCCCCCTCTCTACGACCCTCACCTCTTCTAGGCTCATGCCCCCCAAAGCCTACATCTAGGCGCGGTTAAAACGTTTATGGAGCCCTTAGGGCGATGGCTCAGCCAACTAAGCGCTAGGCCTCTACGGGGCCTCGCGAAACCTAAAAATCGAGGGGCTATGAGCGTGGGTGGAGCCTTTAGGGGTCCATATGGCCGTGCTTAAGATGGCCTTGCCCAAGGGCCACCTCTGGGGATACACTAAGGAGCTGATGGATAAGGCCGGCTACGGGCTGCGCTTAGAGAGCGAGCGTAGCTACGTGGTTAAGTCCAACGACCCAGACATAGAGATGCGCGTATATAGGGCTCAGAACATACCGCCCCTCGTCGAGGAGGGTAGGTGCGACGTGGGCATCACGGGCCACGACTGGGTGGTTGAGCATGAAGCGCGCGTCGAGGAGGTCCTCGACCTAGGGGTGGGGAGGGTTAGGCTGGTCGTAGCTGTGCCGATGAGCTACGGCGTCGAGCCCTCATCAAGCCTGAAGGAGGTGTTTCAGAGGCTGGTGGAGAGGGTGAGGGGTGAGGGTAAGGCGAGCGTCGTCGTGGCGTCTGAGTATGAGAACCTAGCTAGGAAGGTCTGCATGGAGGGCTTGGAGGGCTATCCGTTTAGGCTTATCAGGAGCTACGGGGCCACGGAGGCCTTCATCGAGGTGGCTGACGCCATAGTTGAGGTGACGGAGACCGGCGAGACGCTGAGGAGGAACGGCTGGGAGGTGGTTTACGAGGTCCTTGAGTCTACGGCGAGGCTGATCGCCAACAGGGACAGCCTCAAGGACCCCGCGAAGCGCGAGAAGGTGGAGGGCTTAGCCATGCTCCTCCGGGCGGCCAAGGAGGCCGGAGGGATGAAGCTGCTCAAGATGAACGTGCCGGCCCCCTCGCTCAACGAGGTCTCCTCGCTGCTGCCAGCCATGAAGAGCCCCACCGTGTCCAGGCTCCTGAATGGAGACTACGCGGTCGAGGTGGCTGTAAGGAGCGAGGAGGTGGTTAAGCTCATACCCCTACTTAAGCGTAAGGGGGCCTCCGACATACTTGAGATAGACCTGGGGAAGGTAGTTAGGTGAGGGACAGCCTCGATGGTGGTGAGGCCTGGCTAGGCATAGGGTCGCCGTCATACCGGGGGATGGAGTGGGGCCTGAGGTCGTTGAGGCCGCGCTGAGGGTGCTTCGAGGCCTTGAGGAGGCCTACCCCCGCGTGGGCTTCGACTTCGTGTTCATAGAGGCTGGGATGGCTAGGTACGAGCGGACTGGCGTCCAGATCGGCGAGGAGGACATAGAGGTCGTTAAGTCCTGCGAGGCCTTGCTTAAGGGGCCTACAGCCACGCCAGCGGGGCCTGGAAGCTATCGAAGCGTGGCGGTCACGCTTCGTCAAGCCCTCGACCTCTACGCCAACGTGAGGCCCTTCAAGAGCAGGGAGGGCGTTGAGGCCGTCCATAGGGGGGTCGACCTAATAGTTGTCCGCGAGAACACGGAGGGCCTCTACGCTGGCTTCGAGTATAGGGTCGATGGAGGGGCCGTCAGCCTACGCTTGATAACCGAGTGGAAGTCCAAGCGGATCGCCCGCTTCGCCTTCGAGCTCGCCAGGAGGCTGGGGAGGAGGAGGGTCACTGTGGTTCATAAGGCCAACATATTGAAGGAGACCTGCGGCCTCTTCAGGCAGGCCTGCCTCGAGGTGGCTAAGGGGTATCCAGACGTTGAGTGCGACGAGATGCTGGTGGACGCAGCGGCCTACGCCATCGCCAGGCGGCCTCAAACCCTCGACGTGTTGGTCACCACCAACCTCTTCGGCGACATACTGAGCGATGCAGCCGCCGGCGTCACGGGCGGGCTGGGGGTTGCGGCGTCAGCCAACATCGGCGACCGCTACGCCATGTTCGAGCCCGTCCATGGAACCGCCTCCAAGTACGCTGCAAGGGGTGTGGCCAACCCGTGCGGGATGATTATGGCGGCCAAGATGATGCTGGAGCACCTAGGCGAGGGGGCGGCGGCCTCCATCTTGGAGTGGGCTGTCGACCAGGTCCTTAGGGAGCAACGCTATAGGACGCCGGACCTAGGCGGCAGCTCGAGCACCATGGAGATGGCTGAGGCCATCGTGGACAGCGTGAGGCAGAGGGCTGCGCTAGCTGGAGAAAAGTTTTAGATGAGTGGATGCTTTAAGCTTGAGGCCTTCAGCTTGAGGGTCGACGTGAGGATAACCAACGTGTCTGGAGAGAGGCTCTGGGACTACGATAAGCCGCTACCGTCGAGGGCCAGCCTCTCCATCGACATCAACATCATGGAGCCCACGCGCACCCAGGGGGGGATGGAGGCGCCGTTCATGTTCATGATAAGCTACTCGCCGCCCCTAGCCCACATAAGCGTGAAGGGGAGGGTCGTCGTCACTGGGACCAATGAGGAGGTGGAGGGCATGGTCCAGGAGCATAAGCGTAGCCGTCAGCCGCCAGCGCCCCTCCTACAGGCAGTGTCTACAGCCTGCCTAGCTGAAGCTATAGTGCTCTGTAGAAGCCTAAACGTCCCACCGCCCATCCCGCCGCTGACACCGCCTCCAAGCCAGCCGGAGCGCAGCCAGGAGGGCGGGCCTTTAAGCTACACTAGGTAGCTTAAGCTCAACTGTGCTAGGTAGCAAGGCTTCTCTAGAAACTTGTCAATACCCTCTACGTCAAACTTCTCGGGCTCCGCCTAGAAATAGCAAGCCTTAAATAGGGCGTCCCCTCGCGCGTGGGAAGGTCGGCCTCATAGAAGGTTGGAGCGTGGCCGCGGTCAAGGCTATCTGGGACGATGCTGGAACGCTGCTGGAGGAGGTAGCGGAGGCTGTCAGGCAGCTTCATCATCAGCCCAACGTGATCACCTTAGACCGCTCCAAGCTCAAGGCCTTAGCCGAGCAGCACGCAGTCAAGACGGTCTACGGGAGCCTCGTGTTCTCGACGAGCGTACGTAACCGCAGCGCTGCGCTGACGGTCTGCATCGGCAGCCCCAGGGTCATGGACTACGACGCCCTCACGGATAGGCAGAAGGAGCTCGTCCGCAGGGCCCCTGAGACCATTGAGGCCGTCCACCGCTACTTGAAGCGGGCCCCTCTGCTCTACGTGGAGAAGGTCATGGGGCGCAACGAGGAGTTCACCCCGAGGTGCATGATGTACGTATCCCTTCAGCGTAGGGACTCGATCAGGCTGGCGTACATGCTCGACATCCTGCTGTTCGACGGCGAGGGCGCCCGCATAGCTAACGGCAGCCCGGAGCTCTACTTGGTCTACGTGCCTGAGTGGCAGGAGAAGGATAGGCAGATACTGGTCTTCCCTGAGGTGGGTGTCACCTACGTCCTAGGCACGGACTACTTCGGTGAGGCTAAGAAGGGCTTCCTAAGGATGGCCATGTGGTTCGCTAAGCAGCGAGGCATGCTGGGCATCCATGCAGGCGCTAAGCTGGTGAGGGCTAGAGGCGTGGACGGTAGGCTTCGAAGGTACTCCATGCTCCTCTTCGGGCTCTCAGCAACAGGTAAGACCACTCACACCTGCCACCACCACGGCCTGGACGTGGAGAGGGGGGAGGGTATGGAGGCCGTCCAGGACGACGTGGTGTTCCTCAAGATGGATGGATCGGCGCTGGGGACTGAGAACGGCTTCTTCCTGAAGACCGACATAGACCCGGTCAACCAGCCCCTGATATGGGAGGCTGCGACGAAGAGCAACGCTGCGTTCGAGAACGTCATGGTGGACTACAAGGGTGAGGTAGACTTCCTAGATAGCACGCTGACCGGCAACGCTAGAGGCGTCTTCCCTAGGTCAGACCTCAACCCAGCCTTCGTCAGCCCCTCCATAAACCTACCCCCGCTCAGCGAGCTGGACGGCATGGTCATCCTCTTCATAACGCGCCGGAACACCGTGGTCCCCATAGCCTCCAGGCTAACGGTTGAGCAGGCTGCTGCCGCCTTCATGCTTGGCGAAAGCGTTGAGACCGCGGCTGGCGACCCGACGAAGGCAGGTAGGTCTGTACGCGTCGTGGGCACAAACCCATTCATCGTGGGCGACCCGGTCGAGGAGGGGCTTTGGTTCTACAACTTCCTCCGCTTGAACCGCGACAAGGTTCAATGCTACCTACTTAACACGGGCGGCGTCGGGGAGATAAGGGTTAGCAACGGCTATAGGACTTACGTTAAGCAGCGCTGCGCCCGCGTCGAGATAAGGGAGACGGCGGCCATCATAAGGGGCATCCTCAGGGGATCCATCAAGTGGAGGATGGACCCCTACTTCGGCGTCGAGGTCCCAGAGGAGGCTGAGGAGGTGGATCTATCTAGGTTCGACCTCAAGCGCTACTACAGCGATGAGCAGCTGGAGGCCTACGTGAGGGAGCTTAAGCTTGAGAGGGCTCGCTACCTCCTAGGCAGGTACAGGAGGTTTGTAGACTGCCTAGAGGTCGATGAGAGGGCGGCTAAGTACATGGGCCTAGACCTCGTCAATGAGGGGCTGGCTGCAGCCAGCCTGAAGGCCCCTCAAGAGCCTGAGGAGCTGCCCCCCTAGATGCGTGAGCGCTGAAGGATGGCCTGAAGGCCCTCATGGCTGGCTTGGCCTCGACCCCAGCTAAGGCTTAAGGCCTCAGGAGGCTATGCGTGAAGCCTAAGGCTCCATGGGGCGGCCAAGCTTAAGCTACGCCTCCTCGCTCCTCAGGATGTCGTCTACCCTCTCGAGGTCCTTCAGCGTGTTAACTGGAAACCACGTGTTCCTCGAGATCGTGAAGGCGTGTAGCTTCCCCTCCTCAGCTAGCCTTGGAAGTATGGTTGCCTCGAACTCCAGCGGCTCAGGGGCTTCAAGGTCTATGCTTTGAAGTATCAAGTCGTAGACCGGCGGCTCTATTATGTAGAGGCCCGTCGACGTAAGCACGTCTAGGGTCGGCTTCTCCTTGAACTCGGTCACTATGCCGTCTGAGTCAACCCTAGCCACCCCGTAGGGTAGGTCTATGCCTGAGGCTAGGGCTATGGAGGCTAGGACCTTGCTCCTCCTCACCGCCTCCACGTGGCTTAGCAGGAACCTAGCTGCCAGCGTCCTATCCGTGAATATGTCGTCCGGGTAGGTTATGAGGCTCCTCCTAGACCTATCTACGGCCCCGCTCTCCAAGGCGTTCTTCAGGGCCTTAGCCTTCCCAACCCACTTCACCTGAGGGTCTAAGCAGTAGCTCACCTTAACCCCATACCTCTCCCCTCCTCCTACATGCTTCATCAGCAGCTCGGCTCCATGCCCGACGAGCAGGATGAAGTCCCTGAGGCCGTTGTCCCTAAGGTACTCGATGCACCTATCTATAAGCGGCTTGCCCGCCACGCGTAGCAGCGGCTTGGGCTCGCTTATCGGGCCCATCCTCTTCGCTGAGCCTCCAGCCAGTATGAGGGCCTGAGTCCTGCTTGCCTCCTCCTTGAGCACGTCTAGGACGGTGACCTCTCCAATCCTCCGCCCGCCCACCTCCTGCCTGAGGAGGACGCTCAAGGCGATACGATTAAGCTTCAACCTCTTCAGGCCTTAAAAGGCTTCAGGGCTTGTCGGCGACCAGCTCCATGACCTGCCGAGGCGCGCCAGCCATGGGGCCTTAGACTTGAGCCAAGCCTCGTAGGCCTCATCGATGCTAGCTGAGGGCATCACGAACTTCTTGATGAACTCAACGTGCTCTTCGACCAGCTGCTTGAGGTATTCACGGCTTAGCCTGCCCGCGGCGAGCAGCTTGAAGGCTACCTCCAGCGGCCTGTAGAGGTAGGGTAGGCCGGCAGACTTAAGCTCCACCGCTACTCCAAGCCTCCCAAGCCTCTTAGCTAGCTCCCAGGCCTCGAGGCCAGCTAGGCATATAGGCCTCTCAGCCCGCGCAACGTGGAGAGCCAGCTCGTCGACCGCCCTGCTCAGCGACCTAGACCCCAGCTCTAAGCTCCTATTGAGGAGGCTCAGCCACTCATCTAGGTCGCGGGGCTTCACGCCGGCTATCGACGCCCTAAGCGTCAGCCTAGCCACGTCGCCAGCCAGCCTCCACTCCTCAATCAGCTCTGAGGCCTCACCGTAGCATAAGACGTCGGCCCCAAGCTCCTTAGCCACCTTGGCGGCTGCGTCAACCACAGGCTCAAGCACCCATAGTGCTGAGCGGGAGCTTGGAAGCAGCCCGCTTCTAACTGCCTCCTCTAGGGCTAAGGCTGGGTTTAGGCTACGCTTGAGCAGCTTCTCCATCCCCTTGGGGAGGTCGAGGAGGGCCAGCGTGGAGCCCCTAGCTAGGGCTTCAGCGTACATCGTGGTCGACGCCTTAACGGCCGCCGACCTCAGCCCCCTAGGCCTGAAGACTATGAGGAGCTCTACAGCTCCTCCAGCCTTCAACCCTCCACGCTCAGCCCCCTAGCTTCAGCATGCCTCCTGAGGGCCTCAGCGAAGACGTTGTAGGCCTCCTCGCTGAAGAGGCACATCAACACCCTCCTCAGCCTCGTCGAGCCCTTGAGGTGGTTGAGTATGGTGGGGACCATGACGTCGGCGCAGACCCTCAAGGGCACGCCGAAGGCCCCCGTGGAGATGGCTGGGAAGGCCAGGCTCTCAAGGCCCTTTTCATCAGCCAGCTTCAAGCTGCTAAGCGTAGCCCTCCTAAGCTTATCCTCCACGCCCTCCTCGCCCCACCTAGGCCCCACGGCGTGGATGACGTACCTAGCCTTGAGCAGGCCGCCGCTCGTCATCACGGCGCTGCCGACTGGACAGTAGCCTATTTGATCGCATTCCTCCTGGATGCGGGGCCCGCCCTTACGCTTGATGGCGCCAGCTACCCCGCCTCCAAGCTTCAACCTCTCGTTGGCCGCGTTGACTATGGCGTCGACGCCCAGCTCGGTTATGTCACCTAAGCAGAGCTCGAGGAGCCTATCGCCTACCCGAGCCTTCAAGTAGGCCACCTAGGGATGCCTCCTGGATTCACCCACTTGAGCTTATCTGCCTCGAGGCTCGATGCCGACTTAAGGGGCTGTTTCATAGTTGATGTTTAGGAGTTAGGTTTATAAGCTCTGATTCTGTTTATTATTGCAGGCGTTCAGCTATTTCAGGGTCTTCGGAGAAGCTGTTGAGGCCTAAGGAGGTTTGTCAACGTCTTGGTATTAGTTACCCCACTCTCTCTAGGTGGGTTAGGGAGGGCAGGATTAAGGCCGTTAGGACTGCTGGTGGCGTGTTTAGGGTTCCCGAGAGCGAGGTTAGGAGGATTGCTGAAGGGCTTCCAATAAGCAAAGAGGTCAGGGCAGTTATCTATGCTCGCGTATGCTCCTCAGGCCAGGAGAGCGATTTGGAGAGGCAGATACAGTACCTAACGCAATACTGCACCTCCAAGGGTTATAGAGTTGTTGATGTTTTAAGCGATGTCGCAAGCGGATTGAAGACCGATAGGAGAGGCTTGCTAAAGCTCTTTAACTACGTTGTTAATAGACAGATAGATGCAGTTGTAGTGACGTATAGAGATAGGTTAACGAGGTTCGGCTTTGAGCACCTAGAGCACTTCTTCAAGCAGTACGGTGTTAGAATCGAGGTCGTCTTTGGTGAGGAGCCCAAAGATGCTTACCAAGAGCTTGTAGAGGACTTAGTAGAAATAGTGACATCCTTTGCTGGAAAGCTCTACGGGATGAGGGGCCGCAAGAAGAAGAGGCTTGTAGATGGTTTCAAGAAGCTACTAGAGGAGGTTGAGGAGGGTGAGTGAAGTAGCTAGAACGGTTATCGTTAAGTCTGCACCTCTGCCCAGGAAATTGTTCAGGGTTTTCGTAGAGCTTGAAGGCATGTATAGGAATATGGTCGAGCAATTAATTCTCTACACTGTGAGGAGTGAGGTAGCGAGCTTCACTAAGTTGAGGGCTTTGAAGTACCGAGAGCTTAGAGCACTATACCCACAGCTACCATCACACTACGCCTACACAACGTGCCAAGACGCATCCACGAGGACTAAGAGCTTCTTTAAGCGTAAGAAGAGGGGTTTAGCGAAGAGGGAGTATCCAGAGGTCAACAGAGTCTCGATATGGCTTGACGACCACCTGTGGAGGATGAGGAGCTTGACAAGCATTGAGATAGCGACGCATAGAGGCCGGATTACCATTGAGCTAGAACCGCACAGGCAATACTGGAAGTACGTCAATAGTGGTTGGAGGCCAACTTCCGAGACTAAGGTGAAGCTTGTTAAGAAGAACAGACAACTATTCATTTGCTTGACATTCAAGAAGAGTGTTGAAGCATATAAGCCTAGAGGGTTCACTAGCGTAGACGTCAATGAAAACCGTGTGGCAATATTAGTTGATGGCAGAGCGTACTTCTTTGAGACTGGCTCCAGAGATACCGTCTTGGGTTACTACTATCGTAGGAAGAGGGTTGAGGAGAGGTATGACAAGCTCTATGGCGTTAAGTGCAGGGTTAAGAGAAAAATCCTTAGAAGGTTGAAGGAGAAGAAAAAGAAAAGTGATTTGAGGTGGAAGCTAGCAAACATAATCGTTAGAGTTGCTAAGGAGAAGCGATATGCTGTTGTCTTAGAGAAGCTCGGTAGAAGCCCTGCTAAAAATATGATTAATCACGTTAAGGATGACCAGCTCAGGCACAGGATATACCAAGCATCTTTTAAAGGCGCTCAAAGAGCTATTGAGGAGAAAGCTAAAGAACGCGGGGTTCCAGTAATCTATGTGGATCCAAGGAACACCTCTAGGACGTGCCCAATTCATAACGCTCTAGTTGTTTATGAGAACGGCAGTAGAATTGGCAGGTGCTCCATAGGCGGAGAGCGCTGGCACAGAGACGTTGTTGCATGCTACAATTTACTGCTTAGAGCCCGCCTAGGCGATGGGAGCGATGCTCCAAGCCTAAGCGGGTTGGAGGTAGATGGGAGCCTCGTGCCGTTGGGCTCGACGGCCGCCCACGACCCCATACCGATGGCTCGTGAGGTGTGGGCGAGGTGGAAGTCCCTAGGTGCAGCAAGTAAAAATAAATTAATGAGAGTGAGCATCTAGGGACAAACGGCTGCCAGATAATTATGGAGAAAAAGAAAAAACGGGGTTAAGGCTTTGCTAACGCTTAATGTGTAGCTTCCTCTCTATGTCTTCAGCGACGAAGTGGAGGAAGTCCTTAGCCTCCTCCTCCAGCTTCTTAGCGTCCACCTTACGCACCCGCTTCAGCTTTCTGGGCACTCCACATATAACAGGGGAGGAGGGGGAGGGAGGAGGCATCCCTACGTATTCCGCAGGGATCCTGCAGGGCTTAGCGATCGTTGGCCCTTAAGCGCGTGGGCTCTCAACTCAGCTGGCTCCTCTCCACCTTAAGCCCCTTCCCCTCAAGCCCCTTAATGAAACTGGCGTAGGCGGCCTCGCTCATGCCTATCAGCTCAGGTGGGTGCACGCCCCCTCCGCTCAGCTCGCCCCTCGCGGCCATGAGGGCGGCGGTGGAGCAGGCCGCAGCGGTAGCCTTAAGCAGGGGTGGGTCCACCGCATCCATGGAAACCAAGCGGCTCAAGCTCCTGCCCCCCTCGACCCCTACTGCTTCAACCTCTAGGATCAGGAGGTCGTCGATGAAGCCCCTCCAAGCCTCCCTGAGCAGATCCTCAAGAAGACGCCTGGGCCCGGCCGTCCCTGAAAGTAGGCCGAGCTCAGCCAGCGCCTTCATGGAGGCTAGGTGGCCTCTATGCCTAAGAGTCAGCTCGTCCATCTCGCGGGCCTTGATGGTCTTAAGCATGGTCCTCAGCCCGTCGCTGAAGAAGCCCTCGAGGAGGCCTACGCCTCCAACCCACACGTGAACCACCGTGCTCAGCGGGTCTACCTTGACAACCCTACCCCCACGGATGATTCTCGCTGGCCTCACGTACTCATCGAGTAGGTCGGCTAGGTTCCAAGTAGCTGCATGCCTGAGCGGCGGCTTGGGGGTCGATGGGATGGCCCCCACCCTCACGTGAAGCTCCCCAAGCTCCTTGAGCTCAGCGTAGGCCCTTCCAGCCAGGACGTTTGAGAGCCCTGGAGCCAACCCGCAGTCTGGAATTATCAGTGCTCCAGCCCTCTCAGCCTCCTCATTGAGGGTTAAGGGGTCCTCAGCGACGTAGGACACCGACACGAGCCTAGCTCCCTCCTCGACGGCCGCCCTCATGACCTTGAAGCCCAGCCGGCTGGGCAGGCAGTCGCAGGCGACGTCGAAGCCACTCATGAGGCGCCTCAGCGCTTGAGGCGACGAGAGGTCCTCCACCAGGGCCTCTACGCCCTCAGCCCTCTCGACGCTCGCTAGGGCCGATGGGTTAGCGTCCACCGCCACCACCTCCAGCCCAGCCTCAGCTAGCATGCGAGCTGCCCTCGAGCCCACGGCCCCGCAGCCTAGGACTGAGGCCCTCATCCCCGCCCCGCCTCAGCGGCTTGAGAGTTGGCGCTTGAGGCCTTGAGGCTTAAGCTGGGCGCGGCCTCCTTAATTGAGGCAGCCAGCGCCGCTAAGCCTACAGCGGTCAGCGAGGCCCCTAGGAGGAGCACGACCTTAAAGCCGATGGCGTCAGCTAGGTAGCCGCCCAAGACTGGGCCGACCGCCCAGCCGATATAGTGGACGCGCTGATATACCCCCATGGCCCACCCGCGCTCACTCACGTCGGCTACGTCAGCTACGTAGGCTGATGCGGCGGAGCCGAACATGGCCCACGCTGCCCCCTCTAGAAGCTGGATGAGGGCGGCCTGGGCGGCGGTGCTAATGAAGGCGTAGAGGGCGAAGGCAGCCGTGAAGCCAGCCATGCTGGCTAGCAGGACGCTCTTCCTCCCAACCCTATCGGATAGCCTGCCAGCCTGAGGGGAGGCTAGAGCTCCTGCTGCGGCTCCAGCGGTAAACACGATGCCCACCTCCGTGGCTGAGGCGCCTAGGCCGCGAGTGAAGTAGACGGGAAGTATGGAGTACACCATGCCCGAGCATGCCATCAAGGGCAGGGTCGACAGCGCTAAGGCTTGGACTGAACGCCTACTCAAGGCGAGGCCCCCGTTAAGCCTTGAGAGAGGCCTAAGAAGCTAGCGGGTTCTGAGCTATGTAGTCTTAAATGGACTTACATGGCTCTTGGGATTCATCAGCTTTGGGCTCCTCTTGAGTTCATTGGAGCCTTCATCAGCCTCTTCCCCTCCTTATCCCAACGTTGAATAGTTCTCGTAGTGGCTCCCAGTAGCATTTTAGCTTCTTTAAGCGTGTAGAGCCTCTCCATTGAGAGAAAATATTACTTAGCCTTTAAGTCTATCTATTTTGAGGCTGTTAACTGAGGCTTAGCGCGGCGCCTAGCCCTCCTTAAGCCTAGGGCTGTGCCCCCCACGGCGAGGATGGCTGCGGAGGCCGAGGCGATCACGGCTATGGATGCCGCTACCTTAAGCCTGACCCGCGTGGAGGTTGAGGTGTGCCCATAGGCATCGAGCCTCTGCCACAGGTAGCTTAGCTCCACCTTGTAGGGTCCTCCAGGCACGAGGCTGAAGACCGCTGCGCCGTGGTCGATGCGGGCTGTAAGCGTAGAGCCGTTGGCGACCGTCGCCCTGACCTCAGCTCCATCGATGGGTAGGCCTAGGAGGTCGAAGGCCTCGACCCGTAGGTCGTAGACCAAGCAGGCCACGTTGAAGCTGCTGGGGGAATCCACCTTAAGCTCCAGGGGCCCGGGCTTTACGTCGCATCCACGCCATCGCACCTCCATCAGGGTCCAGGTGCCGCTCGGCATCCATACGCCGATGAACTCAGTAAGCGTTAGGTTGGCGTCCACGCCCTTTAACATCACGTAGGTGGGTGGAGGTATCTTGCGCGAGGCCTCAGCGTCGGTGAAGGCGAAGGAACATAGGTACTCGGTGCGCCAAAGGGCCCTCAGCGTCTTCGGCCCATCCACCAATACTTCCACTGATGGCGAGGGGGAGGCTACGTCGCCCACCCAGGCTGTAAAAACCCTTCGAGTCCCGTTGCCATGGCTAAAGGGCGAGGTCACCGAGACCGTCACGCGCGACCCCTCGAACACCCAGCCTCCACCGCTAGGTGAGCCGTAGGGGGAGTCCACCTCAACTAAGTGCTGGCGGGCGTAGAGGGCCTCAAGGGTTAAGCTACGCTCCAAGCTCACCCGCCTAGGGTTCTCAGCCACCCCGTCGCTCCACGACCTGAACACGAGCCTGGAGCGCTCCATGTAAGCGTAGACGGGCTCGACGACCACCACGTGGCCTCCAGCTGAGAGGTGGAGCTCAACGCACCCTGAGGCGTTGGCTCGATGGAGCTCGCCGTCCACCTCGACCCCAACCCCCTTCATGGGCACCCTCACCACCAGCCTCACCTTCACTTCCAGGCCCAGGGAGGCCTCGTTGTCTCCCTCATCCCCCTCAAGGACTGCGTTTCTAGCGTCTGCCACCCAGCTCACCTTATGTAGGCCGGGCGTGGCGATCCACGCGACGGAGAGCACCTTGGACTCCCCCGCCCTCAAACCCTCCACGTCGAGTGAGGAGTGAAGGGAGCCATCCACGTAGACGTCCACCCTGAATGGAGGGGCGTCCTCCTCGCCTTCGTTTACCACCTCTGCCTTGAGGAGCGTTATGAAGCCCTCCAAGACCTCTTCAGGCTCAACCCAGCACCTCCTAAACGTTAGGTCGGGCAGCCACCAGGCCGCCTTGACTAGGTAGCTTCCATCGCGTCTATCGAGGAGGCGGATGCTGAGCCTATGCAGAGGGTCGCTGAAGGTCGAGACCACACCAGGGCCTAGGTTGAGGGCTGCGTCCCCGAGGGAGGGGGTCGAAGGGTTTGCGTCGACTACCCTAACCACTCCCTCGCTTAGGGAGTCGTCGCATAGGGTCACGAGCACCCCCTCGCCCGGCAGGGCTGAGTCGAAGCCGAGCTTGGCCCTCACCTCGACCATGTAGTATGAGGTCGGGCCCAAGGGGACCTTGAGGGCTTGGTAGCTGTTGCTCAACGCCTCAAGTGGGTCGATCCAAGCCTCGGCGCGCCCTCCTGGCTCGACGACGAGGACGCGGCTCGAGGCGAGCCAGTCCAGCTTGATCTTCGACCAGGCCGTGAAGTGGGCTGGGCTGCTGCCCATGGGTGCGCCGTTCCAGCATCCAGCCGCCATCGGGTCCCAGGGCCCTACGTACTCCCTCTCGGCGCCATAGAGGTCGGGGAGGCCTAGGCAGTGGCCTAGCTCATGCACGTACACGCCTACAGGATCCGCCTCTGAGACCGTGGCTACGCCAAGCCTCAAGGAGCCCTCATCGGTGAGCACCTCGACCGGGCCTACGCAGGCTGAGCTCCAGATGTCCACTTCGTTGTGCGTGATCGCTTCGTCGAGGCCCGCGTGGACCACCAAGAGGATGTCGTAGAGCGTGTAGTTCACGTGGGGGTCTGAGGCCTTGATGGTGTCCTGGATGAGGGCGTCGAAGTTCACGCGGCCTCGGCCGTAGTACTCCATGGTGTTGGGGAGCACAAACCACCCGAAGCTATGGATGATTAAGCGCGTCGCGCCGAAAGAGGCCTCCTCGAGGTAGCTGTTGAGCCTGCTGAACAGCGCATTGAGGTCTGAGTCGGAGGCCGCGTGCTTTACGTCGGTGAACTCAACGAGGACCGCGGCCACCTTGATCTCGCCCCTCGCGGTGTAGGCCTCAGAGCTGGCGGGCAGCGAGGCTAGGATGGCTACGGTAAGTAGGACGAAGGGCACTAGCCATCTACGTGAGGCCCCTCGAGCTTGCTTCAAGCCGGCTTGCCCCTAGCTTAAGCAGCTGCCGGTGGCCTTAAGCTGTAAGCTACCGTCGGCTGCGGATGCGCCGATGGCGATGCGCCATGCTTGCGACATCGGCGTTGCGATGCCAACTAGGGTTTAAGTGAAGGCGCTCCCTCGAGTTTATTGAGTATGGTGGAGTTCGGCGGAAGCCGAGCGTGATGGTTAGAGCTAACTCGCCCCAGGGCCCAAGGGCTCCAGCGAAGGTAGAGCTTACATGCACCATGGGCTTCACGGCAGCCCCGCCAGCCTAAGGAGTAGAGGCGGCGAGCTTGGATGGAAGTCGTTGATAGCGTTTAGAGGAAAATGGTCGCACAAGTCTTGTTTTCCAGCAAAACTTTATTGGAGCCTGAAATGCTGGTTGAGGCTTATGGTGTGCCTCAAGAGCCGATGGATGGGAGAAGGCACGACGAAGGCCGTAGGCCTCGCCTTAAGGTATCTGGATGAGGGATTGAGGGCTGATGAAGAAGGGCCCTATTCGCGCGCCTGAAAATTTGCGTGAGGCTGCTTAAGAGGCTGTGAAGGGACTTTCGATGCGTTTCAACTTTACGACTTCTTATCTAGCGTCGAGAGGATGGCTGAGGATGCAAGCGCGTCGCAACGCGCTGATAAGCTATGGGCGCTGAGGGCGGGGCGTTCGTCGGCATTTTATCGTTAAACACCATGACAACGATGTTTACATGTAGCTAATCCTAAGCTAGAGGGGCTTATATCTGGGTGGTTGCATCCTTGCGCTTGCAACGAGGATCCTATCCGCGTACGCAGCGTTGACAAGCAACACTCGAGCCGCTGCCGCGACTCCTCAAGGAGGGTGACCTTTAAGGCGCACGTAGAGGACGCCAAAAAGCTCACCGAAAAACTTGGGAAGCGTATGGAGGGGCGGGCTGAGAGGATGGATGTAGCGGCTTAACTTAGCGGCCTAGCGACCTGACTTTGGGCTTTAAGTATCCCAGCCAGCTTTAAGTAAGTGTGGCGCGTAGCGCTCTAGGCCATGATTGTCGCCATCCCCAAGAGGCTTGCCGAGGAGCTAGGGAGTAGAGGATTCGACGTAGAGTCCCTCATCATAGACCTCCTGACCAAGCTCTTAAACCTAGATCCAAAGGTGGCCGCTGAGTCCCACCTCGAGCTCGCTGAGAGGTACTTCGAGGAGGGGCAGGGCTCTCGTCGACAAGGACCCCGTCCAGGCATCTGAGAGGCTCTACAAGGGCGCTGAGGAGGTCGTCAAGGCCCTTGCAGCGCACTTCGGCCTGAGGGACATACTCGAAGATGTCGAGAAGAGCGGAAGGTGGAGCGTCACGAGGCTTGAGAAGGCCGTCTTAAGGATATCTAAGAGGTTGGGAAAATGGTTCAAATATGCGTGGGATGCTGCATGAGCCCTACACGTATGGGGCTTCCACGAAGCGAAGTTCGACGCTGAGGACGTGAGGGAGAGGACGTCAGCCGTGGAGAGGATGGTTCTAGAGGCGCGAAAGGTGCTTGAGGGAAGGTAGGCATAGGCGCAATGAAGCTAGACCTTCAGCGGCTGATGCCTTGAGCTAGGCTTAGGGGCACTGCATGAGCTGAAGCGTTGATTGAAGGGGTGACGCGCAATAATGGCGTAAACTTGAGGAGGCCTGAGGCGGCGCGCGTGGCGGAGAGCGTGACGCCGGGCCCTACGAGGCTCGAGCCCCCTTGAGCGAGCACACGAAGCCTGGGGTCGGCTGATAGGCCACGCCCAGCTGGAGGAGCCTGTTGAGGGCTGACTCGAAGGCCTCGCGGCTGATGCCTTCAGCTTGAGCGGCCTCCATCAACGAAGCCACCTCGACGGGCTGGCTGGGGAGGTTGGCTTCAAGCCACTTGACGGCCTTGCCCATGCCCTTAGCGTATTGAAGGTGGGTTGAGAACCATTCAGCCCTAGGCTTAGGCTGCAGCTTGAGGCTCGGCTCGGGGCTCGAGGGGGCCTTCATGAAGCTGGCCAGCGTGACTGGCTGCGCCGCCGTGAGCGGCTGCTTAGGCGCGGCTGGCTGGGCTGCGATCCTTCTCTTAAGCTTAGGTAGGGCCTTGTCCAGCTTATGCAGCAGCTCCTTCATCCTCCTCACCCTGTGGACGCTGGCCCAGTAGAAGGCTTCATCCATGCTGCGCTCGGTGATGAACACTGTGGCCCTTCCAGCCACCCTCCTACCCGTCCTCCCCTTGCGCTGGATGAACCTTATCTCGCTGGGGACGGGCTCGTAGAACATCACGTGATCCACCTCAGGTATGTCCAGGCCCTCCTCAGCTATGCTGGTGGCCACGAGGACGTTGAAGCGCCCAGACCTCAAGCCGCTCAAGACCTCCTGCTGCTCGCGCTGAGTCATCCCTTCATCTCGGCCCCTAGAGGCTTGGCCCACGAACCTGCTCGCTTGAACGCCAGGCAGCTTGGACAGCTCGTCAAGTATCACGTTGGCTGTGTCCCTATACTGCGTGAACACTATCATCCTTGAGCCGGGCTTGGACTTAAGCTGCTCAGCGACCGCCTCCTTCAAGGCTTGAAGCTTAGGGTGCCTGACCCCCTCAGCCTGCTTCATGTAGAACCTAGCCTCAGCGAACAGCGGGTCGGCTAGGATGGAGCGGTGGGCTCGGCTGCCCTCCTCAGCCTCCTTGACCAGCGTGTCCTCCATGAAGGCCTTAAGCGTGTCTAAGCCTTGAGTCTCTAGGAGCTCCAGCATGTGCGCTACGGAGATGGCTGCGGTGGTTTGAGCCTTCACATGATATAGGTAGCCGCCCTCACCGCTATCCAGCCTAGACTGAAGCTCCTCGTTAAGCTTGAGGAGGAGGGTCTTAGAGACCTCGCCGGGCTTCCTCCCCGCGAGGAGCCCCATCGACTGGAGGGCCTTAACCCTCTCCTCGAGCATGGACTTTAGGCAGGACCTTATCTTCTCGTACTCAGGGGGGAGCTTGACCCTACGCCACGTCAGCTTGATAGGGTGGATGTAGGGGGCTACATCCTCGTCGTCGTCCGTCCTCACCTCGATGGCCTCTATGAAGAGGCTTCGGCATACCTGCTTAACCCCCTCCTCGTCCCCACCCGGCGATGCGGTCAAGGCGAGGATCAGGGGGTCTGGGCTCTCCTCCATGAAGCGCTTAGCCACCTCCACGTACGCGTAGCCCCCTCTAGCCCTATGGGCCTCGTCGAAGATGATTAAGGAGGCCTCGCGCAGCGAGATGAGGCCGTCGGCCGCGTCGTTGCGGATCACCTGAGGCGTGGCGAAGATGAGGCTGGCTCCCCTGTAGAGCTCGACGCGCTTGTGCTGAGGGTGGTGGCCAGTGAGCACAGCCATGGAGGGCTCGGGGACGTTGAGGGCCTCCTTGAACCTCTCGTAGTGTTGAAGGACTAGGGGCCTTGTAGGTGCTAGGAAGAGCACCTTCCCACCCACCTCATGAAGCCTGTGGGCGGCTACGAGGGCGGCTATCATCGTCTTGCCTAGCGCCGTGGGTAGGACGACTAGGGTGTTCGATTTAAGCGCCCTCTCCACTATCCTACGCTGGTAGAGCCTATCCTCAACGACCCCTGGCTTGATGAGGGGATGCTCCACGAACCTACGCTCAGGCCTCAGGGGCTGGGCTTCAGCCACTTCCTTCCGCTCAAGGCTTGAGCCAAGCCCTTATAGGCCTTGCCCCCAGCCTAGCGGAGGTTGAGGATGGCGGCTGCCTCCAAGCTGGAGGCTAGGAGTGGGGAGTTCTACCTACTCGAGGGCGCCTTGAAGGCTAGGGTAGTCAGGGGGGAGGCTGAGGTATGTGGAGCGAGGCTGGAGGAGGGCGAGGAGTTCATAGTCGTAGCTGGGAGGGCGACGGCCCTAGAGGCCTTGAGCGACCTGAGGCTTGAGGTGAGGCTGGGGGAGGGCGCGAAGGTTGAGCGTTCAGCGTCAACGATTCCACGCGAGTGGCGTGGCTTAGCTGAGGAGCTTGAGCCGCTTAGGGGGGCAGTCATGATAGTCGGGGAGCCAGATACAGGAAAGACCTTCCTAGCCACCTACCTAGCCAACCGCCTCCTTCAGGCTGGGCGCGCCGTAGCCGTGGTGGACAGCGACGTCGGCCAGTCGAGCATAGGGCCTCCAGCCACCATAGGCGCCGCCAAGCTGACGAAGCCGCTGGCCAACCTACTCGACGCCCCCATGGAGCTGGGCTACTTCGTGGGCTCCACCAGCCCCTTAGGCCACCTCCTCCCCATGGTGGTCGGGGTCCAACGCTTAACCTTCAAGCTCGCGCCCTCCTCCGACCTAGTCTTGATAGATACCACGGGCATGGTTCATGGGGGGGCGGCTAGAGCCTTGAAGCTCCATAAGGCGGAGGCCGTGAGGCCCAAGCTAACCATCCTCCTCGAGAGGCGCGGTGAGCTCAGCTCGCTGGCTAGGCAGCTTAAGGCCATGGGCTTGGAGGCTAGAAGCCTGCCAGCCTCGCCTTGGGTTAAGCCTAGAGGCCTTGAGGAGAGGAGGGCGTTGAGGGAGAGGGCCTTTCAAGCCCACTTCAGGCGGAGGGGGGTGGTGGAGGCCTCCTTCGAGCTGAGCTGTACGCCCTTAATGGGGAGCTTCATAGGTGTAGGCAGGCAGCTGAGCGGGGCTGAGGCTGAAGCGAGGCTTGGGATGAAGCCTCTCTACTGCGAGGAGCTTCCTGAAGGGTTCGTGGTCGTCGTTGAGGACTCAAGGAGCCTAGCTGAGGTTAGGGGGGCCGCAAGGGTGTTCAAGGCCTTGAGGAGAGGG
>Ga0272445_1000498_pt1 | contig 36658 bp, 48 predicted proteins | sample YNPCB0031_FD_194404 | JGI IMG/M metagenome (GOLD analysis project Ga0272445, IMG submission 194404) | Hot spring sediment microbial communities from Yellowstone National Park, WY, United States - YNP-CB-003-1 | ecosystem: Environmental > Aquatic > Thermal springs > Hot (42-90C) > Sediment... | reverse complement strand
ACTCTGTAAGGATAATCTCTTTAATCTCTTTTTTTGTAAGGGTCTTCTGCATAAAAAAATAATCGCATATTTAAAACTAAAATGTCAATTAATCCTGTGAATCTTCAGGAAGTTTGTCTTTCCTTCCCTGAAGGAAGGTGGAAGGCTTCCTGTTATTACTATGGTATCACCATTCCTTGCAAGGCCTGCCCTTAGAAGGGTCCTTTCCACTTCTCTTAGAATCTCGTCAGTAGAGTTAAGCCTCTTCATGAGCATAGGCCTTACCCCATGATAGAGGCAGAGCCTTCTTAAGACCCTCTCATCAGGTGTGAAGGCTATTATGGGAACAGGGGGCCTGAACTTCGAGATAAGCCTTGCTGTAAAGCCTGTCTTTGTGAAGGCAACAATGAATTTTACTTTAATATTTCTTGAGATTGAACAGGCTGCCTGACTAATTGCCTCAGGTGGCGAAGTAACAGTAGGGAAACCATATTCATGGGCAGGAATGATATTGACCTTCTCAATGAAAGAGCTCTCTGTATAAAGAATTATCCTCTTCATCATCCTCAGGGCCTCTACAGGATACAGGCCCCTTGCTGTCTCACCAGAAAGCATAAGGGCATCTGAGCCATCAAGGATGGCATTTGCCACATCTGTGGCCTCTGCCCTTGTTGGCCTTGTATGGTGCGTCATGGATTCAAGCATCTGTGTTGCTGTTATGGTGAGCCTTGCCATTTCATTTGCCTTTTTTATAAGTTCCTTCTGAATGATTGGTACCTCCTCTGGTGGAACCTCAACTCCGAGGTCTCCACGGGCAATCATTATGCCTTCAACCTCCTCCAGAATCTGCTCAATATTCCTCACCGCCTCTGGCTTTTCTATCTTTGCTATTATGGGGATGGAGATCTTCTTTTTTTTGAGCCATGCCTTTGCCTTTTTTATATCACTGGCATCCCTTACAAAGGAGAGGGCTATCATGTCAACTCCCTCCTTTATGCCGAATTCAAGGTCTTTTTTATCCTTATCTGTAAAGGCCTCTTCCTTAAGGTCACTATGAGGGAAATTTACGCCCTTTTTCGAGCTCAGCAATCCACCTTCCACCACCTCGGCAATTAAGGATTTCCTTGTCCTTTCTTTAATCCTCAGTTCAATGAGCCCATCATCAAGAAGGACTTTTTCACCTGGCTTCAGGTCCTCAAGGAGTCTTCTATAAGAGATGTATATCCTTTTCTCGTCACCTGTATCTGTACCAGGCAAAAGCTCTATCTCAGAACCTTTTTTCAGTTCAACAGAACCTCCTTTGATCTCTCCTATCCTGAGTTTTATTCCTTGAAGGTCCTGAAGGATGCCCACAGGCCTTTTAAGCTCTTTTGAGAGTCTCCTTATCTTCCTTATAAGCTCTCTGTGAAATTTGTGGTCACCATGAGAGAAGTTCAGCCTTGCCACATCCATTCCTTCAGAAATCATCTCCCTTAATATCCTTTCATCAGAGGAGGCAGGACCTATGGTGCAGATTATCTTTGTGGCCCTTTCCATTAGATTATGGCTCCAGCTTAGTTTTCATTTCCTGATTAATCATAACCACCTCTACATGTCTCTGCCAGAGAGAACCCCTTTCCTTATAATCTGTCCTGTAATGGGCACCAACACTTCCCTTTCTCTCCATGGCAGAAAGGACGATAGCCTCCGAGACCATAAGCATGTTTTTTAGCTCAGCCTCTTCCCTTGTAAGATAAAGGGCTTCTGTAAGAAATCTCCATTTTTTAATCCCTTCCTTTGCCTCTTCAAGGGATTTGCCACATCTTATTATTCCCACCTTTTGCCACATGAGCCTTTTTAATGACCTTTTTATATCAAGGATGGTCTCCTTTTGGATTGAGCTGAATTCCAGGTCTCTTATAGAGATATCTTTTTTAACAGAGGCATTTTCTCCATAAAGACCAGCTGCCATGCCTGTTCTTGCACCATAAACAAGGCCTTCGAGAAGACTGTTACTGGCGAGTCTGTTTGCACCGTGCACACCTGTACAGGCTACCTCTCCGCAGGCAAAGAGTCCTTTTATATTTGTTGCTCCACTGAGGTCTGTCTTGACTCCACCCATTATGTAATGGGCTGCAGGGCTTACTGGTATGAGGTCTTTCGTGATATCTATTCCATAACTCAGACAGGTTGTATAGATTCTGGGGAATCTCTTTTTAACAAAATCACTGTTAAGATGCCTGAGGTCGAGGTAAACATGTTCGGAACCAGTCTTTACCATCTCAGAGACTATTGCCCTTGAGACAGCATCCCTTGGTGCAAGCTCTGCCAGGGGATGGTAATTTTTCATGAAGAGTTCTCCCTTTATATTCCTCAACAATGCACCTTCTCCACGCATTGCCTCACTTAGAAGGAAATTCGGAGCTCCTTTAAGGTATAGGGCTGTTGGATGGAACTGGACAAATTCCATGTCCCTCAGGACAGCACCTGCCCTCAGGGCTATTGCCATTCCATCACCTGTTGCAACCGGAGGATTTGTTGTTCTTTCGTAAAGCTGGCCTGCTCCACCTGTAGCAAGGACAACGGCCTTTGAGAGTATCAGGGAGACCTTTTTTTCTTTCTGCCTGCTCACAATTGCACCAAGACATTTATTATCCTCAACTATGAGGTCAAGGACAGAGGCATGAGGGTATTTTTTTATATTCTTAAAACTCAAAGCCTTATTGAGGAGAACCCTCTCGAGCTCCTTACCTGTTGAATCACCATGGGCATGGAGGACCCTTCTCTTTGAATGGGCAGCCTCCTGAGTGAAGGCGAGTTTTGTGCCTTCTCTGTCAAACTGTGCTCCCCATTCTATGAGTTCCATAATCCTTAAAGGACCTTCCTCAACAAGAACTCTTACTGCCTCTTCATTACAGAGGCCATCACCTGCCCTGATTGTATCTTCATAATGAATACCTACCTCGTCTTCATCACTCAGGGCAACAGCTATCCCTCCCTGAGCATACTCCGTTGAGGATTCCGTTGGTATGTCCTTTGTTATTACAGTGACCTCTCCAAACTGAGCAAGCTCAATGGCAGCCCTCAGACCCGCAACACCACTGCCTATTACGAGAAAGTCCGTAATTTCGAATTCCATATTAAAGAGTATATATTTAAGTGATTTATGTCAAGTAGAAATTGAAACAGGGCAAAGATGAGTTCTTCCAGCTTCCGTCACTCCTTGGAGGTACCTTTGTTCTTGCCCTTTTGTCCCTCTTGAGTTATGTGATGATGGGAAAGTAGCAACATGAAAAACTGGATAGAGGTATTTTCAATTGTTGATTTCGTATCTGTAGGGATACTCCTTACTGCAGTGGCACTGAATGGCATGAGGAGGCTCGAATCCTCAGTGAAGGCCTATGCGGTTAACTCCTGGCTTTTATCAGCCCTGATCGGTATTGTTGCATTTATGATAGGAGAGTCCCACCTCTATGCTGCATCCCTCGTTACATTTATTAGTAAGGGTGTAGTTATACCTATATTTTTGAGAAAGATTGTCAGGGAAATGAAGGTTACCCATGAGGTTGAGCCTTATATCAGCAACGCCCTTTCTCTTACCATATCGGGCTTGCTCGTTGCCATAGTCTATGCCTCTCTCAAAGAGGGTATATTCATAACAGGTTTTTCAAGGAATGTCCTCCAGATATCCCTTGCAGTGATACTGATTGGTCTCTTTACAATGATAACCAGAAGAAAGGCTATCACTCAGGTGATAGGCCTCCTGTTTATGGAGAACGGGCTTTTCCTTGCAGGCTTTTCCCTTACATATGGCATGCCCATGATTATAGAACTGGGTGTCCTCTTTGATATGCTTATGGGCATAATTATACTCGGTATATTTGCTGTTCAGATAAAGAGGGCCTTTGCCTCCTCTGACCTTGATAAATTAACGATACTGAAGGGATAAAGATGATAACGATACTCTTGATTCCTGTTGTTACTGCAATTATATGTTATCTCTTAAAGGGTCATCGTCTAACAGGTTATGTGAGCATGGCAGGCTCGCTCTTGCTTGCACTGGCATCAATACCTGTTATTAGAGATGCCTTTTCATCAGGGATTTCTGAGGCAGGGCTTTTATATATGGATGGCCTTTCAGCATATATAATGAGCCTCGTGATATTCCTCGGTATAGCCTCTGCTATCTATTCCATTCATTATATTGACCATGAGCTCCATGTCGGTCTTATAGATAAAGATGGCATAAGGAGATATTATGGCCTTTTTCATCTCTTTGTCTTTACCATGCTCCTTGTTACTGTCTCGAACAATCTTGCCCTTATGTGGATTGCCATAGAGGCAACAACCATTGTCTCTGCTGTGCTTATCGGACTTGGCTACACAAAGAGGCCCATGGCTATTGAGGCTGCCTGGAAGTATATAATCCTCTGCACCGTCGGGATTACCTTTGCCCTTCTTGGGACATTCATCACCTATTATGCCTCTATCTCTGTAAGAGGCACAGAGGGTATTCTCAACTGGACAGAACTGCGAAAGGTGGCACCAGGGCTCAATCCTTCAACCATGAAGCTTGCCTTTATTTTTGTCCTTGTAGGTTATGGGACAAAGGCAGGTCTTGCACCATTGCATAACTGGCTTCCTGATGCCCATAGTGAGGCACCAAGCCCAATAAGTGCCCTCCTTTCAGGCATACTCTTAAATACTGCCTTTTACGGGATAATGAGATTTCTCTCTATCGTGGAGCCATCAACAGGGAGCCTCTTTACAGGGAATCTCCTGATCCTCTTCGGTCTCATCTCCACGGGGATATCATCAGTATTCATCCTTGTTCAGGAGAACTACAAGAGACTCCTTGCCTATAGCAGTATTGAGCATATGGGTATTATATCTCTCGGCACAGGCATTGGAGGTCCTTTTGCACTTTATGGAGCCCTTTTGCACATCCTGAACCATAGTATTGCTAAGCCTTTAATGTTCTTTGCATCAGGGATGATACAGGCCCATTATGGCTCAACAAGGATAGACAGGGTGAAAGGAGTCCTTTCAAGACTTCCATTCCTCGGCACACTGACATTCCTTGGTGCCCTATCCCTCGCAGGAAGCCCTCCTTTTAACATCTTTATAAGTGAATTCACCATCTTCAAGGCAGGGGCTGATAAAGGACTCTGGCCTGTGGTAGGAGCATTCCTGGTATTTGTTGTTGTCGTCTTTTACGGTATCCTGTCAGGCTTTAGCAGGATATTATTTGGCAATTCAGAGACAGAAACTCAGGGCTTGAGGATTGAAGGTTCAGGGGCAGTGCTTCAGCGTTTTGTTATGTTTGTTATGGCTGCTGTCGTTTTGATACTTGGCATCTGGATACCTGATTTTATTGACAGTGCCATCTGGTCAGGTGTAAGGAGTATATTGGGTGAAGGGGTAAGGTAAGAATGGAGAGAATAAAAAATAAGGCATTAAATATAAGGGAATATCTGAATGAGAGCTATATTGAGGTAAAAAAGGAGGACTTCAGGGAGACCTGCCTTTATTTATGGGATACTAAGAAGGCGCTCTTGAGACTTATGTTTGCAACAGATGAAAGAGAGATTGACAATGCCTTCAGGGTATATGCGGTATTTTCTATCCCCGGACAGGATAAATTCTATATAATCTATATCTCACTAAGGGATGACCTTACCTTTCCTTCCATAACAAAAGAGATTCCTGCTGCCCACTGGTATGAACGAGAGATAAGGGATATGTTCGGCCTTGAGCCAAAAGGTCATCCTGACCCAAGGAGGCTTGTGTTTCATAGCTCCTTTCCACCTGATTCCCATCCCCTTAGAAAGGACTGGAAGATCACGGAGCAGGAGCTTAAGGAATGGGGAGATGGGATTATCCATAAGGTTCCCTATGAATTTATGAAGGTAGAGGGCGAGGGTATTTACGAGATACCTGTTGGACCTGTCCATGCAGGGATTATTGAGCCAGGCCATTTCAGGTTCAGTGCAGTTGGAGAGACCATATTCTTTCTTGAGCCAAGGCTCTTTTATACCCATAAAGGCACAGAGAAGCTCTTTGAGCAAATCACCATTGAGGATGGCGTGAGGCTTGCAGAAAGGGTTTCTGGCACATCGTCATTCTCCCATTCTACTGCCTATTGCATGGCAGTGGAAAGACTGGCAGGTATCGAGATAACAGAGAAGGCAAAGGCAGTAAGGACGCTCCTTCTTGAGCTTGAGAGGCTCTATAACCATATTGGTGACATTGGAAACATGTGTGCTGGAACCGGGCTGGCTGTTGGTAATCAAAGAGGTGCACTGATAAAAGAGATACTCATGCAATTGAATGAGAGGCTTACAGGAAGCAGGTATCTCAGAGGTGTGAATGTGATTGGTGGAGTGAGGATAGATCCATTCCTTAAGGCAGATGATATATTATCCACTGTCTCTAATCTTACAGAGCAATATAAGGCCCTTATGAAACTCCTGCTCGGAAGCGTCTCCCACATAGAGAGGCTTGAGAATACTGGAAGGCTTTCAAAGGATATAGCCCGAAGATTAGGGGTAACAGGGGTTGCGGCAAGGGCATCGGGTATAAATGATGATATAAGAAAGGCCCACCCCCATCTTTTATATGACAGGCTCGATTTCGAGGCACATACGATGGCAAAGGGTGATGTCTTTGCAAGGATGATGGTAAGGGCAGAGGAGACAGAGTGTTCTATATCAATGATAAATGCCTTGCTCGAAAATCCATACAGGGGTGAATTAAGGGTAGAGGTAAAGGAGGTCCCTCCATATAAGTGCTCCCTTGGCTACACAGAGACGCCAAGGGGCTCGGTATTTTACTGGGTAATGTCAGGGAAGGACAGAAGACCCTTCAGGGTAAAATTGAGGTCTCCCTCATACTGTAACTGGCCTGCTGTGCCTTTTGCAGTGCATGGAAATATTGTGCCTGACTTTCCATTATGCAATAAGAGCTTTAATCTAAGCTATTCAGGAACAGATATGTGAGGGCTGATGGTTTTTTTTATGATATAATGAGATATGATAAACTGGAGAGAAAGGATAATAGTTGATATGCCAGATGATTTATATGAAAGGGGTGAATAAAGATGAGACAGGTAATTATTTATCCTGGAGAGGATGGCTACTGGGTTGCGGAATGCCCGAGTTTGCCTGGTTGTATCAGTCAGGGAAGGACGAAAGAAGAAGCTATTGCTAATATTAAAGAGGCTATTGAAGGTTATATAAAAGCACTCAAAGAAGATAATCTCGCTATTCCTGAGGAGCGCTTTGATGCACTCCTTGTGGCTGTATGAGTAAATTACCTGTTATTTCAGGAAGGGAGTGTGTCAAGGCTCTCGGTAAAATTGGTTTTTATTTTAAGAGACAGGAGGGAAGTCATATTATTTTAAGGCGTGATGACCCATTCACTCAGATAGTAGTTCCTGATCATAAAGAATTAGATAGGGGGACATTACGGGCAATTATAAGACAGGCTGGTATTAGTGTGGATGAATTTATAAATCTCCTTAATCAATAGAAGGTAATCTATAATTTAGTGCGACAGAGCGGCAGAGCGACAGACTTTATAAGGAATAAATTTTTCCTTAATATGACTATCGTACTATCGCACAGTCGCTCGGTCGCACTAATTTCTGTCGGGGAAATGTTAGAGCAGATATTTAAAAATCTTTTCTCGAGAAAGCCTGTCTTGCCATATCCTGAAGGCTTTAAGCTAAAGCCAGGGGAAGAGGCCATAGTTGTTGAATTTAAGCAGAAGATAGATCCTGTCTTTGGCAGGTCTTTAGGGCAGGGATCTTAAAGCTATTGATTCACCTTCGCACCTCTTCACCTTTTCATCAATAATTTTTTTACACCCAATGGGTGGCGAAGGTAACAGTCAGACACTATCATCTCCTGCTTGATTTAGTTTAAAATGATAAGGAGTATTAAGGAATGGAAGCAAGGGCAAAGGTCATAATAGCTGACAGCAGGCAGATGAAAGAGGTAGCAGATGAAGAGGTGGATTTAATCATAACATCTCCTCCCTACTGGCATATAAAGGATTATGGGGTTAAGGGGCAGATAGGTTATGGGCAGACCCTCCATGAATATTTAAAGGATCTATATTATGTCTGGAAAGAATGCTATCGTGTCCTTAAAAAAGGTGGAAGATTCTGTCTGAATATAGGAGATCAATTTGCGCGATCAGTTATATATGGGAGATATAAGGTAATACCAATTCATGCTGAATTTATAGGGCAATGTGAGGAGATTGGCTTTGATTTTATGGGTTCTATTATATGGCAAAAGAAAACTACTATGAATACAACTGGTGGTGCAAATGTGATGGGCTCATTTCCTTATCCACCAAATGGAATTGTTGAGATAGATTATGAATTTATACACATTTTTAAGAAACCAGGCAAAAGCAGGATAGTCTCAAAAAAGATAAAAGAGGCATCCCGACTCACAAAGGAGGAGTGGAAAGAATATTTTTCAGGGCACTGGCGTTTTGGTGGAGCGAGGCAGATAGGGCACGAAGCAATGTTTCCCGATGAATTACCAAGAAGAGCCATAAAGATGTTTAGTTTTGTTGGTGATACAGTGCTCGATCCTTTTCTGGGAAGTGGCACTACCATAAAGGTCGCATTAGAACTGAAAAGAAATGCTATCGGTTATGAGATTAACAGGGACTTTCTGAAAATAATAAAACAAAAGGTCGGGATAAATAATATCCAGATTATTGAAAGAAATGAAGATATATTAGAACTACCTCTTATAGAATATACCCCCCGGATTCAGGATGCAAGACCACAGATAGCTCCAGAGAGATTTAGATTCAGTGGCGACAGATTATATAAGGTTGTTAAAGTTGTTGATGAAAATACCTTACAACTACATACGGGGTTGTTTGTTAAATTCCTGGGAATACGACCTCATAGAAAGGATGAGACCATAAACTATTTGCAGCACTATATCCTTGGAAAGAATGTAATATTAAAGTTTGAGAACAGCGATGTAGTTGATAAAGAAACGGTGCGGGCTTATGTTTATCTCAAGAATAAAATCTTTGTTAATGCTTATCTTATAAAATCGGGTTTAGCTGTTCCTGATTTATCTTACAATTACAGGTATAAGGATAAATTTGTCAAGATCTGGAAGGAGACAAAGGATGGCAAAGGAATGGATATTGAACATGGCTACAAACAGATGGGGATTAAATAAAAAAGATAGTGTGGGGCCTGTATCATTATGGATTAGAGAATGCGATCCAAAAACAATAAAAGAATGGGAATCATTCTATTTCAAGCGGTTAAATGAAATGCTAAATCAAAAGGGAATTGATCTTCTTCCACAAGAATATATCAGGGATTTAGGACGGAAACTTTATACAAAGATAACAGAAGTTCTTCAGGCAGAGATAGAAGAAGTGACCGAAGAAGATTGTCTTCAATATATTTATAATCTTGTTATAAATAGAACCTTCGAAGGTTACCAAACAGAAATAAAGACAATATATGGAAAATTGCAAAGAGATTTGGGAGTAGAAATTCATCCTGCTCCAGACGAATGGGATAGATTATACAATGTAGATTTTTATATTCAGATTGGGAATCGTTACATTGGATTGCAGATAAAACCAATAACATATGAGCAGACTCCTGAAATTTACAGATGGAAAGAATGGTTGAGCAAAACACATGATAAATTTCAGAGAGATAAGGGTGGAAAGGTATTCATTATTTTCTCAATTAAAAAGGATGATAAAAAGTCGATTTTTAATGCAGATGTGATAGATGAGATTAAAAAAGAGATAGAAAGGCTTAAACAATAGTCAGGCCATTTTAATGGCAGAGAGTTCTTTGCACACTCTAATACTCCTTATCTTTATTGGTACCTACGCAGGTATAGCCATTGGGGAGATACCAGGTCTTGCCCTTGACAGGACTGGTATCGCAATCCTCGGGGCTATAGCAATGGTTGCCTCTGGTGTATTGAGCACAGAAGAGGCAATAATGGCAATTGACTTTTCCACCATTCTCCTTCTTTATTCCCTCATGGTCGTTTCTTCTCAGTTCAGACTTGGAGGATTTTACACATGGGTTGCCCTGAAGATATCTCAGCTTACTGATAGGCCATGGGGATTTTTATTTTTAATAATGTTTGTCAGCGGAGGCCTTTCAGCCCTTCTTACAAATGATATTATCTGCTTTGCCTTCACACCTGTAATAACAGTATCAGCTCTCAGGGCAGGGCTTAACCCTGTGCCCTATCTCCTTGGTCTTGCTATTTCTGCCAATATCGGCTCAGCAGCAACCATTATTGGCAATCCCCAGAATATGCTCATAGGACAGCTTGGAAGGCTCCCTTTTGGAGAGTTCATCCTCTGGTGTCTTCCTCCATCCTTGCTTTCACTTATTGTGTCTTTTATTATCCTTAAGGGCTTTTATTCAGGTTCAGTAAAAAAGAGCCAGTTGTCAAAAGTCAACAGTCAGGAGTCTTTCGGACAGTCTTCACAGGCAATGAAACCGAATTTTCCCCTCTGTATAGATGAGGAAATGAGGCCCTTCAACAGACATCAGAGCACAAAGGGGATTATTGCCCTATTGTGTCTTGTTGTTCTCTTCTTTACCCCGCTGCCAAGAGAGGTTAGTGCCATTGTTATAGCAGGCCTTCTCCTCTGCAGCAGGACTATGAGGACAAGGTCTATTCTTGAGAACATTGACTGGCATCTCCTCACCCTCTTCTGTGCCTTATTCATTGTGATTCAGGGGATTGAGGTGATTCATCTTCCAGAAAAGATACTCGGTTTTCTTGAGGAAAAGGGCCTCAGGCTTCATAATCTATATATACTTACAGCGGTCTCCACAATACTGAGCAATCTTGTAAGCAATGTACCTGCCACAATGCTCCTTACAAGATTTCTTGAACAGGGAAATCACCCCCAGTGGTATGTCCTTGCCTTATCGAGTACCTATGCTGGAAATCTTATTGTTATTGGAAGTATCGCAAATCTTATAGTCTTTGAGACAGCCTCCGGTTACGGCGTAAAGATCACCTTCAGGGAGCATGCAAAGGTCGGAATCCCCGTAACACTCATAAGCCTCTTAATTACATGCCTCTGGATATTTATCAGGGTATAAGTAGAGCAACAGAGCGCTAAGATTATCTTATCTACCTATAAGATTTTTTTTGCTACAATTATTCTTCATCTGTGTTATAGTATTTTTGCTTAAAAAAGCAATATTCTTATTGCAAATTTCAATAATAATTCTAAACGAAGATAGTAGGAGGCAAAAGAATGCATTTTAAGAAGTCTACATTTGTTATCTGCCTTGCGGTGCTTATTCTTCTGTCGACCTTTCAGTTCACTTACGGCTCAACAACTGTTACTTCGCCACCTGATATAGTAGAGACTGCTCCTCATGAGTCATCAACACCATGGTGGATATGGCCCCTTTTGCTTTTTATCGTCACCTTTATACTCGGCATTGTTGCTGTCCTTGGTGGTGTTGGAGGAGGCGTCCTCTTTGTGCCAATAATTGGTGGATTTTTTCCTTTTAACTTAGACTTTGTAAGGGGAGCGGGTCTTCTTGTAGCACTCTCTGGCGCCCTTGCAGCAGGCCCTGGTCTTCTCAAAAGAGGGATGGCAGATCTCAGGCTTGCCATACCTGTTGCACTCATAGCATCCTCGAGCGCAATAGTTGGTGCAATGATAGGCCTTGCCCTTCCCAAGAATATTGTCAATATCGCCCTTGGAATCACCATTCTTGGTATCGTTGCTATAATGCTCATGGCAAAGAAGTCAGAGTTCCCAGAGGTGCCAAAGGCAGATGCCCTTTCAGCTGCCTTGAGGATAAACGGGATTTATTACGAGGCATCAACGGGCCAGGAGGTTAACTGGAAGATCCACAGGACCCCTCAGGGTCTTGCTCTATTTATAATCATAGGAGTGATGGCAGGTATGTTCGGTCTTGGTGCAGGCTGGGCAAATGTGCCTGTTCTGAATCTCCTCATGGGTGCACCCCTGAAGGTGTCTGTTGCCACAAGCAAGTTTCTTCTATCAATAACTGATACATCAGCAGCATGGATATATGTAAACAATGGGGCAGTGCTTCCGATGTTAGTTGTGCCTTCCATAATAGGGATAATGCTCGGCTCAGTTGTAGGAGTTAAGATCCTCGCAAAGACAAAACCAACAGCAATAAAATACATTGTAATAGCCCTTTTACTCTTTTCAGGCCTCAGGGCTTTGCTTAAAGGCCTTGAGATATGGAAATAAGGAGGAGGTTTATATATGGCAGATAAGTTAAAGGCAACAGAAGAGCAGCTGACATATGCAAGGATCCTTGACCTTGGCATGAAGGTGGGGCTTGTAGCTCTTATAGTATCCTTCATTATCTATCTAACAGGTATCCTTCCAGCCTACATACCAGTTAATGACCTTCCAAAATACTGGGGCCTTTCTGTCCATCAATACCTTGAGGCAACAGGTATTCATCAGGGCTGGACATGGCTTAAGTTATTAAATAGAGGAGACTTTCTCAATTTCCTTGGTATAGCCTTTCTTGCAGGTGTGACAGTGATTTGTTATATTGCAGTGATTCCCATATTCTTCAGGAAAAAGGACAAGGTCTATGGAGTCCTTGCAATCATTGAGGTCCTGGTGCTTCTTCTTGCTGCATCAGGAGTATTAAAGACAGGAGGTCATTGATGAAACTCAGCAAGCTTCTTCTCACAACAGATTGTTCACCCTTCAGCTCAGGTGCTGAGAGAGAGGCAATTAATCTGGCAAAGAGGTTCAATTCAGAACTCTATATCCTTTCTGTTATAGAGACAAATCCTGAGTTTACTGCCCTTGCACCTGGCATCCTTGAGAAAATAGAAGAAAAGACAAGGAATCTCCTTAATGAAATCAGGCAGAGGGCTGAGAAAGAAGGCATAAGGTCAGAGATTGTTATCCGTGAGTCCGATATGCCCCATAAATTAATTATAGATGAGGCTCAAAAGAGAAGGTGTGAAATTATAATAATGGGGAGAAGGGGGAGGACAGGTATAACGAGGCTTCTTATGGGAAGTGTAACAGCCAGGACAGTTGGTCATTCACCTGTAAATGTCCTTATTGTACCAAGGGCTGCAAAGATTGAATTCAAAAACATAGTTATAGCCACTGATGCATCAAGATTCAGCGAGGCTGCTCAGCAGGAGGCGATTCAACTTGCCCATGATACAGGTGCAAACCTTTATGCCATTGCAGTAACAAGACCTGATGCCACACTGGAAAGGATAAAGGAATCAGAAGATGCCCTTATGAGAATAAATTCAGACTCTCAGAAAGAGGGCATAAAGGTTGAGACAGAGCTTGTCAAAAACAGGCCTCATGAAAGGATCTATGAGGCAATACTCGAATATGCAAAGAGACGCAATGCTGACCTAATTGTCCTTGGTTCCCATGGAAGGACAGGACTTACGAGGTTGCTTATCGGAAGTGTGGCAGAGAGGGTAATTGGCCATGCCGAGTGTGCAGTTCTTGTTGTGAAGACCCCGACATGATGAGCTGTTTGACATGCTGATAAAGGCTCTGATAGTATTAGACAGATGGAGAGAGGAGCCAATGGCATAAATAATAGTATAGAAATCCTTCCTCACCCATTTCTCAATCACAATGAAACCCAGCTTTTAAAAGCATTTGTAGTAAAGATTTTCTCTTTTCAACCATCTGTTAAGAGACTCTATCTCTACGGCTCAAAGGCAAGAGGTGATTTTCTTGAGGAGTCGGATTTAGACCTTCTTATCGTTACAGACAGACTTCTGTCAAGAAGAGAAAGATATGAGATTAATGACTTGCTTTTTGAGCTTGAGGTGCAATATGATGTCACTGTGTCAACTGTATATGTCACCATTGAAGATATAGATGCAAAAAAAAGTCTCTTTTTAAAAGAGGTATATAAAGAGGGCATTCTATTATGGTCGAGAGAATAGACAGGGAGGAAGCTTTTTCAAGGGCTGATGATGAATTCAGGAGGGCAGATGAGGAACTAAAGGCTGCACGGGTTTTACTGAAAGAGGAGTTATATTTTAAGGCTATTGTTTCCTCCTATTATGCCATATTCCATGCAGCAAGGGCATTGTTGCTTCTGAAAGGGGTTTATCCAAAGACTCATGAAGGCGTAGAGAGGAGCTTTGGACTCTACTACATAAAAACAGGCGAGTTTGATATAAAGATTGGCAAGGCTATTGGAAGGCTTATGAAGATGAGAGAAGAGGCAGATTATTATCCTGAAATCCCTTTTTCTGAAGATGAGGCAGAAGAGGCAATAGAGATGGCAACGGAGTTTCTTAAGAGGGCAAGGGATTTGTATGATAAAATCTCCTGATCTGCTCAAGGAATTTGAAGACTCTTATTCAGGAAAGGAAGGGCCTCTTCCCTTTGAAAAGGCATTAGAGATATTTGAGATGCTCTGGATGGAGGCGAAGGAGTTTGGTATTATTCCTCTGAAAGACCCTCTTGAGGATATAGAAAAGGATATAAGGATTGCGAGGATCTTGAATTCATGTTTAAAGAGCTTCTCTCCAGATTAGCCAATCTCTTAGATAATAGAGGTATTCCATATATGATTATCGGTGGTCAGGCAGTGCTTCTCTATGGTGAACCACGATTAACGAGGGATATAGATATAACCCTTGGTATAAATATTGATCGTCTTGATGAGGTCCTTGAGATTGTGAGAACTGTTCCATTAAAAGCGCTTCCTGAGGATATATCAGATTTCATTACAAGGACAATGGTTCTTCCATGCCTTCATGAAGGATCAGGAATAAGGGTAGATTTCATCTTTTCCTTCACACCTTATGAGCAGATGGCAATTAGAAGGGCAAGGAAAGTAAAGATACTGGGAAAGGATGTTTCTTTCTGTAGTCCTGAGGACCTCATCATTCATAAGGTCTTTGCTGGAAGGCCGAGGGATATAGAGGATGTGAGAAATGTATTGCTGAAGAATCCAGGGATAAACATAAACTATATTGAGAGATGGCTTAAGGAGCTTGATATTTCAGGTGAAGGTAATTTTTTGAATACCTTTAGAGAGGTTTTAAAAAATATAAGGCAGTAGCTCTATAATGCCCTTTAAAAGATTCAGGACTTTTTCACTCCTCCAAACCATATTTTTTCAGTTTTCTCCATAGTGAAACTCTGTCAATGCCGAGTATCTGGGCTGCAAGGGTCTTGTTTCCTCCGACCTCTTTTAAGACCCATTTTATATATGCCTCTTCCTGTTCCTCTAGGGTAGGAAACCTTCCATCCTTTTTCCTGAAGGTCTTGATACTGAGCTGTCTTAAGTCCTCAGGAAGATGGGCAACCTCTATTTTATGGGAATTTGTTAAGGCAACCCCTCTTTCTATGAGGTTTTCGAGTTCTCTTACATTTCCCGGGAAGTCATAATTCATAAGGAGTGCCATAACCTCTTCTGATATCTCTGTTACCTCCTTTTTCATGAGGGTAGAATATTTTTTGAGGAAATACTGGCAGAGTAAGGGGATATCCTCCCTTCTTTCTGAAAGGGGTGGTATCCTGAGGGATACGACATTGAGCCTGAAGTAGAGGTCCTGTCTGAACTGTCCTGCCTTTATTGCTTCCTGGATGTCGCGGTTCGTTGCTGCAATAAATCTCACATCAACCTTTACAGGCTCTGTGCCTCCAACTCGGAGGAGTTCCCTTTCCTGAATAACCCTCAGGAGTTTTACCTGCATGCTCGCCGGCATCTCTGTAATCTCATCAAGAAATAGTGTGCCTCCTGATGCACTCTCTATAAGGCCTTTTTTCATGGCTGTGGCTCCAGTGAAGGCACCTCTTTCATGGCCAAAGAGTTCATTAGCAAGGAGCTCTTCTGTAAAGGCTCCGCAGTTAATCGCAAAGAATGGGCCATCTGCCCTTTTACTGTTATAATGGATATACCTTGCAAAGAGTTCCTTGCCTGTTCCACTTTCACCACTTATGAGGACATTACAGTCTGTTGGTGCAATCTGGCGAGCCACATCAAGGAGCCTCTGCATCTCGGGGTCCTGAGTTATGATCTTCACCCTGCCTTCATATCGTTCTAATTGCTCCCTTAGTATGGCATTCTCTTTACGGAGCCTCACCTTTTCGAGGGCCTCTCTAACTATCCTTCTAATCTCATCGAGTTTGAAGGGTTTTGCAATGTAGTCATAGGCCCCCTTTTTCATTGTCTCTACTGCTGATGGTATGGTTGCATAGGCTGTGATCATTATTACCTCTGTATCGGGATGGAGCCTTTTGCAGTTTTCGAGTATCTCCATGCCGTCAACCTTTTCCATCTTGAGGTCTGTAAGGACAAGGTCGAATTCCTCTTCCTGAAGGAGTCGGAGGGCATTCGTTCCGCTCATCGTTGCAGTAACCTCATAACCCTCCTTCTTCAGGATATACTCAAGATTTCTCAGTGCTATCTTTTCATCATCAATTACAAGAATCCTTGCCATGGCTAACTATTACTCCTCAACTTTATGATTTTCTAAACACAGCTTCATTTATTTATTAATTGATTGCCTCAAAATAATGAGGACATTAATCTGTAAAATCCCTCCTACCCTCCCTTTTCCAAAGGGAGGGACAATTCCCCTCTTTGGAAAAGCTCCCTTTTATTCCCCCTCTTTGGAAAAGCTCCCTTTTATTTCCCCTCTTTGGAAAAGAGGGGCGAGGGGAGATTTTTTTATAATGTCTATTCAATCTGAGACCTTTAAAATATCGAGATAAAGTGAAACATCCTTAGTATCCTGCTTAAGGTGCCAAACGAATAATCCTTGGTCTTTCATGTTCTTCAAAATGGCAGATTACCGCATCCTGAATTGCTTTTTTTAATTCCTCCAGTGTATCAGCTTCTGTAAATATTGAATAACCCAGAGCTCGAGCCTCATATCCCTGTTCAGGGGATTCTTCTACTATAAAGATTATTTCCTTTTCCATTTAATACCTCCTATTTAGGCCTGTTTTTCACTAAAAGCCTTTTTTATTATACATATCCTGTATTGCATTTTATGCAACATCCTTAACTGTTATTCGCCACCAACTCTGGTAACCTTATCAAAAAGGTCGTTCCATGGCCAGGGCTACTCTGGACATCTATCGTGCCATTGTGTTCTCTTATGATATTATGTGTGACGAATAACCCAAGGCCATAGCCTGATCTTCCCTCTTTTGTTGTAAAGAATGGGTCAAATATCTTTGACAATACCTCCTGAGTCATACCCTTTCCTGTATCACTGAACCTTATCTCAATATGGTGGTCATGGAGTCTTGCTGATATGGTGATACTGCCTTCTCCATCCATTGCCTCGATACTGTTTTTGAGGAGATTAAGAAATACCTGTTTGAGTTGTTGAGGGTCTGCAAAGACAACCATGTCTTCAGGAAGATTTATGGAAAGTTCTATCTTTGGAGGTATCTCTGCCTTCATGAACCTTACCGCATCATTTATCACCTTCCTCAGGTTTACAAGCTCTTTATTACCTGCCTTTGAGTAATCGAGTATTGAGCGGACGATGTCCCTTGCCCTGTCTGCCTCCTCCTCTATCTGGTTTAAGAGTTCCTTTTTGAACTCCATGTCAGGACCTTCGAGCTCTTCCTTTAATATCTGGCATGATGTGGAGATATTATTAAGGGGATTATTCAGCTCATGGGCAACTCCAAAGAGGAGTGTCCCGAGGGATGCGAGCTTCTCTGTTGTTATTAGATGGGACTGCCTTAATTCAAGCTCTACAAGCATCCTGTTGAAGGCCTTGCTGAGGGAGAGCATCTCCCTGTCCTGAGATACGACAGGTATGAAGGAATATTCTCCTTCTGCAATCCTTTTCATGTGTTGTTCAAATAGTATTAGTGGCCTTGCAAACATCCTGTAGAAAATTGCTCCAGCAATAAAACCCACAGATGTAAGGAATAGGATGGAGAGTGCTAATACATTTCTTGAAGAAAGGAGAAAGGTGGTGAGCTTTTCTGTCTTTATCCTCGAAATATCCTCTGCAATCTTTACGATTTCTCTTCCCTTGCCCCTGACCTTTGCCTCCCAGGAGATGGAGTGATTAACTTTACCATAGCCTGAAAGATATTCTCTGTATTGCTGAAGATTTCTTTTAAGGGCTGCAATCGTTTCTTTATTGCTGAAGATAATAATGTCTTCTTTGTTTTCTTTCAAAATGGTTTCAAGCCTATCAAGATACATGTTGAGTTCCCTGTAATCTTCACTATTACCTCCATAAAGAAATAGATTCTTTTCATACCTCCTGACCTCAAATACTGTATCAATTAATTCAGAAACCTTCTCAGCCGAAAGCACAAGGGAGCGCATCCTTTCAAAGTTTTGCCAGTTGATAAAGATCACTCCTGACATGAGCAAGAAACCGAGGATGTAGCCGAGCATTACCTTGTTCTTCAAGCTATGGGGTAATAAAGCCTTCATATGTTGCATTATACATTAAATTTGTTGCAAATTGCAATAAAGTGTAGAGCGGTAGAGCAGTAGACAAGTAGGAAATCCATGTAATGTCAATATATTTCTCCCCCTTTGGAAAAGGGGGATTAAGGGGGATTTGAAGATGGAATGTCTTTTTTTTCTTTATAAAATCTCCCCTGACCCCTATTAATGCCCCAAAAAATCTGCGATTTTTTGGTGACCCCTCTTTACCAAAGAGGGGAAACGGTCGCTCAGTCGCACGGAAGAGTTGCTCTACTGGTCTGTCTCTGTTGCTCTGCTGATCTATAAAATGGTAGCTCGTATTACATTTTGCAACAAAATCAATTGCGAAGGGAAAAATAAAATCTAATCAATTCAACAAGTTATAAATAATGAAGGTCTGGCATGAAAGATGATATTAATAGTGCAGGAGAGGAGGTGCAGAATGAAGATTTTTAAAAGTCTTGAGAAACTCTTTGTGGCAATAACCTTTGCTGAGCATGGAGAACTTGACGAGGCTCGGAGGGTCATGGCAGAGGATGCTCAACTGGAGTGCTTAAAAGACAAAGAAATATTAGAGAAAGACTCAGGTGTGGTTACCTCGCCACAAATAAGGGCAAAGGCTTGAGATTAAGTTATCTATGAAGTTCAGCAGGCTCAATAAAGCCTTTGAAGACACGATGGCTGCCTCAGCCTTTGCAGAGGCAGGAGAGTTCGAGACAGCAAGACAGATAGTTAAGGGAAACAGAAGGCTTCTTCTTGGCCTCAGAAAGGATAGGATTAGTAATAAGACCCTTCTGTATGCCCTGAATGCCTGTAAGAGGATAGGTAATGGCCTCGATATCCTTTACATATCACCAGATGGAGTAGAGACAGAAGAGCTCAGGGAATTTATGGAGAGACTCAGCGCAGAGGGAATAGACTTTGCTCTCATTAAGAGGTCGGGATGTCTCAAAAAGGAGATAGTGGAATATGTAAAGGAGAAAAAGAATGTGGACTTTGTTGTGATTGAGTCATCAGAAGACCTTGAGGCTGATTGCAGGGAGGGCACCCTTAGAGAGGTATGGCATGGCCTCGGATGCCCCCTTGTTGTTGTCATGGAAACTTAAAAGGAGGAGATGGTATGGCAGAAAAGAAGAAACCTGTAGGTAAACTGATTATCTACGGAATATGCTCAGTAGCCCTTTACACCCTGCTACTGACCAATCAGGAACTTATTAACCAGAACTTTGGTAGGGGAGGATGGTATGCCCTTCTTCCAATTGTGACGGCCTTTGTCTTTTCTTTTATCCACGGAAATTTCACGAGCTATTTCTGGACAGTCCTCGGTGTAGAGGCAAAGAGGAAAAAGGAGGTTAAATAATATGCATGATATAGCACAGACAGTATCTAATTTTGTTGACCTGAACTGGATGAATATGACATATCTCTTTATTGTAGGATTTGTTGGCGGTCTTGTAAGTGGATTTATCGGCTCAGGTGGTGCCTTTGTTCTTACGCCTGGTATGATGAGCATGGGTGTCCCTGGTCTTGTTGCAGTTGCATCCAATATGTGCCATAAGTTTCCAAAGGCCTTTGTTGGAGCTATAAAAAGGGCAAAGTATGGACAGGTAGATGTGAAGCTCGGTCTCATTATGGGTGCATCAGCAGAGGCTGGAGTCTTGATAGGCGCCCAGATTCAGGAGAATATAAAAAAGAGCTTTGGAGATGCGGGTTCAAACCTCTATGTGAGCATGGCCTTTGTGATTGTCCTTGCTATAGTTGGTGGATTCGTCTTGAGGGATGCCTTTAAATCAATGAAGAATAATAAGACAGAGGTGGAGGAGGAAAAGGTCACAAAGATTGCAAGATGGGTTCAATCAGTAAACATCCCTGGCACAATGGTATATTTCAAGAGCATCGATAGAAAGATATCCATACTCTTTACTGTCCCCCTCGGTTTTGCCACAGGTATGCTTGCTGCAACCATTGCAGTTGGTGGATTTATAGGTGTGCCTGCTATGATATATATACTCGGTGTGCCAAGCCTTATGGCATCAGCAACAGAGCTCGTGATTGCCTTTGTTATGGGTTTAGGTGGTTCATTCAAGTATGCCCTTCATGGATTTGTGGATATAAGACTCTCCATGATAATACTGGCTGGCTCACTCTTTGGTGTTCAACTCGGTGCTATCGGAACCACCTATGTTAAGGGTTATATGATAAAGCTCGTTATGGGAACTATAATGATTATCGTCCTCTTCAGTCGTGGATTGATGGTGCCCGTATATTCAGCCCAGCTCGGCATAATCCCTGCCCTCGGTGACATGACTGTCAAGATATTAAAGAATGTGAGCTTTTCAATGATGGTTCTTGCGCTCTTTACTGGTGCATTCATAGTCCTCAAGGCATTGTGGAAGGGAATCAGGGAGGAAAAGAGGAGCATTGCTCAGGAAAAACCACAGGAGGTGAGATAATGGGAAGATACAGGAAGATTCTCGTTGCTGTTGATGGCTCTCCTACAAGCCTTCATGCCCTTGAGGAGTCCTTTAAACTTGCCCATAATGAGGGAAGCTGGATTACCGTTGTCTCAGTAATACCACCCTATACAGGAGACCTTGACCTCGTGGCAGTGGGAGGTGTAATGGCAGCCATGAGGAGGCCCTGTGAAGAGGCCCTCAGAAAGGCACTGGAACTTGCTGAAAAACAGAGGGCCCTCATAAAGACCGTCTGTGAAGAGGGCGAGCCTCATGAAAGGATTATAGACCTTGCACAGGCAGAAAACTGCGACCTCATTGTGATAGGAAGAAGGGGATTGAGAAGGCTCGAGAGGGTTCTTGTGGGAAGTGTTACTGCCCGTGTTATTGGATATAGTCCTATTGATGTCCTCGTGGTTACAAGGGATACAAATGTAGGATTTAAAAAGGTCCTTATTGCAACGGACGGCTCAAGGTATAGTGAGCTTGCAAAAAAGAGGGCAATAGACTTTGCAGGTTCTTATGGAGGTGAGCTCGTGGCTGTCTCTGCTGTTGATGTGCCCTCAGAGCTTTATGCCGAATCTCCAAAGACAGTAGAGGAGCTTGTAAAGAAGGCAAGGTCCTATGTTGAGGCTATTAAGAATGAAGCAGGCCAGACAGGTATTAAGACAGAGGTGATTGTCCGTGAAGGAGAGGCCTACAGGGTAATAACAGATACGGCAAGGGAGACAGGTGCAAATATCATTGTGATGGGCTCTCATGGAAGGACAGGACTGAAAAGACTCCTCATGGGAAGCGTTACAGAAAAGGTCATAGGCCATACACCATGCCCTGTGCTTGTAGTGAAATCGTAATAGAGCAACAGAAGGGGTCCCCAGAAAGTCGCAGACTTTCTGGGGTAGAGAGCAGTAGAGCAACTCTTCGGTGCGACTGGGCAATCTAAATTAGAGCGACTTTTTTATTTCCTATTTTCGATCTTCAAGGTCTTGGTAACACCGTAAAAGGTTTATGTGTTTGAATTATCTGCTTATAAAGTCTCAAATAATCTTCTACCATCCTGTCAGAGGTAAAATTCTTCTCCACATGTTCTCTGCATCTCTCTGGCTTTATCTCTTTTATGTGCTTCAGTCTCTTTACCATTTCCTCCATCATATTTTCTACAGATACTATAAAACCAGTAACTCCATCTATAACAATCTCAGGGACAGAAGCCCTTTTTGGGGCAATCACAGGAGTTCCGCAAGCCATTGCCTCTATCATGACAAGGCCAAAAGGCTCACGCCATTGAATTGGAAAGAGCATCGCCTTTGCCCTTTTAAGCCATGATACCTTTTCCTCAAACTCTACCTCACCAATAAATATAATCCTATCACCATCAATAAGGGGTTTTACCTTCTTTTCAAAATATTCTTTATCAACAGGGTCAACCTTTGCAAGAATAACGAGCCTTTCCCTTGCCTGTTTTGCTATCTCTATAGCCTCAACTATTCCCTTTTCAGGCGACGCCCTGCCGAGAAAGACGAGAAAATCTTCTTTTTTATCAGAAAAGGGATATCTCTGGACCTCTATGCCATTATAAACAGTACCTATATAATTTGCTTCAGGTAATGGTGTCCTCTGGTCATGGCTTATGGATATGTGATAGCATCTCCTTACCCTCTCACATCTGGTGTATAATTCTTTGAGCTCGGGTAGGTCAAGCCTTCCGTGAAGGGTAAATACAAAAGGCTTATCCGTAAGTTCTGTAATCCAGGCATATGGAAAGACATCAGGTCCAAAATGGCAGTGAACAATATCAAATTCATTGATCATCTCGAGGACTCTTGCTGCCTGAAGGAATTCTACCCTCCATATATCCCTCTGGGGCATGCCTCGCATAGGCCTATCAATTATCGATACGAGTTTCTGAGGAGAGATAGAATCACCGGTGGCAAAAAGTGTTATCTTGTGGCCCCTTTTGTGAAGACCATTCATCAGGTTTGCTACAACGAGTTCAACACCACCATACTTCGGTGGAGGCACTCGTTCAATAACAGGTGCGACCTGGGCAATCCTGAGCACGTTGGGGATGTTGTCTTTACTAACGGTTTTTCTTGAATCTTCTGACAACCTAACCCTCCTCTTTAATTGATTAATTCCCTGTAAAGGCTCTCATATTCATCAACCATTCTATTGATAGAAAATCTTTCCTCGACTATCTTTCTGCAATGTCTTCTATCTATCCCTTGAATCTTTAAGAGAGCTTCTCGGGCCTCTTCAACGGAATTGACAACAAATCCTGATAAACCATCTTCTATAACCTCTGATATTGCTCCTTTATTAAATCCAATTACAGGGGTTCCACATGCCATTGCCTCTATCATCACAAGGCCAAATGCCTCTTGCCACCTTACGGGCATAAGAAGTGCCATGGCATTCTTCAGGAGTTCTACTTTTTCTTCAAAATTAAGCTCACCTTTTATTATTACATCCTTTCCATTATCCATTGAGGCTATCTCTTTCTTATAAAAATCTTCAAACTCTTTTCTTATCTCACCTGCAAGGACGATAGGAATCTTTGACTCTTTCGCAATTCTGATGGCTATATCAGGTCCTTTGTAGGGAGAAAAGGTGCCAAGAAACACGAGGTAATCACCAGTCCTTGCTGAAAAGGGAAACCTTTCCACATCAATACCATGATAAACCGTCTTTATGTAATTAAGATAAGGTGCAAGTTGCCTCTGGGCATTGCTGATGGAGACGAATAACCTGTCTTTAAAGGCCCTTGCAAGAGATTCAGGTTGAGGAGGTAAGGAACTGTGGAGTGTTGTTATCATAGGAGTCTTAATCAATGGCGTTATACTTAGAGGTACAAAACCATTATGATTATGGAGGATATCAAACTCGCTACTCAATCGTCCAACCATTTCTGTTTCAATAATGTCATATTCAAGGTTATCCCATTTAAAATAACCGAAGGTGTCGTATAGATTTTTCTCGGTAACAGGGACTAACCTTGCAGAGGTCTTAGAATCCTTAGAGGCAAAGACGGTCACATCGTGCCCTCTCTTTACTAACTCTTCAGCGATATAACTTACAATCAACTCAGTGCCACCATATCTCTCAGGTGGCAGGGGTTTCCAGAGGGGTGAGATTATACCGATTCTCATAGGGTTGTTCACTGATTTGTTGTTTCCTCTGTCTTGAGTTTTCTCTATTTAAAAATTTATATAATTCTCTAAACTCCTTTAAAGCCCAGATGGATGGAAGATATATTAGAAGGTTAATAATAGCGATTGTCCCCAACAATAATTTTCCTTTAATAAGGGCAATAAGAGTCAAGAGGAGGCTTGAAATAATCATAAATAACTCCGCTCCTGCCTCTCTTAACTGCATCAATATACTGTTTTTTTCCATATATTTGGGTGTCCTCCAGAATCCCTCCTGTGGCCTTACAAGACACCTTAGCCAGGCAATTGACATGGGGAAGGTGATGGAAAGAAAAGAGAGGAATGCCCATATTCCTTTTGATACTGAGATCCCGAGCATCTTTGGCAGGGCAAATATCAAACCTGAAATTCTGCTTAACAAAAATGCCACATAAGGACCTGCAACAGCCATTGCAAGTTTATCAGAAGGATTGAAGATAATGCCGTATGCGGTAACTAAAAAGGGGATTAAGAGATTATTAAACCATATTGTATTAGCACCCAGATAACATATTTTCTGTAGCCCCGTAAGATTCCCCCTCAAGAGAATCCTGATATTCTTCTTTATGGTCTGCATATTTCCAAAGGCCCATCTAAACCGCTGTTTTTTGTATGAGGAAAAACTAAGAGGCATTAATCCCTTTCCATAAGATTGGTCAATGTAGATGGTTTTATATCCCTTTTCGTGGATTCTCATTCCCAGTTCACTGTCTTCTGTTATCACATCCTCACACCAACCTCCAATCTCTTCAAGATACCTCTTCCTTACAAGTCCCATAGTTCCCATGAAAGAGGCGGCATTGTATCTGTTACAGGAGTTCATGACGATGCTGAAGAAATACCGATATGCATAATACATGCCCTCAAACCATGATCTTTTTGGAAAATCTCTGTAATCCTGTGGTAACTGGACAATGGCAGTAGCTGGGTCTTTAAAATATCCAATGGTATCTTTCAAAAAATTCCTATCTACTACATAGTCTGAATCCACAACTGCAATAATTTCAGCATCTCTGTCTGTTACTTTAAGAGCATAATTTAGAGTGCCAGCCTTGTATCCCTTTACATAAGGTAGGTGGAAGAAGCGGAATCTCTCCCCTAAATTTCTACAGAGCTCTGCTATGGGTTCTATAAGTTCGCTTTCGGTAGTATTATTTACCAGTACGCAGACCTCGTAATCAGGATAGTCTAACTGACTTAAGGCTTCGAGTGTTTTCCTCACTACCTCCACAGGTTCATTACAGATCGGGACATGAATAGAGACCTTTGGTGTATAAGGGATAGCATTAGCTGGCAGGTCAACCCTTTTGCCCGCCTTTATTCCTTTAGAGTTATTACCGACTACGTCCAATATGTGAAACATCTCCAGTGAGAGGAATGTCAAAGAAAGTAGATTTAATAATCCAGCAGGAAGGTCAAGGCTTAGAAGGTAAGTCATATATATGGTGATAACAGTTACGAATAAAATAAGGACTCTGTTTGTCCATAGAGGTAGAATCTTTTTAACCAGGTAAAAGAGAGCAAGAAAAAGGGAGGAGAAGATAATTGTTTTAACACCTATCATAATTTCTTCACCTCCGCGGTTTATGTCTTTTTTCAGGCATAGATTGAAAGTGTTGAGATTTTAGCAGCGGATATTAAGATGGGCTACTAATATAATAAAAAATCTCTTTTTACAAGTCAAGGGAATGTACCTGTGGTTACTATTTTGAAATGTCACACTTAATTACTAATTTAAAATATCACATTGGTAAACTATCCTCCAAAAATTACAGGAGGATTAGGAGATGGGAAAAATATTGATTACGGAGGTAGAGTTGAAGAGACATAGGGTATTAAGTGATGTGCTGGAAGGCATAATTGACCTCAGGACTGCTTCTAAGCTTTTTGGTCTAAGTTACAGGCACACCATCAGGCTCAAAGGGTTATGGGGTTGTTGGCCTTCGTAATGGAAGGGAGGCTGTTGAGGCCCTTCAGAGGGAGAGATTTGAGCTCGTTATAACAGATATAAAGATGCCTGAGATGAGTGGAATGGAGGTCCTTGAAAAGGCAAAGGAGATAGACCCCGAAATCGAGGTAATGATAATCACAGGCTTTGGAAGCATAGGCTCTGCAGTAGAGGCGATGAAGAAGGGGGCCTACGATTATATAACAAAACCCTTTGACCTTGACGAGCTCGTCATAAAGGTAAGGAATATCTACGAAAGGAGGAGTATCAAAAAAGAGAATAAAGCCCTCAAGGCTTATTTCTCGATGAATAAGCGCATATCCATTATAGCAAAGAGCAGAAGTATGCAGGAGATCCTCCAGACTGTGGAGAATATCAAGGACTCTGACTGTAATGTCTTCCTCACAGGTGAGACAGGTGTTGGGAAAAGCCTTATTGCAAAGATAATCCACTTTACAAGCAGAAGGCAGAATATGCTTTTTTTATCCATAAACTGTGCAACCCTTACAGAAGAACTCCTTGCGAGCGAACTCTTCGGTCATGAGAGGGGGCTTTTACTGGTGCGGTAAAGACAAAACAGGGGCTCATAGAGATTGCTGATGGAGGTACCTTTTTCTTGATGAGATATCTGAGATGACAACAAATCTTCAGGCAAAACTCCTCAAGGTGATAGAAGACAGAGAGTTTTACAGGGTTGGAGGGACGAGACCTATCAAGGTGGATGTAAGGTTCATAGCAGCCACAAATCAGAATCTAAGAAAGGCCATTCAGGAAGGTCGGTTCAGGGAGGACCTCTATTACAGGCTCAATGTCATGGAGATATTCATCCCGCCCTTAAGGGAAAGGAGGGAAGATATTGAGCCCCTGAGTAATTATCTATTGAAGAAGCATCTTGCAGAGACAAATAAAAAGATCAGGGGATTCAGTAAGGAGGCGATGGAGATCCTTATGAGTTACAGTTTTCCAGGGAATGTGAGGGAACTGGAGAATATCATTGAAAGGGCCATAATCCTTGAAAAATCAGATATGATAACACCCGAAAGCCTTCCCCAGACACTCAGGATCTTCCACATAGAGACCTTCGAGCCCGAAAAGATAAAACCCCTTAGCGAGATAACAAGAGAGTATGCAGAGAGGGTTGTGGAATTCTTTGGCGGGAATAAGTCAAAGGCAGCAGAGGCCCTCGGAATCTCAAGGACAACCCTCTGGAGGATTCTCAGCGGTGAGGATACAGAACTCAGGGGACTGGTAGATGTATGATGGAGTGTTCACCTCTGTTCAAATCTGAAACTTAAAAATCCTCGCCTTATCCAGGGATTTCTTTTAAAATCAACCTCTTTTCTTCTGGCATGCCTTTTGATTTTCTTACTATTAAATGCCAAAAAGGCAATTAATCCTTGTTGTTCATCATGATGAGGAGATTGAGGAAGGGCTTTCCTATACCCTTGAGCTTGCCCGAATTATGGATGAGGCAGTTTCAATCTTAATGATTTACAGGAGAAAGGTAATGGAGATGTTTGAAGACTACATGGTTGCAACTACCTTTGCTGAAGAAGGTGAGTTCAGGACAGCGAGGGAGGTCATAATCGATGACCTGAGTTTAAAGGGCATTGATTACGAGGAGAGATTGAATTTGATAAAGGAGAGATGCAGGTCTCATGGTGTCGAGTTTGCTGGAATAAGCAGTTCAAAGGAAGACCCTGTATCTGCAATAAAGAATCTTGTAAAGGACAATAGCTCTATAGATATGGTCCTGCTCAGCCCATCTATAACCCATGATGGACATATATCTGCAAGGGACCTCCAGAGGCTTGTGAAGTCTCTGTCAAGGCCCATTGTAACCTTATCAGGCACCTCCTGGTGAGTATACCATAACAGTCTATGGTATCAGGGATAAGAAGATTGTAGAAACTGCTACTCAAAAGGTCTTTGTTGAGCAGGTTGGAGGTGTAAAGGCCCTTGCAGATATGGCAAAGAACAACGGTGCCCTTTATGGCATTATATCCATTGTTGTTGCTGTCCTGGCAGGTTTTGGCGTCGGAATGATATTCAGGAAAGGAGGTTCCCACTGATGTATAACAATATACTCGTAGCCTTTGATGGGTCAGAATTCAGCAGGGCTGCCCTTGTTGAATCCTCAAACTGGATTAAGAGGCACGGAGGAAGGATTATCATGGTCCATGCCGTCTATTTTGACGAAGAGGAGTTTACCATTGCACCTGAGCAGAGGGAAAAGAGATTCGAGATCGGAAAGAATATCTGCTACCAGACAAGGGAGAATGTCTCTACTGAATTCAATATAGAGGTCGAATCCATTGTCTGCGAGGGTGAACCTCCAGAGGTTATTGTTGATATAGCGAGGGAAAAGAGGGTTGAACTTATATCAATGGGCACCTACGGAAGGAAGGGCCTCAAGAGATTAATAATGGGAAGTGTCACATCAAAGGTGATATTGAATGCACCCTGTGATGTCATGGTTGTAAAGAGACCCTGCAGTGAATGCAGAGGTGAATACAAATCAATACTTGTGCCCTTTGATGGCTCTCAGTTCAGCAAGAGGGCTCTCGAGAGGGCCTGTGACCTGTCAAAGATTGACCAGGCAGAGATAACGGTTCTTTATGTGATACCGAGGTATGAAGAAATGATAGAGTTCTTCAGGACAGATTCCATTAAAAGGGCGATGCTCGATGAGGCAAACAGGATCCTTGATATAGCAAGGGCGATTGCAAAGGAAAGAGGAGTAACCATAGCTGCCACTGTTAAGGAGGGACATGCTGGAGACAATATTATAGAGACAGCAGGGATGCTCAAGAATGACCTGATTGTGATAGGCACCTATGGATGGAAGGGTGTAAGCAGGGCTATCATGGGAAGCACAACAGAGCGCGTAATAATGAATGCCTCGTGTCCTGTGCTTGCAGTTCGATGAAGGGTTATAGAAAGGTCTTAATAGCAGTTAACGGTTCCATAGAGGTCCTTGAAGAGGGCCTGAGGATAGCCCGTGTGACGAGGGCTGCTGGGTTACTGTTGTGAAGGTGATACCACCGAATGAGGGAGACCTCCATCTTACAGGGGTCAGGGATATAGAGGATATCCTCATGGGTGGAGCTTTAAGCTCCATTTCTAAGATAAGGGAGATTGCCAGGGCAGAAAGGACACTCATAAAGACCAGGATAGAAGAGGGGAGTATAGGTGAAAAGATAATCGAGGTTGCAGAGGAAGAACAGTGCGACCTGATCATTTTAGGCTCACAGAAAAGAAAAGGTATCAGGAGATTATTTGGTGATAATGTCCTGAAAAAGGTGATTGATAACTCACCCTGCCCTGTGCTTGTTGTGGCTAAGGGATAGAGGATAGGCAAAAGTTTGACTTTTTTAAATCTCTCTCCTGACTTCTGCCCCTCTCGCATCTGACAAAGAGATATCCATTATGGGCTTCATATTTGCTCCTCTCTGGCTCGAGGGCAAGGGGTGAATCAGGATACCCATAACCAGGACTGATTTTAAAACAGGAGATTCAGGTATAATAAGAGAGATTAAGAGGAAGGGATTGTTGTATAAGAAAGGAATTAGCAGAGTCTGAGAAAGGGAGGTGATAATATGTTCGGTCTTGGTTTGCCTGAGCTGATGGTTATTCTCTTTATAGCCCTACTTGTCTTTGGCCCGAGCAAGCTCCCATCACTCGGAAAGAGTCTCGGAGAGGCGATAAGGGGCTTCAAGCAGGGGCTTCATGATGAGCCATCAGATGAAAAGAAAAAGATAGAGGATAAATAGCTCTTTTCATGACACGATACTTTTTTGCTATTCTGGTTATATCTATAACTGTGTCCTTTTTCAGGCTTGGCTCTGTTACTTTGTTCGATGTGGATGAGGCGGTATTTGCAGAGGCAACAAAGGAGATGGTGCAGAGTGGCAACTGGATTACCCCAACCTACAATGGAGAAAACCGCTATGACAAGCCCATACTCTTTTACTGGCTCATGGCCCTCTCTTATAAGCTCTTCGGTATAAATGAATTTAGTGCGAGATTTCCTTCTGCCCTTGCTGGATTGATCCTCTGCATCTCAATATTTTTCTTCATGAAAGAGTTCAGTAACGAGAAAACAGCCTTCTACTCAGTCCTTTCATTAGCCCTCTCGATATATTTCTTTGCCTATTCCCACTCAGCAGTAACGGATATGAGCCTCACACTCTTTATAACCCTCTCGTTATTTTCCTTTTACCTTTCCACTGAAAAGGACAGGAGATATCTCTATGGCTTTTATATCTTTTCTGCCTTAGCCTTTCTCACAAAGGGGCTCATTGGAATAATATTCCCCTTCGGGATTGCTATTGTTTATCTGCTTGTTAAAGACGGATTAAAGGGCATTAAGTCTGTTTTTGATTTGAAGGCCTTTCTCCTCTTTTTGCTCATTGCATTGCCCTGGTATATTGCCCAGACAATCATAAATGGTAATGAATTCATTCAGCAGTTTCTTATAAAGCATCATTTCAGGAGATACACAGGGGTCATATCGGGTCACAGAGGACCGATATATTACTTCATACCAGCCATTATCATAGGCATGTTTCCATGGATTGCCTTCCTGCCACAGGGTATTACGAGGCTTAAGGCTGAAGCCTATAGGCTTATGGGATTATTTGCCCTGATATGGTTTGCCTTTATCTTCATCTTCTTCTCCCTTTCCACGACAAAACTTCCTAACTATATACTCCCAGCAATCCCTGCCCTATCAATCCTTGTCTCCAGCGGAATGGGTTATCATGAAGAGAGATGGTCAGGACTTCCTTTTCTAACAGCATTAGCTCTGTCCCTCTTTCTTGGCATAGGCTTTCTCTTACTGAAGGGTTTTCTGTTAAAATCGGGTATCAGTGAATCAGGATGGATAACCCTCCTTGCTATTGTTATGTTTACCTTTTCAGCTGTCTGCTTTTATGCCTTCGTTAAAAAGAAAAGCCCCTTTGGAGTTCTGGCCCTTTTAATGGGCATATTCCTCTGTATCCTTTCTATAAAGGCAGTGCCTGTTGCCAATGAGTATCTTCAGGGAACCCTTTACAGATACAGCCTTATGGCAAAGGAGAGGCTTCAGGATGGGGGAGAGTTGGTTACTTATGGAATTAATGCTCCAAGTATAGTCTTTTATTCCGGACACAGGATAAAGAAGATAGACAGGAAAGAGGATGTATTAAAATATTTCAGCAACAGTCATGGAGCTGAAAAACTTATTGTTATTTCAAGGGCAAGAGATATTGAATTTTTTAAAAGCCTTAATCTTGAATTATTAAACACTGACGGCAGGTATGCAATTTTTGAGAGATAATAAAAGACTCATTTATGCCCTGTTGCTGTTGCCTTTATTTTTTCTTTATCTTGATCGTTTCATAATGTTATGGCTGAAGGGACTTAAAGATACTTATCCCTCTCTTTATTCAATTCTTCACGCAATTGATCCTTATGCAATCTTTTTCTATTATCTAATGATAGTGTTCGCTATTATTACTGTTGCTCTCAGAAAACTTGTAAGAAGAGATTTATGGAAATCCTTATTCTATGGATTGATAATAACCTCTCTAACAATACAGGTAAAACATCTTCTTGGAAGGGCGAGACCAAAACTCGGTTACGAAACAGTTTTTACAGGACCTTCTTTTAAATATGTTTATTCCTCTTTTCCATCTGGGCATACTGCCTTTGTCTTCATGCTTTCAGCCATTTTGTCCAGTTATTATCCAAGATATAGATTTATTCTTTACGGCCTCAGCCTCTGGATTGGCTTTGAGAGGATAGAGGATTCTGCCCATTTCCCCTCCGATGTTTTAGCCGGAGCGATCCTCGGGCTTCTCATAGGGAGATTTGCCTTGTTCAGGTTTGGTAGGATAGAAATTAAAGATGATTAAACTCAAACGAATATACGACCCTGTATCGCCTGATGATGGTAAAAGGATCCTCATTGACAGGCTCTGGCCAAGGGGAATCAAGAAGGAGGATGCAAGGATCGATGAATGGCTCAGGGATATTGCCCCAAGTGCTCAACTGAGAAAATGGTTTTCTCATGAGCCTTCTAAATGGGCTGAATTCAAGAAGAGATACAGGGAGGAACTTAAGGATAAAAGGGAGTTAATAGATAGACTGAGGTCAGAGGCAGAGAATGGAACCCTTACACTTTTATATTCTGCAAAGGATAGAGAGCATAATAATGCCATTGTGTTGAAGGAAGTGATAGAAGAATAGAATCTAAAGGTTGAATAGAAATTTTAAGATAGCTATAATATAATTAAAAATAGCTATTTTGGAGTTTAGAAGTGAAGGCTATAACAGCAAAGGATTTAAAGAATAAAACCGGTGAAGCGATGAGGGCAATCTCAAAAGGGGAAAGGGTCATGGTCACTTTGAGAGGAAAACCTTTTGCATTAATATCCCCTGTGACTGCTGAGTCATTGAAAGAGGTATCATTGCGTCCATTTGAAGAGGCATGGAGAGACATAGAAGAGGCATTGAAGAAAACCCGACCAAGATTTAAGAATGTAAAAGAGGCTATGACTTGGACAAGAAAAAGATAACTATTTTTATAGATACAAATGTTTTTATTATTGATCTAAGATATAGAAGAGACGTCAGATTTAAAACAAATCAAGATTTCTTGAATTTTATTGTCCGGTACGGCAATGGTGTTACAAGTATAGTTAATCTTCTGGAGATATGCGGCATACTATCTTTTAACCTCAACAAACAACAGATTCAGGAACTATTTTATTATCTTCCTGAAAAATATAAAATAAGTATAATCCCATCCCACGATATGAATTCAATCTTCCCTGAGACATATGTTAAAACTATCATGGATATAATCTGTCGAAAAGCGAGCCTTGGAGATGCCCTGATAGCTAACCTTGTCAATAAATATGTTCGAGGAAAGGCAGTATTTATAAGCTGGGATGCAGTTCATTTCAGAAATTTGCTTTCCATTGAGGCCATCACTCCACAGGAGTTTCTATCATAACTATAGTACAGAAATCGTCCTCTTTAAGGTTCTTCAAATGGATAAGAGCGTATTCTTGATCTCCAATATGAAACATTTCAGAATCTAACCTTTGGGGCTTCCTTTTCAGCTTCTGGTACCTCATAGTATGGTGCCTCGCCAACACCTGCTAAGGAAGCAAAGAACCTTCCAAATACCGTCCTTCTATAGGTATTCAGCCTCTGGACTGCCTCATTGTACCTTTTTCTTTCAACAGATATCCTGTTCTCCGTTCCTTCAAGGCTATCCTGAAGTTTCAGAAAATTCTCATTTGCCTTTAATTGCGGATAAGCCTCTCTCAGAAGGAGTAGCCTCGAAAGGACCCCTTCGAGTTCATTAGATGCCTTAATCTTTTCATCAGTAGTCTTTGCCTGGAAATACTTAGTCCTTGCCTCTGCAATATTTTCGAATATCTCTTTTTCATGTTTTGCATAACCCTTTACAGTCTCTACAAGATTGGGAATCAGGTCATATCTCCTTTTTAACTGATTCTCCACCTGTGCCCACTGTGCCTTCACCTGCTCATCCATACTTACTACCTTGTTATACTGTCCAATACCCCAGCCAATAATCATGATACCGATTACTGCTATTACAGCAAGTACCCCGATCGCTATCTTTGCACCATTGCTCATAAGACCTCCCTGTGATATGTTTTGGGCGACTACAACTGTTACTTACGCCACCACTACTTCCAGTGGCAAAGGTTTATTAATTCCAAGAGTCTTACTGACATATAACTTTTCAATCCCGATCGTCTTTCCATTCTTATCTTTTTTAAGGATAATGCCTTCTCCAACTTCTTCACAGATTACTTCATCTTCTGGATTGCCAAACCAGACATCCATTGTATCTGAATCCTTATGATAATAAACAACTATTTTTTCCATATTACCTCTCCCTCCTTAATCTTATCTGCAGGATATGCAGTTATAATAAAACCCTCCGTCTTTTCATGCCTGACAACTACACAATATAGTTTATCAAATCTTTTGTAATAAAGAAAAACCTCTTTATCGGTCTTGCTCTGCCTTATTTCATCAGGTGATTACAGTACTTCCTTAACAATGTTTATTTTTTCTTTCATGACAGGATGTTTTATAGTAGTCAGATATTTCCAGTAAGTTACCGTCGTTCTAACTTCTATATTAAGTGGTGTTTTTACTTGAAAGAGGAGTTCTTCTTTGACTTCCATTCTACCACCTCCCTGAGGCTCCGCCTCCACCAAAGCCTCCACCGCCACCGCTAAAACCTCCACCACCGAATCCTCCAAATCCTCCACCGAACCCACCACCAAATCCGCCAAATCCACCTGACCATCTACGACGCCTGCTACCAGGATAGAATAGTCTCAACAGGAGTATAGATATGATGAATATTGCATTGACAATTGCGATCCATTCCACACCTTTTTTCTGTGAACTATCACTTTTCCCACTGATGCCATGTCTTAATTCTGGTATTTCAGTTATCTCGACGCCTTCGTGCCTTGCTATCTCCTGAATCACAGCAATAGTGGCGTAGAATATGCCTGAACTGTAGTCACCCTTTCTGAAATAGGGCACAAGATACTGCCTTCCTATTGAACCTACAAGACTGTCGGGCAGAATTCCCTCAAGGCCATAGCCTACCTCAAATCTATATCTCCTGTCATCAAGGGCAATGGTGAGGAGAAGTCCATTGTCCTTTCCCTTTTTTCCAAGCCTCCATCTTTCAGCCATGCGTAAGGAAAATCCCTCTATGTCCTCTCCGTCAAGGCTTTTTATAGTGAGCACCACAACCTGTGCTGTAGTCTTTCTCTCAAGCTCTCTCAGATAGGCATTCAGTTTCGCCTCTACATTATCATTAATGATTCCTGCAAGGTCAACAACATGCCCAGGAGGTGATGAAGGAGGCTCTGGAGTGGCTGCCATTGAAGGCGAATTCAAAGGGATAAAAAGAGTTGATGAGCCAAGTAATAGGAGGGTTAAAAGGACTCTAATCCTTAAGCTCATCGAGTCTCTCAGCTATCCTTTCTATTGCATTATAGTAATCTTTGAAGATAATAGAGAGTTCATGCCCTGATGGTCTTATCACGCCATTCTTTAAAAGGAGAAGCCTGTCAAAGACATCTGAATCAGAGAAGTTGCCCTGTATGGTCTTTATAACATCCTGTCTGAGGATTGGCGGTTCTTTTCCCATCAGAGAAATGATTGCCCTGAAAAGGGGGATACAACCTGTGAAGGACCTTATAAGGAGCTCTGTAATCAGTCTCCTGTCTCCAGCAGAGGAGATATAACCCTGCCTAAGGCCTATGAGCCTTGTCTTTATATCCCTTTCACATTGAAGCCTTAGATATTCTTTCTTTATATCGAGGTCTTTCAATATATCCTCACCATAGACAGTCTTATGAGCTAATCTGAAGTCATGAAACTCTATGGGGAATACATCGAGGGAATTGTTGATATACTCTATGGTCATAACGAGGGGAGCAGAGATCCTCTTTTTGCTGTATTTTTTTCCGAATGGTGCAATGAACTCCAGAAAATCAAGGCTCATCCTGTGAAGGACAATCACTGAATTTATATCTGATCTCTTTTCATTAAAATCAGGTGTGACAGCACTTCCTACTATATGGATGGAATGAATCTCTTCGCCACGGCCTCTAATAATTTCGTTGATAAAGGGGCCATATCTGCTCGATACTGCTGGATTGAGTCCTTCAAGGTTTATCCTTTCCATGAGTGATTATAGCATATTATCGAGGACCGCAGTCTCTATAACCGGTAATCAGGACATGGCTCTGGTAAATGCTTTAGGCATCATACGGTTTGAATGGTTTTTGCCTTCTGCACCCTTACCCTCCTGCCCTTCATCATTATATCATCAACTGAGCGAATTACCCTTTCTGCAAGATCTTCAGGAACCTCTACAAATGTGAACCTGTCGAGGACCTTTATGACTCCTATCTTATTAAAGGGTATGCCTGCCTCAGTCGAAATCGATTTCACTATGTCTGTTACCTTAATCTTATCCTTTCTACCAATGGTCATAAAGAGGCGAACCATCTTGTATCCCTGGAGTTCTGACCTCTCACAGACCCTTTCTGTTTTCCCTTTAGGTTCTCCATAGACAGAATAAAGTGCAGCAGCAGCAATATCTTCGGGACTAAATCTTTCAGATAGTTCCTTCACAATAGAAAGGAGTTCTTTGTGTCTATTTTCCTTTATTATCTCTTCTATGTTTTTGATTATATTCTTTTGCCTTGCCTTAATAATTTCTGAACTTGTTGGCAATTTCTTCCTTTCTATTACTGTCCTGGCAATCTTTTCTATAAGCCTTAACTGTCCGTATTCCCTTGGTGTTACAAAGGTTATTGCTATACCAGTTTTCCCAGCCCTTCCAGTTCTTCCTATCCTGTGGATATATCTTTCGGGGTCCTGAGGGAGGCTGTAATTAATCACATGTGTTACATTTTGTATGTCAAGCCCCCTCGCTGCAACATCAGTTGCCACCAGTATATCAATGATGCCTCCCTTAAACCCAAATTACGCAAGGGTTGAAATTTAAGTTGTTACTGAATAGTGAACAATTAAGTAAAACCCTTGAAAAAAGTGCTCCTTTTGCGGTATAAGACTTTATGCAATTAAAAAA
>Ga0272445_1000495_pt1 | contig 36963 bp, 31 predicted proteins | sample YNPCB0031_FD_194404 | JGI IMG/M metagenome (GOLD analysis project Ga0272445, IMG submission 194404) | Hot spring sediment microbial communities from Yellowstone National Park, WY, United States - YNP-CB-003-1 | ecosystem: Environmental > Aquatic > Thermal springs > Hot (42-90C) > Sediment... | reverse complement strand
TTTCAGCATAGGAAATGTAAAAATCAAAAGGAAATAAAGTATATTGAAGACCAAAAGAAGGATAAAATTTTTCCCCTACCACAAATCCTGAAAAAATTTTTAAAGAGGGCAAAAAAGGCAAATCCATTTCCTGTCCAAAATGATAAGCAAAATTCTCAAAATTTTTTTCAAACGAAAATTCACAAAAAATTTTTAAAATGTTAAGGTCTCCAAAAGCCCCACTCTGAAATACATAAAGATAATCTTTTCTTTTGAAAGAATAAGAAAATATATAATTTATTCCAGCAGAAAAATATTTTATAGGAGAAAAAACAAAACCATTTCCAATCCTTAAAGAGTTTTCTTTCCCATAACCTATTTTGCCTCCAATATAAAGGGGCAATATTTTTTTATCAAACTGTAAATCTATAAAATTTTTCCCATCAAAAATAAGACCAAAACTTTTGTGTTTTAAAATAAAAGATGATAAACTGCATGGGAAACTCAAAAGAAAAGAAACCTTTTTAACATCTTTTGTGATTAAAGAAGAATATTCTAAATCTAAAATATCAGAAGGGAAAGAAGAAAAAGTATTTCCTTTTGCCTTTGCAAAGAAGATGAAAAAAATAATAAATATTTTCATTTTCTACTTATAATTAAAAAACTTATATCATCTTTAATCTCTTTTTCACCTCTAAATATTTCAATCTCCTTTATCAATCTTTTTTTAATTTCTGCAACACCATTTCCTGAATTAAAAATAATATTTTTTATTCTTTCTTCACCAAAATTTTCTCCATATTCATTTTCAATTTCAAGAAGTCCATCTGTATAAATCATTAAAATATCACCTCTTTCCATTTCAATTTTTTCCTCTTTTAAAGAATCAGCAAAATCAGTTATGTTTAAAAAAGAAAATCCAAGAGGTAAACTATTTATTTCAATCTTTTCGAAAATTTTTTTGTTTTTTCTATATAAAATAGGGGGGAAATGCCCTGCACTTGTAAAGAACAAATTCCCATCCCTTTCCAAAATACAAACTGCGATTGTTATAAACATTTCTTCTGGAATTAAATCCCTTAAAGAATTAAATAATGAAATTAAAAAACTTTTTGGTGTAGTCACACCTTTTACAATTGACAATGTGTTCATTTTTATCATTCCCATAAGAAGAGAACTTCCAACACCTTTTCCAGAAACATCAGCAAGAACAATAAAAATCCTGTCAAAGGGAATTTTAATTACATCAATATAATCTCCTGACACAAAAAAAGCAGGTTTATAAAAAAATTCTATTTCATATTCAGGAATATTTGGAACCTGTGATGGAATCAATACTTTTTGAATTTCCTTTGCAATCTCTATATCCCTTTTCATTCTTTCCTTTTCAAGAATTTCCTTTTGAGCAATTCTTAAATCCTCACTCATTTTTTCTATCTCTCTTGCAATTTTACCTATTTCGTCTTTTCTTTTTAATCCAATATATATATCAAAATCACCTTTTCCAATTTTCTCTATTGCTTTTATAATTTTACTAACAGGATGAGCAAGATATGTGCCTATTGAAAAAACACCTAAAAAACCAACAAAAAGCAAAATTGTAAATATAAGAAACATTCTTTTCTGCATATTTTTAAGAGAATTATTCAAATTTCTTGAAGAAACTCCAATAACTGCTTTACCTATAATTTTATTCATATAAATAATGTCAACTACCCTATTGAAAACAATTTCATCCTCATATAATAGATTTGTATCTTTTAAAACATTTCCAAATTCATAAATATTTTTACCAATAAAATCTTCTCTAAAAGAACCTTTTATAAAATTTTTATGATCCACAACAAAAGAATAAACTATTTCTCCTTTCTCCTCCTTTCCCTTAATTTCATAACATAATTTGACAAGGTCAGGAATTCTCTCTTCAAGCAAAAAATCTTTAGAAGCTATTGCAAGAGATTTTGCTGCTGATTTTGCTTCTTTTTCCAAAAGATTTTTAAAATTTTTTATATTTTCTTCTCTTATTATTAAAAATACACTCAAAAATAAAATAATGATAAGGAAAGCAAAATATAAAGATATTCTCCACCTTAAACTCATCTTTCAATTGCCTTTAAAAAAATTAAAAATCCCTTTATCTCATTTTCAAGAAGTTCAAGTATCTTTTTTGCTTCTATGTAATGGGGATTCAGATCAATTGATTTTTTAAGATAATAATGTGATTTTTCAAATAGTTCCTTTATAAAAAGAAGATAGGATTTTGAAAGTGCAAAGTAAATATCAGGATAATCTTTATTTTTTTCAATAAGGGCTTCTAATCTTAAAATATATTCTTTCAATGTTAAAGGAGTTGTAGCATCTGCTTTTGAAAGAAGAGCAAAATCTCTTATTATCTCTTGGGGATAATTGTAGTAAAAAATTTTTTCCATTTCTTCAAGTTTAGCAAGACATTCCTTATATTCATTTTTTTCAAAATGTAAAAGGGCTTCCTTATATTCTTGAGAATTAAGCCTTGGGTCCATTATTGGAAGCAATTTCAATTTTGCCATCACTTTTTCTCTTTCAATACTAATACCTTTTATCATAAGAGATAAAAAAGCTTTAACTTCTTCATAATGGGCTTCTGAATATGAAGGAACTCTTTTTATTGCCTCATTTATAAAGGTTAAGGATTCCTTTTCCTTAGAAAGTTTAATCAATATTTTACCCATCAAAAGATAATAATCAGGATAATTTGGTGAAATTTCAAGGGCTTTTGCAATGTAATTGAAAGCCTTACTGTATTCACCTTTAATAAAATAAAGAATAGCATAATTTTTATAAATAGGAGAATAATCTTTATCAATCTCAATTGCCTTTTGAAGATGTTTTTCTGCCTCAGTTAAAAGACCCATTTTCATAAGTTTCTCTGCCATTTTAACATGAATTTCAACAGGTGCTCCTTTAATAAATTTTTCAGAAATTTCTCCCCATCCTTTATACTCTCTTAATGTATCAATATGAAAATCCTTCAAAATCTCAAGAATTTTTTCTTCACTTAATTCACGAGAAACTTTTTGTTTTTTATAATAAACAATATTACCATCTTTGAGAATTTTTGTTGTAATTACTTCCCTTTCAGGTGAATAATCTGTTTCAACATAATATTCAACATCACCTATTTTGAAACTATCAGAAAAACCAAAAAACTTCATCTTTTACCCTCTACAATTTTTTTCAAAGTTTTATAAGCAAAAGCAAGTCTTTTTTCTCTTGTTTCAAGACCCATTTCAATAAGGTTTTTTTTAAAAAAAGAAGGTTCTATTTTTCTTTTAAAATTCTTTTCACAAATTTTTCTCATTTCCTCTTCTTCTAAAAATGGATTTTCAACAACCAAATTTTTAATTAAAGGTTTAATATTAATCTCTTCAATTTCTTCAACTTTTTCAATTTCTTCAACTTCTTCAATTTCCTTATCTTCATAAATAATGAATCTTTTTAAATCCATTAAATCATATATTCTTTTTACATTTGGTATCATTTTACCAACACTAAATTTAATTCCCTTTTGCTTTAATTTTACTCCATTGCTTACAAGTGTTCCCCATCCAGAGCTTGAAACATAATCAATTTTACTAAAATCAAAATATATTTCCTTCACATTGAATTTTTCAATTTCTTCAAAAATTTCCCTAAATTTATATATTGTGGTTGTATCAATATATCCTTTTAGAAAAACAACAATTGAATTTTTACCCATTTTTATTTCATAATTAAATCTTTCCATGAAGATTAAATTATATTTTAAAAAAACATAATTTTTCAAATAGTATTTCCACTTGACATTTGATTTAAAAACCTGTATAATTTAAAACTTCAAAAAATCTTTTCTAAAATTGTAAAATTATTTGACAATTAAGTTTGAAATGAAAGGGTAAGATGTAAGATACTAAGGGCATCTGGTGGATGCCTCGGTGCTGGGTGGCGATGAAGGGCGTGGCAAGCTGCGATAAGTCCGGGGGAGGCGCAAGCAGCCTTTGATCCCGGGATGCCCGAATGGGGAAACCCAATACCCTAAAAGGGTATTACCCTGGTTTTAAAAACCAGGGGGCGAAACCGGGGGAAGTGAAACATCTCAGTACCCCGAGGAAAAGAAATCAAAATGAGATTCCCTTAGTAGCGGCGAGCGAACTGGGAGGAGCCTAAACCACTGCTCTGTTAAAGCCCGTGGGCGTTGGAGCAGTGGGGTCGCGGGATACAGCCGGGCTTTGCCACGGCAAAGCCGGAGAGTTACAAATCCCTTTCTTAGCCGAATCCTTCTGGAAAGGGGAGCCATAGAGGGTGACAGCCCCGTAGGCGAAAAGAAAGGGACTCTCTGGGCTGTATTCCCAAGTACCACGGGACACGGGGAATCCCGTGGGAATCTGGGGGGACCACCCTCCAAGGCTAAATACAACCCAGCAACCGATAGTGCACTAAGTACCGTGAGGGAAAGGTGAAAAGAACCCCGGAAGGGGAGTTAAAAGAACCTGAAACCAGATGCCTACAATCAGTCGGAGCCTTGGAAAGGGTATATCTTCCCTTCGGGGAAGATTATCCTTTCCGGGGTGACGGCGTGCCTTTTGCCTAATGAGCCCGGGAGTTACTGTCAGCGGCGAGGTTAACCTGCCAAAAGGCAGGGGAACCGTAGCGAAAGCGAGTCCGAAAAGGGCGCTAAGTCGCTGGCAGTAGACCCGAAGCCGGGTGACCTACCCATGGGCAGAGTGAACCCCGTCGAAAGGCGGGGGGAGGCTCGAACCGGTGGACGTTGAAAAGTCCTCGGATGACCTGTGGGTAGAAGTGAAAAGCTAAACGAACCCGGTGATAGCTGGTTCTCCCCGAAATATATCCAGGTATAGCCTCGGGAATGAGTGTATGGGGGGTAGAGCACTGATTGGGCTAGGGGGAGAAATTCCTTCCGAACCCAGTCAAACTCCGAATACCCATACATGCTTCCCGGGAGTCAGCGGGTGGGGGATAAGCTCCATCCGCGAGAGGGGAACAACCCAGACCGCCGGCTAAGGTCCCTAAGCACAGGCTAAGTGTGAAAGGAGGTGGGAACCCTTAGACAGCCGGGATGTTGGCTTAGAAGCAGCCATCATTTAAAGAGTGCGTAACAGCTCACCGGTCGAGGGTTCCTGCGCCTAAAATATATCGGGGCTTAAGCCTGTCACCGAAGCCGCGGGGCGCTCTATTAAAGGAGCGCCGGTAGGGGAGCGTTCCCAACGGGTTGAAGGTGTTCCGTAAGGAACGCTGGACTGTTGGGAAGTGAGAATCCGGGCATTAGTAGCGATAAAGGAGGTGGAAATCCTCCTCGCCATAAGCCCAAGGGTACCTGGGGAAGGTTCGTCCGCCCAGGGTTAGCCGGTCCCTAACCTGAGGCCGAAAGGCGTAGGGGATGGGAAAGGGGTTAATATTCCCCTGCCACTCAGGTGGAGCCCAGGGAGTGACGCAGGAGGGAAGGACCAGCCTCCTTACGGCTATGGAGGTCTAAACCTGTAGGGGGCTCCTCCAGGGAAATCCGGAGGAGTGTTCCATTTTTTGGAACAACCCTGAGGGGTGATGGGGAGCCCCTGTAATGGGGGCGAACTGGTCCGGACCACACTGCCAAGAAATAACTTCGTGGGCGTTGAAGCCTGAGTGACCGTTCCGTAAACCGACACAGGTGGGCGGGCATAAATGTGCTCAGGCGCGCGGGTGATCCCTCGCTAAGGAACTCGGCAAGTTGACCCCGTAACTTCGGGAGAAGGGGGACCCTGAGTACGTGAAAACCCTCGCGGTGAGTAGCGGAAAAGGGTCGCAGGGAATCGGCCCTGGCGACTGTTTATCAAAAACACAGGGCTCCGCAAACTCGTAAGAGGATGTATGGGGCCTGAAGCCTGCCCAGTACCGGAAGGTTAAGGGGATCCCTTTCAAAGGGGAGAACCTAAGCCCCGGTAAACGGCGGCCGTAACTATAACGGTCCTAAGGTAGCGAAATTCCTTGCCACGTAAGTTGTGGCCTGCACGAATGGCGCAACGACTGGGGCGCTGTCTCAGCGAGGGGCCCGGCGAAGTTGTAGTGGTGGTGAAGATGCCACCTACCCGCGGCGGGACAGAAAGACCCCGTGGACCCTTACTGGAGCCTGGCATTGGAGTCTGGTATGTCATGTGTAGAATAGGTGGGAGGCTGTGAAGCCCGGGCGCCAGCTCGGGTGGAGCCGTCAGTGAAATACCACCCTTGGCATATTGGACTCCTAACCTCTTTGGTGGATCCCAAAGAGGGACATTGCCTGGTGGCCAGTCTGACTGGGGCGGTCGCCTCCTGAAAGGTAACGGAGGCGCCCAAAGCTCCCCTCAGGGCGGACGGTACCGCCTGTTGAGTGTAAAGGCAGAAGGGGGGTTGACTGTGAGGCCGACAGGCCGAGCAGGGGGGAAACCCGGGCTTAGTGATCCGGCGGTTCCGTGTGGAAGGGCCGTCGCTCAGCGGATAAAGGGTACCCCGGGGATAACAGGCTAGTCGGGCCCGAGAGTTCATATCGGCGGCCCGGTTCGGCACCTCGATGTCGGCTCAGCCCATCCTGGGGGTGAAGAAGCTCCCAAGGGTTGGTCTGTTCGCCCATTAAAGGGCTACGTGAGCTGGGTTCAGACCGTCGTAAGACAGGTCGGTCCCTATCCGCCGTGGGCGTAGGGCACTTGAGGGGTGCTGCCCTTAGTACGAGAGGACCAGGGTGGGGGGACCTCTGGTGTACCGGTTGTCCTGCCCAGGGCACAGCCGGGTAGCCATGTCCCTAAGCGATAACCGCTGAAGGCATCTAAGCGGGAAGCGCGCCCCAAGATAAGGTGCCCCTGAAGGTCCCCGGAAGACTACCGGGTTGATAGGCGGCAGGTGAAAGCCCCGCAAGGGGTTGAGCCGAGCCGTACTAATCGACCGTTCGTCTTACATCTTACCCTTTCATTTCAAACTTTTTTATTTAAAGGGGAAAAGATGAAAAGATGGATATATATATATATCTTGGGATTATTTTTAGGTTGTCAAAAGGAAAATCATAAAGATACAATTTTTCAAAATCAAAGAGAAAATTTTTCTTTAATGGGAGAGGCAGAGAAAGCTGCTGTAAAAGGAGATATAATAGGGTGCCCTATATTCCAAGGACATAAAATGATTATTACAGCTCATAATGATAATGGCACAGTTATTCGCGCATGCACGCTTATATACCCTCAATTGGGTTGGGAAACGAGAAGATATATTCATGCATGGGAAACTGACGGATTTTATTTAGCTGCCTCATGGCCCCATTATTATACCCATTATTGTCAACCTGCAAATGAAACACATACATTTAGAGACCCACCAAGAAATTGGTGTAATATTTATGGAAGTGATGAACATCTTAAAGTTCATCAAAGAGTATGGCACTGGGGACCTTATCCTTTCCCACCTCCAAATGAAGCATATGTATTATGGGATGATTTTAGTTGTGTTCAAACCAACAATCCTGAAGAGAAATGAAAGAAATAATTCTTATTATTTTTTTTAGTATGGGGAGGGATACATTCCCTCCCCAAGTTGAATTCCATTTTCCACAAAAAAGAGAAACAATATTTCCTTATTATAATAAAATTTATATTTTCTTTACACAAGAAATGGATACATCTTCTTTTGATTCTTCTTCCGTAGAAATAATAACTCATTCTGGAATATTACCAACAAAAGCAGGATTTGTAAGAGGTTTCTCCCAGAATTGTATGAAGATATGTTTTTCATTTTTCTGGTACTGGCAACCATTTGATACTATTCAAGTTACAGTAAAAGGATATGTTAAAAGTAAAAATGGATTAACATTAGATGGTAATGGAAATGGAATACCAGAAGGTTCACCAATTGATGATTATACATTTAAATTTTTTACAAGTGATTATAGTTCTTCAGCAATTCCAAAGGATAGCTTTCCATTTTATTATCCCGGAACCCATAATTGGAATCTAAATAATCCAGGCACTATTATGGATATAAACAAAAATAATGATAAAGAAATAATAACTACTTGGAATAGAATTGGATTTCCGGAAGAACTTGGAGTAATTGATAAAAATGCAAAATTACTCCCAAATTTTCCTGTAAGCTGGCAACCAGGAACTCGAAACGATCTTTATCCTCCTGCTATTGCTGATTTAAACAAAGATGGTTATTTTGAAATAATTCCAAATGCTGCAATTACAGGTATTTCTCCAAAAATTGCAAAATTCTATGTATTTACCCATGAGGGTAATTTTTTTCCCGGTTGGCCTTATACTTATATAGCTGATACTCTTAACATTTACAACACTTTACATACCAATGTTGCAGTATGTGATTTAGATAATGATGAAGATTTAGAAATTATTTTTCCTGTAAGACCATCTTATATATTTATATTTGAGAAAAATGGGAATTTATGGAATGGGTGTCCATATAAAATAAAAGGAGCTTTAATGGGTCTTGCAATAGGAGATTTAAATAATGATGAAATTCCAGAAATAACAGCAATAGGTGTAAGTATGCAGCAATATCCTGTTGACACAACATTTGTAAATGTATTAGAACCGAATGGTATCCAATTTCCAAATTTTCCAAAAAAAATTACAAAGATTAGTGGTCACCAGCCAGTGCTTGGAGATATAAATGGAGATGGCTTCTTAGAAATAATATTTGTAGCAGATTCAGGTAAAAATGTATATCCTTATATTGACGGACTTATTTATGCTATAGATTATGAAGGAAATATATTACCAAATTTTCCAGTTAAAATTCCTGATGAATGGTTTGCTCATTCTCTTTCCTTGGGGGATTTGGATAATGACAATTTACCTGAAATAATTGCAGGAACTGCTGGGCAAACTTGGCATCCTTTTGTAATTGCTGTTGATGGAAACGGAAGTATTTTAAATGGTTTCCCTGTATATGTTCCAGTAGGAAATGCAGGCGGGTCTATAATAGAGCCCCCGAGTATTGCAGACATAAATGGAGATGGATATGGAGAAATTTTTGTAACTTCTAATGGTGGAGACACGATGAACTTTTCCGGGCATTTTATTGTTATTGAGTTAACTTATATTACTCTTATTTCATCTAATGGAAATATGTTTCCGGGATACCCATTAATCCTTCCCACATTTTCAGAAAATCCTGCTTTATTGTCTGATATTGAGAATGATGGATTCCTTGACTTAACAATTGCACATCTCTCAACTATTTATTCCTTTACAACCCCTTATACAAATTATACCTTAGAATGGCCACTTCCTTATCATGATATTCACAACACATCAAATTATCATTATATTCCTCCAGAAATCCCCATCAGTGAATTTGATAAATATAAACATCTTTTCTCCCTCTCCACTTCTTCAATTGCAAGAAATGAATTTAAATTTAAAATATTTTTACCTGATGGTTTTGAAAATAAAAAATTAAAAATTTTATTTTATCAAGTGGACGGAAGAAAATTAAAAGAATTTGAATTTTTAAAAATCCCAAGAAAGTTTGAATATTCCATAAATGTAAAAAAATTAAAAAGAGGAATATATTTCTATATATTTAAAATTGAAAATAGAGAAATAGGAAAAGGGAAATTTGTAAAATTATAGTTTATTTTTTTAATCTTTCTATAATTCTTTGTGCTATTCTGTATGCTGCTTCTTTTAAAGGATTTTCTTCATTTTGAGATGAATCTGTATATGATTCTATTATGTTTCCGTAAGAATCAATTAAATCTGCATATATTTTGATTTCTCCACCTTCCATTTCTAATCTTCCAAATACTGCATAATCTGCTACAAGTTCAAGTATCATTTGCTTTACATGGGAAATTTCTATTCTTGTCTCATCTATGTTTCTCCTTTGCATTGCTGAAAGAATCATAACATCAGGAATGAGTTCTAATCTTGTATATTTTGATAAACCACTTTTCAAAGATGAAAGGAAAATTTTCCCAAGTCCACTTGCCCTTAATGCCTCGCTTTTTTCAAGAAATGGAAAAACACCAACCTTTATTTTTCTTAAAACACCACCGCCAATAGTTCCCTTATATTCTCTATTTAATTCTTCAAGGACAAGGTCAGTTATATCAACTTTTTGAGAAGAATAAAGAATTACATCTTTTGAAATATCTATAACAAGGTCATAACCCATATCCTTTGCTATTTTTTCTATTGTTTTCTGTATTTTTGAGACATGTGGCTCTAAAATTCTCTTTGTTGCTTCCTTTAATTTTCCATTCTTACCCCATACCTCTTCCAAAAATTTTTTGTATTCCTCTTCCTTAATTTTTATTTCCCTTTCCCTTTTAATTCTTGCTTCCTCTGATAAAGAAGGTCTTTCTTTTTCATACAAATTCCTTAAACTATCTATTTCCTTTTTCTTTTTTAAGAGTTCATCCTCCCAACCTTTAACGAGTTTATTAACCTCTTCCTGTGCCTCCTTTACACCTTCATACTCTTTCAAAATCCTTTCCATATCAATAAATGAAATTTTTATTTCCTGAGAATTTAGTAAGGAAAATAAAAAAATTAAAAATAAAAATTTTTTCATTTCAAAATTGCATTCCAAACTGAAAATGGGGAATAAATCCTTTTTTTTCTTTATCAAGACCATATCCAAAATCAATACCAAGGACAGGCATCATTGGGATTTGAATTCTTGCACCAAAACCTATTCCTCTATAAAGAGGAAAACCCCTTTTTATATTTTTCCATAAACTTTCTGATTTTAACCATGCATTTCCTGCATCATAGAATAAAAGTAAATAAAAATTATCACCAAAAGGTATTCTGAATTCATAATTGAAGGTAAAGGCATATTTTCCTCCAATTGGAACTCCCCTACTCTTTGGACCAAGACTTCTATCATCATATCCTCTTACCACAAAATCAGTATAAATTCCACCAGGTCTAAATCTTTCATAAATTGGAATCACATCTTCTTTTCTCAATTTACCAATTGCCCCAAATTTAAAGAAAAACATATTTACAATTTTTTCCTTTATAAAAGGTATAAAAATTGCACCTGTAAAAATATTTTCATAAAACGAAATGTTTCCTAAAAGGAAATAACCTGAAATTGTATTTGAATATTCAAATCTTGTTCCTTTTCTTTCATTAAAAACCCTATCCCTTGCGTCTTGTATAAGTGAATTTTCAATTTTTGAAGAAAGTTTTGGCCATTTTTCTTCTCTTATATCATAAACTGGTGAAGGTTTAAAATTTTCAGAAATATTAAAAATATCTATCCTTTCAAAAGAATATTTTATTCTCCATCTATAATAATCTCTTCTAAAAATTGGTCTTGAAAAAAATAATGATGTTCCTGTTTTTCTTTCGTCATATTCACCAGGTATTCCTGATGTTAAATCATGAAGGTCAAAACCAATAGAATAAGGTCTTTGAAAAAGCCATGGTTCTGTAAATGATATTTGAAAATTTTTTCTATATTTACCGTATTCAACCAAAAAATTTATTATCTGTCCTTTTCCAAGAAAGTTCGGTTGAGAAAGCTGGATGAAAAGGGATAAGCCCTGAAGACCTGAATATGAAGCACCTGCTTGAATTGTTCCTGTTGGCTTTTCCTTAACAACAAATGTTAAATCAACATTTTCAGAATCAGGAAGTATTTCAAAATTTAATTTGATATCTTCAAAATAATTTAAAAAATAAAGGTCTCTTTGAGATTTTATTAGTTTCTCTCTTGAAAACTTATCACCAGGAAAAATATCAAGTTCCCTTAAAATAACATAATCTCTTGTTCTTGTATTTCCTTTAACATCTATTTTTCTTACATAAACCTCTTTACCCTTTTTTATCTCAATTTCTAAATTGACTATTGAATCCTTTAAATCTTCAATTGGGAAAATTTTTGCAAGTAAAAATCCTTTATCAGCATACATTCCCTGAATTTGAACTATACCTTCTTGAAGTTTCTTATAATTAATTGGATGCCCCTTTTTAATTTTAATTTTTTCAACAAGTTTTTTTTCAGGAAAAATTATATCACCTTTAAATTTAACATCACCAAGATAAAATCTCTTGCCTTCTGTTATATAAACATCAATTTCTATAAATTCATCACCAATTTCATTTATTTTATAAGAATCAACCTTTGCACTCAAAAAACCTTTATTTTTATAAAAATCTTCAATTTTTGAAAGGTCCTCTTCCCAGTATTCTTCTTTAAAATTTGCTTTTCTATACCATGTCTTCTCTCTATTCCTTAAGAGTATTTCAAGTTTTTTGTCAGGAAAATTTTTATTGCCATAAATTTCTATTTTTTTAATCTTTGCCTTTGAACCTTCTTTTATTTTAAAAATTAGATTTGCTTCACCGTTTAAAATTTCAACTGAATCAAAAACTTGAGTTCCAACAAATCCCTTACTTTTATAAAAATCAATTATTTTTTTCTTCCATTTAAATATCTTTGATTTTGATAAAGGTTCACTTTTTATAAAACCTATTTCTTTTTCAAGGTCTTTTGTTTTTATTCTATAATTTTCCTTAAAAAAAACTTCTTTAAGCCTTGGATTTTCCTTTAAATTTAAAGTAATTTCAACAAATGAATCCTTTTGAATAGAATTAACTTCAATTTGTTCAAAATAACCTGTTTTATAAAGATTTTTTATTCCTTCTCCTATTTTTTCTTCATCTATTTTTTCACCCTTCTTTACACCAAAATTTTCTATTATAAATTGAGAGGAAATTCTTTTATTTCCTATAACATTTATATCTTTTAAATAAAAATTTTGAAATTGAAGAAAAAAATAAACAAAAAAAATTTTATACATTTATTTTTTCAAAAGAGTTTTTTCCATTTTCTTGAAAACTATTTCACCATTTTCAAAATCAATTAAAATTTCATCATTTTCTTTGAAATTACCTTTTAAAATTTCTTCAGATAATGGGTCTTCAATATATTTTCTCAATGTTCTTTTGATTGGTCTTGCACCAAATTCAGGGTCAAATCCTTCTTTAACAAGAAATTCTTTTGCATTATCACTAACAATTATTTTAACATGTCTTTCTTTTTCAAGCCTTTCTGATAATTCTTCTAAAAGAATGTCAAGAATTCCCCTGCAATGTTCATAAGTTAACGGATTAAATACAATTACTTCGTCAATTCTGTTTAAAAATTCTGGTGGAACAATCCTTTTCAATTCGTCCATTAAAAATTCCTTCATCTTTTCAATATCAAATTCCTCACTCTTTGAATGAAATCCAAGCCCCTTTACTTTTTTGAGATACCTTGTCCCTATATTTGATGTTAATATTATAACTGTATTTTTAAAATTAACCCTTCTTCCATAATTATCTGTTAAAACACCATCTTCAAGAATTTGAAGAAGAATATTGAAAACCTCTGGATGTGCCTTTTCAAATTCATCAAATAAAACAACTGAATACGGTTTTCTCCTAACCTTCTCAGTTAGCTGTCCACCTTCTTCATAACCTACATAACCAGGTGGAGCACCTATTAATTTTGAAACATTGAATTTTTCCATATATTCTGACATATCAATTCTTATAAGAGCGTTCTCATCTCCAAATAAGAATTCTGCAAGAACTTTTGCAAGATGTGTTTTTCCAACTCCTGTTGGTCCCATAAATATAAAAGAACCAATTGGTCTTCTTGGATCCTTTATACCTGCCCTTGATCTCCTTATTGCTCTTGCAAGAACCTTTATTGCTTCATCCTGTCCAACAACTTTTTTCTTCAATTCTTCTTCCATTTTAAGAAGCCTTACCTGCTCCTCTTCTTCAATCTTTGCAAGTGGTATTCCGGTCCATCTTGAAACCACATATGCAACATCCTCTACTTTTACCCTTGGTCTTACAGCTTTTAACTGGATTTCCCTTTTCCTCCTTGCAATTTTCTCTTCAAGTGCCTCTATTTTATCCCTTATTTCAGCTGCTTTTTCATATTCTTGCATTTTTATTGCAATTTCCTTTTCTTTTTTTAATTTTTCAAGTTCCTTTTTATATCTTTCAAGAAGTTCATCAGAAGCCTTGCTCAAAAGTTTAACTCTTGCACCTGCTTCATCTATAACATCAATTGCTTTATCTGGTTGAAATCTATCAGAAATATATCTATCTGAAAGAATTGCAGCAGTTTCAAGTGCTTCATCATCATAAATTATTTGATGGAAATTTTCATATTTTTCTTTAAGACCTCTTAAAATTTCAATTGTTTGTTCAATTGTTGGTGGATCAACTATTATTGGTTGAAATCTTCTTTCAAGCGCTCCATCCTTTTCAATATACTTTCTATATTCTTCCATCGTTGTTGCACCAATACATTGAATTTCACCCCTTGCAAGAGCAGGTTTTAATATATTTGAGGCATCTATTGCACCTTCTGCTGCACCTGCTCCAACAAGTGTATGAACTTCATCTATAAAAAGTATTATATCTTTTGACTTTATAACTTCATTCAAAATCGCCTTTAATCTTTCTTCAAATTGTCCCCTATATTTTGTTCCTGCAACAATTGCTGCAAGGTCAAGGGCAAGTATTTTTTTATCTAAGAGTGCCTCTGGAACTTCACCCTTTACAATTTTTTGAGCAAGTCCTTCAACAATTGCTGTTTTCCCAACCCCTGGCTCACCAATTAAAACAGGATTATTTTTCTTTCTCCTTGATAAAATCTGTATAACCCTTTCTATTTCCCTTTCTCTTCCTATTACAGGGTCAAGCTTATCTTCCCTTGCAAGTTGTGTTAAATCAATTGCAAACTGTTCTAAAAGTTTTGAAGAATATCTAACTTTTTTTTCAGAGGATGAAGGTAATTCCATTGAAGAAAGTATTCTTAAAACTTCATCCCTTGCATCCTCAATTGTTATACCAAAATCAGCAAGTGCCTTTGCTGCAACTCCTTTTCTTTCTCTTAATATTCCTAAAAGAAGATGTTCTGTCCCTATATAGTTATGACCAAGTTTTTTTGCTTCATCTATTGCATAATTTAATGACCTTCTTGCCTCTGCATCAAGTGGCAATTCTGCATGTGGAACAGGATTCATTCCTGGAGGAGAAAGATTTTCAATATGATTTCTTAAAACTTCAAAATCAACTCCAAGATTTGACAAGACTAAGGAGGCAATTGAATCACCCATTTTTAAAATACCAAGAAGAATATGTTCTGTTCCAACATATGGGTGTCTCAACCTAATTGCCTCTTCTTTTGCAAACCATAAAACCTTTTTCGCTCTTTCAGTAAATTTATTTTCCCTATCTATCATAAATTCCTCCTATATTTTCAAATTTTTTGAAATTTCACCTATCCAAAGGATTTCACCCTTTTCACCTTTTAAAACAAAATACATCCCAATTATCATTACTATTAAAAGTGAAAGGAGAAAAAGCGAGAAGAAAAAATTGAAAAATATATATTTTAGGATGGGTATTTCGTAAAATAAAAGGTAAAGAGAAAGGAAAAAGATAACACCAATAACTTCAACAACAAACAATATAAAACCCTGTTTTGCATGAAAATGAACAAAATCGTCCTCCTTTTCTTTTAATAAAGGAATAAGACAAAGAAATGGTAAATAACTCATCAAAGCAAAAATCTTCTTATTCTCCATTCATCCTCCTTTTGCAGAAATAGTTCCTTCAATATATTCAGAAATATTGTTGATTTCCTCTTTAAATGGAGAATCCTTCCATAAATTTTCATTTTCCTTTATAATATCAAGAATAATTTTTTTATTTTCTTCAAGTTCCTTAAGAATTTCAATTTTTCTTAAAAAATAATAGGACTTCTGGAATTTAAAAGGTGCTTTTTTTATGGCATTATCAATATATTTAATAGATTTATCCTTCTCCTTCCTCATAAAATAAATCGTTGACAATGCCTCTAACGCAGCACTTTCTAAAAGTGCATCATTTGGTTTTGAGGAAATATATTCAAAAAAATATCTTTCTGCCTGATTCATATCGCCTTTTAAAAATGAAATATGACCCAAATAATAAATTGATTTTTTGCCTTCAAAAGAATTTTTTGAAACATCATAAACTTGCTTAAATATCTCCTGAGCTCTTTGAACTTCACCAGCATTTAAAAATGTTAAAGCCTGTATAAAAAGTTTTTCCCCTTGAAAACTTTTAGAAATCCTTTTTTGAGTAACAAAAATTATTAAAACAAAAATAACAAGTGCTATCAATACTATACCACCCCATTTTTTTGGTTCCTTTTTAAAAAAATCAAAAAAGGAAAGAATTGCTTCTTCAATTTTATCCCTTCTTAATTCTTCTTTTGTTATTTTTCTTTTCTTTTTTATTTTCATTTTATAGATTAAATTATACTATCCTAAAAGACAATTTGTCAATATAATTTTTTAAAAATTTCCATTATTTCTTCTTCATTTTTTAAAACTTTTCTTGGTTTTGAACCTTCAGCAGGTCCTATTATTCCAAGTTCTTCAAGCTCATCCATTATCCTTGCTGCTCTTGCAAAACCAACTTTAAGCTTCCTTTGAAGGAGGGTTGCTGATGCTTGTTTTGCAGTTATAAAAATTTTTGCAGCATCTAAAAGAAGGGGGTCATATTTTTCCTTTAATTCTCCCTCCTCTATCTTTATTTTTTCTTCATCCTTTATTTCCCATGTGGTTAGAGGAGCTTGAGGATAATAATTTTGTGTAAGATAAATCATTTTCTCTAAAATTTTTTCTCTATCCTTTTCCTTTTCAGGAAAATAATCAAAAAAATAATCAAGAATAAGTTCCATATTTTCAGAAAAAGCAGTTTTCTCTCCACCCGTTAGAAAAGAGATTAAACCTGAATTTAAAATTTTTGTTATAAACCCGGTAAAGTCATGGGGACCAAAAATTTCTTTAAGTTTTTTATCAAGATAATTAATTATTATTTTATTCGTTATTTTTTTAATCTCTTCTTCAGTAATATAAGGACCGTGTAATCTCACAGGTTCTGAAGTTCCAGGTGGTATAAAAAGCATATCTCCTCTTCCAAGAAGTTTTTCAGCACCCATCTGGTCTAAAATAACTCTTGAATCAACCTTTGAAGGAACTTTAAAGGCAACCCTTACAGGAAAATTTGCTTTTATTGTTCCTGTAATAACATCAACAGAAGGTCTTTGTGTGGCAACAACAAGGTGTATTCCGACTGCTCTTGCCATCTGTGCCAATCTTGCAAGTGGTAATTCAACCTGTGTCCCAGCAGAAAGCATCAAATCAGCAAATTCATCTATAACTATTACAATATAAGGCAATCTAAAACAATTTAATTTTTTAAAATTTTTATTATGGGATTCTATATCCCTTACACCTTCCTTTGCAAAATGCTTATATCTTTCTTCCATCCAGTAAACAGCAAGTTTCAAAATCTGGGCCGCTTCTTTACTATCCTTTACAACTGGTTTTAAAAGATGAGGAATACCTTCATAAAAGGAAAGTTCAACTCTTTTTGGATCTATAAGTAAAAATCTTGTTTCAAAAGGATTATTTCTTAAAAGGAAAGAGGTAAGCATTACATTTATACAAACTGTTTTACCACTACCTGTTGCACCAGCAATTAAAAAATGGGGCATCTTTCTTAAATCAGCATAAAATGGTTCTCCACCTGTTGTAACACCAAGAGGAAAAATAAGCTTGCTTTCAGATTCAAGATATTCTTTTTTATTTAAAAGTTCCTTTATATAAACAATCTTTTGTTTTTTATTTGGTATTTCTATCCCAACAAGACCTTTTTCAGGTAAAGGGGCAACAACCCTTATTTTATGGGATTTCATTCTTAATGCAAGGTCATCGGCAAGTGAAAGAATCCTACTTATTTTAATTCCCGGAGCAGGTTCATAATCATACCTTGTTACAAATGGACCCGGTGAAATATTAACAACTTTACCCTCTATATTAAATTCCCTTAATTTCTCCTCAATTAACTTTGCATTTTCTTCAAACTCTTTTTTATCATAAATTTCTTCACCTTTTTCAAAGGATAGTTCTTCTAAAAAATCTTCAAAATTAACATAACTTTCGGTAATTTTCTCCTCCTTCTCTTTTATAATTTTTCTTTTCTTTTTTTCTTCTTTTTTCTCTTCCTTTTCCTCTTTCTTAAAATTTATTTTAGGTAATTTTATACTAAAACCTGCAAAATAAATTGATAAAAGGAAAAATAAAATATAAAAAATTGGCGGGAAAATATTCCCAATAAAATTTTTCATAAAATTATTAAACAATATAAAAATGTCATTATTAAAGGAAAGACCTTTTTGAAAATAATGCAAAAAAGAAGAGAGGAAGAAAAAACTAATGGTTAAAAACAAAATTTTAATAAGATGTGTTTTTTTAACATCTTTAAAAATAGAATAAATTGATATTGAGATTAAAAGGAGAATAATCAAAAAGGGAAAAATTTTACCAAAATAATTTGTCAAAATTTTTGAAAAGAAATATCCAATTTTCCCACCTAAATTTTGAAGGGCTTCTTGTTTTGGGTTTAATATAAAAGAAATTAAAGAAGTCAATAAAAATATTGATATTATAGATGATAAAACACTAATTATTCTTTTTTCATTCATATTCTTTTAATAACAAATTCTTTAAAGGAAATCAAATTTTCTTCCCAGTTGGCTCTTTCCTCTATTATCCTTTTATTTATAGAAAATGCTTCCTTTCTTAAATTTTTGTCCATAATTGCCCTTTTTAATTTCAAATAAAGTTCTTTTTTATCGTTTGGATTGAACAAAAATCCATTAACATTGTCAAGAACCCATTCCCTATTTCCTTTAATATCAGAAACAACAGGGAAAAGACCAAAAGTTAGGGCTTCTATTAATGAAACACTTGTTCCATCAGAAAAAGATGCAGAAAGATAAATACTATCTTTTAAAAGTAAAGATATTAGCCTTTTATCATCAACATATCCATTAAAGTTAACAATATCAAATAATCCTTCATTATAAATCATCTCTTTAAATTTATTATAAAGGGAACCTGTTCCTAAAAAATCTACATAAAAATACTTTCTTTCTTCATCTTTAAAAATTTTTAATGCCTTTATAATTATTTCCTGATTATAAATTGGCTCCATTTTTCTATAAGTTATTATCCCAACTTTACCATCTTCCTCAAATTTCTTTTTTTTACCCAATTCCCTTAAATCTTTTTTAACCCCAAAAGGTATAACAAATATTTTTTCCTCCTCAATCTTAAAATCTTCTTTGATTTTCTCCTTCATAAATTTTGCATCAACAACAATTCCATTTGAATTTTTAAGAATAAATTTTGTTAATAAATTCTTAAATTTATTTTTATAAGGAAAAATAAGAAGGTCAGAACCCCATATTGTTAAAACATAAGGGATTTTTTTTCTTATTTTTTCAAAAAAGGAAAGAAGACCATAATTTGGAATAAAATGTGGGAAAATAATATCTGGCTTAATTTTCTCTATTACATCCTTCAATTTAAAATAACCAATTAAATATTTATAATTATTTTTTACCATTAAATTTATTTCCTCAAAATTTTTAAAATCATAAAGTTTTTTCTCAAAAGAAACAGTATAAACATCCCATCCAAGAAAGGTATATCCTTCTTCCCATCTTTTTGTATGAACTGATGAAGCATCAGATAAAAGAAGAACCTTTTTTATCATATTAATGGATTTGAAAATGCCTTATACATTTCTTCAATACTTAATTTTATTATAACTTTACCATTAAATTCAATTTCAAGAAATTTCTCTCTGATAACTTCGCCAATTAAATAAAAGGGAAGACCCTCAAAAATCTTTTCAAAATCCTCTTTTTTCTCCCTTTTCACTTCAACAATTATTCTTCCTGCTGATTCTGAAAACAAATATTCATCCCACCTTAAAGGACTTGAAAATTTAATACATGCACCTTTTTGCCTTGCAAAAGTCATTTCAGGAAGAGCAACTCCAATTCCACCTAAGGAGGCATCATGGCATGAAACAATATATCCCCTTTTTATTCCTTCATAAACACCTTCATATATTTTAATAAATTTTTCAGGATAAACCTTTGGAACAAATCCCTTATCATGTATTCCAATCATTTTTAAATATTCAGAAGAACCAAGTTCTTTATTTGTTTCTCCTAAAAGGTATATAAAATTGCCTTCTTCTTTAAAACATGCTGTAACAGGACTTATTTCTTCTTCAATAATACCAATCCCTGTTATAAGTAAAGTTGCAGGAATTTTTATTCTTAAATTTCCAGATTTGAATTCATTGTAAAGGCTATCTTTACCTGAAATAAATGGGGTTTTATATTTTTTTGCAATTTCATAACATGCCTTACAGCATTCTATAATTTCAGCCATAACTTCATCATCCTCGGGGTTTCCAAAACAAAAGTTATCTAAAAGACAAATTTTTTCAGGATTTACACCAACACTTATCAAATTTCTTATTGCTTCATCAATTGCATTTGCTGCCATCCAATAAGGAGAAATATAAGAATAGGAAGGACATATACCAATTGAAATTGCAATTTTTTTATTTGAATTAAACTTTGGTTTTATAACTACTCCATCCTGGGGTGAAAATTTATTGTATCCTATAAGGGGCTTTAAATTTGATCTTCCCTGAACTTCATGGTCATATTGCCTTATTATACTTTCCCTTGAACAAATATTTGGTGAAGAAAGAATTTTTAAAATTGCCTCATTTTCCTTAAAAGGAGGAGAAAAATCAACATCTTCTTCCTTATAAAATCTTTTTTCAATTTTTCTTATTATTTCAGGTCTTCCTTTATGTAAAAATTCAATCTCAATTTCGCATACTTTATTTTCCTTATAAAAAAGTTCAAGTTTGCCTGTATCTGTATATTCACCAATACATGTAATTTCACATCCATATTTTTCAAAAATTTCTTCTATCTTTTTAATATTCTCAGCTTTTGCCCCAATTATCATCCTTTCCTGCGATTCTGAAATCCATATTTCTGTATATGATAAACCTTCATATTTTAAAGGAACCCTATCAAGATAAACTTTTGCTCCACCAGTAATTTCAGCACTTTCACCTATTGCAGAAGAAAGTCCTCCTCCACCGCAATCGGTAACAAATTCAATCAAATTTTTATCCCTTGCCTCTAAAAGTGCATCCTGCAATTTTTTTTCAGTTATAGGATCTCCTATTTGAACTGCACCAATAAAAATTTCTTCTGACTTTTCTTCAAGTTCTGTTGAAGCAAATGTAACACCATGAATCCCATCCTTACCTGTTTTTCCACCTGCAAGTAAAATTTTATATCCTGGCTTTAAATTTTTAAAAGCATATCTTTTTGGTATTATACCTATCGTTCCACAATAAACAAGTGGATTTGTGATAAAACCCTTATCAATATAAACAGCACCTGCACAAGTAGGAATACCCATCCTGTTTCCATAATCTCTTACACCTGCAACAATTCCTTTTAAAATCCTTTTTGGATGTAAAGTTCCTTCAGGTAAAGAATTATGGGGGAAATCAAGAGGACCAACACAGAAGACATCAATATTTGCAATTGGTTTTGCACCCTTACCTGCTCCAAGAATATCTCTTATAACACCACCTATCCCTGTTGATGCACCCCCATATGGTTCTATTGCAGAAGGATGATTATGAGTTTCAACCTTAACAGCAATTGTATCCTCTTCATCAAATTCAATTATACCTGCATTATCCTTAAAAAGGACAACATAAAAATCCTTTTCAATTTCTCTACTTATACGAATTATATAAGTATTTAAAAGATTTTCTATATATTCATCTCCATAATAGTATTTTCCTTTAAAGGTTTTATGAACACAATGTTCTGACCATGTCTGTGCTATTGTTTCTATTTCACAATCAGTTGGATTTCTATTCTTTTTTTTAAAATATTCCTTTATTCTTTTCATTTCTTCAAGATTTAAAGCAAGACCCTTTTCTTTTGAATAAGAAATAAGCTCTTCGTCATTAAAAGAAAGGATTGGAACATAAATTATTTCAAACTTATAAGGTGAAAGGGTTAAAAATATATTCTTTGTTATTTTTTCCTTTTTTTCTATTAATGGATTATATAAAAATTTTTTTGCTATATATTCTATTTCATTTTCATCAAAATCCCCTTTTATCCAGAACCTTTTCCCCCTTTTAATTCCTTCTGGTTTTTTAAATCCAAGCAAATCCATTGCTTCTATAATACTATCACAAACAGGATCCTTTACTCCAAAATGATATGTAATTTCAAAATCATTTCCTTCAAATTCAAATCTTTCATTTATTTTATAAATTTCAACAACATCTTCACACAATATCTCTTTAACAATTTTTTCAATCTCCTCCTTTTCATAATCTCCCTTTATCCAGAATATTTTACTTTCATAAACTTCCGCCTCTTTTTCAAAACCAAGTTCCCTTATACTTTCTTCAACATCTTTTCTTCTTGAATTAAAAGGAATTATCTCAATTCTATAAATACCCATTATTTTTTGTCTTTGAATTTTTCAAGTTCCTCTATTATTTTTTCTATATTTTCTCTATCTTCAAGCATTTTATAAAATCTTTGATAATTTTTAAAAGAAAAAATTGAATTTATAAAGGGTTCAAAAAAAACAAAAAATTGTGAAGCAATAAAAGAAAACGGTTTTATAGATTCTAAAAATAAAATTGCAGGAACTTCAAGTTTTAAATCTAAAATCCTTTTTACAATCTTTTCTATTAAATCGTCATATTTTTCTTCCATCTTGGCACAGGATTTCTATTTGCAAGTGTTTCATCCAATCTTCTTACAGGTGTATTATATGGAGCATTTTTAAGTAAATCAGGATTTTGTTCTGCCTCTTTAACAATTTTTCTTAAAGTTTCTGCAAAAGCATCAAGAGTTTCCTTTGATTCTGTTTCAGTTGGTTCAATCATAAGTGCTTCTGGGACAATTAATGGGAAATAAATTGTTGGTGCATGAAATCCATAATCTAAAAGCCTTTTTGCAACATCAAGTGTTCTAACACCATATTTCCTTTTCAAATTTTCACCTGATACAACAAATTCATGCATGCATGGAAAATCTCTATATGGATTTTCAAATAAATCCTTTATCTTTTCCCTTAAATAATTTGCATTCAAAATTGCATCACATGCAACTTGCCTTAGTCCATCATATCCTAAGGTAAGTATGTAAGCATATGCCTTTATCATAACAAGAAAATTACCATAAAAAGAATGAACCTTACCTATTGAATGAGGAAAATCATAAGAAAATTTATATTCTCCATTTTCAAAAACTATTCTTGGAATAGGTAAATATTTTTCAAGTTGTTTTACAACCCCAATTGGACCTGAACCAGGACCTCCTCCTCCATGAGGGGTTGAAAATGTTTTATGCAAATTAAAATGAACAATATCAAATCCAAGGTCACGAGGTTTTATTATTCCAACAAACGCATTCAAATTTGCTCCATCAAGATAAACAAGAGCACCTACTTCATGGACAAGTTTAGTAATTTCACATATTTCTACTTCAAAAAGACCAAGTGTATTTGGATTTGTTATCATAATTGCAGCAACTTCCTCATTCAAATTCTTTTTTAAATCAGGAATTGAAATAAGTCCCTTTTCATTTGATTTAATTGTTTTTGCAATATATCCCGAAAGTGTAACGGATGCAGGATTTGTCCCATGAGCAGAATCAGGAACAAGAACATATTTTCTTGGATTACCTTTTTCTGTATGATACTTTCTAACAATTAACATACCTGTTAGTTCTCCATTTGCACCAGCAGAAGGTTGAAGTGAAACAGCATCCATACCAGATATCTCACATAAAAGATTTTCAAGTTCTTTCATAAGTTTTAATGCACCCTGACAAAGTTTTTCAGGAATTAAAGGATGTAAATTTGTAAAACCTGGAAGACGGGCAAGTTCTTCATTTATTTTTGGATTATATTTCATTGTGCAGGAACCAAGTGGATAAAATCCCTTATCAACATGGTAATTCCTTTCTGCAAGTGCATTAAAATGTCTTGTAATTTCTGTTTCAGAAACAGATGGTAAAAAAGCATCTTTTTCCCTTAAATATTTTTCAGGTATATATTTTTTAATGTCAAAATCAGGAATTTCTGGGAATTTGAAAGCCCTTTTACCCTCCTTACTTTTTTCAAGAAGAATTTCCATCTTTTCTCCTTTTTAAATTTAACTTATATTTTAAAGGAATTTTTTAAAATTTTACAACCTTAAATCTCTTTTTATTTTTTAAAGTTTTAACTTCTACAAAATATATTCCTTTTTTGAGATCTTCTATCTTAAATTTATATATCCCTTCTTTAATGCTAAAACCCATACCCTTACCCTTCCATATTATCATAAAGAATTGCTCCGCCACCGCTATCATAATCATAGAAAAGTGCTTTTAAGATATACTTTCCATTTGTTGAAATAAAAATCGCATTAACATTGACATTTTTCTCATTTACTATAACTTTTTTTATATTTCCTTTTTTATCCAAAAATTTTATTTTAAGGATTTTTTATCTTTATTTGATTTAACCAATACACATCAAATTTATCTTGGGGGCGTGAGGAATTTTTTTTCATATTGATAAGATTGTCAATACTTAAAACAGGAATAGGAACATTTTCTATTTCTATAATTACAGCATCTTTAACAGCAATATCATAATCTATACTCCACATTTTTACAATTAAATCAAGTATAAATCCCTTTTTTTCATCAACAATTTGAACTGTTGAGTATTCCTTGAATTCATCATCTTTTAACTCATCAATTTCTTTAAATAAATCTTTTAAGGCACTTTTAATAGAACGAACATTTTCCGGACTACCCTCAATTAAAAAATCGTAATCTTTTGTTGGTCTATGTTGTTTTGATATTTTTTCTACTCCATGAAGAATAGAAGCAAAAGCACCAACAACTATGTACTTAACCTTTTTTTCATTAAATCTTTTACAAATTTCAATTAAAATATTTAAACTTGCTTCTTCCATTTACTACACACTTCTTTAAATTCCCATTCCCATTTTTCAAAAATGCTTTTAAACCTATATATACCAGGAGTAAATTTAATGTTTAATCTTGCAAACTCATACCTATCAAATTCCCAATAAGGTAAACCTTTTTTTATTATCTCATTCCATTTAAACTCTTCTGCTTCAAAAATGTTTTTAAATCTATAAATTTTAATACCCATAAATTAAATTTTTGTTAAATCCTCTACTTCAATATCACCAAGTGGTTTTTTCTCCTTTATAAGTATTCCTGAAAATCTATAAATGATTGTTTCTTTATCCTTCCAGGCATCTTTCTCTAAACCTGCCTTTAAACATGTTTCAGAAAGAAATTCTTCTTCATTAAATCCCCATTCAGTTGCTACTTGTGGTAAAAGAAGACCTTTAAATATGCCTCTTTGAGCAATAAGTCCATGTTTTCCAATTTCTATTTGATTTATATAATCTTGTGGTTCACCTTCCAATCTTTCAGGTTCTGTTAAAACTGTCAATTCAACAACTATTTTCTGAAATTCTTCTTTTTTTAAAGGATTAAACCTTGGGTCACAAAAAGCAGATTCATATGCTGATATTATAACTGCCTTCCATAAAGGGTATATAGGATAAGGAATGCCAATGCATCCTCTTAATCTTTTTTCAGGATATAAATAGAGGCTTGTAAATACTCCCCTTTTATAATCAAATTCCTTTTTAATGCTTTCTTCTACATCAATATTTTCAGGTTCACGCATCTTACCTTCAATTCCTTTTTTAATACTTTCCCTTGCAAGTTCCATTAAAATTTTTGCTTTTTCCTTTTCCATAATATTTTTATTTTTATGTATGAGAGATTAAATTGTCAATAAAATTTAAATTACTTTATAATTTTAAGATGTTTTTCAAAAAGGAAAAGGAAGAGAAAAATACACTTGAAATTTCTGTAATAGGTGGTGGATTTGAAAGATATTTTTACGAAGGGGAATTAAAATTTGATAAACACAATTTCATTTTTATAAAAACAACAAAGGAACCAGAAAAAGAAATACTTGCAAAATTCAGGATAAAATCAAATAAAAAAACAGAGCATAAAATTTTGTCTTTAAGAATTGCAGAGGAGGAAGAAGTTACAAGAATTATAAAAAATATGGTAAAGGGGTTCATATATGAAAAGGAGATGGACGATATAAAAATTGTAAAAGTATTTCCAAACTTAAAGGATGGAATATTTAAATTTCAATTTACTGCTGAAAAAAGATATAATTTACAAATATTTGCACCTAAGCTTGCAAAAATTCTCCATGTTCATGTAGAGTTTGAACAGATTGGAGCAAGAGATTATGCTAAGGAAATTGGAGGGATTGGAAAATGCGGAAGGGAAATATGCTGTAAAAAATGGATGAAGCAAATAGAAGCAGTTACGCTGGAGATGGCAAGAAATCAATATATATTTTCTGCACCTGAAAACATAACAGGAATATGTGGAAGACTTTTATGCTGTTTAAGATTTGAATTCCCTTTTTATGAAGAATTATCAAAGGAATTTCCAAAGATTGGCGAGGAGATAAAAACTGAAAAAGGAATAGGAAAGGTAAAGGAGATAAATTGTTTAAAGGGTTATTACAAGATTGAGTATGAAGATGGAAGCGAAGAGATAATATATAAAGAGGAAAAGTGGTAGAAAAAGTTTTTGAAGAAATAAGTAATAAAGTAGATTATATTGAAAAAAATATACCAACAGGTGCAAAAACACTTTTACTTTTATCATTTTTAAAAAAATATAAAAAAATTGTTTTTATAAGTGAAGAGGCAGAAGAAATTTATGAGGAAATAAAAAATATTGATCCAGATTTAAAAGTATCAATTTATGAAGAAAATTTGAATTTAGAAAGTGAAATAATTCTTTTAAAAAATGAAAATTTAATTGAGGGAATAAGGGAATTCAATTATTTTAGAATTAAAAAAGGTAAAGAAATTGAAAGGGAAAAACTTATTGAAATTCTTGAAAATGAAGGATTTGAAAGAGTATATTATGTTGAGGAAAAAAATGAGTATGCAGTAAGAGGAGGAATTGTTGATTTTTATCCAAAAAATGAGGATTTTCCTTTAAGAATTGAATTTTATGGAAATAGTGTTTATGAAATAAGAATTTTTGACCCATTAAATCAAAAATTAATTAAAAAAATAGAAGAATATCTGCTTTTAACAAAAAATTTTTATGGGGAAAAAGGTAAGTTAAAGGATTTTAAAATAATTTATGAAAAAGAAGAAAAATTTCCTTTTGAAATAATTCCAAATCCACCACTTTTTTTTGAAATATTTAAAAGAGAAGTAAATAAATGGAAGGAAAAAAATTATGATATATTTTATTTTGCACCAAATAAAATAAGATACAGTTATTTAAAAAATATTTTTCCATTCATTGAATATAAAAAGGGAAATCTTCATCAGGGATTTGTTTTAAAGGATTTCAAAATTGCAGTTTTTTCAGAAGGTGAAATATATGGATTTAAAGAGGAAGAAAAAGTAAAAGGTTTTGGTGGAAAATTAGAAGACCTTAATCTTCTTGAATTGGGCGAACCTGTAATTCATGAGGATTATGGAATAGGTTATTTAAAAGAGGTAAAAATTTTTGAAATGGACAATAAAAAAATTGACACATTTGTTATAATTTTTAAGGAAAATCAAAAAATTTATGCCCCCTTTTATGATATTGGAAAACTGGAAAGATATTCAGGACAAAAAGTGAAAATAACTCCGTTGGGTTCAAAAAATTTCTTTATAAAAAAATTAAAGGCAAAAATATATGCTTATGATTTTGCAAAAAAAATTCTTGAAGTAATGGCAGAAAGAAAAGCAAGTAGAAAAAATTTTAATTATGAATATAAAAAAGAAATGGATGAAATAATAATTTCATTTCCTTATGAAGAGACAGAAGATCAGGAAAAGGTATGGGAGGAGGTAAAAAATGACATATTGTCCGATAAAATATGTGACAGGCTTATATGTGGTGATGTTGGATTTGGAAAGACAGAAATTGCTTTAAGGGCAAGTTCTCTTGTCGCTCTTAATAAAAAGCAGGTTGCAATTTTGGTTCCAACAACAATTCTTGCAGTTCAGCATGAAATGAATTTTAAGGAAAGATTAAAAAATTTTAATATAAGGGTTGAAAGTTTAACAAGGTTAAAACAAGAGGAAAAGCAAAAGGAAATAGTTAAGGGAATTGAAAATGGAGAGATTGATATAATAATAGGAACACATAGAATTTTACAAGAAGACATAAAATTTAAAGATTTGGGGCTTTTGATAATTGATGACGAACATAGATTTGGCATTTTTCAAAAGGAAAAAATAAAATTTTTAAAAAAAGACATTGATACAATGTATCTTTCAGCAACACCAATACCAAGAACACTTTTCCTTTCAATAAATAAAATAATGGATTTATCCCTTTTGGAAACACCACCACCTTTAAAAAAGGAAATTGAAACAATAATTGCTCCGTATAATATTGAAACAATTGAAAAAGCAATAAATTTTGAACTTGAAAGGGGTGGACAGGTTATTTATATTTATAATAGAATTCAAAGATTAAAGGAAATTAAAGAAAAAATTGAGAGTATTTTCCCTGAAGCAATTGTTGAAATTGTTCATGGAAGAATGGAAAAAGAAAATATAGAAGATATATTTATAAATTTTATGCTTGGAAAAATTGATATACTTGTTTCAACATCAATACTTGAAGCAGGGGTTGACTTTCCAAATGCAAATACCCTAATAGTTGAAAATCCTCATTTATTTGGTCTTGCAGAACTGCACCAGATAAGGGGAAGAGTTGGAAGGAAGGATAAAAAGGCATATGCATATTTTTTGATTCCAAAAAATATAAGTGAAAATGCAAAAAAAAGACTAAAGGCAATTGCCACTTATAGGCATCTTGGCTCTGGATTCAAGATTGCTTTATATGATATGAAATTAAGGGGTGCTGGAAAAATACTTGATAAAAAACAGCATGGAATTGCAAGTTCGCTTGGATATAACCTATTTTTTAAGATTCTGGACGAAGAAATAAAAAGGATAAAGGGAGAAAAAATTTATAAGGAAGAAAGTAAAATTGTTGTGGAATCTGATATTTATATTCCAAGGGAATATATTGAAGATGAAGAAGTTATCATTTCAATTTATAAAAGACTTAGTGAAAGTGAAAATTTAAATGAAATGAAAGAAATTTATTATGAAATAAAAGATAGGTTTGGAGAAATTCCAGATGAATTAAAAAAAATATTTTTGTTCTTTTATTTAAAAAATTTAAAAAAATGTAAAAAATTAATAATAATTCAAGAAGGAATATTATGTGAAGAAAAATTTTATAAAATCCAAGATTTTCATAACATATTTGCTTGAAATTATAAATTTTATTTTATAATATAAATATGAAAATGAATAAATGGTTTTTATGTTTTGGAGTGATTTTGGGAATTTTTACAAAAATTGAAGCATGGGTATATCGGTATCATTATTATTCACTGGATGAAGCAAAAGACATGGTTTATGGTTTAGATGGAAACATTTATGTTTGTGGAATGAGTGACAATATCAATGGAAAGAGAGACATTGTTGTTGCAAGTCTTACACCAGATGGTATTGAACGGTGGATTTATCGGTATAATGGACCAGCAAATGATAACGATGTTGCATGGGCAATTGTTTATGGTGACGATGGCAACATATATATTGCAGGACATAGCTGCCAAAGTGGTTCAACACCAGATTTTACAGTAATAAGTTTAACATCTACTGGTGTTGAGAGATGGATTTATTCTTATAATGGCGCTGGAAATAGTTATGATTTTGCGTTTGATATTGCTTATGGTAACAACAGAATTTATGCGGTTGGAAGAGAAACTGATATTGGAGGGACTTCAAAAGGTGTTATTATTTGTTTGGATACAAATGGTAATTTCAAATGGAGATATTCTTATGATGGAGGTTTAAATGCTATGGAATATTCCATAATTTATGGTGGGGATGGAAACATTTATGCCACATCGTCATGGAATGATATTGTTGTAGTTAGTGTTACAGTTGATGGTATTGAAAATTGGATATATAGATATAATTACAAAATACCAGGAAATCCATCTCTTTATTGCATTGACGTTCCCCATTTTATAACTTATGGTTCAGATGGTAATATTTATGTGGGTGGTTATAGTGACATTACTGATGGTTGGGGTATTGATTCTATATTTACAACAATTTTTAGTTTAACACCTTCGGGCAATTTACGCTGGCAATACAATTTTTATGAAGGTCAGGCTACTTATGGAATTGATGGGGCAGGTGATGGTATTTATTATGATAATAAATTCTATTTTACAACAAAATCTTCACAAAATGGACAATTGAAAGTTGTCGGAATAAATTCAATAAATGGTGCTCATATTTTCACTTATTCTTATCCATATCTAAGTGGATATGATTATTTATATTCTATCTTTATTGGAGGAGGATTTTTATATGCAACCGGTAATCGCGGGGGTGGTGTTTATAATAATATCATCTTATTTAAAGTAGACCCAACCAATGGTATTGGAGATTTAGTTTATACTTATGATAATGGCGGTTCAGATGTAGCATATAAGGGGATAAGCGACCCAGAAGGTAAAATTTATATCGCAGGATACAGTGAAGGAAATGGCGAAGATTTTATTGTTCTTGGAAATGTTCTTGTAAATATCGCAGAAACGAAAAATTATAAAATTTTTGAAGGAATCCAAAATAAAGGATTTATTATTGATATTCAGGGACGAATAATTAAAGGGTACAAAAACAATTTTAAAAACCTTAAATCAGGAATATATTTTTTAAATCAAAAAGGGAAGAAATTAAATAAAATATTAAAAATTAATTAATTTTTCAATATATTCTTTTGATAGTTCAAAAAATTTTTTTGCTCTATTTTTAATTTTTTCCTTTTCTTCATAATTTATATAAGGGTCTTGTAATAAAAAACTTGTTACCTTCCCCCTTACAAAACTTCTATATGAAAGATAAAAATAGTATAATTTAATTACTTCTTCTTTAATTTCTTTTTCACAAATTTTAAACCATTCCCTTTCTATTATTTCTTTTTCTTTTTTATAACCTTCATAATCCATTTCCATCATTAAGAAAGCAAAATCATTTAAAATATCATGATATCTAAATCTTTCATTGAACTCAATTGCATCAAATATAACTATATCATCCCTTAAAACACAAATATGTTCCATTCTTAAATCCCCATGGCAATCTTTTATTTTTCTATTTTCAATTCTCTCCTTAAAAATTTTTCCATATTTTTCATAAAATTTATTAACATTTTTTTTAATAAATTCATGATCACGAGGACTTATTGTAATTCCTTTATATTTTTCAGTTTGTTCAAAATTTTCATCAGTATTTACCTTTATCTTTTCAATTTCACCCATTGAAAGTATTTCATCATTCACTTCTGCCTCATTATGAAAACTTGCTATCTTTAAAGATATCCTTATAAGGTCTTGTTGTTTAACTCCTTTTTTTATTAAATTTGAAAAAATAAGCTCCTCTGGAAGTTTCTTCATCTTTACAGCATATTCAACAGGATTTTTATCAGAAAATTCATAACCATCATTTATTTTTGAAATTGGGAAAACACCTATATATATATTTTTTGCAAGCTTTTTATTGACTTCAATTTCTTTAAAACAAAAATATTTTCTTTTTTCAAGTGATGTAAAATCTAAAAATCCAAAGTTTACGGGTTTTTTAATCTTATAAACATATTCATCAAGAATAAATATAAAGGAAATATGGGTTTGAACAATTTTTAAACTTCTTGATTTTTCCGGATAATTTAATGGATTTGAAAGAAAATCTAAGAGTTCCATCTCATTGTTAAAACTATTGCTTCAAGCCATCTTATATATTTCAATTTTGGTTTTTCCGGTTCAAAAACTCCCATATCAATAAAATAATATTTATTATCTTTTTTAAAAGCAAAGCTTTTAAAGGCACCACCAATTTTCATCTTCTCATTTTCCCAATGCCCGTAAATTTCAATTGCATCTTCACCAAATATCTTTGTTCTTTTCCATTTTGTTAAACTTCTATCAATTTTATCCCCATCATAATAAACATCTGTTAACGAATCCCTTAAATCCATTAGTTTTTCAGGCACAAGTTCCATTTTTTCTTTTATATAGAAAAATATAAATCTATCAGGATAATGAGTTCCAAGAGAAACAAAATCTTTTGATTTTTTAATATAAAGAAAACCTGTTGGAATATCAATTTCAAATCCATATTCCTTTTTTATTTCCCTTTTTATTCCCCTATTTATATCAACGATGCTATAAACATGTTTTTTATAAAGATTTCTTATGTGTTCAATTATTTTATTTAAGATACCTTTTTTAATTTCCTTTAACAAAATATCTTCACTATAAAAAAGCAATCCAACTATATAATCCTCTTTTTGAAAAACTTTATTTTTTTCATAAATTCCTTCTTTTTCTACTTCAGGAAAAATTTCCTTAAAAACTTTATAAGATTTTGAATAAGGAGTTGCCAAAATTAAAATTGTATAATATCCCTTATACTTATCAAATTCTTCATTTTTTGCAAAAATAATATCATAAATTGGTTCCGGTCTTGGTGTATAAAAAGTATCTTGTATTTCTTTTTCTATAAATTCTTTGATTTTAAAAAGGTTTTCTGAAAAAATAACAAGTTCTTCAGGTTTTCCTTTTGGAAAATATGGGGATGTGCAACTATAAAAAATTATAAATAAGATTGAAATTTTTCTCACAATATATTTATAATAAAGTATAAAATTTTAAAATTTCAAGAAATGGAAAGGGAAGTTTTAAAGGCGGAACTTGAATATGTTAGTGTTGTTGAAATACTTTATTTTTTAACAATAAATAAGAAAACAGGAAAATTAAGGGTAAAATCAAATGAAGAGGGAGAAATATATATTGAAGATGGTAAATGCACTCATGCAAAATTTAAAGATTTGGAAGGAATTGATGCAATTTTTGAATTATCCCTTTTAAAGGAAGGTTATATTTCCTTTTATCCAAATGAATTTCCTCCTAAAAAAACAATAAGTGGAGAAATGGGTAAACTTTTTGAAGAAGTTGAAAGGAGGTCAAAAGAAATAAGAGATATTGAAAAAAATATTCCTCCACTTGATGCTATCCTTTTTAAATCTGATAAGGCACCTGACCAAACTCTTAAATTAAGAAAAAATGATTGGAAAATTTTGAGTTTAATAGATGGAAAAAGGAAATTGAGAGAAGTTATTGCTGAATCAGGAATAGGTCTTTTTGAAGCATACAGGTCAATATATTTTTTAACTTCTAAGGGACTTTTAATTGATCCGGAAGAGGGGAAAAGAAAGGCAAATAAAGTTCTTAAAATTTTAAATGAATTTGTTGATGAATATTCAAAAGAATCATTAGAATTAAGAAAATCATGTGCAAATTTTATAAAGACAGTTTTAAAGAGTGCAGGATTTAAAGAAATTGACGAAAATATTGAATTTAATGAAAGTAAAAATGAATTAAATTTTAAAAAGGAGATGATAATAGAAGATGAAAAATATAAGAAGATAATAGAGGCAATTTTACCACCATTTGAAAAAAAATTTGCTCTTGATTTTGGAACAATACTTGGCAAGAGAAAATTTGAAAATTTTAAAAAGAAAATAGAGGTTTAAAATGAAGGTGCTTGAAGAAATTTTAAAAAGAGAAGAAATAAAAGGAATAGCAGCAGTAAATAAAGAAGGAGAAGTAGTTTTTAAAGGAAAGGAAGGAGAATTTTTTCAGGAATCTGTTGGTATAATTGGTTCTGCTGGAGAAGCATCTTTAAAAAATATAGGGATTGAGAATTTCTCTTATATAAAACTTTATTTAAAGGATGGTTCAAATATATATATAATTAAGGAAAAAGAACTATACATTGGAATAAAAGGTGAAGAAATTGATATAGATGAAATAGTTGAATTTATAAGAAATTATAAGGAAAAAGTTGAAATTAAAGAAGAAGTTCCTCCGAAAGAAGAAATTTTAAGGAAACCAGAAGGAATGGTTGAAAGATTTGTGGAAATGAAAATTAAACAAATAAATGCGTTAATAAGTGAATTTTCAGAAGGCGATGAAATAAGATGGGGTAAAGTGGTAATTGCAAAAATAAAAGATACTTCTCCTGAATTTGCAGAACATTTAATCCAGGAAAGTAAAGAGATAAAAGTAAAATATCCAATTTCTCCTTCTTTAAATGAGGAGGAAATTAATAGATGTTTTAGGGCGGCAATTGATATAATATGGAAAATGGCTGTTTCAAAATATGGAGTTGAAGAAGCAAGAAAAAGAGTAAAAATGGTTTCTGATAGGTTAAGGGAATCATGAATGAAGAAAAATTGGAAATAATTTTGATTCAAAAAAAAGATGAATTTTTGTCTTTCCCACGAGAGGATTCAAGAATATTGGCATATAAAAAAATATTTACAATTCTTAAAGAGGCATTTTTAATCTCAGGTATTCCTCTTGAAGGAATTAATTTAAAATATGATAAGAATTGTTTTATATTTTTTGAAAAAGATGAAGCATTTTATGGGGTTTTAACAAAGGAAGAAATTGAAATTGATAAAATTTTAGAAATTATAGATAAAAAAATAGGAGTTAAAAAAATAAAGGAAGAAAAGCGTGTAATAACCCCAGTCCCTGAAGAAATAAAAGTTTCTCCTGAAACGTTTGATAGAATAAAAGAAATCCTTAAAGAATATCTTGGAGCATTTTCAGAAACAATTTTTGAAAATCAATTAAAGGATACAAGGATTTCCCCTCATGATGCGACTTTAACTAAAACAAAAAAATTTATAACAAATCTTCAAAATGCCGCCTCTATGATAATTGGTCCTTTAAAGGCAAGAGAAATGGGAAATAAAATGTTAAAATTGCTTCAATGAGAGAAATAACATCTCCTTATCTTCTTGAAGAAGATAAAATATTACAAGAAGAATTAAGACCAAAAACCCTTAAAGAATTTATAGGAAAGGAAAAATTAAAGGAAAATATTGAAGTATTTATAAAATCAGCAAAAAAAAGAAAAAGCCCTCTTGATCATGTTCTTCTTTCAGGACCACCAGGTCTTGGTAAAACGACTCTTGCTTATTGCATATCAAATGAAATTGGTTCAGAAATAATAGCAACTTCTGGTCCTGTAATTGAAAGACCTTTTGACCTTGCAGGAATATTAACAAAATTGAAACCAATGAGCATTTTATTTATAGATGAAATCCATAGACTACCAAAAAGTGTTGAAGAATATCTTTATTCTGCAATGGAAAACTATGAAATTGACTTAATAGTTGATAAAGGACCTGGTGCAAAAACAATTAAGTTTAAACTTGCACCCTTTACATTGATTGGAGCAACAACGAGACAGGGGCTTTTAACAGGACCTTTAAGGTCAAGGTTTGGAATAAATTTAAGAATAGATTATTATACAAATGAGGAAATAAGTAAGATACTTGAAAGGTCTGCAAAAATTTTAAATATTAAAAGTGATGAAGAAGGACTTTATGAAATAGCAAAAAGATCAAGAGGAACACCAAGAATTGCAAATCGCCTTTTGAAAAGGGTAAGGGATTTTGCAATCGTAAAAGGAAAAGGTAAAATTGATTTGGAAATTGCAAAATATGCATTAAATAAAATGGATGTTGATGAATATGGTCTTGATGAAATGGATAAAAAAATTATTGAAACGTTGTATTATAAATTTCATAACAGACCAGTAGGACTTAAAACTTTGGCATTAGCGCTTGATGAAGATGAGGGAACAATAGAAGAAGTATATGAACCATTCTTAATAAGAGAAGGATTTATAGAAAAAACAGCAAGGGGAAGAATTCTTACAAAGAAATCTATTGAACTTTTTTTTAAACATAAACTTTTAATTTAATGAAAGAAAAAATAAAGGTTTCAGATATTATCCAGAAAAAAGGAAAGGAAAAAATTGTTGCAATAACCTGTTATGATGCTTTAATCGGAGAAATAGAAGATAAAATTGGATTTGACATAATCCTTGTAGGGGATTCTGTTTCAAATACACTTCTTGGAAATGAAGATACTTTAAGAATTGGAATGGATGAAATGATAATATTTGCAAAAGCAGTTTCAAAAAAGGTAAAAAGAGCACTTTTAGTTGGTGATATGCCCTTTGCAAGTTTTCAGATTTCAAAAGAAAGGGCATTAGAAAATGCGTTAAGATTTATAAAAGAAGGGTATATGGATGCAGTTAAAATTGAAGGTGGAAAAGAATTTTGTGAAACAATAAAATATATAGTTAAAGCAGGAATACCTGTAATGGGGCATATTGGTCTTTTGCCACAATTTTACTTATCTTATGGTTTTAAAGTAAAAGGAAAAAAAGAAGAAGAAAAGGAAAAACTTTTAGAGGATGCAAAAATTCTTGAAGATGCAGGAGTATTTGCAATTGTGCTTGAAGGAATATATGAAGATGTTGCCAAGGAAATAACAGAAAACTTAAAAATACCAACGATTGGAATAGGTGCAGGAAGATTTTGCGATGGTCAGATACTTGTCGTATATGATGTTTTAGGACTTACACCCCCTCCTTATCCAAAATTTGTAAAAAATTATACAAATTTAAGAGAAATTATTGAAAGGGCACTTTTACAATATAAAGAGGAAGTAATCAGTGGAAAATACCCAGAAGAAAAATATATTTATTAATTTTATCCTTCTTTTTCATAATATTTAATTCCCAAAAACTCACATTCTTTTTTACCTTCTTCCCTTATATAAGGTGAAATAATAATGAGCTCTGGTTTAACACCTGTTTTTTTCTCATAAAGTTCACCTATCTTTTTAAATTTTAAAACATCAGCATCAGAAACACTGCTTTTTATCTCTATTAAAAAATGTTTATTATCTTTTATAACAATATCTACCTCTACTTCATG
>Ga0272445_1000493_pt1 | contig 37028 bp, 28 predicted proteins | sample YNPCB0031_FD_194404 | JGI IMG/M metagenome (GOLD analysis project Ga0272445, IMG submission 194404) | Hot spring sediment microbial communities from Yellowstone National Park, WY, United States - YNP-CB-003-1 | ecosystem: Environmental > Aquatic > Thermal springs > Hot (42-90C) > Sediment... | reverse complement strand
ATCGAAGAACCACACATATACCTGAAGAGCACAATCAACGATGAACAAATAAACACCATAAAAAAATTCATAAGTCACTTCTTCAAAACCCCAAACTCCCCAGAACTCGATTACATAGCAAAAATCATCTGGTTAAGAGATGAAGTTCTAGATAAACTCCCCTCAATAAGAGAAATCACCGATTATGAACAGAAAAAATTTGCCAAAACCATCGCACACACAGCAATGATAGGTCACGAAAGCATCAACGGCCACGCGTGCGCCATCCTACGCCCAACATATGGAGACATCAGTATAATAATTGATGGTATTAGTGCATTCGCTGGCTACAAAAAAAGTTTTATTCCTCAGCATTATTTTTTTGATGTTGTTAGTCATGAGGCTTTTGCTATGCTTAATGAGGAGCACGTGTGGAAGGAATATGAGGGGTATCAGAGTGTGATGAGTGTGAAAAATGATATACGTGAGATTCGAGAAGGGAAATTATGGTATAAAAGAGAAAATGAACCAATATATTGGAGGTATAGGAGTGCGTATGAGCTGATAGAGTATTTGCAGCATTTAAAGGGCTTTGATTATTCTGAAGCGAGAAAGCTCTTCTTCACAGACCCCCCAAAACCCACCATTTTAAAAAATTTAAAGAACAAAAAAGAAATTTTTGCTGTAAGATCAATGATCAATGTATTGTATGATATTATATTTTGTTTGAGGAAGGGTCTTAAGATTGGTGATGTTAAGGGGTACATCGAAGAAGTAATGAATAGGGAGGCTCAAGTTTTCATAAATAATAATCCAGATTATGAGGTGATAGATATATCATCTAACCCACGTCATCCAAAAAGAAGAGTTGTACTTGTTAGTTCTTATTTTTGTGTGTTTCCGAGGAAGGAATGTTTTGAGTTTTGTGCGTATGCGCCAACGGGTTATACTGATGCGAGTGCTCAAGAAATACTAGAGGGGATGATTGATTCCATGAGTTTTTCAATTGACCTCTATAACATTGCTTTAAACAATGAGGTTGTGTGGAATTTTCTTAGTGGAAAGTATTTGTTAATGCTTTCAAAGGATTACAAGAAAGTGTTTGTGTTTGATGGTGAAGAGTATTATGAAAAATTTATGAATAAGCTTCTTCATGGTGATTTGAGCAAATACAGAACATTAAGCGATTTGGAAAATGATGTATTAAATACATTGAGACCCATAAGAGACCCATAGAATTCGCTCACTCACCAAAACTTGACAAGAAAAACTCAATACCTAATAGAAAATATCCTCTTGAAAATGCTTCATTTGGGGTTAAGCAACTCTTTTTTATAGGTTTAATAGGTTTTATACTTGATAACCGCCTGCGAAGTATTTGAGCGAATAATTTTTTTGTTTTATCTTTTTCCGCATTTTTCGGAACCTTCAAAGGTTTCTACTTCGGAAGCCTTTAAAGGATTGCGAAAAAAGTCTAAAAAATAAAAACCGAGCAAACTCTTGAACATTTTAGTATACGCTTTTATGCTACTCGTTGAGCAAGGCTATGTCTAGCTAGGATAAGGGGAAAGTAGGAGATAATGGTGACAATAGGGGATAATAGGGGAATGATGAGATAGTTATGAAAAAAGCAGTTCCTACCTGGCAACCGTTTTGTGTGATTTTGTCATCTAAATTGATGACATAACTAGGATATAGGTCTTTACACCTGTTTCGCACAGTAACTTGAGACGCCTTAGCAGTCTTCTTCTGAGTCCTACGCTCATCATACAATAAACTAGCAATGTGTCTTAGTTTTCTAGTGGCATATTTATTTCGTTAAAAGACACACTAAAAAATTTTGGGAAATAGTGTGAATTACCCAGAGTATGAAAAGGGTAAGAACAAGTTACTTAAAGAATTAGGAAAATCATTAAAACACTAATACTATAAAACTAAGATCATAGGCAAAACATTAAGGCCGGTAAACCTGCTGATTAGGGCTTAAGTTTATTAATGTAATACAATCTTACAAAGAGGGTTATCTTATGGAAGTTGCAACTATTGCAGGGATCATAATCCCTGTAATCTCACATAAGAGTAGAGAGGTTAAGAATAGAAGCTAAGGTTCTTAGAAAAGAAGCTTGAGGAATTCTACATACCATTAATCAAGTATTTTGGGCAAGGAGATTTACATAGGAATATAAAAGCCCATCAAAGGGTTGAGGAAATACTTACCTCAAAAAGACATTTATGTGGAAGGAAGACTATAGAAATTTACCACAACACTTTACAGCTGTGATAACTTCAGAGGGAGGATTTTACTTTTGCTTTACTAATGAGAACGAATTAAAGCGATGGGAAGAAGTTGCAGATATCATATGGGAAGAATATGTAGAAGTTCTCAGAGAATATTACAAACTCATTGACATAAAGCACTACACATTACCCGAGAAGCCTAAATGGATGTTCATGATTTGCAGTCACAGCTTCTTGAGAAAATAATTTTAAAACAAATAAAAAACAATACCAGATTTTTGAAAGTTGCTCTTATGAAAGGTGATAAACGTTTAGAGAGCTGGCATTGTTTTAGCGATGCCAGACAATACAATCTTACAAAAAGGACTGTCTTAACTCCCTTCAGCCTAGGAGAGAGGCTGTTTTTTATTTGCTTTAAAATTTTCTAGTGACATATTTATTTCGTTAAAAATGTACTCCCTTCAGCCTAGGGTTTAGCTCAGCTATCTTTATCAATGCATTTGAAAGATTTTCAGGAAGCTTCTTAATATCGTCAGTTATTCTATCCCATAACAAATATCTCTTTTAAGTTAAAAGTATGGTAAACCTCGTTTTCAGCTTCTTCCTCAGCTGCTTTTTCATCCAAATACTTCATAAGCTCTCTTTTCTTCTCTTCAAACTCCCAAGTATCGCTTATCCTCTTTAGGAAGAGGAGGACAAGAATAAATTTGTAGTCTGTTGTAGTCCTTATGATATCAGCTGCTTTATCCACAAGAGAATTTAATTCTTCACATGTAATATTATTTCTTGGAAGCAGCATCTTTTGAACCATTTTTCATCACACTTCTTCAATTCTTTTAAAAATAAACTTTAGCATGTCCTATCCTTTTAGACTTAACATAACCTTGATGTCTAGGATCATTCTTCAGCAATTTAATTATCTTGACGGTTAAATCTTCATGTTTCACGCTCATCAATCACTCACATCTTAAATTAATAAGTGATTGACAGTATACTCAACAATTCATCCTAGAGCTAAAGTTTTGGGTTTTCTTGCGAGTATTTCATAAAGTATTAATAAGTTTATATGTGATTGATAATATTGATGAGGGCTGGTATTATTGGTATTGGATATATGGGGAGTATTCACGCTCGTAATCTAAATAAGTTAGGTGTAGATCTTTTTCTTTATGATATCGATCAGGAAAGAGCGAAAAGGTTGGCTCAAGAATTAGGCGAAAATTTTGTGAAAGATTTTCATGATTTCCCAAGGGTAGATTTTTATGTGATAGCAACACCCGCATGGACGCACTCCTTCTATATCTCCCCACTCCTTTCTCAAAATATGCCAATCTTCGTAGAGAAACCAATCGTTACTTCTCCCATAGACTTCCAAAATATAATAAAGACAAAAAATGCAGATAACATTGCTGTTGGCCATCAACTCAGATTCTCACCCCTTTATAATTATATCAAAGATCTAATAAAAAGAGAAAAAGATAATTTCGAAATCGAACTCTGGAGAAATGGCCCCTGCATGGAAAGAAAATACGGAGGCGCACTTCTCGACCTAGGAATACACGACATTGACCTAGCACTCTGGATTCAAGAATCCCCAATCAAAAAAATGGAGGCAAAAGGAACCTTAGACGACGCCACCATAACACTCTGGCACAAAAATGAAAACAAAAGCATTATAAAAACAAGAAGAGAAAATAACTTCAACGCAGGCCTAAAAGCAAAAAGCAAAAAAACAGAAGCATACCTAGATTTTCTAAACAACAAAATTAAAATTAACAACCACCAAATCTCCCTCAACTCAGACACATACTTTGAAGAAATAAAAGAATTCATAGAATTTTTAGAAGGAAAACAAAAAACGTACAGAAACTCCCTCCCCCAAGTATTAAACTCCTACTCAATACTATTTAAAGTAGCAGAAATTTGTGAAAGATTTCCATGATTTTTCTCATTTAATAAGTTTGCCAGCTTTCATGATGCATTTGAGAGAATTATCTAGGGATCAGAGAAGTATCATGGTTAATATGGTTTTTGAGATAATACTTGCAGTAGGATTTATAATGGGTTTTGGAATGCTATTAAATTTATAGGTTATTTTGAAAAATCATGGAAATCAAAAAGAATTAAAAGAAATCATTCTAACCCCATAGAAGCATTTTCGAGAGGATATTAGGTATTGAATTTTTCTTATTAGGTTTTGGTGAGTGAATTCTATGGGTCTCTTATGGGTCTCAATGTCTTTAATACATCAAGTTTCAAATAGTGTAATGTTTCGTATCTGCTCAAATCACCATAAAGAAGCTTATTCATAAATTTTTCATAATACTCTTCACCATCAAACACAAACACTTTCTTGTAATTATCTAAATACATTAACATATACTTTCCACTAAGAAAATTCTTCACAACCTCATCTTCTAAAGCAGTATTATAGAGCCTAATTGAAAAATCCATGGAACTAATCATCTCCTTTAGTATTTCTTGAGCACTCGCATAAGTATAACCCATTGGCGCATACGCACAAAACTCAAAACACTCCTCCTTCGGAAACACACAAAAATAAGAACTAAAAAATGCAACTTCTTTTGGATAACGTGGGTTAGATGATGCACCTATCACCTCATAATCTGGATTATTATTTATGAAATCTTGAGCATCCCCATTCAATACTTCTTCGATGTATCCCTTAACATCACCAATCTTATTAAAATCCTTCCTCAAACAAAATATAATATCATACAATATATCGATCATTGAACTTCTAATAATAGTAGTTTCTTTTTTGTTCTTTTTATTTTTTAAAATGATGGGTTTTGGGGGGTCTATGAAGAAGAGCTTTCTCGCTTCAGAATAATCAAAGCCCTTTAAATGCTGCAAATACTCTATCAGCTCGTACGCTCTCCTATACATTTCATCCCTTTTTCGAATTCTACGTATTTTATCTTTCACACTCATCACACTCTGATACTCTTTATACTCACTCCACACGTGCTCCTCATTAAGCATAGCAAAAGCCTCATGAGCAACACAATCAAAAAAATAATCCCTTGGGTACTTCACTAATAAACTGAGTAATTGTGGTCTAAGTAGCATAATAATAAATATATAAATAATTGTATACATCGCATTGATATCTCCGTAGATTGGGGATAGGATGGTGTGTGCGTGGCCGTTGATGTTTTCATGGCTTATCATTGCTGTGCGTGCGATGGTTTTGGCGAATTTTTTCTGTTTATCATCTTTAATGTTTTCTGTGAGTTCATCTAATAATTCGTCGTTCCACCAGATGATTTTTGCTATGTAATCTAGTTCTGGGGAGTTTGGGGTTTTGAAGAAGTGACTTATGAATTTTTTTATGGTGTTTATTTGTTCATCGTTGATTGTGCTCTTCAGGTGTATGCGTGGTTCTTCGATGCTGATTTCATTATTTTCTGTGTGTATTTTTGTTTCGAGGACTTTTTCGTATTTGTTATCTAGTTTTGTGTTTGTTGAGAGGATTCTGCTCCTGCTAATCCTCTCAAGATCCCTCATCTCATGCATTTGTGTATATAAGCTTTTGCAAAGGTATATAAACGTTTCTATACCGTGTGGGTTTTGTAAACTTAAGTCTCATTTAGGGTTTTCCCTTAATAGCGGGTATGTCTAAGCTCATTAGGTTTGTTGGGGAGAGAATGCTCCTCATCTTAATCATCTATGGTGCTATGTATACTTCTGTTCATACTCCTCCAGAGACCTCAAGAATATTGAGCCTCATAATACGTAGAAGTCACATCTCAATGCTTTCATGGTTCAAATCCCTAAGCTTCCTCTTCATCAATAAGAACTTTTGAGGGAAGGTTAGGTTGTTACTAATTGATGATACTAAAGGTTGGGGAGTTGGTACTCTTTGTGATGTTCAAGTCCCATTACATAGTTTGCATGAAGCTTTTTGAGGTAGTCAACATATTGACAGCATAAAGTAGAAATCACTATACTTGTTGAGGGTTGTTTTTTAGGTTCATACTTAAGTGCAAAAATTTATAAGAAAGTTAATAGATATATTAAGTGAGGTGAAAAAAGTATATGAATAGAAAAGATGAAAAAAATGAGAAAAATAGGTTAGATGGGTTTATGAGTTTCTTTTCTAAACGTCAAAATAATATTTACCTATCTAAGGATAATACGGTAGTAGATGTAGAGATATATCAAAAAGTTTATGAGTTTGCGAAAAGGGTTTTGGAAAGGTATGGAGACTTGGTGAAATCTATTGTTTTAGTTGGTTCTGTGGTTAGAGGAGAATTTAAACCTGAAAGTGATATAGATATAATTGTAATTCTTGATGATACGATAAAAGAACTAACTTCAGAAGAATTAGAAGAAATCAATGATGAGCTAGAAAAAATGGCAAAAAGTATTTCTGATAGGTTATCAATCCAATCTCCCTACACACTAACAAAATTTGTAGATTATGTCAAATCTGGTCATCCAATAATCTATAATTTTATTAAAGAGGGAGAGCCGATTTTCGATGCAGGCTTCTTCATGCCATGGAAAAGATTGTTAAAACTTGGGAAGATTAAAGGAACAAAGGAAGCTGTTGAAAATCTTATGGGGGATGCCCTTAAAAAATTGGCGAGGGCAAGAACAGTAAAACTTCTAATGCTTGCAGAAGATTGTTATTATGCTATGGTTAATTCTACGGAGGCTGTACTAATGTTTATGGATTTAGACCCACCCGCACCAAGTAAACTTTATGATACTGTAATGGAATACTTGGTTAACCCAGGCTTAGTGGAAGAAGAATATGCAGGTTGGTTAAGAGGAATAATACAAATAAGGAAGAATATTGAGCATAAGAAATTGCTTGAGGTGAGTGGAGAATTTGTCGATGAATGGTTAGAAAGGGCTGAAAAGTATGTTGATAAAATGTCTGTTTTACTGAGTGTATTAGAAATAAGAAAGAAGGAGAGAATTCTTGAGAGAACGTGGGAAGTGATGGTAGAAGCGGTTGCTACAGCTTTGAAAGTTTTACATAGATTGCCTGAGAATTTACAGGTTGATGAGTTGGAGAGGTATTTAGGGGTTAGTATGAGAGAGGCGTTCAAAAGAGATTTTATAGATGCGGGAAGAATAGATAGGTATTATTTTGATGTTTGGAAAAGGGTTGAAGAGTTAAAGAAGGAGGTTGAGGAGGAAAAGGAGATAGAAAAGAAGATAAAAATGCTTGAGGATAATGATGTTGAGCAGTTGAGGGAGCATGTAAGAAGGCTTATCAATGACCTTTCTAGAGCGTTAAAGAAGAAGATAGAAAGTTAAATAGGCTTTCTATTTAACTAGAACAGTGCTGAATAAATAGTTTAAAAGCAAAAATAGTGAGAAATAAGGCGCTTAAAAATACTTTTAAGTACATTAAGCAAAATTGCGGGTTTGGTGATCAATGACCTTACTATTTTTCTTCAGATTGAGCATATTCTTCGATAGCTCTGAATAATGCTTGGCACATGCTGTAAGTACATTCTATAATGTAATACTTTTAAATACATTAAAAACATATTAAGAAGATGTGTTATCCTTCATCAAATAAAATACTATAATGTGGAGGAATACATCATTATTGATGAAAAAGCGTACTGTTTTATATTAGTGCAGAGCTTAAGTTCTTCTTGATCTTAGAGTAGTTTAGTAAGTGTGTACAACAATCTCTGAAAAATGATCAAAAACTATTCAAATTAACGGATATCACTCTTAAAGATACATTTAAATACATGAATTTTGATATGTATGTTGACTATGGCTAAAGCTTGGGAGATGAGTGAAAGAAGGGAAATAGACTTTGTACTTAGGCCAGCTGTAAAATTCAAGTTCATTAAGCTTATTTATAGCAAACCCAAATTTATATTTAATAAAAAGGGAACACTTCTAGATATAAAAACGCAATTTAGAGTGTATGAAGCGTTCAAAGAAGAAGCTCAGAAAAGCGTTCTTATAGTCGACTACAATGATTATATCAACCCCAAACGCACGGAATACTCAGTTATAAGAGTAAATGAGGAAAAAGCAAAAGAAATCATAAGCTATCTGCAAGAAGCAGGCGTACTTAAAAAAATAACAAAAAGTGGAGAAAATATTATTATATTACAGCCTGTACCAAGATTAAGAAGCATAGATTTTCTTAGAAAAATGAACTGGAAGCAATTTATAGAAGAGATAATTGATTATAAGAATGCGGGCGTTGATCCTGATTTTAAGATAGTCAGAAAAGCTACATTACTACGTGGGTATTATCAAAGTATAAATCCCCACGCTCACATTGTATTACCAGGGTCTACTGGAAAGAGTGAATATTACAGCACTATTGGACAACTCGAGGATAAGGTAACTGATAATAGTCTCATTGGTTATGCTGATAGCAAAGGCCCAAAACCTGGAAGTTTGGATAAAACGGAACTGCCAATAGCATTTGACCAGGTAGAAAGCCTAACACGAGGAAATATTTTAAGATACTTATTTAACATAATGGAAAAAGGAGAGGCCATAATTGATAATGCAGCACATCCCTTCACCATATGGAGCAAGAGCACGTTAATTTTTCTATCTAACCCCATAGGAGATCCAAAAACACAATATTCCGCATTCCTAGAAAAACTATGCAAAAACCCAACAATAGGACGAAGATTTGGCATTATATTATATAAAAAAGATGCAAAAAGAATTACCTCAAAAGTAAAAGATCTTAAAGGAGAATTAACCGAAAAAATTGAACTATTTAGAGCCATAGAAGAATACGCAGGACCTGAAATAAATAAGATAATTGATAATTTATGGAAGTGGCTCAACAAACCAAATGAGGAATGGATAACACAAGCATTATCACTTATAAAAGAAAATGAAAATGAAGAACTAGCAACATTCCTAAGAGAATTCATTATAAACGGCGGATCACATATGAGAGGTGCAGCTTTAAATTGCGCGATAGTCGATAATTTAGATAAAATTGCACTAAAAGAATACAAGATAGAGGATATACTCAGAGATGCGGAAAAGTACCTGAACGAACTCCTACGAATTAATTTTAACAGCATAGAGACCATAACACAAAATTATAAAAAAGGTATAGAAGAGGTTCAAAAGAGAATATTTAACACATTACCCACCTACATGAAGGAAATTGTGAGTGCAATAGAACTATGGCGCAGAAAACTAAAAAACGAGGAAAAAGAAAAGATAGCCATACCCTATAAACTATACCTAGAAACTATACCATACAAACCGCAAACGGCACAATATTTTTCAAATATTATCAAGGATGCAAAGAAAGCAAACCCATCCAAGTATAACGATGACCTGAAAATTAATTTTGGCTTAGAAATAAAGAAGGAAGATAACAACATATATGCAATAATATGGAACTTAACACCAACCCAAACAATCACACCTTTAGGAAATTGGGAAGAAAAAACAGAAAAAAGGATGAAAAAACAGAAAAATTTGAACCTTCTAGCTAGGGTTCTGCCGTTAACAGCAACTTCAAAATAGATAGGTTTAAGTAGACTAACGCATGAACATTATCTTGATAGGAACTAGGTTCCTAGCAGTTCTTTAATAGATATTATAGATGTTTGTAGTGACTTGCGCTGAAATACTTATCTGCGTAGGGCAACTTTCCTGCATACTCCCTGCACTATTGGGGCATGAGTTAGCTGGTATGAGTCTGCATGATTAGTACGAACATCTATGAAATAAGGAACGGTTTTATATGTGTAGTGTAATGATCGAGTAGCCTCTGTAAAGAGAAGACTCCTGAGGTATTCTTCCTTTTTTCCCAAATTTCCCTGAAAAGTTTAAATAATTAATGTATTTTTTCTTTTAATATAGAGGAAAAATTGATTGTGATTATAATTAATTTACTAATTTATCAGTTAAGGTTATTATTTTCCAAGTATAGTAGATTGCTTTTCCCAAAGTTTTCCCAAATTTCTTCATCACCATTTTTCAATTTATCCAAAAATTATTGAATAAATTCAAAGCTTTATTCAAAGCTTATAAATCTTTCCATAGGCCACTTGAAAAATAACCTGGACACGATTCTTATACCTGATCACCGCCTATGAATAGTGATACTTATAAGAAAATGCATAGTGTCATCACATGCAATAAAAATAATGTATCTTTTTGATCCAAACCGTGCTACAAGTAATATTGTGAAGTTGATGCATATTTTAAGATGCACATGAAAACAAAGCGCAAAATAACAGTACACGAACGCATCAAAATAAGCACACTTAAATAAATCAAAAATCATATTCTTAATAAGATTTAATGAGTGTGCAAGAAAAGCTGAAAGAAATAAAGAGAGAGTTAGAAGAGAGGATTGTGAAGCTTGAGTATGAGCTTAAGAAAGCAAAAATCCTAATAGGACTTATCGAGAAAGCACTCAACGAGTATAACGTGGAGAGTGAAAATGAACTCGTGTCAAAAGATGGTAAGCTACTATGCAAAGTCTATGTTGGTGCCGATGCTGTGCGTGTGGTGCCGCTTGTGCATGCTAGTACTGATATTCCAGTTTTTAAGTATTTCTTGGTTAATAGGATATTTAAGAGGTTGAGGGAGCGTGATGTTGTGAGTGGTAAGAAAAATGCGTTCACGTATGAGATTATTACTGATCATGCGAATGTCGTGCGTGAGATCATTATGAGGAACTTTAGCGATGAAAAGATGCTGAAAGAGTTATTCAATGCCATCAGGTGGACTTTAGAGAGGGTTTAAAAGCTTTAACATCATTTACTCCTCGCTCAAAAGGGATTTAGAGTCTGAACGTGCGCGGTTTAAAATGTTTGAGGGATTTGGTATTGGAACTGGATAAACTTTGGATTATTGTATAATTCCCTTGTCTTACATCCCTAAGATGAAAAAACACATGAAACACACTTGAGAAAAACCTCACAATTGTGGAAATAAGACAAAAAACTTATAAATATTCAAAAACACATAAAACACATGACATGGGACAGAGGCCTTGACTACGACTACATAAAAAACAAACTCGAAAGAACACTCAAAAACTCAAAGAATGACAAACAATACGCATACACAACAATCCTATACACACAACTATTAAACGGGACAAGAATCTCAGAAGCCGTAAGAGCAGTGCAAGAATTCGCAAAAACAGGAAAACGAGAACTTACCATTAAACTCTCAAAAAAGAAAAGAGAAGAAAAAAGACTCATCATCATACCAGACAACATACAAAGAGAAAAGTGCTTATGGATTGGCGATGAGGATGAGGAAGCCCTGACTGAGAGGGTGAAGGCGTATGCGAAGTACAAGTATGGGATAAACACGCACAGCTTAAGATACGCATTCATAACGCATCTGTTGAAACAGAATGTTAACCCATCAATCATAGCGAAGATTACGCACCACTCAAAGCTCGACTTCATACTCACATACACGCAAGAAAAAGAAGCAGAAAAAACGCTGAGGGAAAACGTGCAGGAATAATTCTGCTTAAAGTAAAACCCAAGAATCTATAACTCTTCTCTAATTATTGCATCACCTAAATCATCATAATTGCTAAATTATTTGTGTTACATGGTTTGAGCGCGTGACATGTACTGTTTTTGTCTTAGGATTAAATAGTTCCACAAAACTTGAAAGAGTGAAGGTTAAGTAAAAAAGGAAAACAATTTTTGGAGGAAAAGGATATAATAGGTAAAGGAGTGATTTAAGGGATGAGAATGCCTATTAGGCTAAAGAGATTTATTGGAATGATTAATTTTTGGAGTTATTGGGGAGAAAAGCGGACATAAAAGTCTTCCCCTATCAGACTAAACACAAAAATCCAAAACAAACATGGAGATAATATACTACCTTAATAACCAAATAACAAATAGAATTCCTACTAAGGACACATGACAATCCTGATAACCAATAAGTTAAACCTAAAATTACTTTAATCAAATCACATATACCATAAATATCCTTCATTCATACTATTAGAAAATAATAATAGCGATTACACTAATCCTTACACTCCACATGCACATTTAAATCAGTTTTTACAATAAGTCCAAATAGTCCCACAAAAAGAGAAGATTAAATAAAAAGAAAAATATGTCTCCCACACTTACAATTTCTTTCCTATGACCATATATGCATGGTATAGAAACATTTATAAGCTTTTGCAAAAGCTTACTTACACAAATGCATGAAATGAGGGATCTTGAGAGGATTAGCAGGAGCAGAATCCTCTCAACAGACATAAAACTAGACGACAAATACACAAAAATCCTCGAAACAAAAATACACACAAAAAATAATGAAATAATAAAAATCGAAGAACCACACATATACCTGAAGAGCACAATCAACGATGAACAAATAAACACCATAAAAAAATTCATAAGTCACTTCTTCAAAACCCCAAACTCCCCAGAACTCGATTACATAGCAAAAATCATCTGGTTAAGAGATGAAGTTCTAGATAAACTCCCCTCAATAAGAGAAATCACCGATTATGAACAGAAAAAATTTGCCAAAACCATCGCACACACAGCAATGATAGGTCACGAAAGCATCAACGGCCACGCGTGCGCCATCCTACGCCCAACATATGGAGACATCAGTATAATAATTGATGGTATTAGTGCATTCGCTGGCTACAAAAAAAGTTTTATTCCTCAGCATTATTTTTTTGATGTTGTTAGTCATGAGGCTTTTGCTATGCTTAATGAGGAGCACGTGTGGAAGGAATATGAGGGGTATCAGAGTGTGATGAGTGTGAAAAATGATATACGTGAGATTCGAGAAGGGAAATTATGGTATAAAAGAGAAAATGAACCAATATATTGGAGGTATAGGAGTGCGTATGAGCTGATAGAGTATTTGCAGAGCTTAAAGAACTTTGATTATTCTGAAGCGCAGAAGCTCTTCTTCATAGACCCCCCAAAACCCATCACTTTAGAAAATAAAAAGAACAAAGAAGAAACAATATTAAGTAGAATATTAATGCTCGATATATTGTATAATATTATATTTTGTTTGAGGAAGGGTCTTAAGATTGGTGATGTTAAGGGGTACATCGAAGAAGAATTGAATAAAGAGGTTCAAGCTTTCAAGAATGATTATCCAGATTATGAGGAGGTAGATGTGTCATCTAACCCACGTTATCTAAAAGATGTTGTAATTCTTAATTCTTATTTTTGTGTGTTTCCGAAGGAGGAGTATTTTGAATTTTGTGCGTATGCGCCAATGGGTTATACTTATGCGAGTGCTCAAGAAATACTAAAGGAGATGATTGATTCCATGAAGATTTCAATTAAAATCTTTGATGTCACTTCAAAAAATGAGGTTATGCGGAAGGTTGTGCCGAATTTCCTTAGTGGAAAGTATGTAATAGCGAGCATTCAGGATTTAGGAGATATGAGTGTATATAATGGTATATATGATGGTGAAGAGTATTATGAAAAATTTATGAATAAACTTCTTCATAGTAATTTGAGTAAATACAGAACATTAACAGATTTGATCAATGATGTATTTAAGACATTGAGACCCATATGGATATTTCGAGCTCGCTTTTAAATAGGATTTCATAATGTAGTCAATATAGGGTTAATCTTAAAAAATAATATAATATTATGGGAAAGGTTGGCAGACCCAAAATAATAAGGGGAGACATCTCATGCCCCTCATGCAGCAACCACCACATAATTAAAGACGGGAAAAACTCATGTTTTAAGAATTGACTATTTTGTGCATCTTGGTAGATTTTGTTCTGCAGGTATGTTTAGCTTCACAAATTTTTGGTCAAGAGTTAAACAGGATCCCAATATTCATAATTAAGTTAGAGTCTGGGAGCAGGGTGGAGATGCGAAGCAGGAAACTTTGTCCTTCAAGGCGAAGTAACTCATACGAAAAATTCGTATTTTACGAATGATTGTACGATTTTTTCGTAAAATGTTCGAATCTCAAACGATGAATGGTTCATGGCGTATCATATTTATCTTACACATAAATACGCTTTTTTCGTATGTTATAACATGAGTATGGATGCGAGGTCAAAAATCATCCTTTATATTCTGCTAGTCATGATTGCAATTCTCACATTCAATATTAAGAATGCTAGGGAAATCAAAAAATTTGTGGAAAGCATACTGCAAGAGAACGATACGAAAAAATCGTATGAAATGGCGTTTCATGAAAGCTACAATACGAGAAAATCGTACGAGCGTATAAGTGATGATACGAAAAAATCGTATGGTGAAACAGCACCTCATGAAAATCATGATACGAAAAAATCGTACGAGAATGCAGGTGATAGTACGAAAAAATCGTATCTTACTGAGGAGCAGAAAGCTTTTGTAAGAAAGTACGTGTCATCACGAAATTATAATTATGCGAAGAGAAAACTTGAACAGTTAGGTTTCAAAAACGTGAGAATACACAAGGTAAGAGAGATTATAATAATAGAGTTCGAAGGCGGAAAAGAAGTAATACCAATGACCCCCTCAACCTGAACAGTAGATTCCATCACTCCTTAGCAAACTAGTGAAAAATTTTCGCAATTGTATGATTAACATGAGGTGCAAAAACGTGCGAACATATGCGAATTTTTGTCGCAAAATATTGTGATGGCGAAAAGCGATGATTTCATGCTGAGAATACTGCTTGCGATTATCGTGCTAGTCGTTTTCATGCGAACATTAAGCGTGAAAAGAGCAAAAGAATTCAAGAAAACCTATAATGAGGTCATACGCATCTTAAGCGAAAATTTTTCGCAGAGTAGCGACAAAAATTCGCATAGTAGCAAAAAAGAAGCACAGGAGAACACAAGTGACAAAAAAGTTCGCAAAAACCATGAGAATAGCGAAAAAGTTTCGCACGATTGCGAAAAAATTTCGCACAGTAGCGAAGAAAAGTCGCTCTTAACGTTAGATGATGTGCTAAAAGTGAAAATTATAAGACATGTGAAGAATAGACATTACACGCTTGTGAAGAGGTTGCTTGGGCATACAGGATACACCAACATTAGCATAAAAAGGTTTTGTGCTGTTTCGAAATTTATAGTTAGAATGCTGTGTTGCATGACTTGAGCGTGCAGTGTAAAGTTTTTAGTTCAAGCCTCCTCATATTTATGCAGTAAGGTGTAGTATATGACCTCTGATAATAGAGACTGGAGCAAGTATAATGAGGCGCTTGTTAGGAGGGGTGAAATCCTCCTCGACTTCTCAACCATAAACAACTGGAAACAAGAACTCAAACAACTAAACAAGGGCAAAGTAGGCGAACCATACCACTACCCAAACTCACTCATCACACTACTAGGCCTCATCAGAATCCTCTACCACCTACCATACCGACAACTAGAAGGCTTCATCAGAGCACTCGCAAAATACGTTGAAGGACTACAAGCACCAGACTACACCACAATATGCAGAAGAATAAACAAACTCAACATAAACCTCGAAGAAACCCTACTCAAATCCACAAACTCCGTAAGCCTAGCAGTGGATTCATCAGGCATAAAGGTGCATAATGGTGGGGATTGGATAAGAAAGGTGTGGAAGGTGAAGAAGGGCTATCTAAAAATACACTTCGCCGTCAACACCAAGACAAAGCAGATCGTATCCATGCGTGTCACATCTGAGAAAGTTCATGATGGTAAGGTGTTGAAGAGGCTTGTTAGGAGTGCGGTGAAGAGTGTGAGGGTGAGGAGGGTGCTTGCGGATGGTGCGTATGATTCGAGGGAGAATTTTAATTTCTTGTCTCGGAGTGGTATAAAGCCTGTGATTAGGGTGAGGGGTAATGCTGTTGCGAGGAGTAGGGGGTGTCCGTCTAGGAGGGATGCTGTGTTGGAGCAGAGGGTGCTTGGGCCTAGGGCTTGGGGTAGGGTGCATCGTTTTGGTTTTAGGTGGGTTGTTGAGGGGGTTTTCTCGGTTATGAAGCGTGTTTTTGGTGAGTATGTGTTGGCGAGGAAGTTTGTTAATATGGTGAAGGAGGTGCTCATGAAAGCATATTTGTACAATATTTTTGTGGCGTTGACCTCAAGCTAGTGCCAGAAAAATGCCTAGTCATGAAAGCGCACATCAGAAAATCATGCAACACAGCAAGTTAGAAGTTAAGTTTATAAGTTTTGTTTTTATGGTTGAAATGATTATGGTAGTAAGAGTTGAAGTTTTAATTCCTAAAAGAATTGCTGGAGAGTATACTTTTGAAAACCTTGAGGAGTTTTATCGTTGGATGAATTCAAATTATAAAAGACCAAGAGGTTTGGCAGGATGGGCTTTGCTTAAACTTGCCGAAGATGGAAGCTTTATTGCCTTCACAGGAATGTATGGTATAAAGTGCTACTATGATAAACCTATTGGATATGCAGCAAAAGAAATAGCGAGAAAAATAGGATTTTTGAAAACGAGAGATGAACGTGATACAGGTATTAATATAACTAAAGCAATTGAGTTTACCAAAGCGTTGAAAAAAAATTGAGTAAAAGAAATTCTTCTTCAAAGGAAACTCTAAAATCTAAGCTAAAGTTGTTAAGTTAATTTTAAAAATAAATAAGGAATCAAAAGCCGAAAATAATGTTTTTGAATCAATTTTAAGTTTTTCTATTCTTTCTTCCAAAGATAAATTGGCGTATTTCTAATCCGCTGCCATATTTCATAGCCTGAATCTTTTTCAAATCCATCAATTGCTGACATCATTGAAACTCCATTTCCATAACCAACAGCTACTCTACCTAAACTTTTTTGCGCTGCTAATAGGGCATCAATCACACTTTGAGGTATTCCGTAAATTGCAAATTCTCCATGACCATAATTACCAGGACCACCTAGATTACCACTGGTGCCAGAACCTCCCATCCATCCTAAAGGTATTCCCACGGATTTATAAGCCAATGGCAATTCATAATCATACATTTCCCACTCTCCATAATTTGGTATATTAAAATCAGGTCCGTACGAACCTCTACCACGTAAATAAGCATATGGAAACTTTGCAAACTTCCATGCAAAGAAGTTTTTGTTCAAGAAATCATCTATCGTTCCTTTCTGTTCATAAGGCCATTCTCCAGAAAATTGCTTAACTGTATTCTCCAATCCGTGTACATATCTATCCCCAAGCCACGATTCATACCCTTTCAGAGCGTTTCTATATTCTTCTAAATTAGGATTCTTCCATGCACTTACTATCCAATCATACATTTGTGGCAATCTTTTAACAAAAAGTAGCATTCCATTAGATCCTATTTCATAGTCATAAGTATCTCTATTAAAAGCTACACTTGGTAGTGTAGCTAAATAAAACAAGACTATCGTTCTGTTAGTTTTATCAGATATTTCTTTTTGAAGCAAGTCAGAATCCCAGTAATGGAAGAATCTTGGCAGGCTATCTTTCTTCATTTGTGAAGGCAATTTATCCATATAATCATGAAATCCTAGAATTATACTCCAAACTTTTTCATCTGTTGGTGTTAAATTTTCTGATAAGTGCCTCTTTCCAGTAGTAGGCTCTATCCACCCACTATTAAGACCATATTCATTATCAAAAATGTTCCAAGCAACCTGTTGCATCATCCTATTTATCCACTCAAACTTCTTTGGCTGTTCAACCAATTCAGGTCTTTGCTTTAATAAGTAAGCAATCATCCATGTGTCTCTTGCTCTATTTGAACTTTCAATATTAATAACATTCCCTTTTGCATCTTTTATAACTATTGGCTCAAAATCAACAAGATTATTGCCATATTTTTCAGTTTGAGTTCCTCTAATTAATAAATCAAGAGCTTGCAAATCTTCAGGTAAATTATCCTTTTTGATAGCTATTCCATAATAAGCAATTGTTTTTATTGTAGTATTGCTTGGTATTTCTTTGTCAAAGTTTAACTTTAATCCTAGATTAGCAACATAATCAGTAATGTTAATATAAACTTTTTGTTGATCATTGATAAAATTAGAGACTTCATTATACAATCTATTAATTAATTGAGCAAAATTATTCGAATAATTTAATTCATCATTAGTTATTACTCCATCTGAAGCTTCTTTTTCTAAATAACTAAGGAAAGTTGGGATGGGGAGGATTCTTTTATTTTCTGCAATCAATTTAACAAATTGTTCTTCATTGCTATCTTGAATTCCATCATTATCCAAAGGCTTAACAATACCAATATAATCTTTCAATCCTAAATCCAAAGCTAACTTAATATTCGGATTTGGAGTTAAAGGATCAGTTTTGTAAACAAAAATTTCATCATAATCATTTATTCCATCATTATCAGTATCATTGCTATTAGGATTCGTATGGTATTTTTCTATTTCATCAATATCTTTAATTCCATCTCCATCACTATCTCTATTCCAATAATTATAAGCAAGATAACCCCCAATTGCAGAGATCAAAAATAATAGCACCATCGAAACAGCCACTATCTTTCTTACATTACTTTTAGCCATCTTCCTTCATCTCCTATATGATTTTAGCTATTTATAAATTATTTATAAATATCATCAATAATGCTACATCACATGATTCTTTGATGCGCACTCTTAACATGCTCACCACACCAAATACTCAAAAGTATAAAAAATTAATACATTATTACACAATTTATAATTTTCTAGTGACTAAGTTCATTTTAAATTTTAGAAAGAATTTTTGAATATTTTTTCATTCTTATCATGCTTCCTTCAGGCTGTATTAGCCAGGTCATCCAGCAAAGTTCTATCGGCCTGTAACCACAAGCTAGGGCGATCTCTTCAGCTTTTCTAATAAACTCCATATCATCGTTCACAGGTTCTAATCCAGCCTTAATTAGGATCTCGTTTATCACTCTCTTGACTATCTTATCAGGCATTACTGTATCAATACCGCCCATCATTCTAAGATATTGAAAAGTTATCAAGCCAACACCCTTAATTCTTCCAATCGGATCTTCCCTCCAATTTTCAAGTTTTGCATTCCTTGCCCAAGCTCTCAATGCTAACCTATCATCACTACTTAATGCTGATAAATAAGATGCTATCTCTTTCGCAATGATCCACGACCTCGTATTCTTCCACACAGTCCTCAATTCATCAATATCAGCATCTGCAAGATCCCTCAGACGCCTTATCCTCCCATTTTCCACAAACTTTTTATTAAACTCCTCAACCCTTGGAACAACCGCAGTAAAATAGTTTAAGCCTATTGAAGTGAATGCCGCATCAACAACCATCAAAACAACACTCCCTCCCCACCTCTCAGTCCTAAGACATCTTTCACAATGCTCCCTTAATCCAGAAACTTTTCCCATGTAACTGTCAACTATTTCCTTTAGCATGGACATTCTCACTCATTTAAGTTAAGTGTTAATCTTAAATTAATTGTTTAAGCATATCCTTATATTCAACTTCTTTAAGCGTTATGCGAAAGCTTCAAGCTAAAAGCTTTAAGAGAAAGCTTGAAAATACGAATATTTCGCAAACTCTATTTCTCTGACCATAGATGATGTAGAGGTGACATTTTCTTCTTTTTAAGATTTTGGTATATCTATTAACATGAATGATATGCGTTTCTTTAGATTGTTTATTGTTGTTGCATTAATAATACTGTTTGTTTTATCTCACACGCTTCTTTTCACTGCTCCAGTTTATGCGCAGGGTATTTCAGTGAAGACGTGGGTGGAGAATGTTTATGATGTGTGTGGGAATCCGAGGGTAAATCCAGATGGCACGTATTATCCAGGTGATGCGTTCAAAATACGCTATGAAGTAACATTGGGAGAAAATGTAACATTCTTAAAATTAGAAGTATCATATGATAGGAGCGCTTTCAAAACAAGCACGAGCGGAAGCGTATGGATGTTCGAAATCCTTAAGGAGGCAAAACCAGGTAATTATGAGATCACATTTACTGCTTACGGGAATCACACTTACGTAAGTGGGAATGAAACGAAGTGGGAGATAATCTCAGCATCAAGCACACAAACAGTTACTATTGTAAAATATGAACCACAATTCACAATCCTCCTAAACTATACACTCTATAAAGATGAGCACTCAATCGAATATGAAAAACCATTCGTAATCATTGTAAGGTATGATGGAAACGGGCCAAACAATAATACAAGACAGAGAGCAATCATAGACAATTACACATACAAAATCACGGGCATTCACATTAACACAACACTCAACCCAAACCCAACACTCAAAACCACAACTAGCGGAACTACAACAGTAACCAACGTAGAGAACTTGACCACAACAACAGTATATAAGAAAGAATACCCTAATGCAAAACTTCTCTTATGGAATAAGACATGTCAGCTCATTTTCGACAATATAAGGAGGTATGCTAGATTAGTCCTCAGCTCCAATGATACGCTCAGCATAGCTAGAGATGGTTACGAATACGTACAAGCAAACGTGACATTCTACACATCAAGATTCTCATCACAACCATACGTAGATTTTAATGCAACGCACGTATACATGCCGAACATATTCAAAAAGCTGGTGCGTGTAGTAGCGTATGAACCGTATAAAGTGGGGGATAGGATTGGTTTCAGAATAGATGAGAATGTGCGGATTAAAATGATGATAACACCAGCGAATGCAACATTAACGTATCCAGAATTGTTGATGATGATGGCGGAAAATGGGACGAGTGATGAAACAGCGCTACAATACTTTCAAAATGATCTGTACAATTACAAAAATGCTATACAAATATTTGATGCGATGGGGGAGCTTGATGCTGTCATAAATAAGACTGCAGTAATAGATTTGTACAATTATACGATCATAATACAAAACCCGAATACTAATATAGAGACGCATGATACGACAATACTCTTGTTTGATAATGAAACGGTCAATGTTTATGTGAATTTCATTGGTTATGGTGTGGATGTGAAAAACGTTACTGCAACACCAACGCAGGTAATAATAAGACTCTTTGTGAGAAATGAGTCGGGAGGATTAGAATGGCTCGCAATCAGAACGCAAGATGAAGTGCTTCAAAATATTACGTTACCACGTGTGCTGTCGCTTATTAATGCGAGAGGTTTCTTTGGAGATCTCATGATCACAATACCAAACACATCATCATATTTCTATTTGGAGTATAAGAATGTTTGGAATGTTGTAACGCTTGATGGCCCGTATTCAATTCCGCAGTCTAATGTTGAACGAGCAGAAGAATTACCGTTTGAGTATTGGGTAGGGCTTCTTTTCTTTGCATACGTTTTTGCAAGAATAGTGGAGAGAAAATTGCGAAGAGGATGAGAAGGGATAAAAATTTGAAAAAGTTAAAGTATGCTACAAATGTTTTATAATGTGTCAGAAATGCTTATATGCATAAGCTACATTCGAAGCGGGGATGGCATATACTTATATTCTACATTCAGCATATATGCATACACTACACAAACTATAAAAAGGTGAAGCACATGCAATGTGTGGTACGCTTATATATCCTCTGAAACTATATTATATTAGCTCAAAGAAGAGAGAACCTCAACAGAACAGTTCATAAAATTGCACATCAAAAACAGCTAGTTTTTAGTATATTTTACAAAATAATTAAATTTGGCAATAATTTTATTAAAAATAAATAAAAAATTAACTATAATACAATATATAAAAACAGAAGTTTCCTTTAGTAATTTTGGTGCAATTAAAACATAACTCTTCTTTTTAAGCCATGCCTGTGCCCTGTGTCTTTGACACAGGGTAGGAGGCGCGAATTGGGGTTGCCCCGAAAGGGGGATCTCTTTGCCCGGCCTCCTAATTGGCATGGGGGCGCTCACAACGATGAGATGCACAGCTGGAAACATATACCTAAGATCCTCTCTACCAGCTTCATAAAAACAAAATAAAAAAGGAGCTGGTGAAGGAGAGGAGATGAGGAAACTCCAACCCTTGTTTTTTATTCTTTTTGTTGGGGTTTCCGCGGGTATGTTTCTTGGCTGTGCGTGTAGTCGTTGTGAGATTTTTTCAGGAGGTGAGATATATGGTGTGGCATAGGAATTTGGGAAAATGTGATTTTTGTAAGGACAGAACAGAAGTTTGGAAACTGTATTCAACAAAAGACAGAACATACTATTGGGTTTGTAAGAAGTGCTGGAATGAAAGAAGAAACGAGCTGATGACTATTGACGAAATTGTTGACATTGCAAAGGAGGTATGAAGTAATGAGTGTATTCCAATTTATTGAGGATAAAAATGCTGTTACAATACCAGTATACACGTTGAATGGTAGTTTCTCTATTGAAAAAGTTATTGAACAGAGAACAATCAGAGAATTTCGTTCAAAGTTTGGTGAGTTTTTGAGAAGCTTAGCTACTTCAACAATCAATCTGCAGGGATTTCCATTTCCAAAATGGAATTTTGATGTTGAATCAGATTATACTGTGGAGGAGATGGTTTCTATTGTAATGAGTATTCTTAACTCAACAAGTCTTAAGGCAAATGATATTAGTCTCTTCACAAAACCAAACCAATTAAAAAGGAAATTTGTCACGGCAAAGCAATTGCACGATGCGATAACATCAAAGACAAACCTTACAGCTATGACGTTATTCAATTATGATCTTGGCTTTGAATTGTATGGTAAAGTAAAAAGCCTAAGTGACAGTAATGGTGAGTATACACTACTAATATCTGTGATGAGAGATGGTGACGGGAAGCCAAGAATTTACGAATATTGCTCATGCCCATTCCATTCAACTGGTAATCACTTTGTCTGCAAGCATTTCATATTAGCACTTGCAGTATTTCTACCTGAAATTCTCGGCTCATTGGATTATCTTAATAGCAATAATAGCGATTATGTAACTAGGAATATTGCAAACGTTAGAAATGCGATAAGAAATATAATAAATAATAAAAAGGAATATCTTGAGGACGGCTTAGTATATTATCTTATAAAGTTTTTAGTAAATGAAGGATTTATTGTAAAAGTTCAAGGAGATAAAGAGAAGATCGAGAATACGATTGTAAGAGAAGGAGATGGTGTAAAAGTACCAAACGATTTGGTAGATGATACGCAAAGAGTTGTTTCAAAAGAGCATATCAAAATACCTGTTCAACCAATAAAAAGGATCGTATGGCCTGATGAGATGCGCAATCTGCGCAATAATGTTATTAGTGTGATTAGTGATTTGAATAAGCGCTTTGGGCTTGACGAGAATGATTCTAACGAATGGAGCACATTATTAGCTTTCAGCATGATTATGTCGAGTGATTATACTGAGCCACCAGTTGTTTTACATGCTATCGGAGAGATTGGGACATTCAAGACAAGTGGCGCAAGAATGATTACAGACTACATTGAGGTTCCAGAAATTATAATAGGTTATAGTGGTGATGATGTTGTTAGTAAGTATTATGAACTCATAAAGATCATTTCAGACTATTTTAGAATACCACAAGCAAATCTTGAGAATACGATCGGCGGAGTGATAACATCATTGAGAATCCTCAGCAACACACTAACACTTGCATTAAACAAAGCATTCCTATTATCACTAGCAAAGAAAAATAATAGTGATTTAAGCACTTTCATTAATGAAATAAAGAACAAAGGATTTAATATTGAGGAGAGAATTTCAAAACCAAAAACGACAGTAATAGACCCTGCACAGCTTAACAACATTGATGACTACAGGTCTAAACTCATACCAAGTGCAATTGGTCTGATAACACAATACGATATCTTTGACAATCATGTTGTAATAATTGATGAGGGCTCAAGGAATCCAAAAGGACTTGAAACCCTACTCACAAAGATGTCAACTTCAACAATAAACGAAGGTAATAGGATCATACTAATAACGGATAATATCGAGCCATTCATGGAAGTTGCAACAAACAAGAGGTATGCTCCCCTCCATGACAGAACTTACAAGATTCTCACTAGTGCAGTAAAGAATGACCTTAATGTTCTACAATACTTCAACAAAACACCATCAGTAAAAATTAACCAACTAGACTTATTATCAATAAAAACGTTTATTGATAATATTCCAGTTCCAGAATCACTACTATTCCTAGCAAAAACCATTATGTATGGATTAACATACAAGTTCTCAATAGGAATTATTGATGGAGTAAAATACTTACAATTATTCAGCAGAAGTGAAAACGAAAGCCCTCCAGTTGAAATTGATGCATTCAAAAAACTCTCATTTGAGTTCGTGGCAGGAGGGCGCTTCATCCAACACACGCTCACATTAGCAAGATTCTTTGCCTTTCTAAACATGCACGATCACGTTACGATTGAAGACTTCATGAAAGCAGTAATGATAACCACTAAATCAAGAATCATAGTCAATGCAGAAAATTATACGGATTACAAGCTCATGCTTCTAGAAATGCAAAACATTCTACAAGAAGTTCTAAAAAACGCTGAAGAAATAATCAAAGATGTGGCCACCATTGCTGTCGCACCTAACGCTCAATTAGAAAAATTATTCCAAACAATTATCAGTCAAGCATCCGATACGCCAATCATTGCGCCAGCCGTTGCGAGCATGATTGAAATACTCCTTACTAAGGGAATTGATTTACGAACACTCCCAAAAAACATGCAATATACAGCAATTGAAATAATGCTACAGAAAGGAGACACATTCTCATTAAACAAGTATAACAACATAGCATCCGCTGTAATCGAAAGAAGAAAAAGCATCATAAAGGGTGAGTGATTTTTGGACGACCTCGATTTATACCTATTAGCTAGTCAAATTCATAAAAAACATAAGCAAACTGATGAGATATTGTCACTAATATGGTCGAAGGTCGCAAAAGTGTTAGAAGAATTCTCGATTGATGAAAAACTCAACATCGAAATACCATCAACAAAGAAGTTCAAGAAATTAAACATACCAGAAGAAAAGTATAGAGAAATCCTCAGCGCAGGTCTCACGCATGAGGACGGCCACGCATTCCTATTCCCATTCATGAAATACGTGAACAATGTTTACGCTATCGCCAAAAAATACTCCGATTACGCAGGAATACCCTTCGACGCCAACATCTTCAGTAACGTAGAAAACATCATAAGCGATATAACGAACGAAATAATCATTCTTAGCAATAAATTACCAGGATACGAAGACCTGCCAACACTCACATACTACTACATATACTTACCAAACATTGACATGTTCAAAAAATTTGAAAAAGCAAGAGAAGAGATAGAAAAGAACCCATTGATGGCATTATGGCTGAAGCACAGGGAAACCCTAGCAAAACACACACCACAACAAGAAAAGTACTTCAGCGACATACTTTACAATGCACTCACATCAATATATGCTAATTTCAACATAAAAAGATGGATAACACAATCAGAAGACACATTCTCATACCTAGGATTTACACAAATTTTTGACACAGCAAATGAGCTTTACAATATAATAAAAGACAAGACAGCAAAAACAACAGAAGAACTACTACAACACATGCTTGACACACACAATATCAATGCAATCGCACCATACCTAACACTAGTCCTAGCAATGTACAGAATCACAATCGAGAACAACACACAAGAAGCACTAAAAACAATACCCACAGACAACATCAAAAAACCAGAACCACCAAGCCCCGACGAGCTTGACAAAATTTTCAAATACATGACCAGACGAGAATTCCTTGATCCTCGAATACTAGAAGAAATAGCCAAAAGAATACTGCATCAAGCACTCCTAACCAAAAATGGAACGTGGGCCTCTTATGAAACTAGCGATGAAATAATAGTACCATGGTACAGACATCCAAGAGGAAAAATCATGAAAAGCACAATCACAAAAAACATACTAGAATGGAAAGTAAGAAAAACAATAACAACAATCGGAGACAAAAAAGAAACAACATCAGCAACACCATCAAACATAACAATCCTCATAGACGAATCAGGATCAACAAGCGCATTTAAAGACATTCTATCACCAATCACAAACATGATAATTACCATATTTGATATTGAGAGAGCAATAACAATGGCAATATTGATAAACACAATGAACGAAGGAGGAGAAAACACACCAGTAAATCTTGTAAGATTCTCAACCAACACCATAACAGAAAAACACACAGTAAAATCAGCATATGAAAGAATAAAAAATAATACTGAACCAATGATGGAAGAAACAGACATCATCTCAGCAGTAAAAACAGCCGTCGAAATGCACAAAGATGCGAATGAGAACTACTTCATACTGCTAACAGACATGAACATTGACGACCTACAAGCAAAATACATCACAGAAAAACTGAAAAGCATAAAGAAAAGCCCACTAATGCTACTAATAGTTGGCGAAGAGCTTCCAGAAGAACTAAACACATTAAAAAGAAGAAACACAGCAATAATAAACATTAAGGATTACAAAGACTTCAAGAAAATCGAGGACGCAATCCGCACACTCCTAAACACTTAAAAACAACACTCCCCCCTACAATATATTTTCCCAACACACTCAAAAACCTATTATATGCTAAAATCATAACAAAATCCACAACAAACCAAGAAAAACAAACACAAGCAATTCAAAATTTTTACATAACCAATTAATCAAGAAAAACAATCATAGATTCCTTAAGAATACTCTGACTAACCTTGTTAACATAATAATCAAACTGTTCATCAACCACTCATAATGTTTATATATTTTTGCACATTAAAACACATCATGTACCAGAATGAACTGAAAAAATAAGCATTTAAAATATTTTTGCTTAGGAAATTAAGAGGCGAGATTTATGCTAGGAATGCTCACAATCCTTGGAAATAGCGCTACTTCTAAACACAACTAGTTTCTAATTTTTCTCAGAAGTATTTATACTGAAATAACTTATTGTAATTGGACTGTTCTCTCTAATTAGTTTCTCCAATTTGGCTAATGCGTCTGGATGAAGTAACGAATTGTCAATAGTGCTTAGAAAATTATCCTTTTCAACCTTATTTTTCAGTTCTAAAAACATTAAAATTGAAATTTGTAAATATTTAATAACATTATCAGCTAATGTACCTGCATCATGGCTCTTTTCTTTACTAACTAAAGTTCCATGAACAAAATCGCTTCTTATATCGTAGGCCTGTACAATAGTTCTGTATACTTCTAAAGAGCGATAACCATACAAACTTAAACATTTCGCCACTCGCTGTGCCAGTCTATGTGCGAGCTCCTCGCGCTCAGATGATTTTAAGAAGAGAGCTTCTAAACCCATTATTGCATATGCAAGTCTTTCTGTAGGATCTGATTTAAAGAGAGCATCATTATATCTTTGAAGTGAAATTGAAATATGATCAATAGTTTCAATGCGCCCTTGAGCAATTGGAAGCAAAGGCTTTATTTTATCTAAAAAGGTTTTAAGTTTTGAAGAATCCTCAGAACTTAAGGAGTAACGATAGACTATAGGCTGAGTAGAAGGTGACCATGTAGTACCTTCAAATTGAAGAATTGATTTAGGTTTCCATATAGTTTTTCTTTCTACAATAGAGCCAGGTTTGTATAGCCGTAAAGCTATAATTAATTTTTCTAGTTCGTCCGACACAAATTGAGATCTTTGTGTCACTTCTAAAACAGCTGAAGTATTCCTAAAAACTGGAATATGTTCTATCCATATCATTTCGAACGGATGTTCAGATACGAAATCTTCAGGCCGTGGTCTTCTGAGCTTTAATTCTCCATCAATTTTAATTTCTTCATCTTCAAGCCACAATCCCTCTAACTCTACTACTAGGTTCCAAATAATTGGGTTTTTTTCTAAATCATTAAGAAATAATGTGATTAACTCAACTAATTCTTCTTCACTTAAAAGTACATCAAGTACTTTTGCTACAACATTATGAGTAAATTGAGACAACCAAGATTCAGCTTGAGATTCATTTACTTTATAGATTTCAGAAATACGTTTATAAGCGTTAACGTAGGTAGGTAACTTTTTTATTTCTGGCTCTATTATCTGAAGCCAATCTTTCCAATCCCATTCCTCCCTTTCGAAGTATTCAAATGAAAAACGCGCATTCATTATGTTTCCTTCTTTATACTCAAAATTTGTGATTCTTTCACGAAACCAGAGTCTTTTAACTTTTCTAATTTTTCCATTCTCTTTAAGAGTCTTAACAATATTTGCTATATCATGCGAAAGTTTCCATAGAATTTTAGACAATTCTTCTTCCATATCTCTTTAACCTCACTAGTTTTAATTTTGAACCTTCTCCTCATAAAGTTTTCTAAAATTTAGAATTCTTCAGCTAATTCCCCGCAGTTATATTTAAACCACCAAAGTAGCATATGCTACTATGTTTATCATTTTTGTCAGTTTATCATAACCTAAACGAAGCTTCTTTGTATATCGGATCTAGGAAACGATAATCCTTTACTATGCTTAACTTCTCCATCTTTTCTATCAATCTTGAAAGTGTCGCTTTTGGTAAAGTTATTCCTTCCTTTTCTTCAATATATCTTCTCACTTGAACCCATGAATTTGAACTTGAAGCAATGGCTTTAAGAACAAATAAGGTCATAGTTCCATACCGAAACTTAGTTCCACTCCGAAACTTATAAACTTATTGCTATTTTCATAATTGAAAATCTAACTGAGATAAAACAACAATAAAACACATACTAAACGAAATATTCAACAAAACCACACTACAAAAACAAAATAATAAAAGACCTAAACATCACACTAAACACAACAAACATTTTTCACGTAAACTGACGTGTCCATTTTAACTGACGTCCACTCATAAACCTACGTCCAACCGTTAACTGACCCCCACTTGTTAAGTGACCCCTACTCGTTAACCGACCTCCACTCTTTTACACGCTCCTATTTTTATCTATACTGCGGGGAACTCTCATAAACTTCCCTCAACGACCTTGCTTTATATTTTTCGCATGAAAAAACTCATGTGAAACATCAAAATACACTTTAACATCCACTTATAAGAAGCGAACACAGACACACGTAGGTTTACGTGAAACACTCCTCTCCTCACTTAGCACTGGACACAGACACCCCCGAACATTTTAACCTTACCATTTTTCCGCATGAAAACACCTACTCAATTTACGTGAATCATTCAGACACGCCTCAACGTCCACTTGTAAACATGAAACAGTTGTTTAAACCACTCTCTCCTCACTTAATGCGTAATGGTTGAACATTTTATGCCTATAGAATTGAAGCAGAAAAATGGTACGGTTTAAATTTCCATTTTATTTATTATTATTGATTAAGAATGATTTCAAGGAGTGCGACGCTTGATGAAAGAGTATGTCCTAGCTGTGGTGGTCGTGTTGTTAGGTGTGAGAATTCTTATGTTTGTAAGGATTGCGGGTTTGTTGTGAGTTATGCTAGTTATAATGTAGTAAATATGGGATGGAATCATGCACGTGTTAGGTTGAAGAGGATTGCTAGGTCTAACAGGGAGGTCAGGTATGCTAAGATTGTGCGTGTTTTAGATACGCAACCGATCAAGCTTACTGAGGCTGAGAAGAAGGAAGTGATAATGCTGTCAAATAAAATATTGGACGGCTTATTTAGAGTTGGTAAAAAGGTTCGCGTAGATTTGGTCGTGCTTGTTTCATTGTATTTGGTGTTGAGGAAGTATCGTAAGTATAGTTTTACTGTTTTTAGTAATGAGCTTGGGAGTTTCTTTAATAGGAGTGGCTTTTACAATGCTCTTTACATTGTGAGGACACGGCTCTCTAGTATTGTGAGGGGGTATTATAGTGTGCTTTCGGTCAGGGATGTTGTTGAATCATTTATCTTGCGTTTGAGGAGTAGTGATGTTTTCGTGAGTGTTTTGAGGAGGTATTTTTCTGATGAGGAGCTTGAGCAATTTTTCATGAAGGTGCGTGAGTATGCTATTAAGATTGCTGAGCTTATTGAGAATTTGCATGGGTCTAAGAGTGTGCTTGCGCTTGCTTGTATTTTTATTGTTATCTCAGCAATTGATGATGATATTTTTACCGTTGATGATTTCGCAAGTATTAATGGCTCCGCTAATTTTATTGAGAAGGTGCCTTTCCTGAGGGAGTTTAGTCAGAAAATTGTGTATGAAATGCTGAGGGATCGTGATGTCGTGCCTCTTCTTTTAAAGATTCAAAGGGTTAAGCGTGTCCAGTATGTTTATTCGAGTCAGCTGAGGTGATTTTGATGGAAAAGTTTGCGCATCTTAGTGTTGATAGGATTGTTTTGAACAGGTGGAATTGTAATTATATGAGTGAAAAGGAGTTTGAGGAGCTCAAGCAGGCTATACGATTGAACGGTATAGAACCAATCATAGTTAGACCCAAGAATGACTGGTATGAGGTGATTGATGGTGAGCATAGGTTTAGGGCGGTGAAAGAGCTTGGTTTTACGAGCATTCCTGCAATTGTAGTGGAGACTGATGACGAGGATGCAAAGGCTAGAACAATAGTATACAATATTATAAGGGGTAGGATAGATTACATAAAGCTCTCAGAAATAATACTAGAGGAATTTAAGAATGGTTCTCCACCAGAATCCATCGCAACCAAATACTTTATGAACATTGATGATGTGAACAAACTATTGGAACTGGAAAAATTATCCCCAGAAACAAAAGCTTACATCCAAGACACTATTAGGAGGAGAAACACGAACATAACCCTACAGCATCTCGTGCTCATCGCAAACACTCCAAAAGAATACCAGCAAACAATAGCACAAGCAACAATCAACTACCAACTCTCAACACCAGAACTAAAAGCACTCATACAACTATACACAACAGAAACAACAAAACAAAAAACCGAAGAAACAGAAGAACAGGAAAACGAAATCAAAGCGGAAATAGGGGAAATAGGAGAGAGGGGGAGTCCAGGGGAGAAGCTCAGAAGCCTACTAAAACATAAAAAAACACTCACAAAAGCAACATTCGAATGCGAATGCGGAAGAATATACACAATAAACTTTCAAAAAAGAAGAATTGATAAGCTAGAGGGCACACAGCAAGAATACATAGAATTAAAAGCGGTCGAGGAGAACGGAAAATGCCCCGTATGCAACACGCAATATACAATAAATTATCAAGAAAGGAAGATAACTTTTAAGGTGTGAGTATTATGTTGGGTGCGAGAGGATTAGAAATACTGCTCATACTATACAAGTACGCAAAAACGCACAATAATAGCGAGCTCATCCCACTACTGAATGCAATACAGGAGATTAAAGGGCGCATAAGCAGGGAAACATACAACAAATACTTAAAAGCTGTTTACCGTCTGCAGAAAAACAAGCTCATAATTATTGAAGGCAAATTCTCGAAAAAATCCCCACTGCGCATCACACTCACAAAAGAAGGCATAAAAACAGCCGAAACAATCATAACACAATTTGAAAACATTAATTAAACCAATAATTCAAGATTAAAGAAAAATCTTAGTTTGGCTTAAAGAGGAGAATTTTTCTCCAGAAGAGATAGCATACCCTAATGCATATTTTAATTTTAAAATAAAACTTGCCGGTCTTCTTCACGTTATTTCACGGCAAATAATGTGATGATACCATTCTTTGCCCTGGTATCGCATATATTATTTTGGTATTAGTTATTTTTTCCGTATACGACGACATTATGCTACACATGATATGCTTAAAATTTGTAAAGAACATAAGTATAGGAATATCTTAGCAAACTCCCTATTGGACACCTATAGACACCTATTTCCCCTATTTCCGCTTAGAAATTAAACCCTGATATTTTGCATGATCGGTTTCAGAGGGATTATATTTTAATTTTTCTCATATTTTTCAATTCTCAATGTGGAAAAAAGAGTCGCTTTAGTAAATATGAGTGTAGTGTAAAAATTATGAAATTTTTTGATTATTTATTCTGAATTTTTGAGTTATTCTACTAAGGGGCACCCTCTCCCCCTCCCATTTCCGCTATTTCCGCAGTGAGTGAGCCCCTCTGAAATTTTTATACTATGAATTCTGGTTTTTCTGAGCTTTAATATATGATATATTCACATTATTTTTTACTTTTTTACGAACGAATATATTCTAAAATAAGTTTAAATACTTATAACATATAGTATATATAATATAATAAATATAATAAATAAATAAAAAGAAGATAGATATATGAAGGAATATATCCATATAATTTAGAAAATCAAAAGTACAATTTGAGATTCATCACAAATCACACAGTAGTGGCCAGAGAGTGAGCTAGTGGAAATAGCGGAAGGGGGAGGGAGAGAGTGTCTTCTAATCCCTGACCAGAAATATTAAAGTACTCCTAAAATTCTAGACTTTCTTGTCGAGTAGCTGTAAATACTCTTTAACCACATATACTTGCGATTCTTCAAAATGTGGAGATATTAAAACTTGTGGAGGTTCAACTTACTATTGTGCTAATGATAATGGTCAACAAGCAAGCCAAGTGGTTTTTGTTGTAGCGATTCAAATTGTCCAGCTTATAATTCAACCAATCATTTGAAGATGTATTGTGATACCAATACACACATGCCAAACAATAAAAAGTTGTGCAGATAATACAGAATGTGAAGGTGGATGGTGTTGTGATAAAGATCCTAAAATACCACAAGGTTGCCAAGGAAGTGGTAGTTGCGTGGATAAAGGTACATTAATGTGCAATAATCAATATATTTGTGACCCTCCAGAAGGATTTGTTAACTCTTCAAATGAAGAAATCAATACTAATAACCAAGCTAGCAAAAAATTAACGCTGTTAGATTTGCTAATAAACCCATTTTCTTATTTTTTCAAAAAGTAAAATTCAAAGTTTGAACCTAAACCAAGAGAAGGTTCTTTATCTGCTAATAAACCTGTTCCACCATTAAATCCAAAAATTTCACTTATTCCATCTTTTATCATTCCATCTTTGCAAAAATACAATCCAAAACCATTTGCAGGCCCAATTATTATTTTATCATTAAATTCGCTTTTTAGTTTGTTGACAATGTAATCTGGTAGTGAAACTACCCATTCATAGTTAGCAGCTCCTTCTGGAGTCGGTTCTATTCTAACCCAATAAGTTGGAAAGCCAAATGCCTTTAGAGTTTGTGGTATGGTATAGTTAATTGTGTATCTTTCATACATCCCAGGGAAATTAGTTTTATTCCATCTTTCATACCCCATTGCAAATTTAACTAGATCCCAATATTTCCAGTTTTTTGTGATGTATTGATCTACACCATTTAAATCTTTAATGCTTTCCCACACATCTACAGGTGGATAAGATACAAGAATCTTTCCTAGTTCCGTGGGTTCCAGACCAACATACTGCAAGTGAGTATTTCTTAATCCGTTCATTCCTCTATCATTTACAAACTGATAATAATACCATCTTGGAGAAACGTCTCCTAGCCAATTTTTAATAGTTCCACTCGGATACAATTTACTTATTGCTTCATACTCTTTTTCAGCTTGTATTAAAGCTGTTTTTGCTCCTTCAACCCCAACAACAGTTTTCATTTTATGTGTATCAAAAGTTCCGTTATCAAGATGGAACAAAAACAATAAGGCTTGCCTTCTTGTGTTAGCATCTTGGTATAAAGCATCTAACTTATCAGAATCATACCAAGGAAAATCTCTATTGTAAAGTTTATTTTCTCCTCCAAGCTGAGGAGCCTTATTAGAATACAAATTCCACTGAAGCATTATCAACTCCCAAACATCACTATCTGTTGGCTTAAGATTCCTATTGTTAAGAGTTTGCTCTATATAATTTACTCCATACTTTGCATCAAAGATTGAATAAGCATTTGCAATTATCTTTCCATTCAACCCTTCAAACATTTCAGGATGGTTTAAAATATCAAAACCCGAATCAATAATCAATTTCATATGCTTTGCAAGCATCCAAGTTTCTCTTCCAGCATTTGGAATTAAAACAAAATTATTCCCATCTATAGAATAAAAGACTATAGGTGAAAAATCAACTATAGCTGGATTTACTTCGCTTGCTTCAATTAACCTTAACAAATCTTCTCTTTCATGCAAAGGAAGCTTTAAATCAACCAAAGAAATAGAATAATTTTTCAAAGCAAATAAACTTTCATCTCTCAACTTCCTCTCGCTCAACTCCAAATTGTTAATCAATTCATAACCTTTTTCAAATATCCTTTCATTTGGGCAAATTCTTCTTAATCTTTCTTCAGTTTCAGTTAAGCTAATCATTCTAAAGCTCTCACTAATAGAAATGTTATCAGAAGTATCTTTTGCAATAGCTCTAGCTTCATAAATTCCTTTAAGAGAAGGAATAAAACTTATTCTATAAACATCTTTTTCAACTTTATTCGCTTTATAATAGCTTAAACTTCCATTAGGGTCAAGAACTTCTAGAAGGACGTTTTCTACGCCAACATTATCCGTAGCCTCTACATCAACAGAATAAGGAGAACCTCTTAACCCATACTTTTCATAAACAACTCTCTTTATAATTGGTTTTTCTTTATCTCTCATCATTTCTGAAATTAAACTAGTGATGGGCCCACGAGTTAAGATGTCAAAAGTAAGATAGAAAGCTAAAGCGCCCCCAGTCAAACCTAAAACCTTTAAAGCATCTCTTCTATTCATCTAAAACCACCTAAGGAAATTCCCTTAGCCATGAATATGTTAAAATTCTTATCAAAACAGCACAAAATCCTAAAATTCTCCCTCCTAGCATTTTGTGTCAACCTCTTACTGTTGCTCAAGTTATGCGTACTAAACCTATCATGAAAACCACTCCATATCTTACCTTATTTAATCCTAAAGAGACTATTGAGATTCAGGATTTTTAAACTTTATTTACTCTGTTTTAGAAGGAGTGATGTTGTAGTTTGTTTTGTCATGTGAGTTCTTTTTGTAAGGTTTCTTTTGCTTTTGTTATGTCGAACCATTTGCTTGGGTTTATTAGCCATTCTCTGCCTTTTTTCTCTATTCCTATGAAGCCCATGAGTTCGAGGTCTCCTAGTATGTCTCTTAGCCTTCTTTCGCTTAGTGGTAGTAGTCCGTATTTTTCGGCGAAAACGTTGTATTGTGTGTAAGCGTTTCCTACTCTTTTGTATGTTAGGGCGCAGAAGAGCATGAGTTTGTGTGGTTTTGAGAGTGATTTTATTGACATTTCGAATTCAGCTTCCTCGATTGCGGTCTTTGCTTCATTTATGTGTTTTTCGTTGATGAGTTCGGAGCCTGATACGATTGCTTTTTTCAATGATTCTCTCAGCAAGTCTATTGAGTATCTTGCGTCACCGCCCCTTTTAGCGGCTAGGGCTGCGATTAATTCTATAGTTCCTGGTTGGAAGAATTTTTCAAAGTTATCTCCGAGAGCTTCTTGGGCTCTCATTCTTATAATTTCCTTTAGTTCATCTGCATTGTATGGTTTGAAGAATTTTATGTTAGGTTTTAAGCTGCTTTTGACCCTAGCATCTTTTATGTAATCTGCTAGATCGGTCTTATTGCTCACTAGTGTGAGGCTGAGGCCTTCTTTTCTGCTTAAATAGTATAGTAGTAGATCACTTTTCTTATCAGCGATCATGAATCGCTCGGCTTCATCGAGTACGAGGACACAGTTTTTTGGTAGTTTTGCTTCTATTTCATTCCATAATGGGCCGAAGCTTAAACCCCAGAGTCTTCTATTAAGCACGATCTCCCCGAGGGCGACTAGCGTTCCGTATGCGGTAGGTTCTGAAGTTAAGTATACGTGCGGGATTTCGGAATCTTTTAAAGCCTTGCGGATTGTTACAGTCTTGCCACTACCAGGAGGCCCGAGGATCATCATGTGCGATGGGGGGAAGCCGTGAGCAATTAGTTTATACTCCTTCATCAGGTCTTCATACTCCTCTTCTCTGTGTGGGAGTTTTAATGGGATGTAAGAGTGTGTTAAAGCATTAGCGTTAAGGATCTTCACACTAATACCACTATTAATATTACTGTTTATGACACCTACTTCCCTATTAGACACCTATAGACACCATTTTCCACTTTTCATTCAAAGTATTTAAAATTAATCCAAAACTTTCATGAGAATTACATTGATATTTTGATTATGTGTTTTGAATATTTTTTCTTATAATAATGTGGGAATGCTTTGAGTATTTCATACACAGTATGGCGTATTCCTGCGGGTGATACGTTCGCAACATCAGCTATCTGCTTCTGTGTTAGCTTGCGTGGTGACGAGTTTGCAGCTATGTATAGTGCTGATGCCGCCAACAATGATGGTTTCTTACCAGTAAACTTTGGATTATTGTATAATTCTCTTAAAATATCCTTCGCCATGATAATCGTGTTCATGTCAACATCAAGCCTGTGGGCGAATGCATCAACAAAAATTTCTGCTGACGGTCTCTCAACATTCATGAGCCTGTTTTTTATGAGCATGCGATAAAACTTTGTAATCAGCTTCATATCATCAGCACTCTTCCCGCATGTAACCTCAATATCACGAAACTGCAATGGAATCCTCGCATTCCTGCATACAGCATAAATGATCGCCAACGCAATATTATTGGATGACCAACCCCTAATAATCCTCCCATTCAATTTCAAAATTCTCTTAAAAACATGCATCGTCTCATCAACAACAAACTCTGGAAGCCCCAATCTCGACACATAAGTTTTTGCCGCATAAAACACAGCATTAATCCTTCTCTCATATGGCAACTGCCATTTATGAACAAGACGCACTCTTGAACGACCAGCTATTTCAGTCCTCTGCGTGATGAAAGAACCAACCTGCACAGCTGGCCCATGATCAATCTTAGCATAATACTCATCCGATGAAAAAGCCCTTATCTCCGCATCACTCACTTCATAACCAAAAACATAACCACACTCAGCACACACCAA
>Ga0272445_1000491_pt1 | contig 37081 bp, 35 predicted proteins | sample YNPCB0031_FD_194404 | JGI IMG/M metagenome (GOLD analysis project Ga0272445, IMG submission 194404) | Hot spring sediment microbial communities from Yellowstone National Park, WY, United States - YNP-CB-003-1 | ecosystem: Environmental > Aquatic > Thermal springs > Hot (42-90C) > Sediment... | reverse complement strand
CCTCTCCCGTCACCTCCTCCCGCTTCGGCGCTATGGCGTCTATCTCGTCGATGAAGATTATGGCGGGGGCGTTTTTCTTCGCCTCCTCAAAGATCTCTCTCAGCCTCGCCTCAGACTCCCCGTAGTACTTCGACATGATCTCCGGCCCATTTATAGCGACGAAGTAGGCATTAGCCTCGTTAGCCACAGCCTTAGCCAAAAGCGTCTTCCCCGTCCCCGGCGGCCCAATAAGAAGAATCCCCTTAGGCGGCTCAATACCAAGATGCTTAAAAAGCTCCGGATGCCTAAGCGGAAGCTCCACAAGCTCCCTAATCTTCTGCTTAGCATCCTCCAAATCACCAATATCCTCCCAGGTGACTTTTGGAATCGTGAGCTCGGCCTCTTTGACTGGCTCCTCCCTCACTGTTACGTCGGTGTCTATCGAGACGTAAGCCGCGGGTCCCGGCTGTACTTGCACCACCACGAACCTAATGGCGCCTCCGTAGAAAGGCACGTCTATTGCTTGTCCTCTTGCGACGGGCTTGCCGAGGAGTATCTGCTTCTTTAGGTATTCGGGGTCCACTCTGACGGGCTCGGTGGGGGCGAGGACTACTTTTTGGGCTGGCTTTAGAGCCGCCTTCTTTACCTTTACAGTATCGCCTATGCCCACGCCGGCGTTTTGTCTAATTATGCCGTCCATCCGCGCCACGTCTTTATCCTCATCTTCGGGATAGGCAGGCCACACCTGGGCATATGCGGTCTTCCTCCCCACTATCTCTACGTAGTCGCCAGGCTCAATGCCGAGTTTCTTCATTATGCGGACCGGGATTCTAACAATGCTACGGCCTACGTCGCGCGACCTAGCCTCGGCAACCTTAAGGATAACCTCGCTAGACATATCCATGAGACTTGACTTGGATATAAAAAGTTTGAGACTAGATCTTCTGCTCTATCTTCTCGACTTCTGCAACCTTTTCAGGCATGGCGTATGTGATGTACGTCCTGGCGAGCTCCTTCACCACGTCCATCTTGTTCAACACACCTACCAGCCTCCCCTTCTCGTCTAACACAGGCACTACCCCTTGTTCGAATAACTTGTCAACCACCTTCTTGGCGTCTGTATCTGCAGTAGTAGTGTATTCTATAGGTCTCATTACGTCGTAAGCCGTTAATGTGCTGACCTTTGAATACCTCAGTTTTTCAAGCCCTGACGTAGCTACTCGGCGTATGCCAGATTTTGTGAAAAACACAAGCCTCTCTCCTCTTAACGTCTCCTCTATAGGCCTCAGCGAGAGGTCATCCACGTTGATGACCCCCTTTAGCTCGTTGCCTTCCGTAACCACTACGCCGTCTAGCTCATAGGCGTTAATCTTTTTAATCACGGAGGCAAGACTACTGAAGAGGTTTACCGTCGCTACGTCAGCTGGCGTCATTAACTCGCCTACCTTGACGTCTCTACCGCGCTCTTTAAACGCCTTGAGGAGCTCATCCTTTGTGACTACGCCTATCGGCGTGTTAGCTTCGTCTACTACCACCACGTAATCGCTACCTGCCGCCAACATTTTATACGCAATCTCTTCGACGGTTGCATCAAGCCCAGCGGTTGGATATTGAGTCTTCATTATTTCCCCCGCCGTACCTTCCTCCACAATTATTTTGACTCTCTCGCCCGGCATCGTTTGTTCCTTCAGCGCCAGTAACTTCCCCTTTTGCCTCTTCCAGTAGCCCAGCGACTTCTCTGCAATGTATGTTATAAAGTCGCGTCTGGTGACAAACCCGACTACCCTCCCCTCGTCGTCTACCACCGCAAGAATGGCGGTGCCGTTCTTTAAGAACACCTTACGTATTCTCGACAACGTGTCTCTTACGTTCACAGCCGGAATATCTACAGCCATGACGTCTCTAGCTCTTAGGCCGGTCACGTGTTTAGAGGGCCTCAACCTCACGACGGCCTCCAACGTAGGTTTCTCAACTCTCTCCTCTACGGCCCTCCTTATTTCCACATCCTCCCTGCCCTCCTTGGGGCCGTAGAGATAAGCGTGGATAACATCCCAAACTGTCACCGCGCCTACGACCCTTCCCTCTCTGTTCGTCACGGGGACCAGGTATATGCCGCTTACCGCCATGTACCTCGCCACTTCGTCTATAGGCGTCTCGGGCGTCGCCGTTGCCACGCCTCTAAACATAACCCTCCACACCCTAGCCACTCCGACGTGTTTGCTCTCCCCCCTCGTCACGCGGGTGCCAAACAGCGGCCTCGGCTCGCCTGAGCCTTTATACCACCTGCGTGTTTTTACGAAATCCCATGTGGTCAAAATCCCGGCGGCACCCCCCTCCCTGTTGAGTACAACGAACCCATCCACTTCGCCGCCTACGAGCTTCTTAAAGACCTTAGAAACCTTCTCAATAGCCTTCACGAAACCCGCCCTTGACTTCTTTTCATCAAGCGCCGTATATACGGCAGCCACCGACTTAGCCTTGGGCTCCCTCAGCTGAAGCGCCGAGAGGAGCCCCCTCAGAGTGACGACGCCGATGTATTTGCCCTCTTCGTCCACCACCACGGCACCCCACTTAGCCTCGCTGGTCAAGATCTCCAGCACGTTCTCGATCTTCCAGCTCTCCTTTACCACAAGAGGCGGGTTGACGTACTCGCCTACCTTTGCGTCTAGCTTCTTGCTTTTGAGGAGCAACGCCGTGTGGGGATACACCACGCCGACTACCTCCTCCGAGAACACAGACTTAAACACGGGCACTACGTCCACGGGGAACTTCCTGAGGTAGGCCGCAAGCGTCTCCAACGTGGTGTTTGTAGTGACTCTAAATGGTGGATGTTCAACAACGTCTCTTACGTACTGCGGAACGACTTTTCCAACAGTTTTTTCCACCTCTTCTCTTTTCAACACGTAACGTATTGACCACCACTTTTTAAAAATTGCCTTAAGCGTGGCAGAAATTGGAAAAAAGATGCAGTTTAAGACGGCTAGAGTATCCTCACGTATTCCCTTGCCGCCGCGGCGAATGCCAGTAGTCCCTTGGGTCTGTATATCTCTCTTATCTTTTCCCCGTATGTCTCGTATCTGCTGAAGACCAGCTCCAGCTTGGTCTTCTTCACGGTTCCGTTTCGGGCGCAAAAGGCGTTCGACGAGGTGAGCGAGAGGCACGCCTCCGACCCGTCCCTAGCCACATACACCTCCACTGTAGGGTGTAGGATGCTCATGGGCCTTTGTTTTACCACCTCTACCATCCACGGGAATCTACGCATAACCTTTGCAATCTCGATTAACCTCTCTCTAAGGTCTAGCCACTTCCTAACCCACTCCACGCCGAAGGCTTGTAGCTCAGGCCACTCCCTCAACAACTCTTCCGCCTCAGTTGTTTTCTTTGCGTATAGCTGTTTTTAAACCGGCGCATGGAGATGTGGCGTAGATGCGGAGAAGCCGCCTCAGCCGCGGCGTTGTATTCTGTATACAGCGGCCTCTATTCGGAGGCTGTGGTTTCGTCGGTGGCCTCCGCCGTGGCGCTTGTGGACGTGGGCCGGTTTAGGGAGGCTGTTGACTACGTGCAGAGGGCCGCCAAGGCCCTCTACGAGGCGGCGAAGGATGTATTCGAACATGTCAAGATAACTGTCCAACGCCTCGTGGAGCTGTTTGTAGAGGCGGTGACGCGGGTGCTGGCTTGGGTGGATGAGCACAAGGCATACCTGTTCTTGATGGCGGCTGTGGCGGCTGGGGTGGTTGTGCTGTCTGCCGCGTTGAATATGTGGGGTATGATCGAGCTGGAGAAGCTGGCATATGCCGCTTCTGCGGTGCCGTTTGTGGCTGGGCTGGCGGATGCAGGTGGGAAGGCGGCGGAGAGGTTTAGGGCAGTGGCTGAGAGGTACGAGAAGTGGAAGGTGGACGAGAATGTCATCAACGAGATTATCAATGCCCCTCTGAGGGGGGAGAGGCCGTACGAGGCGTTTCAAAATCTGGCCAAGTCTAGGAAAGATTTGCCGCTACCTCTTGCGAAGCTGAAGAAAGCGCTGTTGCGCGTGGGAAACGGGGCGGAGAGAGACGCCGCAGTGGTCGTAACGCTTGTGCTCTACAAAGCGCTGGTCAACAACGCCAGGGCTTATAGGGAGTGGGCCTGGTGGTACGACTGGGCAAGGGGCCTGGTCGAGAAGCAGGAGTTCGCGGTGACAGCTAGCGAGATCAAAAAGTTCCGCGAGGCGCAGAGGAGGCTTGAGGAGGCGGCTGAGGAGGCGAGGAGAGAGTTGAACAACGCGTTGACGTTGTATGCAGAGCGTAACCGCGACCTGTACGAAAAGCTCAGACCCTACCTGGAGGTGGACTTGGGCACGGCGGAGGAGCTGGCGGAGGCGAGGGGCAAAGAGCTGAGCAAGTATTCAGACGCTAGCATGGGGACTAAGGCCTACGCCGCCCTTCTTTCGATCGCCAGAGGCGGGATATACGGACACGTCGCCATGTTGCTTGCAGGCAAGGGGGCTCTGGCAGATTTGGTGTTGTCGGCGCCTGCAACCGCCTACAACAGGGCCCACTCGCGCAGGAGTGCGGCGGGCTTGGAGGATAGGGCCGCCTCTGCGCTTCTGCAACTTTTGAGCGGAGTTAGCGAAGAGAACCTCAAGTTTAAACGTGTCAATAAGGTCGGCGAAAAGGGGCGCGTCGAGAAGGGCGACAGGATGGGATTCGGTGTATTTAGGACCTACGGCGGCGTCGAGGCCCCTGTCGGCGAGCTGTGGATAGGGAAGACGGCTTACTTCAAGGTCAGCAAGGAGGAGCTGAGGCGTTTTGTGGAGGAGGCGAAGAGGATGGCGCTAAACCTCTCAGGGGTTAAGAAGATACGGCATGCGCTGGAGTGGCTTGCCACCGACGTGTCGTTCACCGGAAAATGGATAGAGGGCATCACCGCCCATCTTTGGCAGGCGGCTTGGTACATCGCCCTCTTTGGCGAGCCGGAGTCTATTGGCGGTAGGACCAACGTCACTAAGAAGGGCAACAAGCCCAACGTCCAAATGTGGTGGCGTAGGGAGGTGTTGGACCGCATCATCGCCGCGGAGGGAGAGGAGCTGAAGTCTCTCCTCGGCCGCACCGTCAAGAGCTGGCGGGAGCTGGTGGACGCCATAGACTGGCGCTGGGTCTTGGAGAGGGTTGAGGAGCTGATCGCCGAGTTGAAGCCCTGGATTGGCCCCGAAAAGATGAGCGACGCGGAGAGGGAGGGGCTTGTGAGGAGGATGCTAGACGAGCTGAAGCTCCTAGCCCAATTCGCCGAGGCCAGGAAGGGGATGGACGACGGTAAATGGCGCGAGGAGAGAGCCAAGAGGCTGGCGAAGGCGGTGGAGGCGCTGAGCGGCGGGAGGATAGCCGGCGATCACGCAGATACGCTGACCAAGCTGATTATCCGCTACGCCGAGAGCCGTGCAGAAACGGTGAAGAAGCGCATCGAAAACCTAGCTAGAGAGGTCGGCGTCTCTAGGGAGGAGGTTTGGGACATCGTTAATCGCATCTCCAGCGGCAAGAATTCCGATGTGTACTGCCTCGCTAAGGACTGCGCCGGCGATAGGATCGTCAGGAAGTTCGTTGCTCCAGCCCTAGAGCTTATTGTGCTTGAAAAGGCGCTCGATATGATGTCCAACTCGAAGGACGAGGAGCTGAAAGAGCGCATCAGAAAGGAGACGTTGCTGTGGTTCGGCGAGATGTACGCAACTGCGATAGCGGGAGACGGCTCCGTGAGGCGGAGGAGTGTTGAGCTGGCCATCGGCGGGGAGCTGGGCGGAGGGGCTACGCTTCTGCGCCTCGCCACACTGCATCTGATCAACCAGCTCTTGCCCAACGAGCTGAAGTTCGGTATGCGGGTATACGTGAAGAGTGGCGTTTACCGCATAGACGCCTACGGCGAGAACGCGGCAAGGTTCATGCGCCTCCTTGCCGACTCTGCGCCCTTGGCTGGCGGAGGGCACTTAAGTCCCAAGTTTAAGAAATTCGTGGAGGAGACCCAAGTAAAGGTGGAGAAGCCGGAGGAGGGTCTCACACTGACGGAGGACTGGCAGAGGTTCACCGTGCTGAAATATGATAATAAAGGCAGGTTCGTTATCAGATTCAGCTCCATCAAATCTGGTAGCATAGCGCAGGTGAAGCAGAAGCTTGAGCGGATGGGCCTCAAGGAGGGGCACCACTTCACGGTTACGTGGCCAAAGGAGGACCGCGACGGCTACGCCTCCAACCCCAACAGCATACAGCAGGAGACGCAGAGGCTTGGGGAGATGGGGCTTGAGGAGGGCAGGCACTTCTCGGCGAAGACGCCGAAGGGTGGCGGGACAGGCTACGTGTACATCCTTAGGGAAGGTTTGGCCTACGCCGCCTGGCTGTCGGTACACGGCGAGGGGGAGCAGAAGGAGCTTGCGAAGAGCTTCGTAGCGCACATACTCAAGAGGGCGGAGGATGCTGGCGACAATGTTTACAACAAGGTCTTAAAGATCGTGGAGGAGGGCAAGAAGTGGGACTCCTTGAGTCTTACGGACATTAGGGGGGCCGAGGTGGAGGTGAAAAACAGAAAGTTGGGGGCGGAAGGCGAAAAGTATGTGGTGACAGTAACAGGCGGAGGTGCCAAGATTGAGGGGAAGTTGCTAAGGCTCACCATAACGGCGGAGGTGAACGGCGTGAGGGGCGAATACACGATTACCTATGTCAGGCATGACAGAAACAACGTAGCCGTGGCCTACGCTTACGCCAGCGTGGCCGATGCCAGGAGACTCGCCGCCGTGGTAAAGGCACTGACGGGCGAGGAGCCAGGGGTGTACCAGAGGAGCGACGGCACTATGATGATACAGTGTACCAGGAAGCACCTGGAAGGCTTTAGGCGCTATAAGGAGCTGGCAGGCGCCATAGAGGAGTGGCTAGAGAAGACGAGGCGGTGAGCCCCAGGGAGTTTTCGAAAGATACAAGTCTTCAAGTCTGTGTTCTCGGAGGAGGTAGTCGGCGTGGTGTATCCTCACACGGCGTTGCTCCTCAAAAGCAGGAAGCTAGACGCAAAGGTAGTGCCGGGGCCTACCTCAACCACGCCCTCAAGCGTCTCCGGAGAAGTACATACCGCCTAGGTGTGCTAGAAACCTGCCGGGGCCTACCTCAACCACGCCCTCAGGCGTCTCCAGACGGGCCGGCCCCACCGCCACGAAGTTGCCCCTCGGCGTGCCGGAGAGGAGGAACGCCGTCAGCCCCAGACTCTCAGCAAGGGCGGCGACGTCGCCCCTGTCGGTTAAAACAGGTGCGCTCTTAACATATGCATACAGCAGAGACTCCACGACTCCTAGGCTACCCGGCAACGCGCTTTTCACAACGCCCATGGGCTCGCCCCCGTCCTCCCACAGCTCGGCCACAGGCCTCAGCCACGGGTATTTCAATGCCCAAGCCAAGACCTCCTCCCTAGACCCGCGGGCCAGCAGCTCCCTCAGAAGCGCCGCCTGCTCGCTGGATAATCTAAACACGGCGCCGAACACTTGGGCAGCTACTTCGGGACGCGCCCTGGTTACCGACACAAGCCTGCTCTGCGGCGCCTCTACGTCCCCCACGACGACCACGGCGTCGAAGTACTTACCCAAGATTTTAACCGCCGCCTGCGGCGGCGCCGCCATGTGGATAACCCCCCTGAAGTCCTCGGCGGAGGGCTCAGGCAGATAGCCATCAACGGTGCCCACCGCCTTTTGGAAATCCTCCTTATCCACAGAGCGACATATGCCGTAGACGCACTTCACATATCTGCGGCCTATCTGGAGCACCACAGACCAGATGTCCCGGCCCCCCTTCTCAAAGACGCAGAACACGCAGACCGCCGGGATATACGCCAGCTCCCCAAAAGGCAGAGCAGACGCCTTTTGACATATATAACCACACGCAGACGATCTATACGCCGCCACAGCCGCGGCGCCGGCCGCCGCGACCACCAGCGGCTTCAGCGGGGCCTCAACCGCGAGGCCTATCAAAACCAGCGACACCGCGCGGGAGGTGCGCGGCGCGACTGGAGCTAGGTATAGGGATACTGCGCCGATTGATATGAGGAGGGCCTTCGCCGCGCCGCTATACGGCGATAACATGCCGGCCAGAAACCCGCCGAATGTGATGAGGGGAGTTGTAAATTCACAGTTGAGGAGCCGCCGCCAGAGGGCCGCGTAGGCGGCGACGTGGCGCCTAGATAGGTACAAAAACGCCGCAACCACGCCCACTGGCGGGTTCAGTATGAAAACAGCCACAAGGAGAGCCGCCGTCAAAACGCGCCGCATTTTTAAAAATACACCCCCGAAATATATGTGTGGTAACTCAGAGCAGGGTGCAGATAGGAGTTGTTGGTAAGCCCAACGCGGGTAAATCCACCTTCTTCGCGGCTGCAACGCTTAAAGACGTCAAGATATCGCCCACGCCGTTTACGACCATAGACCCCAACGTGGGCATGGGATATGTGCGGATCGATGACTGCCCCTGCGCGCAGGTCAAGTGCAACCCGAGGAGCTACGTTGTCGTCGACGGCGTCTGCTTCGCCCCCGTGGAGCTCATAGACGTGGCGGGGCTCGTCCCGGGCGCGTGGCAGGGGCGGGGGCTTGGCAACCAGTTTCTCGACCACCTCAGGAGGGCGCCGGTTTTGATACACGTGGTGGACGCGTCAGGGTCCACAGATGAGGAAGGCAGGCTGGTGAAGCCGGGAAGCCACGACCCGGTCGTCGACGTCCAGTTCCTAGAGAGGGAGGTCGACATGTGGATAGCCTCGATTCTGCGTAAAGACTGGGACAAAGTGGTTAGGTTTGTGGAGTTTAGCAAGAGAGATGTGGTGGAGGTGTTGATGGAGAAGTTGGCGGGGCTGGGCATGGGGCGGACGCAGGTGGAGAAGGCGCTTGCAGACGCAGACCTCGCCAAGAAGCCCCCCAGCAGGTGGACAGACGACGACCTCTACAGATTTAGCCACCTGGCTAGGGCCTACAGCAAGCCGATAGTGATAGCTGCGAACAAGATAGACCTGCCGGAGGGCGAGGAGGGCTACAAGAAGCTGAAACAAGCATTCCCCGACCGCATAATCGTGCCCACGTCTGCCGAGGCCGAACTAGCCCTCCGCCGCGCGGCCGCCAAGGGGCTTATTAAATACAAGCCCGGCGACCCCGGCTTTGAGGTACTCGGCGAGCTGACACCTCAGCAGAGGGCGGTCTTGGACAAAATAGGAGATTTGACAAAGAAGTGGGGAAGCACCGGCGTGGTGAAGGCCATAAACTCCGCCGTGTTCGACGCGCTTAGATACGTGGCGGTGTACCCCGTTGAAGACGAGAAGAGGCTAAGCGACAAAAACGGCAACGTACTCCCCGACCTCCTGCTGGTGCCACACACCTCCACCGCCAGAGACGTCGCCTACGCCATACACACGGAGCTCGGGGAGAGGTTCGTAGCAGCAATAGACGCCAAGACGGGCAGGAGGTTAGCCTCAGACGAGCCGGTCCGCCACGGGCTCATCCTGAAGATACTGGCTAGGTGACTTTACTGCGGAGCAGAGATATCCACACGTTTTTCTTCAACGCCTCGGGCATGTGGCCGTCGTGGTCCTCCTTAGGCGGAGCACCAGCGTCTATCTGCTGAGCCGCCCCGGGGGCCCCCTCTTTGGCGTCTCCGTTCCGTCTCTCCTCTTTGAGGAGGGAAAGTATCTCGTCGAGTTTCCTCAAAACCACGCCGTATAAGTCCTGGACCACCACTGCCTTATCCACCACCACAGACATGGGGGAAGCCACAGGCCCTGTGGGATATGTATATACAGAGGCGTTGAAGGCGTAGTAGTGAGAAGTCCCCGCGCTCGGCGCCTCGACCACCTCCATGTATCTACGCGCCTTCGAAAGGGCTTTGTACACCGTGTTTATGGAGATGCCGAGCTTCTCGGCTATCTCCCTAGGCCTTAGCCCACGCGAATACATCTCGGCAACCCTCCGCTCGGTCTCAGTAAGTCTCACCGGCATAACGGGCCCATTTAATAATAGCCGTTATTTGAAATATTCCGGTAATACGCTTCTAAGCTTCTCCACCACCTCCCTAGCCTCCTCCTCTTTGATCTCCTCCCTCCCGTGCCAGAGCAACTTGCCTCCCCACCGCGGTATCACGTGGATATGCATGTGGAACACCACTTGCCCGGCCTCGCGGCCGGCGTTAGTCACAACGTTCACCGCCGGGGCCCCCAGCCTCGCCCAGGCCTTCGCAAGCCTGGTGGCTATCTCGAAGCCCTTCGCCGATTTCTCCAGCGGTGCGTCTAATATATTTACGAAGTGTTCCTTCGAGACCACTAACAAATGCCCGTGCGACGCTGGGTATTTGTCTAGGATAACGACGAAGTCCTCGTCCTCATAAATCCTCCACGCCGGCGCCTCGCCTTTTACTATCCTGCAGAATATGCAGTCCATCAGCCTTGGAGAAGAAGACATTTAAAACAGTAGATAACGCCTAAACGGGTGGGGAGTCTAGAGAGGCCCCGACGGGGCGGCTGTGAAAAGGCTCCCTGCCGCGGGGTACACACACCGCCTCAACACGTGATCTTGCTTCCGGGGTTCTCCCCCCTGGCTATCGCCTCTATATGTTCCGGCCTCCTCCCGTCGAAGATGTGGGTGGTGATGCAGTTTCTCTTTAGGATTGAAAGGCTCCAAACATCCATAAGCTCGTAGCCGCCAGGCAACGAAGACGAGCGCAGGATCTTCTCAAACTCGTCATACGTCAACTCGGGTATCCTCTTGGCGTCGGGGTTTTTCCTGGGGTCGTCGCTGTAGACCGCGTCTATGTTGGCCGCGTTGAGCAGAGCGGAGGCGCCCACGGCCTCGGCCACCAGCGCCGCCACAGTCGCCGTGGACTGGCCGGGCTGGAAGCCGCCGGAAACCACCACCTGGTGGGTCCGCCACGCCTCCAGAAACTCCTCTATGTTCGTGGGTACCCGGGGGTATGCGTTGTCCAGGAGGGAGATTAGGAGCAACGCGTTGAGGCGGCTGGCGTATATCCCCAGAAGATCTTGGAAGGTGTTGGAGGCCCCTCCCCTCCTGGCCGCTGATATGTACCTCCGGGCGACCTCCCCGCCCCCCGCGACAACCCCGACCTTGTCTTTACGCGCCTTGATAATTTGGGCGTAGCGCAAAACCAGCTCTTCGTCGTCGAATATCCGCCCCGACAGCTTAATTACCAGCGCCATGACTGGCAAGATACGACGCAACTCCCTTCTTCACGCCTTCTACCACGTGGGCGGGGGCATCGTCGAAATCTATCTCAGGGTTTTGGCCGCGACAGACCAGCCTAAACTTTTCAAAGTTTCTCTGAACAACCTCTATCAGATATCTGTCCTCGTACTTGTAGAGAGACTCGATAAGCGCGTGGTCTGAGCAGTCGCTGGATATCCACGCCGCCCGCGACCGCGCCTTAGAGAGCTCGCCGAGTAACGTGTCTACGTCAACCTCCTTGCTGAACAGAAACGCCTTAACCTCCCTACGGCCCAGAAACTTCCTCTGGACCTTTATCACAACTGGGCCGAACTCGCCCTCGCGCCCCTCGGAAATAGCCCTCGTCACCTCCTCGGCGATCTTCGCCAACTCCAAATCTCTCACATGGACTTCTTTAAGCCTCTCGCACTCGCAGACCCTTTTTATGAAGTCAACCACGGCGTCTGCGATGATACCTGCCACCACGTCGTGTGCAGACACATCCATAAGACGCCAAGGGGTTATAAAAGTTGGCCCAAGATTTATATTGACGACGTCAATATGTGTAGGTGACGAGTCCAGGCTAGCTGAGCGGTGAAGAAGGATCTAAACTCTGATCACCCCCTTTTCCTTGGATATATGTAGTCCTTGGGAGCCGCCTTAAGAGGCTCTAGGTATGGCCGCAGTGCCTTCGGTATCTCCACAACGCCGTCTTCCCGCTGGAAGTTCTCCAGAATTGCCGTAATTGTACGCGTCGTGGCGAGGCCTGTGCAGTTAAGCGTGTGTACGAACTCGCGCTTCATGCCCTTCCTCGTCACTCTTATGCCGAGCCTGTAGGCCTGCCAGTCGGTGACGTTGGAACAACTGGCGAGCTCCCTATACATGCCCTGGGCGGGGTACCATACCTCGATGTCGTACTTCTTGGCGGCCGGTGCCCCCAAGTCGTGCGCGCAGATGTTCACCACCCTGTAAGGCAGGCCCAGATCCCTTATGAGCTCCTCTGTGTTTTTAGTGATCTCCTCGTGCCACCTCCACGACTCCTCGGGGAGCGAGTAGACGAACTGCTCCACTTTGTGGAATATGTGCACTCTGAATATGCCCTTTAGATCTCTGTTGCCAGCCCCCGCCTCCTTCCTGAAACACGGCGACCAGCCAACGTAGAGCTGGGGCAGTTCCTCCTCCACCAGGTCCCTCTTGTATAGGTAAGCCGCTATTCCGTGCTCCGCAGTTGCGATTAGGTAGAGGTCCTCCCCCTCTATCTTGTAGATGGCGTCTTTGAAGGTGTCGAAGTCGAGAACCCTCCTAATCACGTCGAACTTGAGCATGTAGGGAGGTATCACCGGCCTAAACCCCCTCTGCGTCAGACGGTCAAGCGCGTATATGGCCAGGGCGAAGTCCAGCCACACCAAGTCGTCGAATAGGTAGTAGAAGCGGCTCCCTGCGACCTCGCCGGCCTTGAGGGTATCAGCCATCTTTAGAACCACCTCGGCCATGTCGGCGTGGCCCACAGGCGGCTTCTCCACAACCACATACTCCACGCCTTTGAGGGAGGCGGTGACATCCCCGGCGGCCTTTACCACGCCCCAGTGCCTGACCGGGACGGAGTCCACGCCCTCGGGACATATGGGCACCGACTCGTGGATCAAGTTCGGCATGCTCCAGAGAACCTCCTCCCTCAGGCGTTCGGCCTCCTCCAGCTCCTTCTCGACCCTTTCCAGTCTAGCCGCCAGCTCCCGCGCCTTTTCCACGATCTCCCTCCTCCTCTCAGGATGGGCCTTTGCCCCCTCCCGCGACAGTTGGTTGTATGTATGCCTAAGCTCGTCCACCTCCCTCCTCAGCTGCCTCCACCTCGCGTCTACCTCCAGAAACTTGTCCACAAGAGAGGTGTCCAGCCTCCGCGCCGTCAAAACCTTCCTCACGTGGTCAGGGTTGCTCCTAAGTGCCTCCAGTACGCTGTAAGACATAAGTAGAGGGGGTGCCCCTCTATAAAACTTTTACCTGCCCACCAGAGACCTCAAAAGAACCAGGATTCTGGAGAGCTCCTCCTCGCTGGCAACGCGAAACACAAGGAGCGGCACGGCGTACCCCGGATGCCAGAACTCCACATACACGGTCTCCCTCAGCGTTACTATATGTACGAAGTACTCCCTGTCGCCGGCAGAGAGCCTATACACATACCGCCGGCCCCGTTCAAACCGCAGAACCTCCACCAGCTCGTAAACCGGCTCCTTCTCAAGCTCTCTGATCAGCAGAACGCTCTCCACGCATTTACTCACCTGCGGCTTTATATCTTAGATGGTCTCAACCCCATCGTCTCTGTCGCCCTCAACTAAGCTGAAGTACACGATGCGTACAAGTTTTTTGCCCTCAGGCATAATACCGCCTAGGTACACCAGAGCCGAGAGGCCCAGCAACGCCAGAGAAAGAGCAAGCGTGCTGTCGAACCTAAGTTGCATCAGCGAATACGGCGTGACCACGCTCCTCAGGTAACCCAGCTTCATCATGGCAGCCACCAGAGACGCTAACAACGCCAAGGAAAGCCCCACCGTGATGAGCCACCTCCCGTCCCCCCTGTTCCTAACTGCGGAGGCCACGTTAACGACGATGTAGGGAACCACAGACACAAAAGTCATGAGGTACACCCCCACTAGGAGCGGGTACACGTCCAACACGCCGGCCCACCAGACGTTAAACAGAGTGTAGAGCACGCTGAAAATAACAAAGACAAGCCCTATTCTCACAGATCTCGAAATCACATCAAGCATAAAAACCGCAACACCCCTATTTATTAAGACAACGCATAAACAGCATCAAACCCAGCCGCTACTACGAGCGCCAAACTGCTCTAAGCAGGGTAAATGGTAGACGGATCAACGCCGCGGGCCAGGAAATTGCGCAGTAAAAACAACGATGTGGCAGGCTTTGATGGAAGTCTATAGAGGCTTGTTTTTAACAAGGGTTATCCGCACTCGCCGGTTTTGCAGTAGGGGTCTTTCCCCTCCTCCAGCGCCTTGAGCTTGACCTTCTCCGCCGCCTCCTCTATGGACGCCTCCAGCGCCGTGGGTTTTATCAAGATCTTGGTGTCGGCCAGCTTCTTCTTTATCTCCTGCTTCAGCCCGGTGTATATCACCTGCACGCTTTTGCTCTTGTCGCGGTACACCGTGATGCCCTTCACCCCCACGGCCCACGCGAAGGCGAAGGCCCAGTATACATCTTCTTTAGGCGCGTTGGCGGGCATGTTTATCGTCTTGGAGATGCCTTGGTCAACCCACTGCTGGGCGCTGGCCTGCATCAACACGTGCCACAGCCACCCGATCTCCATGGCGGTGGCCAGGAGGTGCTTGACGTCGTCTGGAACCGGCGCATCCCTCAGCATCCCAGTCTCCTCCACGACGCGGCGCACCTGCGGCGTCCACAACCCCCTGGCCTTCAACAGCTCTATCCCCGGCTCGTAGTACTCAATGAGAGTCCCCACCGTGACGTTGCGTACGAAGGCGAGGGCGAAGATAGGCTCAACCCCGCTGGTGGTGCCCGCCAGTATAGACGTCCTGCCCGTCGGCGCGATAGACAGCACCACGGAGTTCCTCACGCCCCCCTTCACCTTTTCCCGCAACTGCTCAAGATGCGGCCTCAGCCACTCCCTAGTCCTCATGGTGATCTCCCTCAGCCTGTCGCCGGCCTCCTGTAGCTCCCTGGGGTAGACGTGCTTCACCTTCTCCCACCTGCCCCAGACGAAGTCTTGGTACTTGAGGACGGGGAGTTCACCCCTTGCATACACCGACTTCTCGAAGAACTTAAACGGGCCTCTCTCGCGCGCCAGCTCCGCCGACTCGTCGAGGGCGTGGACGTATATCCACCCCATGATGCGGTTTATGAGCTCCACCGCCTCCCACGAGGCGTACGGGACGCCCAGCTTGAGCAACAACTCGGCGAAGCCCATTATGCCCAGGCCGTTCTTCCGCGTGGCCGCGTTCATCTCGTCTATCACTTTAATGCCAGTGCGGCTCCTCTCAATGGCGTCCTCCAGGAAGCGAGTGCCGATGCGCGCCGCCTCCGCAAGCCCATCCCAGTCCACACACGACAGCTTCTCCTCAAATGTCCTTCCCACACATCCAGGCTTCACAAACTTTACTAAGTTAATATGGGTGAGGTTGCAAACTTCGAACGGATTCTGAACCGTTTCGGCGCAGTTGTGGCTTACAATTCCCTCGGCAATGTAGCGGTGGTACTCAGGCACGCCGAAGTCGTACACCACCTCCCTGCCCAGGTACTCCACCTTCTCCACAGCGGCGAAGGGCTTCTCCCTCTTGCACTTCTTGAGACTGACTCTAGCCGCCTTCCTCGGCACAAGCCCTATCTTCTCCATGAATCTGCACCTAGACTCGTTCTTGATCACCAGCTCGTAGTAGGTCTCCCCACCTGTGTAGGTCTTCTCAATGCCGTCTTTCGTCACGTACCTAAACGCCGCCGTCTTCCTCCTGCGTTCATATACCACGGAGTATATGCCGAAGAGCAACAGAAGCTGTTGCACGTCGCGCAACAGCTCTCTGGAGCTTGAGGTGAGGCGGATGGCGCTGTCTGCGTCGACTGTGCCGTCTGCGTCGAAGAGACCTCTGAGGAACGCCGCCATGATCCTGGGCTTGCTTCTGAACACGACCTCGGGCACTCTGCGCGTCTTGCTGTCGGAGTGTATCAACTCGGGCACCATGGAGGCAACCGCTCTGGCGAAGGTGCCCAGGAGCTCCAGCTTGATCTCAGTCTTGGTTTCGCTTAGCGAGTAACTGACATCGGAGCCGAACTCCATCTTCAGCATATCTACCAGGGCTACCGCATCGTCGAGCTCGTCCTTAGCGAAGTAGACAAAGATGTGGGGTCTGTTGTGTTTGTCCACAGTTATGGAGCCATCACCCACAATTCTGCCTAGCAGATACGCAACGCTTAAAGGCATTGTGTCCTCGCCTACGTCCTCTGGCGCTTCAATAGGCGCGATGGCCAGGAGGTCGCCAGGCTTCAGCTCGTCCACGCGCTTCCATTCATAACTCGTGGGTCTGTCCCTAGTACCTTTGATGACAAGTAGTCTGTGGTCTGGTGTAGCCTTTATCTCGAAGCCTTCCTTGGTCACAACTCTATACACGTCCTTAGTCCCCACCCTTATGACACCTGACTTCACTACGCTGTACTCCACTTCTGTCTTCCCACCTACTGTTAACGCCACATGGGGCACTAAGACCTCCACGACGAAGCCTCTGGGGTCGCCGTCTTTCTCCACGCCTTCGGTCAACAGAACCACCTCGCCCTGCTCTTTGGCTCTTCTGTATACCTCAGCTATGGGCACGTAGCCGTGTCTAGTGAGCACTCTCGTGTCGCCAGTGACGCATGGGTTGACAGACCTCCATATGTATCTAAACTTATATCCAGCGACCTCAATTTCAACGCCGAGGAGGGGGTTTGGGGCGTTGAGATTCGCCTTGAATATGAGGCCGGGGTCGCCTGAGTCCCAGGCGCCTTCGGCTATTTCGCGGAAGAGGTCGCGGGCGTCTACCTCGCCCCACGTAGCCTCCTTGGGCGCCTCTCTGTGGAGGTCTGCGTATTCCACGGGCTTGGCGCCGGTTTTGTCCAGGAACATCCTGGGGTTGATGAGGCGGTAGTTCGGGTCTTTGTCTATGCCCAGCGCCTTCTCCATGAAGGTGTCGTCTACAAACACCGATATGTTGAAGTTCTGCAGATGGGCGTCTTTCAGCTCGCCGGTCTTCGCCTTGATGAACTTCTTGACGTCGGGGTGCCACACGTGGAGGGTCCCCATCTGGGCTCCGCGCCTCTTGCCGCCCTGCTTGATGACGTCTACGTTTGTGTCGAACAGCTTCATGAAAGATATGGGCCCGCTGGCGACGCCCACAGATCCCCTCACAACGTCTCCCTCGGGCCTCAGCAGGGAGAAGTCGTACCCCACGCCTCCGCCCAGTTGCTGGATTATGCCCGAGTAGGCTAGGGCGTCGTATATGCAGTACCTGCCGGGGTGCGTGATGGAGGAGAGGCAGTCCTCCACCTCAAGGGTGAAGCAGGAGGCGAACATCTCCTTCTTAGTCCAGGCGTTGAACCAGAAGGGAGACGCCGGTACTATCTTCTGCGCAGTTATGGCGTCGTAGTAGCGCCTGGCAACTTCCAAGCTCCGCGCCACCGCCGTCGCCACGCGCCAAGCCGCCATGCTGGGGGTCTCCGCCAGCTTGAAGCTGGAGTCGCGGAGGGCGTAGTTGCCGTTGGTGAAGAGGCGGAGCGCGTTGTAAGAAAGCGACTTGTCGAACTCCGGCTTAGGCTCGAAAAGCCCCAGGAGCTCCGACGCCTCGGGCTTGAGGAGACCTGCCTCCACGAGTTGCCTAAACCGCGCCGCCGCGCGTTCGCCGTATCCTGTCTTAGTCTTGAGGAAGTCTTTGCCGAAGGCTTCCTTGTATATCCTGCCCAGGAGGTGGGCCTTGGCCACATCGGCGAGCTGGGGCTTGTCTATGGCCTTTTTAAGGAGCTCGAGCTGAACCATGTCGGCCAGCTCCCAAGACCCCACGTTTCTGTTTATGGCGAGGTCGACCTCGCCGTTTACGTCGATTCCCATGTCCTGCGCGGCGCGCATGATCGATAGTTTGAGCTTCTGTGGCGAGAAAGATTCCGATGAGCCGTTGAGCTTAGCGACTGTGTACATCACCTAATTCTCTGTTTTCTCATAAATATGCTACAGCTAAAAACAGTTGGGGGGAGCTCTCTGTAAGTTTTCAATACGCCTGTATTAGTGAGAGGAAGTCGTCGTCGCCGAGGATTATGCTCTGCTCCTCTGTTACTTTGTCCAGGTATCTCCTGCCGGATTCCCTCAGTGTGGTGTACACGGCGTCTGCAACTTCGTTGGGTACTGCGGGCTTTGGATGCGGCAGGCCGAGCCTGCCGAGGGTTGCCTTGGCCAGTATCCACATCTTGACGTGGCTTTTCTCCACCTCCCCAACGTCGATGCCGAGCCAGTACATCTCCCTCACAAGGCCAAACGTGAGCAGTTTCACCAGGTGCTCCCAGTGCTCGCTCAGAAGCTCGCCTTCTTTTTCCCTTATTCTTTCTAAAATCTGTGGCGTCTTGCGTTCCTGTAGGTGGTACCTAGCCCTTGAGAGGACCGAGACGAGGTCTGGGTCCAGGACAGGTTTCACAGACTTATACAGCATCACCGTAGCAAGCAGTGCCTGGCTCGCCATTATGCCCCTGACGAAGTTCTCCACAGCCTCGTCTATGTCGAGCTCCTTCTGCGTTTTTCCGTCCCTCAACGCAATCACGTCGTCTGGCTCCACCGGGTCCAGCAAAACGAGCTCCCCGTTTTTAAAGACCGCGGGGACGCTCAACACGTATCGTCTGAGGTATGGGAAGTAGGGGACGCCGGCCATCTCGAACTCAACGCCGGGGGCTCCTCTTAGCGCCTTATACAGAGTGTAGGATGACTTGCACGTATGGTGTAGCACTATCTTTATCATAACCGATGGGAGTGGCGGCATTTTTATCGATTTTCGGCAATCGTTCCCCTCGTCACCGCTCAGCTAAGACCAATGTCGCCACCGTTAGAATGTTTTTAACGGGTTTTTGTTTTTAGCGTCGTGATATTCAAGAGGTCCAAGCCTAAGCTCACCCCAATAACCAAGACAGATGCAGTTAAGAGGTTGCTGGAGCTGGCGCCGGTGAGGCTGGGCAACGGCGACAGAGCTGTCTTAGTATTTTTCGACTTGAAATGTCCCTTCTGCGCCAGGCTGTTTAGAGAGACCGACGAGACGCTTGTGGACATGGCTGAGAAGGGCTTGATAACCTACGCCATGTGTGACTACGTCGTGCACAGAGATGCCGAGCCTCTCCACAGAGCGCTGAGATGCGTCTCAGAAAAAGAAAGACTGCAGTACATAAGAGAGGTGTTCAGCAGTAGAAAGACCGAGGCGAGGGATTGCCCCGAGGGCAATCTGCGTGAGTGCGAAAAAGCGGCTGAGGAGGTCGGCGTGTATGGGACGCCGACTCTCCTGTTTTACAGCTTCTCAAAGGGGAGGGGGTATATCCACTTCGGCTACATGACCCCCAGCGAGGTTCTGGAGGCCATCTCTTCCCTATGATCCTAGGCGAGGCGTCGGAGAGGTACGTCCTGCACGACTTCTACACATACCTTCTCTTCGACATCCCAAACCCACTTGGAGAAGTCACCGTGGTGCCCCCTCCGCCGGGATCCTCCTACCAATTCGCCGTGTTGGGCGCGCTCATTGCGAAAATGGGCTACAGAGCCAGGGTGCTGAACATGCCCACGTGCAGGCGGGCGACCATCATGCGTGTTCTGTCCCACGCCAGGGGCGAGCTCCTCTACGTCGGTTACGCGCATCGCCTAGCATATGCGGGGCCCGGCGCTGTGGTGAATCAGGAAGAGCCCACCTTAGAAAACGTGAGACGTGTGGCCAAGGGAAACGTGAGTTATCGCGTTATGTGGCAGAGGTGTCTAGGCGGTGAGACGTATCAGAGGGAGGTGGTGAACCTGGGGCGTCTGCCGGAGGCTCTCGGCATGGTTGAGGTCTGGCTAGCAGAGAGGCTCGGCAGAAGGTAGACTGTACACGTTGCCCCTTATCCTCCTCACGCTGTATATCTTCCAGGCGCCTGGGTTGAGTATTTTCAGCGCCGCGTCTACATGGGGCACGTGGCTGTGGCCGTATATAAGCCAGATGTCGTCTCCGAGCGCCAGCCTCCTTCTTAGCCATCTGCCTATCTGCCCCCTCCTCGCGAGGTCGACGAAGTAGGCGGCCACGCCGCTTCTAATAAGCCTGTCGCCGTGGGTCGCCACCGCCTTTAAGGCGCCGTCTATTAATATCTCCCCGTTGTACGCCACGACCTCCGTCCCGTTTATCCTCTCCGTGAGGGGGCCGGGGAGCTGGGGGTCGTGCGAGGAGCTGCTGAAGGCGATGTAGAGCCTCTGCGGCTGTATCTGCAAGATCTCCATCGCCTTCTTTATTAGGCGCACCGCCTCGTCGCGGCTCACCTTCCTGTGTTGGTCGTCGAAAAGATCCCCCGCTATGACGACCTCGTCCGGGCTTAGCTTCTTTAGGCAACTCCGCAGTTCCTGCATCCTGGAGCTCGGGGAGCCGATGTGGACATCGCTGAAGACAAACACGATGCATGGCCCGCCGTGGTTTTTAAAAATGCGATCTATTTAGCAATATATATATAGAGGTAGGTTCTGCCCTCCATGCGCAGAGTCGCAATAATCGGGGCTGCGGGGAGGGACTTCCACGTGTTCAACACGGTGTATAGAGGGTCTAGGGAGCACAAGTTGGTGGCGTTTCTCATGACGCAGATACCTATACCAAACCGACGCTACCCGCCCTCGCTGTCCGGCGTCCCAGAGGGCATCCCCATATATACTTGGAGGAGCTACGAGGAGCTGACCCGCTACCTGAGGGAGTTGAGGGTGGACGAGGCGGTTCTTGCCTACAGCGACTTGTTGTACGAGGAGGTGGGCCATATAATCTCCGCTGTGCTCGCCAGCGGGGCCACCTTCAAGATACACGGCCCCAACGACACCTACCTCGACTCCATCAAGCCTGTTGTCGCAGTAACCGCGACGAGGACAGGCGCGGGCAAGTCCTCAGTGTCTAGGGAGGTGGCGCGCGAACTCACGTCGAGAGGCCTTAAGGTGGTCGCCGTCAGGCACCCAATGCCTTACCGGGAGCTTGAGGAAAGCGTCGTTGAGGTTTTCAGAAAGCCGGAGGACTTGGACAAGCTCACCTTCGAGGAGCGGGAGGAGTACGAGCAGTATGTGGACATGGGAATCCCCGTGCTGGCCGGCGTGGACTACGGCCAGGTGTTGAGGGAGGCGGAGCGCCACGGCGATGTGGTGCTGTGGGACGGCGGCAACAACGACTTCCCGTTCTTCAGGCCTAACTTCATGATAGTGGTTACAGACGCGAGGAGGGCGGGCCACGAGGTGGGGTCCTTCCCTGGCGAGGTCAACCTGCGCCTAGCCGACGCCGTCATAATAACAAAGGTCAGCGACGCCGGGAGGGAAAACGTCGAGAGAGTTGTTGCTAATGTAAAGAGAGTGAACCCCAAGGCAACCATCACCAAGGCGGATTTGGAGGTGTACGTCGACAGAGACATTGCGGGGAGGCGCGTCTTGGTGATAGAGGACGCCCCGACCGTGACGCACGGCGGCTTGCCCCACGCGGCTGGCTACATAGCCGCTGTGAAATACGGCGCGGTGGTGGTGGACCCCAGGCCCTACGCCGTGGGCGTAATCAAAAAGGTGTATGAGGAGTACGGCACCGGGCCTGTCCTCCCCAGCCTGGGATACACGCCCGAGCAGAAGAGAGACCTCGAGGAGACCATTAGGCGGGTGGATGCTGACGTAGTCTTGTTGGCCACGCCGGCTAAAATCGAGAGAGTTGTGAAGATAGACAAACCAACTGCGAGAGTCAGCTGGAGGCTGAAGGTGCTTGAAGGGCCCTCCGTAAAAGAGCTGGTAAATACATTCCTGGAGCGTCTCTAGACAAGCCTAACCTCGCCGGGAGCCGCGCCGCCCAGCAGGGAGAGAAGCTTCCGGAGGTAATACGCCGTTTTTACCAGCCGCTCCTCCTCCACGCCCGGAACCCCGGCCACAACCACCAACACGTCTCTCGTGGAGGGATCGATCTTGGTCTCTACGCTGTCTCTGTAGGGATAGACATGAAGTATCTGGCTGTCGGAGGCCAAGACAATTTGGTTGTCCAGCTCATAGGGCGAGCCTCCTATTGGCCGGAACACCTCCCCCTTCCTCGACATCCTTATGCGCAACACGCCGCCACGTATCTTGGCCAAGTCGTAAAGCCCTATGGGGACCATGTATTTTACCGACGCGGCGTTTCCCGCGTCCACCACGGGGCTTATCCTAGGCAGGGGCTCCCCCCTCAACACTCTTCTCAGGAGAGCCTCCTGGGCGGGCCTCTGCTTAGTTGGGTCTATCCCGAGGACCCTCCAGTAGAAGTCGCGGTACGCCCTAACGACTGGGTGGTCTTTCAAAGTCTCTAACGAAAGCGTCTGCCTAACCTCCGCAACCGCCATGCTTATCTCCTCCTCCAGCTCAGCGGTGTACCTCGTGTTGTCAACCCCAAGAACCACGTCATATGCAACGAACACGCCCAGCTCCCCCGCCTCGTTCACCACCGTCACAACCATAAGGGGGAATTGAGGGGAGGTTAAATGGATTTATGGCCCATTTCAGAGAGACCCGGCCCAATGCTTTTATAAGTCTTGACTTTTCAAGCTTGATGAGCCGCGAGTCGCTCGTGAAAGACCCCTCTCTAGCCGACAGGGGCGGAGAGCAACTGTACTGGGCCGAGAGAAACATGCCAGTACTTCTGGAGATCAGGAGGAGGTTCGAGAAGGAGAAGCCTCTGGCGGGCCAGACCGTCGCCGCATGTCTACACGTCACAAAGGAGACCGGCGTCCTCGTGCGGACTCTGGCTGCCGGCGGGGCCAAGGTGGTGCTCATACCCTCGAACCCGCTCTCTACGCAAGACGACGTCGCCGCCGCGTTGGCGCAGGAAGGTATTCACGTCTATGCCTGGCGCGGCATGACGGAAAGGGAGTACTACAACGCGATAGGGTTCGCGCTATCTTTTTACCCCACCATCACTCTTGACGACGGGGCCGACTTAACCGCCACCATACACAAGCTGGGCCACGGAATTAGAGATCAGACTATTAACTACGTGCTTGAAACAGCCGGCTCAATAGATGTCGGGAGGCTCCTCGCCGGGCTACGCGGAGGCACCGAGGAGACCACCACAGGCGTGATAAGGCTCCGCGCCTTGAAAAACGCGGGCAAGCTCCTGTATCCCATCATCGCCGTGAACGAGTCATATACAAAACACCTGTTTGACAACAGATACGGCACAGGGCAATCGACGTGGGACGGCGTGATGCGGGCTACAAACCTGCTCATCGCCGGCAAAAACGTCGTCGTGGCGGGCTACGGCTGGGTCGGCAGAGGGATAGCCATCAGAGCGAGGGGGCTTGGCGCGAGGAGGGTGATTGTGGTGGAGGCGGACCCCGTCCGGGCTCTTGAAGCCGTTTTCGACGGCTTCGAGGTCATGCCCATGGATGAGGCGGCTAAGATAGGCGACGTGTTCATAACCGCGACGGGGAACATAAGGGCGATAAACCTAGGCCACATCTTTAAGATGAAAGACGGTGCCGTCCTCGCCAACGCGGGGCACTTCAACGTGGAGATAGACGTGGCAGGTCTTGAACGCGTGGCGGTGGCTAAGAAGACCATCAGGCCTAACCTTGAGGAGTACACGTTGCCCAACGGCAGGCGGGCGTATCTAATAGGCGAGGGACGCCTAGTAAACCTAGTAGCCGCCGAGGGCCACCCGTCGGAGGTCATGGACCTCTCCTTCGCAAACCAAGCCCTCGCCGCTGAGTACCTCGTGAGGAACAAGCTGGCAGTTGACGTGTACAAGTTGCCAGACGAGCTCGACCGCGAGGTGGCCAGGCTGAAGCTTAGGACCATGGGCATCGAAATAGAGGAGCTGAGCGAGGAGCAGAGACGCTACATAACCTCGTGGGAGTTGGGAACCTAAGTTTTTATCCCTCCACGCGTCTACTGCTGTGATGTGAACTCTGGGGTCTGACCCCGTGATGTCACTGACCTGCCCTGATGCGTCTGGCACCTCTTCCCCATCTCCCTATATATACGGATCTGTCTCTTGACGTATTTTATCTTCCTCTTCAGAGACGCCATGTCGCTTGGCGCCACCCCGCTTGTCTTGAGCTCTCTATAGAGGGCAACAAGTCTCCTCTCCTCCTCTTTATACGCATCGATAAACGTCTTAATTCTCATGCACTCAAGCCTGTCCAGGCCCTCCTCCTCTTCGGCAACTATCCCAAGTATCCTCTCGACGCCTGTAGGTCTATTCCCAAGCGCCTTCTTCACCCTCTCCACGTCTATACCGCCGAGGTACTCGCCGAGCTTCTCTATAATGTACTCGACCTCCATAGCCTCTCCACCATCTTCCTGCCTACGTACTCGTCGTCTTCTAGCACCTCCAACGCATCTTCGCCCACCTCTAGGTGCTCCTCCAGGGAGACCCACCGTTCAGCCGGGACCTCCTCCACGGAGTCGAGAGGAGCCCACCTCTTGGGGTTCTCCCCCCTGCTCAAGTCCACCGCCAGCAACGCGGCTATATGTCTAAAGCTCTCCTCGTCTAAGACGGAACGCAGCTTGTAAAGCGCCGCCGCCTTTTTAAGCGGCGGCAGTCTAGTTAACTTAGGTATCAACGCCTCAAGCTCTGCCGCGGCCACGTAGTGGTACGTGCAACGTAATAAAAGTTCAGTAGTTAATAAAGAGACGGGGGAGGGTCTCCCGAAACTACACTATTATGGAGGCCAGGTTCGCGATGGTGGGCCAGCGGAGGGTGGCCTCCATGGCCACGGGGCCGTGTATCTCAGAACCCTTGGGGTCGCCCTCCGGCGTTACTATCACCACGGCGTTGTCCTCAAAGGCGACCCACGTGCCGTCGGGCCTCCTAAACGGCCTCCTCTGCCTCACTACTATGGCCCTAAACACCTGCTTCCTAAGCTCGGGCTTCCCCTCCCTCACTACGACGACCACCATATCGCCGACGCCGGCGCCTGGAATCCTCCTGTGTACAGTCCTAGAGTAGTGACCCACGACGCCTATAACGCGGACAAGCTTAGCGCCGGAGTTGTCAGCGACGGGGACTAAGCTGTTCATGAATATCCCCGGCGTTACGTGGAATCTATACGGCACACCCACCGTCCTTTTGCCACCGCGCTTCGCCATAGACGCCAGCTTTTTATCGATTTATATATTTATTCGCCTGGGTCTCTGCATAAATCGACACTATGCCCCCCAAAATCACTAGAGCTCCGCCGACGGCGGTCCACTGGGACGGTGCCTGGCCCAGAAACAGGAAGGCAAAGACAGACGCATAAACTGGATCTAGATAGCTGAGCGCCGACGCCAACTGTACCGTGATTCGGCGCAACGCGTCGTACCACAGAAACAACGCCAACAAGGTGTTCACCGTAGCGGCTGTAAACGCCGCGACCAAGGCGGAGGGGGTCGCCTCAAACTCGTACAACGCCAAGAAAGGCACTGTGAAAAACGTCGCCACGGACGTCTGGCATAGGACCAGGCGGATAGGCACCATACGGATTGTGGAAAGCTTGCTGGTAACAATAAGCGCCGCGTAAAACGCGGCGCTCAACACTGCGAACAAGACGCCAAGAGGCGTAACGTAGCCAGCAAACCCCACTAGCAAGGCTACGCCCACGAACGAGATCAATAGGGCTACCAACTTTGGCCTCTGCATTTTCTCGCCAAGGAAGTGCATGTAGGCGCTGGCCATTATAGGGCCTGCATAGTAGATCATAACGGCGGTGGACACCGGCATGAGGGCAGTGGCGTAGAAGAGGAAAATCCAGTTAAGCGCAAGGAAGACGCCAGACAAAACCGCAGTTAAGCCGCCACACGCGAAGCGGCGTAGAGCTACGGCCAGCAAGACGGCAGTAATTGCCACCCTGAAGAAGACAAACATGGGCGAAGGAAGTCCAGAAAGCTTGAATATTACAGGCACGCTACCCCAAATAGCCGTCACCGCCAACATTTCAAATATGCCGACTACGACTTGACTCCTCATGTCACAACTTGCGAAAAACCAACACGTAAGTGCCCGATTCCCTTCCCGTGGGATACACCCTATACTGCGCCATTAGCTTCAAGCCAAGCGTAGACGCCGCGCCTACAAACTTCTCCACTGACGTCTTCCTCTCCTCTATGTAAGCCGCCCCAAGCAGAAGCGACGTCAGCTCAAGCCGGTAGAAGTGGAGAAAAGCCTTCTCCACGTCGTCTCCGCCTCCACCAAGCTCTTTGGATATGTCGTGGTACGTCTTCGCTAGGATGTCTAAGGCTAATCTTACCCTCCCCTCCTTGGCGGCGTGATATGCAGATAGAAGCTCCACGCGAAACTTGTTCAGCGGGATGTCTAGGAAATAGCGCAAATGATGCGTTATTACGTTTCTCCGCCTCTCCAGCTCGCTGTTGTAGTCCGCTATAAATTCGTCAGCGACTATGAGTAGACCGCCGGCTTTTATCCTCGACGACATCCATTTAAGGAAATTATCAAGATGCGAGGCCCCAAACGAAACAACGGCGGAGGCGCCGGCAGGCACGTCGTCTAGCACCGGGACCGGACTCAACTTTCTGAAAAACGGCGACGATTCTACACAAGATATTTTCACACCAGGCAGAAGCTCGGCCAGCATTTTCTCGTGATAGGCAGGGCCGCACGCCACGCTGACCATCTCCGCGACTCCGCGCCTATAGAGCTCATACGCGACGTATACGGCCTGCTCGGCGTAGCCAGGATGCAGGGGTTCGTAGATGAAGTATTCATACACGTCGAAGTTCTGCCCAAACGACGTCGCTCTTACGTGTGGGGGACTTGCGCTTCTTGCCTCCACAACGGCCTTAGGCAACGTCGGCCTGCCAGCCAACGTGTTGTATTCGGCAGAGAGAACGTCGAAAAGCAGTAGATCTAAATACCTCTCCGGTGGTTGCCTCTTGTTTACCGCAGAAATCGCGTAGGCGAGAACCTCGTTGTCCACGTCTGGCTCAAGCAAATCCCTAACCCCCTCCGGAGCTAGCGGCGTTGCGTTGAGGTACCACCTCTTGACAGGTCTTATCTGCGAGCGGTAAAACATAGACACGACAGCAACAGCGCCGCCGCCCACCGTCATGTAAAAGTGGGGCTCCCCGCCGTAGAATTTGGCCGTCTCCCCCTCCCAGACGTATTTAGGCGCATCGAGAGGCCCCACTATCATAGCGCCTTCGATTACGTGAACAACTTCAAGCGGCGAGTTTTCATGAGGCTCCGCGTAGCGCACCGCCCCAGCCCCCAGCCGCATGATATATACCTCCTTGCCGTTTCTCCGTTCTATTAAACGAACTTCGACGCCGTTTTCAGCAACCAACAAACTCGGTTCCACAAGTTCGCCGAATGTGACGCCTAAGGCGTTGGCGATTTTCCACAGAGTAGAGATTGTGGGGCTTACCCTTCCCTGCTCAACGGCCCACAATGCCGATTTAGACATCCCCACCAACTTAGCTAGTTGAGACAAGGTGAGGCCCCTCTTTTCTCTGAGCTCCGCAATCCTTTTCCCAACGGCTACCTCCACATCAGTTCTATGTTTAGAACTTAAAAATTTGCTCAGCCCGTCCGTCGCAGATCACCACTCGTCCACCAACGCATTCATCACCGAGGGTTCTAGGTGCGGGGGCTATTATCCTTTTTTCCAGCTGAGGAGGATCCCCACGTTGCTTGTTAGTTTTATCTGGACCCTATTTTTCTCTAGGAGCGGCGGTAGCTTGAGCTTGGGCCACGCGCCGCCGTAGTAGAAATAGAGGTAGCCCAAGTCCCCGGGGTCCACGCCGAGTGCCTGCGCCGTGGTGTAGTCTACTTCGGCGCAGTTCTCGCCGGTCACCAACACGCCCCAGTACCGCTGGAAGCCTTTTATGGGGCCGTCGCCTTCTATTACAAACTTGCCGTCTGCTATGCAGTAGGTGTTTCTCTGCATCTTGTATATGTCGGCGATGTATTTATACAAAGCCCTGAAGCCTTCGTAGAGGTTCTGCGACTCCTTCGGCTCCAAGATCTGCAGAGCCGCGGTGGGCGTGGTGAGGTATAGTATTGTCTGTGGGTGGCTCACCGGGATGGCGATTACGATCTTCACAAGAGACTCATCAAAAGCGGCCCTAAGCGCCCTGACCGAGATCTTGGTCCCTCTCAGCGTCTCCAGCTCCAGCTTGTAGTCGGCGTGTTGATGCGGCGGCAGGATCCTAGCGCCGTATTTGCCGGCGAGCTTCTCCAAGCCCATGATCTTCACGGCCTTCTCGAAATACGACTTGGGCATGGAGAAGGTAATCGCCACGTCCCTACCCTGGAGACTCTGCAGAACAGCCTCTACAAGCTCCGTGCGGGGGTTCGCCTGCGACGGGATATAACTGTGTACCGCAAGGACGAGCAAGGCGTCTTTTCTCGGTATTGACAACTCCCCGTCTGCGGGATGCGCCTCAACCACGTCCGTAATAATATGTCTAGAAATAAATTTGTTACTAGAACCCGTGCCGATACGGCTCCGTGGGCTTCACCAACTCCCTAAGGAGCGCCGTCGCGTAGCTACCCCTCGGCAACGTAAACCGGAGCTCCACGTCTTTTCCCGCAACACGCCAGCGGAAATCCCTCGCCTCCAGCCGGGCCTTCCTGTAGCCTCCATATGCCCTAAGCCCCCTGGGCATTTTTAGGAAGGACCCCATCTCCAGACCCTCCTCCTTCAACACGCGGAGCAACGCCTCCCCCACCTTACCCCGCGGCATCCGGGCGCCAGGACCTACGATGGGCAGGACCACCTCGCCGCCGAGGCCCTCCACGTAGTAGACCACCTGGCCGTTTAGCTCGACCAAATCTCCCTCAACAGGCTTCTCGAGGGGACCCAGCTCCATCCGCCTAGAGAGGAAGACGTTGAACAGGTAGGACTGGGCGGCCTCCACGTATATCCTGAGTATCTGGACCGGTATAGACATTACGGCGTTCCACAGATCCACGCCGCTTGCCAGCCTTCTGAGCACCGCCCTCTCCTCGATAAACTTCTTGGGGAACGCCTCCAGCGCCTTTTGGTACTCCCCCCTACACGCAAGCTCCCTGGCCTTCTTCGCAGAGTCGGACTCGTGGGGGAAAATTCTGCAGAACATGATGTCGAGGAAGGCCTCGGCGTCTTTCCTCAGAAGCGCCTTGCCCAGGAGGTGGCTGACCGGCCTGATCGTGCCGAAGCGTTGATAGCCGTAGTAGTTAGGCACGGCGGTCTTTTGCAACGCCTCCAGCGCCTCCTCTGCGCACTTCACGTCTACAGACCTCAGAACTATGGTAAATCTGTTGCCGTAGATCATAGAGGGCGTTATGGGCCTGTCCATGGACCACACCCCCTTGAACTCGACGTTCGGAATCTTCGACAGATTAGCCGCGTCGCCTCTTACCGAGATTATCTGCGACGTCACCGCCCTGGTGTCCTTTATCCCGCCTATGGAGACGTCCCTAGGGCTCAACCCAAGCGCCTTTGAGAGACGTATGATGAGCTTCAGGGTATCCACGTTGCGCTTAACCACGTGGATCCACGTCCAGTTGCCTACCCTAGGCTGGAGAGAGACCCCGCCCACGGCGACGACTGTACCATCTGCCAGCACCTCCTCCACCACGAAGTCCTCCGGACTCGCCTTAATCACGCCGCCCGAGGGGCAGGTGGCGGTGACGTAATACCACATGCCGAGCTCCTTGTCGAAAGGCGGGGCTTGAATCACGATACAGCATACAAGCTACTTAAAAAGTAGAAATCCACACATGGCGATGGCAAATGTATACCTAGGGCCTGCGGGTATCCCCCAATATGTCGTCAGGGCTAAGTCCACGCTTGATGCAGTGAAGGCGGTGAGGGAGCTGGGCCTCAACGCCATGGAGGTGGAGTTTGTGCAGGGGGTTCGCATGTCTAGGGAGTTGGCTAAGCAGGTGGGGAAGGCGGCTAGGGACTACCGCGTGAGACTCTCGGTGCACGCTCCCTATTTCATAAACCTGTGCTCCGAGGAGGCGGAGAAGGTGGAGAAGTCGCGGCGGAGGCTTGTTGATTCCCTCGACAGGGCGTACCACATGGAGGCTTGGGTCGTGGTGGTACATGCCGCATACTACGGGAAGCTGGGCCCGGAGAGGTGCTACGAGAAGGTTAAGGAGGAGTTGGAGCGGGCGTATAAGGAGTCCGGCATCGGGTCGGGCGTCTACGTAGGCGTGGAGGTAACCGCCAGGAACAACCAATTCGGCAACGTAGAGGAGGCGTTTAGGCTGGCTAAGGAGCTCCCCTTCGTGACGCCGGTCATAGACTGGGGACACCTCTATGCGAGGAACGAGGGCGCGATAAACTACGGCGAGATCTTAGACCTCTGGACTAGGGAGTTCGGCGGGAGGCATATGCATACCCACTTCACCTCGGTGCGGTACCGCAACGGGAGGTTTGTAGATGAGCATGAGCCGGTGGAGCGGGACATGCCGCCGTTTGAGCCCCTAGCAAAAGAGCTTAAGACGCGTGATATGACCATCACGCTTATATGCGAATCGCCGCTCCTGGAGAAAGACGCGCTCCTTATGAAGGAGATCCTAGAAAGAAACGGGGTGCACCTGGCGGACTAGCGGCTGTTTCAGCTCGCGGGGCCCCCTGAATTTGTTTACCAGCTCCGCCTTCAGCCTCTCTAGGCCTCTTCCTCAGCGCCACCGTAAAGGCGCAGAGCTTCGCGTTGATCACCTCAGGCGAGAGGCCGCATTCCACGTCTTTCCCCAGCTCTTCATTTCCTTCACCTCCTCAGCCGATGCAAGCCCCTTGCCCCCGAGATCCTTGACCTTCCTCCCCTAGAGGCGGCCCTTCTCCACCTTCCCATCTTCGGAGGTGATCCTGCCCTTGAAAACTTGGTCGAAGAACTGCTGGGCGTCAGCTGCCTCAGGCTCCAGCTTCCCAATCCTGGTCAAGATGAATCTATTTCATCGGTAGAAACCTTCCCGCGTCTCTTTACCCGCTCGTCCAGTTCCTTCATGATTTCCCGGGCAACCTCGTCGGAAGTACCTGTGTCTCGTGAGGCATTGTAGACCTTGTCGCTTAGGTATTCCTCCTCCCGGCCTGATCTCTTGAACTTTAGCTATATGGACATGTGGGATCTTTACAGAAAACTTTTTCAATAAGCCGCTCCGTTGGTTGTGTGAAGAAGGTGGTGACGGCCCTTGACCTGCTGGCGGCCGTTGCTGAGATGTCCAGCGCGGTCGGCGGCAAGGTGGAGAACATCTACCGGACGGGGGCTGGGTACATCTTTAAGCTGTCGTCTGGCTACATAGCCGCGACGAGGTTTAGAGTTTCCCTCACCGGCGTCGTTCCTGAGAAGACTCACGAAGGTGCTGAGACTCTTAGGGGCCTTTTCCGCGACGAGCGGCTTGCGGCGGTTTCCATGCCCCGGTTCGACCGCATAGTGGAGCTCAGCTTCAGCTCGGGGAGGCTTGTGGCTGAGCTACTAGAGCCTTTCAACATGGCCGCCGTGAGGGAGGGGAGAGTCGTATGGCTTCTCCACAGCTACAGAGGCAAAGACCGCGAGCTGAGGCCCGGCCTGCCGTATGTGTATCCGCCGGCCGTCTTTGTCGACGTGTTAACCGCCGACGTAGACGCCATAGAGAAGGCCATCGACCCCAACGACGTGAGGAGGAGCTTAATCAGGCGGCTGGGCACGGGGCCTGAGCTTGCAGATGAGCTCATAGCCCGCGCCGGCACGCCGCCCCGGGCGCTTGCCGAGGAGCTGAAGGCCCTGGTGGAACGCGTCCGTTCAGGTAGGCTGGAGCCGGCCGTGTGTATAAGGGGCGGCGTCCCCGTGACTGTTCTGCCCATTAGACCTGTGTCGATTCAATGCGACGAGGTTAAACAATTCGACCACTTCTGGGCCGCGTTGGATTACTACTTCACACCCCTTGAGCTCGAGTCGGCGGCTACGCAGAAAACTCAGGAGCTCGCGCTTAGGCGCAGAAAGCTCGAGGCAACAATCGCCGAGCTTGAAAAGAAGGTTCCTGAATACAGGGCCGAAGCGGCGAGGCTTAAGACCATTGCACACAAGCTCCTCATGTATAAGTCGGAAATCGAAGAGACGTTAGGCGGCAGGGAGAGCGGTGTACGTATAGTAAACGTAAACGGTTCTAGGGTAAAAGTAGCACTTCCAGAGGGCGACGTCGTGGAGGTAGCCAGAGACGTGCCGCTGGGCCGCCAAGTCACGAATCTTTTCAACGAGGCAAAGGAGTTGGAGGAGAAGGCGTCTAAGGCTGTTCAGGTTCTGGAGAGGCTCAAGAAGGAGCTTGCAAAGGTGGAGGAGGAACAGCGCCGCATTGAGGAGGAGGTAAGGACCTCTGCCAAAGCTGTGGCTAAGAAGAGCTGGTTTGAGAAGTTCCGCTGGAGCATCACAGCTGGCAAGAGGCCGATGATAGGGGGAAGAGACGCGTCGCAGAACGAGACGGTCGTCAGGAAGTATCTAAAGGATCACTACCTCTTTTTCCACGCAGACATTCCCGGCGCCTCGGCCGTCGTGACCCCGCCTATGGACGATTTGCTTGAGGTGTACCAAGTGGCACAGTTCGCCGCAGCCTACAGCAGGGCGTGGAAGATAGGCATACACGCCATAGACGTCTACTACGTCCGCGGCGAGCAGGTGTCTAAACAGCCGCCCTCTGGGCAGTACCTGGCCAAGGGATCCTTCATGGTCTACGGCAAGAGGGAATATGTCAGGAACATCCGCCTCGAGCTGGCGATAGGTTGCAGGAAAGACGGCGACGTCTACAGAGCCGTGGCCGCGCCGCCGAGATCCGCACCTCTGCTCGCTGAGAAATACATCGTCGTGACGCCCGGCAACGTGGAGAAGAACAAGCTGGCTAAAGAAATCGCCAAGCTGGGTAAATGCTCCATAGACGACATCGCGGCAGTCCTCCCGGGCCCGTCAAGGATTTCAGAGGAGGGACGCGGCTCCCCAATTCCCTGGGAGGAGGTGGAGCAGATATTCGCCACGTGGTAGACTGCGAATTCAAAGGCCCACTTCGCGTGGACTGTGTATACGTCGACGCGATGCTGGGGTGGCTGGCCCGCATGTTGCGGATACTCTTCGGACTATCCGCCGTATACAAGACGGAGCTGGACGACTGGGAGCTCGTCACTACAGAGTGTCTGGTGATTACGCGCGATAGGGAGCTCTTCAGACGCAGAAGGGGGCCCACAATCCTTCTCGCAACAGAGGACCACGTTAAGTGGATAGCCGCGTTCCTCCAGCTTGGTTTAAAGCCATTTGAGAAATCCGTATGTCCCCTGTGCGGTGGTCAGCTTCTTGAGGTTCCCTGCGCAGAGGCGGAGAAAGCCGTGGGGCACAGGGTGTTGAGCCACATGTGCTGGCGGTGCTCATCCTGCGGCCGCTACTACTGGGTGGGGTCCCACTGGCGCAGGTTGCTACAGCTGGTGCAGGACGCTGAGAAGACGGTCATACAATGTCGGGGCATTGGTTGAGCAGTTTGAGCACGAAGGGCGTGAAGTACAGAATGGAGGTCAGCACCTCGGCCGCGTTGGCCAGCTTCAGCACCTCCCTGAGCTGGCTACAGGTGAAGAGGCCGCCGCTGTATATAATAGGAGTGTCGGGCCCCACAAGCCCCCTTATTCTTCCCAGCATCCTAACGCCGTATTTGTAGACCAAAAGCCCGCTGAGGCCGCCCCTCCCCACGCTGATGCGGCGGTCCTCCACCGGGAAGGTGTTGGTCACCACCAGGCCCCACCCCATCCTCCTCGCCGCTTTAACCACCAACGGCATGTTTGTCCCAGGCCCTATCTTGATGAATATGGGGAGATCCACGTCGACAAGCCTCGGCAGGTCCCGCCAGAGGCCTCTATACGTGGGGCTGGATATGTTGACCTCGACGGCGGCCGGCCTGTAGTGTCTCTGGAGGTAGATCAGCTGCGTGAAAAAGTCCTCGGCGCTGAACCCAGCGACGCTTATAAACACCGGGTATCCCAAGCCCGCCAGCCTAGACACCACCTCCGCGATGCCAGGGCTGTTGAGCCCCATGGCGTTAACCAAAGAGTACGGACGCACCCTGGCGACCCGGGGCGGCGCGTTCCCCCGCCGCCTGTGGGGCAGCGTGGAGCCGACGACTAAAAAGCCGGGGCAAAAAAACGACAGGAACCTGGCGTAGGCCCCAGTCTTGTCCAGCCCAGCCGCGACGCCTACAGGTCCACACGTCTTAACTCCCCCCACCTCCCAACGCGCCTCGCAACGGCAAGGGGGAAGCGGCAACGAGAAGAGGATGGAGCCGAGTCTATAGGTTATCTCCGGGTGTATGTTATGCAGGACGCGGCCTATAAGCGTCAACAACGCCATTGGGCAAGGTACTCGACAGCCGACCGGTAGTGCTCCTCGGCGATATGAGGTTTGACGACCTCCAGCACGTCCCTCATCTTATACACGCTGTAGACCTCAACCCCGGCTTCGGCCTTGACCTTTGCGGCCCCGCACTGCTCTCTATCTAGGAAAACAAGCACCCCCGCAGCCACGCCGCCGGCGGATCTCACGGCGTGGAGAGCCCCGGAGACGCTTCTGCCCGTGGTCAACACGTCGTCTACAACTAAAACCCTCCTGCCCGTGACGTCTGCGCCCTCTACCTGGCGCCCAGTTCCGTATCCCTTAGCCTCCGGACGCACATAGCCGATGGGCTTGCCCATCAGGTAGCCCAACACAGAGGCGTAGGGTATGCCGCCCGTCGCCACGCCGACGACGACGTCGAAGTCCAGCCCAGCCGCCGCCTCGCGGTACCTCTCCACAACCCACCTAAACAAATCCGCCTCCCCCAACACGCCGCGGAGATCAACATAAAACGGGCTCTCCAGACCGCTGGAAAGCTTAAACCTACCGAACTTCAAAATCCCACGTTCTACAAACTTCTCAATCATAACAAGTCGCCAAGCTCGTGGTACCGGCCGCAGTAAGCGCAGACAAACAGCGGCGGCTCCTTCCGCACCAAGTAAAACGCAGGCTCCACAGGCTCCCTAGGAGCATTGGTCACACAAGTTGGGTTTTTACACTTAAACCTACCCCTGATGACCTCCGGAGGCGACACCTTAAACTTCTTCACCACCTCAAAACTCCTCACGATATTGATAGTCGCCGTAGGCGCCACCGCGGAAATTATGTTCACCTCCTCAGGAGTCAGCTCACGCCCCTCGATCTTAACAATATCCTTCTTACCCAGCTTGCCAGACTCGACGTTCATAACAAGCGCCACGCGCACGCCCTCCCTCCCAGTTATGCCCAAGACCCTAAGCACGGCGAGAGCCCTCCCCGCCGGTATGTGGTCTATGACAGTCCCATGTTCAATCTTGCTAACAATAAGCTCCCTAGACATCATCAATACCACAAACCCCCTTTAAAATAATTTAACGAATGCGGGGGGTGGGATTTGAACCCACGCAGGCCTACGCCACAGGGTCTTAAGCCCTGCCCCTCTAGCCGGGCGGACAGCCGCCCGCCCCTTTGACCTGGCTCGGGCACCCCCGCCCCGTTCAAACCCTCCCCTCAAGGTTTTAAACTTTTCGCAGGTGTTGCTGGCTTGAAAGATAAATGCGGCGGCCGGGATTCGAACCCGGGATCAACGGCTTTCTTCGCTGGAGCGTGGGAGGCCGCCATCCTAAACCAGGCTAGACTACCGCCGCTTGGTGTAACTAGAAAAAGAGGTTATAAAATTTTCACCCGTAGAAGTACTGTTTGCCCTCTGTGGTGAACTCTATCTTGTCTTTGTCGTAGTCGTAGTAGCCGACTTCTATGTATGTCGGTTTGCCGTCCTTGATAGCGACGCCCCACAGCACGAAGTTGGGGTTGGCTCTGTCGCCGTTTTCATCTAGCAACACTACGCCTGTGGCTCCCTTATAGCGTCCCTCTTTGCCCCACTGCTCAAGCGTGGCGCGTAGCTTGTCTGGATCGCTGTCTGTGCCTACGGTGGCCATAATTTCTCCAAGCATCTTAATTATGTCGTAGGACTGCGGGGCGGGGGTTATCGGCTCCGCTCCACACTTGGCTTTGAACTTCTTGTAGAAGTCTTGATACTCCGGCGTGGTGGGCAGTGCCCAGTTTGCCGTGCCTACTATCTTGCCCTTGGCCATTACATCTCCTCCCTCCTGTAGCAAGATGGGGGAGAACGCCATGCCCTCTGTGCCTATGAGCCTAGCCTTTGAGAGGACTGGGTCTTGGCCTATCGTCTTCAACACGACTGAGCCGTCGTCTTCGAAGGAGACAATCACCACCGCGAAGTCGGGCCCCACCAAGTCTTTAACTTCTCCGGAGATCTTCCTCACAGCCTCCGGGGCGGCTTGCGGAAAGGCCTTCGGATCTGGGTCGTACGACGCGACAGACACCAGCTTAAAGCCGCGGTTGGCGGCTTCCTTCTGAAGCTCTAGGTAGAGGCCTTCTCCGTAGGTATCTTTCCTGTAGATAAGCGCGACGTTTTTCACACCGAGTTCTTTGAGTATGGCGCCGATGGCTCTTATCTGTTTGGCGTCTGTGCCTACGATTCTATAAAGCCAGTCGTTGGGTATCGCCAGAAGAGAGGAGGTGGACCAGGCGCTGAAGAGGATCACCTTGTTCTGGTCTGCGAAGGGCTTTTCGCCGGAGGCTTCTCTGCTCGTCAAGCCGGCGTGTACAGCCCTTACCCCCTTTGCGTATAGCGTCTGTAGCTTCTGGAGCGCCACGTTGGGGTCTAGTTGCGTGTCTTCGACGTACAGCTCAAATTTATAGCCCTTATTGGCATACTCGGCGTTGAGGTCGTCTATTGCGAGATTTGCAGCACATTGCGCCAGCTTGGCGTAGCTACTGAAGCCTCCGGTGAGCGGAAGGAGGGCGCCCAGCTTAAACACCTTCTGCGTTGGCGTTGCGGTGGTGGTTGGCTGTGTTGTGGGCGTAGCCTGGGGCGTCTGGCTTGTCGTCGTTAACAAGATCCCAACTATAGCTAGTAGTACAATTATTCCTATTAGGTATAGAGTTTTGGACGCCATAGGATGTGGTTTTTTTTCTCTTTATAACATTTCTCTTTTAAGGCTTATTAAGGGGGGCGTTTTACGCCATATGGCAGAGGTTTTGAGGATCGAGAAGCTTGAGGCTGGGTACGGGAGGTTTCATGTCTTGTTTGGGGTGGATCTTCTGGTTAATGCGGGGGAGATAGTTGTTCTGCTGGGCCCAAACGGCGCCGGGAAGTCTACTCTGCTAAACAG